>WBZL01000080.1_pt2 | contig 72221 bp, 28 predicted proteins | sample 5204291 | NCBI WGS metagenome assembly WBZL01 (sample SAMN12344345, study PRJNA552823) | activated sludge metagenome | biome: Activated sludge suspended growth; feature: Nitrification reactor; material: Wastewater; isolation source: activated sludge from nitrification reactor of wastewater...
TAAAAGACCTTGCTGAGGCTGGGCGGCGCCCGCCGCACCAGCTCGGCTGCGAGCTCCGCCGCCGGCTGGTGGGTGAAGCCGGCGAAGATCACCTGCGCGAGCTTCGCCGCCTGCGCCGTGAGGGCGCGGTTGAGGCGCGGGTGGTTGTGGCCGTGGATGTTGACCCACCAGGAGGAGATGGCGTCGAGCACGCGGCGGCCGTCCGCGAGTTCCAGCCAGGCGCCCTCGGCACGCACCACGGGTAGCGGCGGCGGCGCCGTGGCCATCTGCGTGTAGGGGTGCCAGACGTGGCGGCGGTCGAGCTCGAGCCAGAGCGGGGCGGCCATGGCGGCGGAGTATACGGGGCGGTTGCGGGGTCTCAAGATACAGGGCAGGGATGGGGCTGGCTAGCGCCGCGACGGCCAGGTGGCCTGGAATCCACGCCTGACCATTCCACTTCGGCTGGAGACAGCGTTGCGGGCGTTGAGCTCGGTGCTGGCGCGATCAAGTGCGACCTCGCGGCTACGCTCTGCACGCCGCCGCCAGTCCCGGCCCAGTCAGCGGCCCCTACTGCACGACCAGCGTCCAGGCCGAGAAGTCGCCGGACTCGAAGCCGTCGGCGAAGATGGCACCGCCGGCCCCTGCTGCCATGCGGGTGCTGACGTCGAGGCAGCTGACCTCGGCCTCGGCGCTGACATCGAGCCCGGCGCCGTTGCCGCTGGCGTCGAGCAGGAAGCTGGCGAGGGCGACGACGACGCCGTTGCCGCTGATCGTCATGGTGCCGCGCACTGTGGTGGCCGCCGAGCCGGCGCCGGTGAGCGTGAGGGAGCGCCCGACGGCGAACGACTCAGGATAGGTCTGGGCGGCGAGGACGATCTCGCTGCAGGTGGGGTCGGCCACCGCCGCGGCGATCGTCGAGTAGGTGCCGGGCACGTTGCAGACGGCGGCAGCGGCGTCACCGGCAAGCAGGCTGCCGGCCCCGGCGACCAGAGCGGCGGCAAGGGCGAGGAGCGGGGTCGCGGACCACGAAGGGAAACGCATCAGGGGATCTCCGGCGCCAGCAGACGCCCGATCAACGAGTTGTTGCAGGTCAGCGGGTTCTGTTGGCAGTTCTCGGCGGCGCAGTCGAAGAACCAGTTGGCGTTGAAGTCGCACGTCGTCGTCTGGCAGGTGGCGGCGGAGGTGATGTGCCCCGGGTTGGTGCAGCCGGGAAGTCGCCGGTAGACCGGGACCTCGGCGCCTTGGAACTTGGCGTTGGTCACCGCCTGATCCTCCAGGTCGGCGTGGGTGACGGCACCGGTGGCGAAGTTCTCCGCCAGAACCGCCCCCGGCGCCAGGTCCTCCGCCCGCACGGCATTGGTCGCCAGCTTCGGGTTGGTCACCGCCTGCGGGTCGATCTTGGGGGTGGTCACCGCACCGTCAGCGATCCGGGAGGTGGTGACCGCACCGTCGACGATCTTCGGCGCCGTCACCGCACCCGTCGCCAGCGGGTTGGGCCCGATCACCCCGCTCTCGATCTCGTTGCCGCCGACGCAGGGTGTCGCGCAAGCGAGGTCCGAGTAGGAGCTCAGCGAGCGCGCCCCGCCGACGAAGGCCTGGGCAACCATCACGCCGCCGGCGGAGACGTAGAAGGACTCGAAGCCGTTGACCCGCCCCGAGATGATGCGGCCGTTGCCGGTCGCGACGAAGGCGCCGGCGAAGCCCTGCTGGCTGGCCACGCGGCCGACCAGGCCGGCCGTGGCGCCGCTCGCGGCGAGCGTCTCACCGCGGACCCCGGCGGCGCCGAAGCTCGTGCTGGCGGTGCTGCCGTAGATCCCGTAGGTCAAGCCCTGGGTCGAGGTCTCCTCACCGCGGACACCCACGGCGTCGGCGCTGAGGGCTCGCAGAGCCGTCGCACCGCGGGTGCGCAGGCCGGCGGCGGTGCGGAAGAGCAAGGGCTCGGCCCAGGTCGGATCGGGCGCCGCAGTGCCCGCTGGCAGCTCGCGGACGGACCAGGCGTGGCGCCGGCCCGGGGCCAGGCAGCTGGTGGCGGGCAGGCGGTGCTCGCGGCTCGCCGCCGGCACGCGAGCGCGGTAAACGGCCGTCAGCTGCGGCGTGCCGTGCTCGATCTCGCCGATCTCGTAGACCACCAGCTCGATCTCTCCCGCGCTGGCGGTGCTCTGCCAGCGCAGCACCGGGCAAGGCGAAACGTCGGCGGCCAGCTCGGCCGGGTCGCCGGGGGCGAGCGCCTGAGGCTGGGCGGCAGCGCTGCCGCTGCCGGCAGCGGCGAGGAGACAGGCGACGAAGCAGACGGGCCACGGGGCCCGGTGTTGATCAAGGAGGGAAGTTGGACGGTGCATGGGCATCCTCGGCGCAGGGCGCACGGCGGCCTCCTAGACGTTAGTTCCAGGGCACCATGAAACCGGCCCAGGGGTTCGAGCAGCTCTGAATGGTCGTCGCCGTGCAGTTGCCGGCGCAATCGAGGTAGCGAGGCGGGCTGACCTGGCACAGCCGAGAGCCGCAGGTGGGATCGGTGCCGAGCTGGCCCGAGGTGAGGCAGTCGTCGTGGCCGACGAAGAGCAGGTCGACGCGGGTCTGCCAGGCGTCGAGCTTGTGGCGGGTGACGGCGTTGGTGGCGACGGCGGTGCTGCCGACGGCGCCGTCCGCGATCGCCGTGCGGTCGACGGCGCCGAAGGCGAGCTTCGCGCTGTCGATGGCGCGGTCGGCCAGCTTAGCGGTGCCGACGGCGCCGGCAGCGAGCTTGGCTGTCGTCACCGCCCCGGCCGCGAGCTTGGCGGCGTTGACGGCGCCGTTGTTGATTGCGTCGGTGCCCACGGCACCGGGCAGCAGGTGGCTGGCGGTGATCGCGCCGTTGACCACCTCACTGCTGTCGATGCAGCCCGCGCAGTTGATGCCGCTGCCCCCCACCAGACCAGAGCCGTCGCCCGCGAAGCCGTTGGCGATGACCAGGCCGTCGCCGGCGATGATCAGGCTCGCCGAGCCGTTGACGCCGCGGAGGATCGGGCCGCCGGCCGTGTTCTCGAAGAAGCCGGCAACGCCGGTGGCATTGCTGGTGTAGCCCTCGACGCCGACCGAGAAGCCCGCGGTGGCGAGTGACTCACCGACCAGGCCGGCCGAGTCGTCGTCGGCGCTCACCGAGATGCCATGCAGGCCGAAGACGATGCCCGTGGTCTCGGAGGGAGCGCCGTGGACGGCGATCTTGTCGGCGATCGTCGCCCGCAGGGCCAGCTCTGCGGGTGCCACACCATCTTGGGCCACGACGGTGCCACTGCCGGCGAGGGCCAGGCAGAGCAAGGTTGAAACGAAGAGCGGGAGATCTCGATGTCGCATCGTCTCTAGTCCCCGATGTCGGGTGCGAGCAGGTAGCCGTAGAGCGGGCTGGTGCATAGCTGCGGCGTCGCGGCGTTGCAGACGTTGTTGCAGTTGAAGAACAACCCCGGACCGCAGACGCGGCTCAGGCAGGTGCTTACCAGGGTCAGCTCCTGCGGGTCGCTGCAGCTCGAGTGGGTCGCATAGACCTGCACCTCCGTGCCGTCGATGTCCGAGCGGCGCAGGGAGTCGTCGGCGAGCTTGGCCGTGTTGATGGCACCATCGAGGATGTCCACGCTGGCGACGCCGCCGAGGGCGATGTCGATGCCCGCCACCGAGTCGTCGGCGATCACCGTGGTGTCGACGGCGCCGTCGGCGAGGGCCGCGGTGGTCACCGCCTGGCCAGCGAGGTCGTCAGTGTTGACGGCCGCCGTCTGCAGCTGGGCGGTGCCGACCGCACCGCTCGCGAGATCGGCGGCAGCGAGGCCGCCAGGCGCGAACACGGTGTCGGAGACCAGGCAGGGACCGGGGCAATCGAAGTCGCCGAGGGCGGTGAGCCCATCACCGCTGCCGAAGAGGTCGACGACGGTGGCGACCCCGGCATGGTCGACCTGGAAGACTGGCACTCCCGCCGCGGAGCAGCGCAGCAGGTCGCCGGTGCCGAAGACGGTGAACAGGGCCGCAGCGCCGTCGGTGCTTTGGCTGCGGCCGATGACGCCGGCCACGAAGCCCGAGGTGGCCGTCGACTCGCCCACGGCACCCACCGAGCCGTCGGTGGTGCTCGCCGAGGTGCCCAAGGCGCCGTAGTTCAGGCCGCTGCTGGCGTTGGTGATACCGCTGATCGCCGTGCGGTCGGCGGCGCCAGCCGGCAGCGCCGCGAGCAGGGCGACGCTCAAGGCCCCGGCGGCGAACACGGCGAGGCCTCGGCGCCGTGGCGGCCGCGGAGAGAGCGGGACGGGTGAAGGCGAACGATTTCCGAGGCGAGCTCTGGGCAGCATGGACGTCTCCTGCCCAGGTGGCGCCAAGGCGTGAGAAAACTGGACATCCTGCCGGCCAGGGCCCGCTGCTGTGGTCCTGCTCCGCCGTGTTATGCGCGTTTCAGGAACTGCTCGTGCTAAGCTGAGACCTCCCCACGATGGACGCCTCGCGCTGGAACGAGCTCCAGGAACTCTTTGCGCAGCTCGCCGAGCTACCGGCTGACGAGCGACGAGCTCGCCTCGCGGACCAGGCCCTCGATCCGGCCCTGCGCGAGCCCCTGGCGCGCATGCTGGCGGCGCACTTCGCCGACGAGCCGTTGGCCCTCGAGGCCCGGCTGGCGACGACCCCGCCACCGGTGCCGGTCGAGATCGGCCCCTACCGGCTGTTGCGCCTCCTCGGCCGCGGCGGTATGGGAGAGGTTTGGCTCGCCGAGCGGGAGGGCGACGGGTTCCGCCAGCAGGTGGCCCTCAAGCGGATCCGCCACGGCCTGGCCGGCGACGAGGTCCGCGAGCGCTTCCGGCTCGAGCGGGCAGTGCTGGCGCGCTTCGCCCATCCCGGCATCGCACGCCTGCTCGACGGCGGCGTCGACACCGAGGGCGTGCCCTTCCTCGTCCTCGAGTACGTCGAGGGCGAGCCGATCACCGCCTACTGCGACCGCCATCGGCTGGGGCTCGCCGAGCGCCTGCAGCTGCTCGAAGAGGTCTGCCGGGCGGTCGAGGTGGCCCACGCCAACCTGATCGTCCACCGCGATCTCAAGCCGTCGAACATCCTGGTGGACGGCGAGGGGCGGGTGCGCCTGCTCGACTTCGGGATCGCCAAGCTCCTCGACCCGGTGGCCTTCGGCCTCGCCGCGCCGGAGACCCGCACTGCGCTGCGCCTCGCCACCCCCGAGTACGCTGCCCCCGAGCAGCTGCGCGGCGAGGCGGTGACGACGGCGGCGGACGTCTGGTCTCTGGGCGTCTTGCTCTGCGAGCTGGTGACCGGCCGGCGGCCGTTCGCAGCCCACGAGGGCTCCGTCGCCGGCCTCGAGCGAGCGCTCACCGAGGTCGAGCCGCCGCGCCCCAGCGAGCTCGTGCATGCCCTGCCGGCGGCGGCGCGCGCGGCCGCCGCGGCCGCCCGCGGCACGACGCCGGAGCGGCTCGCGCGAGCGCTCGCTGGCGATCTCGACGTGCTGGTGCGCGAAGCCACCCGGCCGGACCCCTCACGCCGCACGCCATCCGCCGAGCGTCTGGCGGAGGACCTGCGCCGTTTCCGCCTCGGCCTGCCCGTGCTGGCACGGCCCGACACGGTGCGCTATCGGCTGGGCAAGTTCGTGCGCCGCCACCGCGCCGCCGTCGCCGCCGGGGCGACCGCCGCCGCCCTGTTCGTCGTCTTCAGCATCGTCACCGCGCTGCAGGCCGTGCAGCTCGCCCGCGAGCGTGACGCCGCGAAGACCGAGCGCGATGCCGCCCGCGAGGTCAGTGACGTGCTCACCTCGCTGTTCAGCGCCAATCCGCTCGCCGAGGAGGATGCCTACCGCGACAGCACGACGCTGCGCGAGTTCATCGACGGCAGCGCCGAGAGGGTGCGCGAAGAGCTGGCCGACCGCCCGCTGCTGCGCGCGCGCCTGCTGACCCTGCTGGCCCGCTTCCACGGCAACCTTGGCCGCCTCGACCGCGGCCTCGCCCTCGCCGAAGAGGCCCTCGCCCTGCAGAAGGCGGCGGGCGACACGGCGTCGGCCGAGCACGGTGCGACGCTCACCGCGCTCGCCACGATCCTCCAGGACCAGGGTGAGTACGCCCGTGCCGAACAGCTCTTCCGCACGGCCCTCGCCGTGCGCGAGCGGCTCGGTCCCGAGGCGAACCCGGCGGTGGCAGAGGCGGTCAACAACCTGGCGGTGGTGATCGAGACCCAGCGCCAGCCGGAACGCGAGGTGGAGGCCGAGGCGCTGCTGCGCCGCGGCCTCGCCCTGCGCCGCCAGCTCTTCGGGGACGACCACCTCGACACCGCGCAGAGCTTCAACAACCTGGCCGTCTTTCTCTTCCGCCGCAAAGCGGCGGGTGACCTCGCGGAGGCCGAGGCGCTGTTCCGCCAGGCCCTGAGCATCCGCCTCGCCCGCCTCGGGGAGGACCACCCGAACGTGGCGGCAACCCGCAGCAACCTGGCCAACGTCCTCCATGACCTCGGCCAACTGGACGAGGCCGAAGCGCTGTTCCGCGCCGCCATCGCCGGCTGGGAGCGCTCCCTGGGGCCCGAGCACCCGCGGGTCGCGGCCGGCCTCTTCGGCCTCCACGAGCTGCTCGCCGACCGCGGGGACTTCGCGGCGGCAGAAGAGGCGATGCTGCGTTCGCTGGCGATCGATGAGAAGAGCCTGCCCGCCGACCACCCGTACCTCGAAGACGACCGCCAGGCCCTCGCCAAGCTGCGCGCGCGGGCGGCCGCCGCTGGTGCCGCGCCGACGGCCTGGGGGGCGCGGCCATGAACGGCGAGGTGACCACCTGGCTGGGACGGGCGCGCGCGGGAGACCCGGCGGCGCTCGACCGCCTCGTGCCCTTGCTCTACGACGAGCTACGCCGGCTGGCGCATCACCTGTTGGGCGACGAGCAGGGGGGGATCACCCTCTCGACGACGGGCCTGGTGCACGAGGCCTACCTGCGTCTTCTCGGCGAGCGCAGCCTGCCGGCCGAGGACAAGGGGCAGTTCTTCGCCATCGCGGCGACGGCGATGCGCCGCTTGCTGGTCGACGCGGCGCGGCGGCGGCATCGCCAGAAACGGGGCGGGGACGCCGAGCATCTCGACCTCGACCAAGTGGCCGAGTGCGTCGCCGGGCCCGAGCTGGTGTCCGATCGCGAAGCCGACGAGCTGATCGAGCTGGATGCCGCCCTCGAGCGGCTGGAGGCCGGCAGCCCGCGCGCCCGCCAGGTGATCGAGCTGCGCTTCTTCGCCGGCCTCACCCTCGAAGAGACCGCCAGCGCCCTGGGGCTCTCCGAGAAGACCGTGCGCCGGGACTGGTTGGCCGCCCGCGCCTGGCTGCGTGCCGAGCTGCAGGGCGAGCTCCGGCTCTGAGGCCGGCCTCAGCGGCAGCCCAGCTCCTCGAACCAGGGAAGCTCGGCCACCACCTCCACCTGTCCAAAGTGCTCGATGGCCCAGCGGTTCTCGGGGTTGGATGGGCCGTTGAGGACGATGCCGGCGATCGTGATGCCGCGCTGCCGGGCCGCCTCCAGGCTCAAGAGGGTGTGGTTGATCGTGCCGAGGGTGGAGCGCGCCACGAGGAGGGCCGGCATGGCGAGCCGGGCGACGAGGTCGGCGAGGAGCTCACCGTCGTCGTCGAGGGGCACGAGCAAGCCCCCGACGCCCTCGATGAGCAAGCGATCGTGGCCGCCCGTGGAGCGCAGCCCAGCGAGCTCGGCTGCCACCCGCGTGGAGTCGACCCGGCGCCCCTCGAGGCGGGCGGCGAGGTGGGGGGAGAGCGGGGCCGAGAAGGTGAAGGACTCGGGATGGATACGCAGCCGCCCGGCGGCGATCTCGGCGGCGGCGAGCTCGGCGACGGTGGCGCTGTCGCTGCCCTCGGCGAGGCCCGAGGCGATCGGCTTCCAGTAGACGACGCGCTCCGTGGCCGCGAAGTGGCGGCAGAGCCGGGCGGAGACGACCGTCTTGCCGACCCCGGTGTCGGTGCCGAGCACCCACAGCTCCGGGCCCAGCGCGCCGAGCGTCATGGTTGGGGACCGGCCACAGCGCCGAGGAGGCTCGCCAGGCGGGCGAGGTCTGCTTCCCGGTGGTCGGCGTGGACCGAGATGCGTAGCCGCGCGGTGCCCTCCGGCACGGTCGGCGGGCGGATGGCACGGATGTCGAAGCCCTGCTCTTGGAGGGTGGCCGCCACGGCCAGGGCTCGCTCGTTGCTGCCCAGGACCACCGGTACGATCGGCCCCTCGCCGCCGGGGACCGTGAGGCCCCAGGCCCGCAGCTCACCCCGGAGGCTGCGGGCGAGCTCGCGGACACGAGCGCGGCGCGCGGGCTCGGCGGCGATCACGTCGAGAGCGGCCTCGATCGCCGCCAGCAGCAGCGGCGGCGGTGCGGTCGAGAAGACGAACGAGCGGGCACGCTGCAGCAGCAGGTCGATGAGCTCGCGCGAGCCACTAACGAAGGCCCCGGAGACGGCGAGCGCCTTGCCGCAGGTCGAGAGGGTGGCCGCCACGCGCTGCGCCACCCCGAACGCCTCGACCAGCCCCGAGCCGCGCTTGGTACCGAAGAGCCCGGTCGCGTGCGCGTCGTCGACGATCAGGTCAGCGCCGTAGCGGTCGCAGAGCTCGGCATAGCGGTCGAGGGGTGCGATGTCGCCGTCCATGCTGAACAGCGACTCGGTGACCACGAAGGTGCGCCCACCGGGGTGGGGAGTGGCGAGCACCTCCTCGACCGTTGCGAGATCGAGGTGCGGGAAGATCACCCGCCGCGCGCCAGCCAGGCGCAGGCCATCGATCAGGCTGGCGTGGTTCAGGCGGTCGGAGAGCACGCGGTCCGCCGCTGTGACGAGCGTCGAGAGCAGGCCGACGTTCGCCTGGTACCCGCTCGCGAAGAAGAGGGCGGCCTGCTGCCCTTTGTAGGCCGCGAAGCGGGCTTCGAGCCGGCGGTGATGCTCGCTCTCGCCACGCAGCAGCCGCGAGGCCGGCGTCGTCAGGCCGCCGGCTGGCAGCGCCGCCAGCCGCGCCATCACCGCGGCGCGAAAGCCCGGGTCGGCGGCGAGGCCGAGGTAGTCGTTCGAGCAGAGGTCGAGCCCTCGGGCCTCCTGCAGGCGGCGCGTGAGGCCCTGCGCCTCCAGGGTCGCCAAGCGCTCGGCGAGCACCTCGGCGAGCGCTGGGGGCCTCATTGCCCGTCGAGGCCGAGGCGGCTGAGGAGGGCGCGGTCGGCGTCCTCCCCGGGGTTGGGCGTCGTCAGCAGCCGTTCGCCGGTGAAGATCGAGTTAGCACCGGCGAGGAAGCAGAGCAGCTGGGTGCTCTCGGACATCTCCGTGCGCCCGGCCGACAGCCGCACCCGGCTCGCCGGCAGCGCGATCCGCGTGGTGGCGATCATGCGCACGAGGGCGAGAGGGTCGAAGCCCGGAGCGCCGGCGAGAGGCGTGCCTGCCACTCGGACCAGGGCGTTGATCGGCACGCTCTCGGGGTGGGGGTCCATCGCCGCCAGCGTGGCGAGCATCTCCAGCCGGTCCCGCACCGACTCGCCGAGGCCGAGGATGCCTCCGCAACAGACGTGGATGCCGGCCGCGCGGACGTGGGCGAGGGTGGCGAGGCGGTCCTCGTAGGTGCGGGTGGTGATGATCTGGCCGTAGTGCCCCGGGCCGGTGTCGAGGTTGTGGTTGTAGGCCGTGAGCCCCGCCTCAGCGAGGCGCTCGGCCTGCTCGGCGGTCAGCATGCCGAGGGTGCAGCAGGCCTCGAGGCCGAGCTCGCGAACGCCGCGCACCATGGCCAGCACGCGCTCGAAGGACTCGCCGTCGTGGACCTCGCGCCAGGCGGCCCCCATGCAGAAGCGGCTCGAGCCGGCCTCGCGGGCGGCGCGGGCGGCGGTGAGGACGTCGGCCAGCTCGCGCAACGGCTGGCGCTCGACGGCGGCCTGATGATGGGCGCTCTGCGGGCAGTAGCCGCAGTCCTCCGGGCAGCCACCCGTCTTGATCGAGAGCAGGGTGCACAGCTGCACCTTGGTGGGGTCGTGGCAGGTGCGGTGGACGCTCTGGGCCTGGAAGACGAGCTCCGGCAGGGGCAGGTCGTGCACGGCTTGGAGCTCGGCTGCCGACCAGTCGTGGCGGAGGTGGGGTGGCCGGTGTGGCGCTGAGCCGGCGCTGACCTCGGGGATCGGTGGAGAAGCGAGCATGGTGTGGGGAGCTCCTCGCGGGCAGGTGGCGGGTCGCACGGCCTCGCTGGCAGTGCCGCGAGACCGGGCGCAGGATAGTGGCAATCCCGGCCCCGGGGCAAGGCCGCCCGCGCAACCCGGCCACGGCGCGCACGTATGTCACTCGTGCTACTTTCTCGCTTCAACCGGCGCCGCACAGCGCCGGTCCTTTCCCATTCCTTTGAGGAGGATCGCAGATGCGGATCGAGCCTTGGCGAATCGTCGGGTGTGTCGTCTCGTGCTTGCTCATGGCTGGTGTCCCGGTGCGCTCGGCCACGCCGTCCCCAGCGCTGGCGATGAGCGCTGCCAGTGTGGCTGCCAGCGGAAACGGCGAGCTGCCGCCACCCTTGGGCATCGGCATCACGTTCTATGGCCAGAGTCAGGACTACAAGCTGGCCCAGCTCTCTTTCTCGGTGCCCGGCTTCAGCGTTGACCCGAGCTCCCTGGCGATCGCGAACCGGCTCTCCGAGGCCAACGTCAAGATCGACTACTGGGTGCTGCCGTTCCTCAACGTCTTCGGCCTCGCCGGCCAGCTCGATGGCAAGACGACCGTCGACTTCCGGCGCGCCCAACTGCCGATCCAGCTCGACAATCTGGTGATCGACTACGACGGCAACGTCTTCGGTGCCGGCATCACGGTCGCGGCCGGCAACCAGCGCTGGTTCGGCTCGCTGACCGCGATCTACACCAAGACCGATCTCAGCGGCGATTTCGACTCCAAGGTCAAGGCCCTGGTCATCGCACCCAAGTTTGGCCTGCACGACGGCCGCGGAGCGCTCTGGGTGGGGGCGATGTATCAGGACGCCCAGGAGGACCACTCCGGTCGCATCACGCTGCCCATCGTTGGCGGCACGGATTTCGCCGTCCGCCTCAACGAGAAAGACAGCGTCAACCTGCAGGTCGGGATGTCGGTCGCCCTGACCGAGCACTGGTTCCTCGAGGTCGAGGGCGGCACGCTGGGCCGCGAGAGCGGCTCGATGGCGATCACCTACCGCTTTTGAGCCGAGCGTGCGGCGGCTGAGCGGGCGGAGCAGGGTACGGCGGTGAAGGAGCGGTGGTGGCGGGGCACGGCGATCGCCTTGGTCCTCGGGCTGTGCCCTCTCAGCCGCCTCGCCGCCTACGAGAGTGACCAGTACACCCACCGCCTGCAGCCGATCGCTGACTGCGCAGTGGTGCTCGACGCTCGCGTCAATCAGGTGATCGCCGAGGTGGCGGCCGCCTGGCGGGGCCCGCGCAATCCCTGGCGCTTCGCCACCCAGGTCTACTGGCGGCTGGGCGGGCTCCACTGGGTAGACAAGATCGAGCGCTTCGCGATGCGGAGCCCCAGCGTCGAGAAGCTACCCCAGCACCGGCGCCAGAGCATCTTCGCGGGCGCACCGTTCTACGCCACGCGGGTCAACTTCGTCTTCGGCGTCGGCCGCACCATCCGCCTCGCCGACGTCCTCGTGGGCTCGGACAAGCTCGGCCACTTCTTCTCCCAGGGGCTCAAGTACTACCAGAGCCACCTCCAGCAACAGCCTGAGCAGAAGGTGCTGGGACGGGGGCGCTTCAACGAGCGCTGGTTCTTCGGCCTGCTGACGACGGGCGCCTACTCGAACGCCGACCTGGTGGCCAACTACGAGGGCTACCGCTTCTACCGCAGCCTGTTCGAGCCCGGGATCGTCCCCGGCAAGGGGGCCATCCTGCGCTGGGAGGGAGAGCGCCCGGTGGTCCAGCGGCCCTTCGCCTGGGCCGACCATGTCAACGACTTCTGGGACGAGGCCCTCAACCCGTCCTACTTCGGGCACGCCCTGCAAGGCTACATGGACCGCGCCCTGCCGAGCCTCTGCGGCGACTACTGGCAGGCACCCGCGGCCTTCGTCCCCCGCCGGGAGACAGCGCTCGCGGCGCGCTACGCAGCGCTCGGCCTCAGACCGGCGCTGCGCAACCGCCTCGATCAGGTCTGCGCGAGCCAACAGCAGCTCGCGCACTCGCCCTAGCCCGTCGGCCCTACCGCGGGCCGATCGCCACCAACGTCGCCGTCGGTGGTGCGGCTGGCGCGAGGTAGGTGCCGCAGATCTTGCTGCCCGCCTGAGCGCCGCCGTGCATGAACCACACGACCTGGCGGTGGCTCAGGCTGTGCTGGAAGACGATGTCGTTGCTGCCGTCGAGGTCGACGTCCCAGGTCCCCGCTACCTGCCAGACGGGGTCGAGGCTCGCCGGGCTGAGGGCCGCAACCCCCACGGCTGTCGTGCCGTCCAGCCACCAGACCACCAGGGCGCCGCTCGTACCGTGGTGCCAGAGCAAGTCGGGTTTGCCGTCGCTATCGAGGTCGCCGGCCGCAGCCAGGCGCCAGCCGAGGTCGGGCGGGTTGGCGATCGTCGCCTCGCCGAGCTTGGTGGCGCCGTCCATCGACCACACGCGCAGCTCGCCGGTGGCCTGGTTGCGGAAGAGCAGATCGCGGCGACCGTCGGCGTCGAAGTCGCCGCTCGCCGCCACCCGCCAGTCAGCGCCGGGGCCTGCGAAGGCAGTGCCGCTGGTGCGCAGGGTGCCGTCGAAGGCCCACAGCGAGAGGTTGCCGGAGTCGAGGTTCTGCCACACGAGGTCGGCCTTGCCATCGCCCGTGAAGTCGCCGGCCGCCACCACCTGCCAGTTGCCGCTCGCCGGCTGGGCCGGCGTGAAGGCGCTGGTCCCGAGGCGGACGAGGCCGTCCAGCAATCCCGCCAGATGGTCGCCGGAGGCGGTGTCGAGCCAAAGCAGATCGCTCTTGCCGTCGCCGTTCCAGTCGGCGCGGGGCGTCAAGGCCGCGGTGCGGTCGTTGTCGCGGATGACGCCGTTGCCGAGGGCCTCGCCGAGGCTACCGCCCACGGGGTTGGTGAGCTCGAGGAGGAAGGTCTCGTCCCCTTCCGGCAGCACGTCGCCGTAGACGTTCACCGTCACCGTTTGCGCGAGCGGTCCCCCGGGGCTGAAGGTCAGGCTGCCGGCCGCTGCCTGGTAGTCGCTGCCGGCATCGGCGGTGCAGTCCGCGGTGGCGTAGCTCACCGTGACGGGCTCGCTCGCGGCGTGATCGAGGCTCACCGTGAAGACGGCGGCGACCGTCGCCGCGGCCTTGTCGAGCTCCGTGACCTCGGCCGGGGAGACCGCGATCACCGGTGGTGGTGGCGGCGTGACAGTGACCAGCCCTCCCGTGCTGGGGCTGCCGAACCACTCGACGCATTCCTGCACCATCTGCCAGGCGAGGGCATAGGTGCCCGTGACGGCGGGTGCCGTCACCGTCGGGTGGAGGGTGATCTCGCCGCCGGCCGGCACGGGCGCCGGTAGCTCGACGCGATCGATGCCCCAGGTGGTGCCGGTGAGCGGTGGTGCCACACCGAGCCGGAAGGCGTTGCACTGCGGCCCGAGGGGGCTCCAGGGCAACGAGCCCGTGTTGTGGACGGTGAGGTCGAGGGTGTAGGTCTGGCCGGCCACCAGGCTGGCCGGCAGGCTCTCGGCCACGAACACGGCGTCGCGCGGCCGCGGATCGTCGTTGCCGAGGACGGCCACCCCCTGGCCGTCGGCGATGCTGGCACCGTTCGCAGCGACGAGGCGGAGGAAGAAGCTCTCGTCGGCCTCGAAGAGCGCGTCCGCCACCACCGGCACCTCGACCACCACCTCCGTCTCGCCGATGCCGAGGCTGGCGCTGCCGGTGGTGGCGATGTAGTCGTCGGGGGCGACGGCGGTGTCGTCCGCGGTGGAGTAGGTGAAGGTGACCGGGTTCGCTGGCGGCTCGTTGAGGCGGACCCGGAAGTGGGCGACGACGCTCGCCCCGGTGCCCTCGGCGAGGCTGGTGTCGAGCACCGAGAGCGCGAGCGGCGCCTGGGCGACGGTGAACTGCGCGTAGGGGCCGACGGTCGGACCCGCTCCGGGTCTGCTCGCCTCGACCCAGAAACGGTAGGTGTCGTCGGCGAGCGGCAGGCTCGTCGGACGGGCCGAGCAGAGGTGGGCGTCGCAGACCGCCGTGGGGTCGGGGAAGCTGACCGCGCCGACGGCGGCTCCGGTCGCGGTGATCACCTTCAAGGCATAGCTCGCCGCGCCGGCGGCGGGCTCCCAGGAGTAGGTGGGGAAAGCCGAGTCCACGCTCCCCACGGGGGCGACGGCCGCGGCGGTGCCGAGGGTCGCCGCCGTGCATTGCGGCACGAAGTAGCGCAGCTGTGAGTACGGGCCGTCGACGCCGTTGCTTGCCTTGACCTTCACGCGGTACTCCTGCCCCGGGACCAGCAGGCCGGCCGGCACCGGCCAGGTGGTGGCGGGGGCCTCGATGCCGGCGCTGGCGATCTCCGGGTCACCGCCGCCGACGCGGTTGATCCGCAGGTGGTACCAGAGGGCGCCAGCGACCGGCGTCCAGTCGATCGCGGCTGGCACGCTGGCGAGGCAGCCCGGGTCGGGGACCTCGAGGACCGGCGCCGTGAGCTCTTCGCAGAAAGGCACGAAGTACTCGGCGGCCGAACCGCTGCCGCGGCCGATGTTGTTCATCCCCCACACCCGCAGCATGTAGGGTGTGTTGCGCGCGAGCAGGGGAACCTCAGAGAAGGAGTTGGTGTCGACGATCGGGTCGTCCATCACCGGCTCGCCGGTGGCGGCGTTGAGCAGGCGGACGTAGAACTGCGTCGCGTCGCCACCGCCCCGCCAGTGGAGAGTGGGGCGCAGGGTGTCGATGCAGCCGCGGGGGCGCAGGGTGTCCGGGCGGCTGGGCGGCTCGCTGAACATCCGCGCCTCGGCGCGGTTGGAGTCCGGCGAGGTGCCGTAGTCGTTGAAGGCGCGGACCTTGTAGAAGTAGTAGGCGACCCCACCACCGGGGCCCGGCAAGGTCGGCACCTGGTCGCGGTAGCTGGTGACGCCGGGGCCGACGTCGTCGAGGTGCACCCAATGGTCGACGCCGCCGCCCAGGCGGTAGATCGCGAAGCCGTCCTCGTTGTAGCTGCGGTCGCGCCAGCTCAAGTCGACGAGGGTCTCCTGCCACTCCTTGGGGATCGCCTTGAGGTCGCTCGGCGGTGCCGGCGGCAAGCCCGGCTCGCCGCCTCCCGGTGGCGCGCCGTACACCTCCTCGAACTTGCCGATCATCCAGGCGATCAGGCTCTCCGGCGGCCGGTTGTGGGCGGCCATGTAGCCAGCCGTCCGCCAATCGTCGAAGGGCACGTGGGCGGGGTCGTCGGCGGCCAGCGCGCTCCACACCGGGATGAAAGTGAAGGCCCAGTTCTGGTCGACGTACCAGTAGTTGCAGAGCAGCTCGCCGAGCTTGCGCTTGATCCACGGCAGGCTCGCGAAGTCGTCGGACTCGAGGGGCTTGGTCAGGCTGTCGAAGGAGGCCGGGAAGCGGCTCCCGGGGTCGAGGTCGTGGCCCGTCGCATGAAAGGCGGTGTGCTCGAAGCCGCAATCGGTGCGGAAGTCGGCGAAGACGTTGCCCGGTTGCGGGACGAAAGGCCCGCCGTGGCCGGGGTCGCGCGGGCAGAGGTCCTCGTAGGAGGCGTTGTAGTCCCGCTCGCCGCCGTAGCACTGGTTGTGGGGCGGCTGCCAGTCGCCGAAAGAGACGCCTACCGTGGGCACGCTATGCGCGAAGCCGTCGCCGTTGATGCCCCACACCGGCGGCCCGGCGTCGCAGGTGCAGAGCAGCCCCACGAGGTGGTCGCAGACGCCGTTCTGGGCGAAGAAGTGGGCGGCTGCGCCGTTCAGGTAGAACGAGTAGTAGTTGTTCTGGCGGCAACCGGCGCCGTCACAAGAAGAGATCAGCAGCTGCTGGGCGGCGCAGGAGTTGAGGTTGAAGAGCTCCTCCTTGCCCTTCTCCCAGAGGAACTGCTGCATTTCGACGCTGGCGTTGGCGCCGCGCAGCGGCGAGTCGCCGAAGGCCAGGAGGTGGATCGGCAGCTCCTCGCCGAGGCCGAGGGCCTGGCGCCAGTCGGCGTCGGCCTCCCAGCGGGCGGTTGCGAGCCGCGCCGTGACGCCGCCGAGCGAGACGCCGAGCACGCCCACCTTGCCGCCGTAGGCGCCACCGCCCCAGTTGGCGGCGCGCTGGATCGCCTGCGCCAGCTCGGCCGCCTGCTCGTGGATGTTCTGGCCGGTCTTGTAGGGGCGGAACATCCAGACGTCGTAGCCGAGGAAGTGCAGCGGCTGCAGCATCGAGCGGAAGGTGAACCAGAAGCGGTCGCGGTCGGTGCGCAGCTCGGCGTCCTGCTCGCCGAAGTCCATCCCCTGGGGAATCACGAGCACCTTGTCGTAGACGCCGTCGGAGCCCATGTAGAGGCTGCCGGTGCCCAGTCCGTCGGGGTTGAGCCCGCTGGTGGTCAGCGTGCCGTCGGGCGGCGGCGCCACGGTGACGTCGAGCTGCAGGCGAAAGCCGTGGTTGGCCTCCTCGCGGGTCTCGCCCTGGGTGACGAGCCCAACGCCGCGGCGGGGGAGGTCCTGGGCGCGGACCCGGCAGCGCCACCAGATCTTCGCCGTGGACCAGTCGACGGGCACCTCGACGGAGCCGCTCGAGTCCGTGGTGCCCATGGTGGTGTAGTCAGGCGTGAAGCTCGAGTCCGGCCAGCCGGGCGGCTCGATCGACCACACGTCGACGTGGACGGGCACGCCGGCGAGCGGCCGCAGATAGCCGTCTTCGACGTGGGCCTGGCAGATGTGCCGCAGCTCGTCCTGCGCCGGGAGCGCGGGGGCGATGAGAGCGGTGAACGCCCAGAGAAGCGGGATGAGGGTTCTGGGGGGGCGCAAGGTGGACCTCCTGGGTGGCCGCCGGCGCGGTGTGCGCACGGGCGGGTCTTCCAGGCCTCACGCAAAGCGAGCGCAGGAGGGGACAGCCGGAGAAGGCCGGCCTGGCGGCGGGCCGCCGTGTCAGGGCAGGAGGTCGGCGACGGCGAGCGAGGCGGTGGGCCGAGCGAGCGGGGCGACGTTCTCACCGGCGGCGAGCACGACGCGCTCGGCATAGCCGGCCAGGTGCGGCTGGCGATGGACCTCGAGCCTCGCCTCGCCGAGGTTCACGATCCACAGCTCGGGGATGCCGGCACGGGCGTAGAGCCGTTGCTTCACGCTGCGGTCGAAGTCGAGGGTCGTGTCTGACACCTCGACCACCAAGAGGGCCGTTCTCGGGTGGGCGTCGCGGTAGTCGCGCGCTTCGCCGGCGACCACGGCGATATCGGGCTCTGGCTCGGAATCCGCCGTCAGAGCGAGGGGTACCTGCACACGGGTCACGAAGCCGAGCCCCATGGCGCTGCGCAGGGCGTCGGCGGCGAGTTGCACGCCGGTGGCGTGCAGGCTCTTCTGCGGGCTCATGGTGAGGATCTCCCCCTCGATCAGCTCCACGCGATCCTCGGGGCCAAAGATGCCCGCCTCGACCATCGCGTCGTACTCGGCACGGGTCCAGGCCTTGGGTTGCCGGGCGGGAAACATGCGATCAGGCTAGCACAGGGCTTGCGTCGCGGATCGCTGCGGTGGGCTCCCTCAGCGCTTGGCGATGGCTGCCAGGAAGCGGTCCAGGGGCAGGGTGTTGAGCACGTCGCCGGCGGTGAGCCAGGCGCGGCGCGCCTGCTCGATGCCGTAGGAAAGGAGCCCGAGATCGGCCGGTGCGTGGGCGTCGGTCGAGATCACCACCTTGACCCCCAGCTCGCGGGCCCGCATCAGGTGGGTGTCCTTGAGGTCGAGGCGCTCGGGGTGGGCGTTGAGCTCGACGGCGACGCCCTCCTCGGCGCAGGCCCGCAGCACCGCCTCGAGGTCGAAGTCGAAAGGCTTGCGCTTGCCGAGCAGGCGCCCGGTGGGATGGGCGAGCACCTGCACTCGCGGATGGCGCACGGCCCGCAGGATGCGCGCCGTCTGCTCGGCGGCCGGTAGCTCGAAGCGCGAGTGCACCGAGACCAGCACCCAGTCGAGCCCGGCGACCATCGCGTCCTCGAGGTCGAGACTGCCGTCGGCCAGGATGTCGATTTCCATGCTCTTGAGCAGGCGGATCTCGGGGTGGCGGGCCTGCACCGCGTCGATCTCCCGCCACTGGCGGCGCAGCTTGGCGGCATCCATCCCACCGGTCATCGCCAGGGCCTTCGAGTGGTCGGTGAGAGCGAGGTACTGGTAGCCGCGGGCGGCGCAGGCGACGAGCATCTCCTCGATCCCCGCCCGGCCGTCCGACCACGTGGAGTGCATCTGGAGGTCGCCGCGGATGTCCGCCGCGGTGATCAACCTCGGCAGCGTGCCCCGCTCGGCGGCGGCGATCTCGCCGCGGTCCTCGCGCAGCTCGGGGGGCACCCAGGCGAGGCCCACGGCGGCGTAGACCTCGGCCTCGTCGCGGCCGGCAAGCCAGTCGGGTGAGTCGGCATCGGTGTCCCGCCCGGGCGCGGCGTCCGCCTGGAAGACCCCGTACTCGTTGATCTTGAGCCCGCGCTCGACGGCGCGGATGCGCAACTTGACGTTGTGCTCCTTGGAGCCCGTGAAGTAGACGAGGGCGGCGCCGTAGCTTTTCTCCGGCACCACGCGCAGGTCCACCTGGAGGCCCGACTTGAGCACGACGGAGGCCCGCGTCTCGCCGGCACCGAGCACCCTCTCGACCTCCGAGTAGGCGGTGAGCGCCGCGATCACCGGGGCACTGTCGCGGGCGACGGCGAGGAGGTCGATGTCCCCCACCGTCTCCCTGCGGCGGCGATAGCTGCCGGCGACCTCCAGGTGTTGCACCGCGGGCTGCGAGCGCAGCAGCTCGACCAGAGGCAGGACCAGGCGATCGGCGAGGTCGATGCGGAAGCGCCCGTGGTGGAGGCGGTACTCGGCGACCCCGGCGAGCACCTTCCGCTGGCTTTTCTCGCCGAAGCCTTCGAGTGCCGCCACGCGGCCAGCCTCGGCCGCCGCCGCGAGCTCGTCGACCGTCGTCACGCCGAGCTCTTCCCACAGCCGCTTCGCCTTCTTCGGGCCCACCGAGGGCAGGCGCATCAGCTCGACGAGCGAGCGCGGCACGCTCTTGCCCAGCTCCTCGAGAGCGGTGAGCCGGCCGGTGTCCAGCAGCTCGGCCAGGTGGGCCGCCATCTCCTTGCCGATCCCCGGCAGAGTGGTCAGGTCCCTGCCCTCGGCACGCAGCTGGCCGAGCTGGGTGGCGAGGCCCTCCAGGGTGTGGACGGCGTTGCGGTAGGCGCGCACCCGGAACGGATTGGCGCCGGAGATCTCGAGCAGGTCTCCCAGCTCAGCGAGAACGGCGGCGAGGGCGGCGTTGTCCATGGTGAGAGGCTAACCCAGGGCGTCGCCTTCGGCATCCGAGGGGAGACGGCGGGGCACTCGCGGGAGGTAGCGACTCCTGGCTCTCCAGAGGCCGGAGCATTCGTGCGAACGGCCGTACAATCGACCGAGCAGCGGGAGGGCATGGTCATGTCGACGCAGCGGGCGCGGGTCGCACCTCGTTTCCTCGGAGCTCTTCTCTGCGGTCTGTCGCTTGCCGCCGCCGCACGGGCCGTGGCGCAGGAGAGCTGGCAGGGCCTCGACCTTTTCGGTGGCATCCCCAACAGCCTCTCGATCGATCCGCAGCTGAGCTCGACCGTCTACGTGGCCTACCCGAGCGGGGTCTACAAGTCGACGGACGGCGGTGCCACTTGGGTGCTCGGCAACCAGGGCCTCGAGCCCTACGGCGGCCTGGGCGTCGCCGTCTCCCCCTCGCAGACCTCGACCCTCTACGTCACCCGCGGCTTCGAGGACTTCTTCCGTTCCACCGATGCCGGTGCCAGCTGGGAGCAGCGCCACTCCTGCCCGAGCTGCGGCGTGGTGGTCTACAACCAGGTGCTGGTCGACCCCACTGACGCCGAGCAGCTCTTCTTCTGCGACGTCCAGAGCGGTGCCAGCGCCAGCTCCGACGGCGGCCTGACGCTGCTGGGCCTCGGCCCCGAGTGTGGCGGCCAGCTCCACGTCGCGGCCGACGGCGCGGCCTACGCTGCCTCGGCGACCTCCGACCTGCGGGCCGAGCGCAGCACTAACGGCGGGCAGAGTTGGGCGCCGATCGGCCCGGCCCCGGACGCCTTCGCTCGCGGCGTGGCCACCGACCCCGGCGATCCGCAGCGGATCTATCTCTCGGCGACCAGCACTCTCGTGCCGGGCATCTTCTTCGTCTCGAGCGATGGTGGCGGCAGCTGGGCGCCGAGCGGCAACGGCCTCTCTGCGCGTGGTCAGCTGGCGGTCTCCGCGGCGCAGCCGGCGACCGTCTACTGGTACCACGGCGGCGCGATCTACCGCAGCACGGACTCTGGCGCCAACTTCTCGCCCGTCACCACCGACCTGCCGGTCGCCGCGCAGCTGGCGAGCCTCAGCCCGGACCCGGCGAACGCCAGCACCCTCTGGGCGATCGCCTACGGCCGCCGCCTCTACAAGTCGACGGACGCTGCTGCGACGTGGGTCCACGCGAGCCAGGGGGTGCGCTCGGGCACCGTCTCGCGTTTGCTCTTCGACCGTGCGACGCCCGCCGTGGTCCTGGCGGTCGAGGACCACGAGCTCTACCGCAGCAGCGACGCCGGGGTCAGCTGGGCGCTGGCGATGAACGGTATCCCCGACGGCCTCAACTTGGAGCTCTTCGCCCATCCCCTCACTCCAGGTGAGCTCTTCGCCTCGAGCTCGCTCGGCTTCTGGCGCTCGACCGATGCCGGCGCCAGCTGGGCGCCCTGGGGTACGCAGGTCGCCGTCGTGGGCCTCGCTTTCCACCCCAGCGATCCACAGACCTTCTACGCCGCCTCCGGTGCCGGGGTGGCCCGCACCACGGACGGTGGCCTCACCTGGACGCCCGTCAACACCTTGTTGCCGAGCCTCGACGTGCGCGCCGTGGCGCTCGATCCCTCCGCTCCCCAGGTGCTCTACGCGGCGACCGACCTCGGCCTCTTCAAGACGACCAACGGTGCCAGCTGGTGGGAGGCGACGGGTCTCTCGGGGGTGAGCGTCGTGGACGTGCGGGTCGATCCGCAGACGACCAGCCGGGTCTTTGCGCTCAGCAACTCGAGCCTGCGGCGCAGCGAGGACGGCGCCGCCAGCTGGCAGACCCTGCCGGTCGGCCACCCGGTGTTCAGCCTGACGGCGGCCCCGGGCCACCCCAACGTGCTCTATGCCGTCGGCAACGAGGTGTCACGATCGTCGTCGAGCGGCACGGCCTGGACGCCGCTCACCACGAATGGCCTCGAGCAGCCGGCGGGGATCGTCCTGGCGGTCGACCCTGCGGCGCCGGCCCGCCTCCTCCTCGGCACCCTGCGCCGCGGTGCCTACGCCCTCGACCAGCTGGCGATCTTCGCCGACGGTTTCGAGTCGGGGGACACCTCCGCCTGGTCGGCGACCGTACCCTGACGGACGGCTTGGGACGAGCGGCCTGGGACGGGCGGCTCAGGGGGTCGTGAAGGCCCACGCTGCGGTATCGCCGCTCTCGAAGCCATCGGCGAAGAGGGCCTGGAAGTCCAGCACCTGGGTGTAGATGTCGAGGTTGCCGTTGGCCGTCGTCGGGTAGAGGAGGTGGACCCGGTCGCCGGCGACGGTGAGCCCGAGGTAGTCCCCCACGAACTGCTCGAAGCCGGGCCAGGTGGCAAGGGACGACTCGAAGGGCTGGGGGGTCACCCGCAGCTCGGACCAGGTGTCGCCGTGGTCGCTGCTCGTCGCGTAGTAGACGTCGAGAAAGGCATCGACGTCGGCATCGAGCTGTGGCGTGCTGCGGGTGTCGAAGAAGATCAGGTGCAGGCGGCCGGTCGCATCCACCTCGAGCCAGGGCAGGAACTGGTCGCGGGGCGGCGTCGAATCACCGTTGATGATCCGCGGCGTCGTCCAATGGCTGCCCTGGTCGGTCGAGCGGCTGAAGTAGAGATCGATGTTGGCTTCGCCGCCGCTGGTGCCCGTGAGGTCGGCCCAGACCACGTAGAGCGTGCCGCTCAGCGGGTCGACGGCGAAGGCTGGGATGGGAGCGACGCGGAAGCGACCGGGGACCTCCGGGAGCTCGCTCGTGCTCCAGACCGCGAGACGGGTGGCGGCGGTGATCGGCGGGTCGAAGGTCGCCCCACCGTCGAAGCTGCGCAGCAGGACGTTGTCGAAGCCGACGTTCCAGTAGGCGATGTAGAGCTGCCCACCCGGCCCCACCCGCGGCACCAGGCCGATGCCGCCGTCCAGCGTGTGAACGGGCGACCAGGTGGCGCCGAGATCGTCCGAGGTCTGCAAGCCGAGGTTGTAGGCGGCATAGAGGCGGGTGGTGTTGGGCAGCCCGGGCCGCGGGCCAGCGGCGACCAGGGCCTTGTCGATGAAGTCGTCGACGTGCAGGGAGACCGCTGGGTCGAAGCTCGTGCTGCCGGCATGGCGGCGGGCCAGGTAGAGCTGCGAGGCATGCTTGGCGGCGTAGCCGAAGAGGATGCCGCCGACCCATTGGTTGCCGGTCCGCGGATCGTGCACTGTGATGGGGTCGCCCTCGAAGTCGTCGGCGAGGCCGGCGGGGGCGCGCACGATGGTGTCCGTCCAATGGGCGCCGCCATCGAGGCTTGCCGCCGCGCCCAGCCGCCACTCGCCGGCCGGCCCGGCCTGCCGGAGGTCGTTCCAGGCGGCCACCAGGCTCTGGCCGTCACCGGTGGCAAGGATCGTCTCGGCCGCCTGGGTCGTGCCGCCGGTGTCCACCCTCACCCCCGCCAGCGGAGTCGGCAGGACGCCGGCGGTGCGCGCACCGCCGGCGTCACCCGCGAGCAGGCCATCGAGCTGCGGCAGGCCCCTCGCCCCGAGCTGGCGGGCCCGGGCCAGCTCTTGACGGGCGATCACCAGCTGTCCCGTCTCGTAGGCCGCGGCGGCGTGGCGCAGGGCAATCTCACCGTCTGCGGGCGCGAGCTCGCTCGCCCGTTGCCAGGCGGTGCGGGCCTCACCACGCCGGCCCTGCCGTTCGAGGGCGGTGGCCAGGCTGACCTGGGCGCTGCTCGCCGCCGGCGCGAGCCGGGTCGCCGTGCGCGCCGCCGCTGCGGCCATCGCCAGGTGGTCCCCCTCGCCAGCCAAGGCGTCGGCAAGGAGCTCGTAGGCCAGCGGGCTTGCCGGGTAGGAACGCACGGCCAGGGCCGCTGCGGCGATCGCCCGGTACGGGCGCCCCTCGTGTTGCAGCCGGCGGACTTCGTCGCCGAGCGTGGCGAGCGGGCCCCGCGGCGCCTCTGGCTCGCGGACCTGCAGCTGGCCGCTGGCGATCTCGAGGCCGTGGAGCGCCGTCTCCAGGAAACTCTCCCAGCCCTTCTCCGGTCCCAGCTGCCGGCTCGCCAGTCGATTGGGGCCGGGGCACCGGTTGTCGCGCGTCACCGCGGCCGGGCGCGCCCGGAGCCGGGCCAGGCCGGCGGCCGCCAGGCTCGCCGTGATCAGGAAGACGACGAGGGACCGCAGGAGGGCCCGTCCCGCGGAAGCGCACCGATGTTGATTTGGCATAAATGGCATTCTGCCATGCGCCGCGATGGAAGCCAAGGCCCGGGCGAGGGCCCTGACGGTCTCGGCCTGGCCCTGGTGGTCTCGGCCTGGCCGAGGCGGCGAGGCGGCAGGGTAGACTGCCGAGAGGAGGCCCCTCATGGCTCAACCCATCGCCGCCGAGCCGCCGACGGCCGCGGATGCTCGCTTCGACCGCCTGGCGCGGCGCATCACCAGCCCCTGGTTGTTCCGTCTCTACCTGCTGACCAAGCTGCCCCTCGGTCTCTTTGCCGGCCTGCGGGTGCGCGAGCTCAGCCGCGAGCGCTGCGCCGTCAGCGTGCCCTACGGCTGGCGCAGCACCAACCCGTTCCGCTCGACCTACTTCGCGGCGTTGGCGATGGCCGCCGAGCTTTCCACGGGGGCCCTGGCGATGGCCGCGGTGGAGCTAGCGCCAGGCTCCGTGGCGATGCTGATCGTGGGGCTCGAGGCCGAGTTCGGCAAGAAGGCGACCGGCGCCACCACCTTCGTCTGCGAGGACGGGGCGGCCGCCTTCGCGGCGGTTCAAGAGACGCTGGCGAGTGGCGAGCCGGCGACCTTCCGCGGCACCAGCGTGGGCCGCCTGGCCGACGGCACGGAAGTCGCCCGCTTCACCTTCACCTGGTCGTTCAAGAAGCGGGCGAAGTCGGCCTGAGGCTCGCCGGCCTCATTGCACCGTGTCGCTCCAGGCTGCCGTGCTGCCGCTCTCGAAGCCATCGGCGAAGAGGGGATGGACGGTGCGTCCGACCAGGTGGTGGACGTCGAAAATGCTGTAGGCGGCACGATAGAAGTACTCGCCGTTGAACTTGCCGATGCGGCCGGCGACCTCGTTGAAGCCGGTCAGGCTCGCGCGGTAGTACCAGCCCCAATAGCCCACCGTCACGCTGGCGATCACCTGCGGGGCCGGTGTGACGTCGACGGGCGAGGCCGGATCGCTGACGTCCAACAGCCATTCGTTCTGGATCTCGAAGCCGACGTTGCACTTGTTGAACGACGCCAGGTAGAGGAAGGGGATGCCGTGGCTCTCCGAGGCGGTGACGAAGTAGTCGCTGGTGTCGTAGGGCAGGTTCGCCGTCCACAGCGGTGTGGGCAGCGTGGAGCAGGTGCCCGCCTCCAGACAGCTCAGGTCGTAGATCCGCACCCGCGTGTAGAGGAGGTTGAAGGGGTCCGAGCGCAGGGCCAGGAGAAGGCGTGAGCCCTGGCGCCAGAGGGCGACACCATGGACGAACTCGCTGGCGAGGCCGCTCAAGGCGAGCGACGGCTGGGCCGGGTCGGAGACCTCCCAGACCTCGAAGCCGAGGGCTCCGGCGCCGGACGAGGCTGCCAGCCAGTAGCGCGTCGTGGTGGCGTTGCCCACCCCGGCGACGTAGCTCCACGCGGAGCGGTTCCCTAGCCGTCCCAGGTAGATGCCGCAGCTCGTAGCGGCCGGCGTCTGCTCACTGCACGGCGTGGCGGCGGCAAGGGCGGCGTCGAGGTCGTAGGCCAGCAGGCCGTCGTTGACGGTGGCCGCGAAGGCGTAGCGATGGCCACCGATCCGCGCGGCATGGACCTGGAGGGTCGTCTTCTCGCGGTCGGCATAGCGGTTGACCGGGTTTGTCTTCACGGTGGTGTCGAGGAGCAGCACGCCGCCGCGGCCGGCGAGGCCGAGGGCCACGGCAGCGTCGTCGCCGGCTGGCGCGTCGACGCTGCGCACCGGGGTCCCCTCGTGTGGGTCCATCGGCCAGGAGAGAAGGCTCGTCTCGCCGAGCTGGATCTGGCGGTGCGGGTTTGCTGGTTGACTGCGCGCATCCCAGATCTCGAAACCCTGGTCGACGCTGGTGAACAGCCAGCCGTTCTCGATGTCGAGCGAGGTCCAGTGGGGGAAGGCGAGGCTGGGTAAGTCAGCGAACTCGTCGAAGTCGGTGCTGTCTCGGTTGGCCGGAAGGACTCCCGCATCCACCGGCTCGAGGTCTCCCCAGAGGAAGACGGGCACTCCAGAGGCGGGCGAGCGGCAGGCCAGGAACTGGCACACGGGCCCGCTCACACAGCCGGCCGCGGCGTCGGCGGCAAACAACAGTGGGAGGAGCAGGGGCCCGACGAACGGGCAAGCCAGCCGCAGCGTGGCGCCCAGTGGCCACCGTCCAGTGCTCTGCATCGCGTCCCTCCGGCCCCAGGAAGAGGTCCTGGAGCAGATATGAGAAAACAACATAGCACGGCCGAGGGGTGCCAGGACGGCGCGTTCACGAAGCGATCACTCAGCGCCGTGGACGACCTTCAGAAGAGGCTCCAGAGGGGGTCCCACTGGCAGGGGAAGCAGTCGAAGAAGTGCGGCCAGGCCTGGCAGCAGGAGTCGTGGACGTAGCAGAACAGGTTGACCTCGCACACGCACCAGCGCGTGGTGCAGCCGCACCAATCGCAGCCGGGGCCACAGGCGCCGTGGCAGCGCCCATCGTTGGGACCGACCATCAGCCGCAGATGGCTGCTCTCCTGGTTGTCGGTCTCGAGGTGGTTGGCGACCAGGCCGGGAGTGCCGCGGATGGCGGTGACGAGGCCCTCGTACTCGCGGCCTTGGAGCTCATTTTCGAGGCGGCGACCGGCGAGATCGAGACGGGTGAGCGTGAGGAGCTGTTCGTCCACCTTGGCGCCGCGCAGCCCGGCGCCGATCTCGAGGTCGCCGGCGGTGCGGGCCGCTTCCGGGTCCATGAAGGAAGCCACCGGGCTGGGAACGCGGACGGCGACCACCACGCCCAGCTGCGGGTCGTGCGCCGAGAAGGTGCCGCCGCCGTCGCTGCCTGGCTGGACCTCGAGGGTGAGCGTGCGTCCCAGGTAGGTGTGCTCGGCCACCAGGCGAGCCCCACGGTCGCGCACTTGCCAGGTGTCCGCCGCGGCGCTCGGTGCCTCGCCGGGCGGCGCGCTTGGTGCGGCGGGAACGTCGGCCGCTGCCGCCGGCGCAGCGATCGTCAGGCGTACCGTCAGCTCGACCAGGTCCTGCTGACATTTGGGCGGCGGAGGGCAGTCCAGGCAGCGGATCGCGATCGTGCCAGCGTGCACCCCGGCCGCCAGCCCGCGCGGGTCGACCACGGCGGGGACCGAGCGGCTCTGCCCCGGCGCCAGCCCGTCGATGGTGGCAGGGCCAGCGAGCTGCAACCAGGGTGCACCCGCGATGGCGATGCTGAAGCGGTGCTTGCCGCGGCAGGACTGATTGCTCGCCGTGACGCTCGTGGGGTAGGTGCGATCGGCTGCGAGCGTGCCGAGGTCCCAGACGGCCGCCGGGCCCTCGGCGACGGCGGGCCGTGGGGCGAGGGCCGGCAACCAGACGGCCACCAGGAGGACCAGCAGCGGGACGGCGCTCTTGGCGAGGCGATGGCGGCTCTGCTGCGGTGGGCTGCTCGGATCGACGCGCATGCTCATCTGCGACCCCTTCCCTGGCTAGCCAGGGCGAAGTGCGTGGGTGCTCCATTGCACCCAACGCTCGTTCTTTGGGTGGCCAGGCAAGAATCTTTGAAAACTATTGCGTTCCATTATTTGTTTCTGATGGTTATTTGTCAAGAAATCTCTTCTCGCGCCGTCTGCGCAACCTTCTCCATCCGCCGTGTCGCAGCCCTCTCCATCGCCGCGGCAGCTGGATCGTTCGCCCGCGCACTCGGAACGCCGTCTTGACGCCGCACCGAGGGCTCTCCTAGTGTTTTCTCTCCCGTGTCGAGCAACCCCGAAGAGCTGCTGCTGGGCCGGCTCGCCCTGCACTATCGGCTGATCAGCGAGGACCAGCTGGCCGCTGCCACGCGGCAGCAGGCCAAGGAGGCGGTCCACCGGCCGCTGGGGGACCTCTTTGTCGAGCTGGGCTACATGAGCCAGCAGCGCATGGAGCGCCTGCTGGCGATCCAGAAGGAGTACCAGGAACGCCGGGCCGAGACCGCTGCGCCGCCCGCTCCGCAGCCGGTCGAACGGGTGGTGGTGCCGGCGACGGGAGGTGCCGGGCGGCGGGTGGACCGCATCCTCGAGGTGGCGGTGCGGTCAGGGGCGAGCGACGTCCACCTGCACTCTGGCCTGCCCATCCGCATGCGGCGCTGCGGTGCTCTTGAGGTGCTGGGAGAGAGCGCCCTCGACGCTCGCACCGTCGAGCAGCTCCTCAGCGAGCTGCTCGACCCCGCCGGCCAGCGCTCGCTGGCCGAGCAGGGACAGGTGGACTTCGCCTACGCGATCGCCGACGTGGCGCGGTTTCGCGGCAACGCCTACCGCACCCAGCGCGGCAGCGACGCGGTCCTTCGCCTGGTGCCGCCCGTCGCCCCCGGCCTGGCGGACCTCGGCATGCCGCAATCGCTCGCCGGGCTCACCAACTTCCCCCAGGGGCTGGTGTTGATCACCGGCCCGGCCGGCTGCGGCAAGTCCGCCACCCTGGCGGCCCTGTTGCGAGTGATCAACGAAGAGCGCCGCGAGCACATCATCACCATCGAGGACCCCGTCGAGATCCTCCACCGGCCGGTCCGCTCGGTGGTCAATCAACGGCAGGTGGGGCGCGACACCGGCAGCTTCGCGCGGGCGCTGCGCGCCGCCTTGCGCGAGGACCCGGACGTCATCGCGATCGGCGAGCTGCGCGACCTCGAGAGCATCTCGCTCGCCCTGACCGCCGCCGAGACCGGCCACCTGGTGCTCGCCACCTTGCACACCGGCTCGGCCATCCGCACCCTCGACCGCATCATCGGCGTCTTCCCGCCGTCGCAGCAGAACCAGATCCGCACCATGGTCGCGGACTCGCTGCGCGCCGTGGTCTCGCAGCGGCTGCTCAACCGCGCCGACGGCCGCGGCAGGGTGCCGGCCCTCGAGATCCTCGTCGGCACCCGCGCGGTAGGCAACCTGATCCGCGAGAACAAGGGCGTGCAGCTGCGCTCGCTGATGCAGACCGGCGCGGCGCAGGGCATGTGCCTGCTCGACTCCTCGCTCGCCCAGCTAGTGCGCGCGGGGACGGTGCGGCGCGAGGAGGCCCTGCTGCACTGCGAGGACCCGCGGGCAATTCCCGCCTGAGCCGAGGGCGACGATGGCAGACCTCTACGACCTCCTACGCCATACCGTTAGCCAGGGCGGCTCCGACCTCCACCTCGCCGCCGGCATGGAGCCGCGGATCCGCCGCCATGGCCTGCTCGAGCCCGTCGCCGGCTGGGCCCGGCTGACTCCGGCGGCCCTCGTCGAGCTCTTGAAACCGCTGGCGAGCGGCTCGCAGTGGCAGAGCTACCTGGCGAGCGGCGACCTCGACTTCGCCCTCGGCGTCGAGGGCGTCGCCCGCTTCCGCGCCAACTACCTGCGCCAGGAGCACGGCCCGGCGGCCGTCTTCCGGGTGATCCCGCAGCAGATCCTCTCCCTCGAGGAGCTGCGGCTGCCCGGCGTCCTCGCCGGCCTCGCCGAGCTGCGCTCGGGCCTGGTGCTGGTCACCGGGCCCACCGGCTCGGGCAAGTCGACGACGCTGGCGGCGATCATCGACCGCATCAACCGCTCGCACGCCCGCCACATCGTCACCATCGAAGACCCGGTCGAGTTCGTGCACCCGAACCGCAAGTGCGTCTTCTCGCAGCGCGAGGTCGGCACCGACACCGACAGCTTCGCGGGCGCCCTGCGCGCCGCCATCCGCCAGGACGCCGACATCATCCTGGTGGGGGAGATGCGCGACCTCGAGACCGTCTCGCTGGCGATCAAGGCGGCGGAGATGGGCCTCCTCGTCTTCGGCACCTTGCACACCAACAGCGCTGCGAAGACCATCGACCGGCTGATCGACACCTTCCCGGCCGACGAGCAGGCGCAGGTCCGTCTCTCGCTCTCCGAATCGGTGGCGGCGATCGTCGCCCAGCTGCTGCTACCGAAGAAGGACGGCGAGGGCCGGGTGGCAGTGCACGAGGTCTTGCTGCGCACCCCGGCCCTGCCGGCGATCATCCGCGAGGGCAACCTCGGGATGATCGCCAACGTGATCGCCGCAGGCCGCAAGCAGGGCATGCAGTCCCTCGACGACGCCCTCCTGCAGGTGGTGCAGGCCGGGCTCGTCGATCCCGAGCTGGCCTACCACAAGGCGGTCGACCGCTCGCGGTTCGAAGCTCTCCTGCGCGAAGCCTAAGAAGAAGGCGCCCTTCCGACCGCTCACCCGATGGCGGTGGCGGCGGGAAAACTCCGTTGTCCCATCGGGGGGCCTGGCGCCTGTCCCGATAAATTGATTCATGCGCACGAAGACATTGACGGCGATGTTCGCGTGACGCCCTGGTAACGGATCGATTTTTTTGCGAGCCGGTGTACCCAATCGCGATCCGGTACGCACTAGAGAAGGCAGCCAGCGAGAGAGTGGAGAGGTGACTATTTCCTGATTCTTGATCCTTATTTTCAAAAAGTTTGTCTATTTGCCGTTCTTTGGTCCGCCGGCTGCCGCCGCTGGGTCCGGGCGGGGAGTTCCCGAGCGAGGCCGGCGGATCGTGGGGGACCGCAAGCTCCCGGAGCCCGCTCGAGCCCGTTGCGACGTTGCCCGCTGACGCAGTGCCCCTTGAGATGCCGCCCGTTGAGCTTTCGAGAGAGCCGAGATCGCTTTGACGACCCAGACACCCGCCCCAACCAGCTGCCCCGGCCGCCACGCTCCCAGCGGCGCCGGCATGCCTGCCGCGGGCGGGCCGCCAGCGACGCTGGTCGAGCTGCTCGCCGAGCGCGCGCGGCAGGACCCTGGCCGCGTCGCCTACCGCTTTCTGGCCAACGGCGAGGAGGAGGTCGAGAGCCTGAGCCTCGGCGAGCTAGACGCCGGGGCGCGGCGGATCGCTGCCGAGCTCATCGGCCGGGGTCTCGCCGGTGAGCGGGTGCTGTTGCTCTACCCGCCGGGGCTCGGCTTCGTGCAGGCCTTCTTGGCTTGCCTCTACGCCCGCGCGGTGGCGGTGCCGGCCTATCCACCACAGTCCGAGCGGGGGCTGCCGCGCCTCGTCGCGATGGTGCGTGACGCGGCCCCGCGGGGGGTGCTCTCACCGGCGGGCGAGCTCTCCCTGGCGCGCGCCCGGGACGGGGCCCGCGGCGAGCTCACCGGCTTGGAATGGGTGGCGACCGACGGCCTGACGGGCCCCGTGCCGGCTCCCGGCCCTGGCCCGCGCCCAGACGACCTCGCCTTTCTCCAGTACACCTCGGGTTCCACCTCGACGCCCAAGGGCGTGATGGTCACCCACGCCAACTTGATGGACAACGAGGCGGTGATCCGCCGCGCCTTCGGTATGCAGGCGAGCGATGTGGTGGTCGGCTGGCTGCCGCTCTACCACGACATGGGGCTGATCGGGAACGTCATCCAGCCCCTCTACAGCGGTGCGAGCTGTGTGCTGATGTCGCCGGTTGCCTTCCTGCAGCAGCCACGCCGTTGGCTGGCGGCGATCGACCGCTATCGCGGCACGGTGAGCGGCGGCCCCAACTTCGCCTACGACCTCTGCCTGCGCCGGCTGGCGCCGGCTGCCCGCGCCGGCCTCGATCTCTCCTCCTGGCGGGTGGCCTTCAATGGCGCCGAGCCAATCCGTGCCGGCACTCTCGCCGCCTTCGCTGCAGGCTTCGCGCCGCAGGGCTTCCGGTCGCGCGCCTTCTTCCCCTGCTACGGCCTCGCCGAGGCGACGCTCTTCGTGAGCGGCACGGGTGCCGGCGCTGGTAGCCACGTCCTCGCCGCCGAGGGCGGCCCGGCGCGGGTGAGCAGCGGTGCGGTCGCCTGGGGGCCGGAGGTCCGGGTGGTCGACCCGCAGACGGCCCTGCCGCGGGCCGAAGGCGAGGAGGGCGAGATCTGGGTGCGGGGAGGCAGCGTCGCGGCGGGCTACTGGGGCCGCCCGCAGGCGAGCGCCGCAACCTTCGGGGCCCGGCTCGCGGACGGCGACGGCCCCTTCCTGCGCACGGGGGACCTGGGCTTCCTGGTCGCCGGCGAGCTCTTCGTGACCGGCCGCAGCAAGGACCTGCTGATCGTGCGCGGCCGCAACCACCATCCGCAGGACGTCGAGCTCACCGCCGAGCGAGCGAGCGCCGCGCTGCGCCCGGGGTGCGGTGCGGCCTTCGCCATCGAGCCCGAAGACGGCGAAGGGGCCGAGCGGGTGGTGCTGGTCTTCGAGGTCGATCGCCATAGTGATCAGCCGATCGAGGTGGTTGCCCAGGCCGTGCGGGCCGCGGTGGCGGAGGAGCACGAGCTGCGCCTGGCCGAGCTGGTGCTGATCCGTGCCTCGACGTTGCCCAAGACATCGAGCGGCAAGGTGCAGCGGCACGCCTGCCGCGAGCTCTACCGCCGCGGCGAGCTCGCCGTGGTGGGCGCCAGCCGGGCGCCGCAGGCGGAGGAGCTCGCGGCGCCACCAGCGGCCCAGCCCCTCAGCCCCGAGGAGCTCGCCTCGTTGGCCGGCGAGGCCCTCCAGCCGGGCCTCGAGCGTCACCTCGCGGCGCGCCTCGTCTCGCTCGTGGGCGAGCCGCCGGCAGGGTACCTCGATCTTCCGCTCGCCAGCCTCGGCCTCGACTCGCTGGCCGCCGTCGAGCTGCAGCATCGCCTGGAGCTCGATCTCGGCGCGGCGCCTGGGCTCGATGAGGTGCTCGCCGGGGCGAACGTCCGTGAGCTGGCGGCGGGGCTGGCCGCTCGTCTCGCGGCGCGGCGAGAGGCGCCGACGGAGGCGCCTACCGCGGAGGCGGTCGCGGTCGCCTCGACAAGGAGCGGCGCCGCGGCGAAACGCGCTCCGGCCACCGCCGGCCAGGCGAGCCTGTGGTACGTCGAGCAGCTGGCACCGGGGCGAGCGGTCTACAACCTGCCGGTCGCTTGCCGCCTCGGGGCCGGCGTGTCGCCACAAGCGCTCACCAGGGCGTGGCGGGAGCTCGTGGCCCGTCACCCGGCGTTGCGCACCACCTTCCGCGAGGAGGCCGATGGGCTGTGGCTGGAAGAGCACGGCGAGCTCGTCGCCGACCTCGAAGCCCTGCCCTCACCGGCCAGCGAAGAAGGTCTCGCGGCGGTTCTCGCGGCGGCGGCCTGGGAGCCCTTCGACCTCGCCGCCGGCCCGCCGGCCCGCCTGCGCACGCTGGCGCTGGCGGACGGCGGCACGCTGGCGCTCTTCGTGGTCCACCACGCGGTGGCCGACTTCTGGTCTCTGACGGTGCTGCTACGCGAGCTGGCGGCCCTCCTCGCGGCGGCGCCGGGGGTTGCCCTGGGGGCGGTCGAGCTGCCGCCGCCGGGGCCTTCGCCGCTCGGCCTCGCGGCGCGTGAGCGCCAGCGCCTCGCCGGCGCCGAGGCCGCGGCCCTCTGGAGCTACTGGCAGGCCCGGCTCACCCCGCTTCCGCCTGGCCTCGATCTGCCCCTCGACCGGCCCCGCCCGGCGCGCCTGTCCTTCGCCGGAGCGACCCTCGCGCGGCCGTTGCCGCCGGTCGTCGCCAGGGCGGCGGCAGCGCTCGCCCGGCGCCAGGCGGCGACTCCCTTCGCGGTGCTCTTCGCCGCCACCGTTGCCTGGCTCGGCCGCCTGGCGGGAGCTCGCCGGCTCGCCGTCGGCACGCCCGCGGCTAGCCGCGCCGCCGCCGAGCTCGCCACGACGGTGGGCTACCTGGTCAATCCCCTGGTGCTGGTCGAAGAGCTGGCGCCGAGCGAGGCCTTCACCGCCCTCGTGGAGCGGGTCCGCGGCACGGTGCTCGGCGCCCTCGCCCACCAGGGGCTGCCGTTTCCCGTTCTCGCCGAGCGCCTCGGCGGCCCGCGCGACCCCAGCCGCTCGCCGCTCTTCGACGTCCTCTTCGTCCTCGACCGCTCGCCCTTGGCCGCCGCCCCGGGCCTGGCGAGGCTGGCCGCTGGCCTCGCCGGTCCCGCGGTCGAGGTCGAGGGCCTCGTCCTCGCGCCCGTGGCCCTGCCCAGCCGCCGTGCCGCCTTCGACCTCACCGTGCGGCTGGTGGAGACGGGCGATGGCCTCGCCGCCGTCCTCAACTACGCGACGGACCTCTTCGATGCCACCACCGTCGAGCGTTGGCTGGGCGCCTTCGAGGTCCTGCTCTCCGGGGCCCTGGCCGACCCCACGGTGGCCGTCGGCCACCTCACCCTGCTGAGCGCCAGCCAAAGAGAGCAGCTGCTGGCGCTGGCCGAGGGCGGCGAGGTGGCCGACCCCGGTGCCTTGCTGCCGGCCCTCTTCGCAGGCCAGGCGGCGGCGAGCCCGGAGGCGGTGGCGCTCTGGGACCGCGCCGAGCAGCTCAGCTACGGCGAGCTCGCCCGCCGGGTGGGCAAGGTCGCCGCCGGCCTGCGGGCCGCCGGGGTCGGCCCCGAGGTGCGAGTGGCGGTGGAGATGGAGCGCACGGTGGCCCTGCCAACGGCCCTTCTCGCCGTGCTCAGCGCCGGCGGCGCCACGGTGCCGGTCGACCCCGCCTATCCGGCGGCGCGCCGCGAGTTCATGCTGGCGGACTCCGGGGCGCACCTGGTGGTCTCCGACGAGCGCTTCGCCGGCCTGTTGGCCGCCGCGAGCGCTGGCGAGACCAGCGCCGTGCCCCTGCTGGCTGCCAACCTGGCGACGCTGATCTACACCTCGGGCTCGACCGGCACGCCCAAGGCGGTGGCGGTGACCCACGGCAGCCTGGCGGCCCTCCTCGGCTGGGCGGCCGGCGCCTACAGCGACGCCGAGATCGCCGTGGTGCTGGCCAGCACCTCGGTCTGCTTCGACATCTCGGCCTTCGAGCTCTACGTGCCGCTCACCCGCGGCGGGCGGGTGGTGATGGCAGCCAACGTCCTCGAGCTCGGGGAGCTGCCAGCGGCCGGCAGCCTCACCCTGGTCAACACCGTGCCGTCGCCCTTCGCGGAGGTGCTCAGGGCCGGCGTACTGCCGCCTTCACTCGTGACCGTCAACCTGGCCGGCGAGCCGTTGCCGGCGGCCTTGGCGGCGGGGATCTACACCCAGGGCCGGGTCAGCCGTGTGCTCGACCTCTACGGCCCGTCGGAAGACACGGTGTTCTCCACCTGGGCCGAGGTGCCGCGGCCGGCGGGCGGCGAAGCCGGGGCGAAGCCCCTGATCGGCCGGCCCCTGCCGGGGACCCGTGCCCTGGTGCTCGAGCCGCTGACCGGGCCGCAGGGCGCCAATCTCGCCCTCCTCGGTGTGCCCGGTGAGCTTTTCCTCGCCGGCGCCGGCCTCGCCCGCGGCTACCTCGGCCGGCCCGGGCTCACCGCCTCCCGCTTCGTGCCCTGCCCGAGCCTGTGGGCCAGTGAGCCGGGCGAGCGGCTCTACCGCACCGGCGATCTGGTCCGCCAGCTGCCCGACGGCAGCCTCGACTACCTCGGCCGGCTCGACCAGCAGGTCAAGCTGCGCGGCTTCCGCCTCGAGTTGGGTGAGATCGAGGCGGCGCTCGCCCGCCACCCGGCCGTCGTCGAGGCAGCCGTCGCCGTGCAGGCTTCCCCGGACGGCGAGCCGCAGCTGGTCGCCTACTGGTGCCAGCGGCCGGAGGCCGCGACGCCGGCCGCCGGCGAGCTCGCCGAGCACCTGCGGCAGCGCCTGCCGGCCTTTGCCGTGCCGGGCCACTTGCGCGCCGGGCGGCCCGGCAGTGGCGCCGCGCTCGGCCGTCGAAGAGATCCTCGTGAGTGCCTTCGAGGAGCTCCTCGGGGTGCGCGGCATCGGCACGGCGCACTCGTTCTTCGAGCTTGGCGGCCACTCGCTCCTCGCCACCCGCCTGGTGTCGCGGGTGCGTGACCTCTTCGCCGTCGAGCTGCCGGTGGTGGCGGTGCTCGAGGCACCGACCGTCGCCGCCCTCGCCGCCCGCATCCAGGAGCTCGGCCGCCTCGGCCTGCCCGTGGTGGCGCCCATCCCGGCGGCGCCCCGGGGTGGCCCGCTGCCGCTCTCCTGGGCGCAGCAGCGGCTGTGGCTGGCGAGCCAGCAGGGGGGCCGGGCGCGGGCCTACCACGTACCCCTGGCCGTGGCCCTCGACGGGCCCCTCGCCGCCCCCGCCCTCGGCGCTGCCTTCCGCGCCCTGGTCGCCCGTCACGAGGCGCTGCGCACGGTCTTCCCGCTGACCGACGACGGCCCGGTGCAGCTGCCGCGCCCAGCGCTTGCGGTGACCCAGCCCCTGGTCGACCTCGGTGGATTGCCGGCGAGCGAGGCGCGCCGCGCGGCCGAGCGGCTGCTCGCGGCCGAGGCGCGGCGGCCGTTCGACCTCGCGCACGGCCCCTTGCTGCGCGTCGGCCTGCTGCGCCTCGCTGCCGACCGGCACTGGCTGGCGCTCACCTTCCATCACCTGGTGGCGGACGGCTGGTCCCTCGGCGTGGTGATCCGCGAGCTACCTGCCCTCTACGCTGCGGCCCTCACCGGGACGCAGGCCGCGCTGCCGCCGCTCGCCATCCAGGTGGCGGACCACGCGACCTGGGAGCGTGCGCAGGGGGCCGCCGGAACCTACGCCGCGGACCTCGCCTACTGGCGCGAGCAGCTCGCGGAGCTCGATGGTGAGCTCGCCCTGCCCACCGACCGGCCGCGCGGTGCCGCCGGGGCGGGGGAGGGGAGCGTCGTCGAGCGCCGTTTGCCGGAGGCGCTCTCGGCCGCCGTCGAGGGCCTCGCCCGCCGCCTCGGGGCGACGCCGTTCATGTGCCTCTCCGCCGGCCTCGACGCCCTGCTCTACCGCCTGACCGGCGAGACCGACCTCGCCGTCGGCACGCCGATCGCCAATCGCCGCTCGAGCCAGCTCGAGGGCCTGATCGGCTGCTTCGTCAACACCCTCGTCCTGCGAGTGAGAGCGGCGGCGAGCCTGCCGTTCGCCGAGCTTCTCGCCCGCAGCCGCCGGGCGAGCCTCGGCGCCTACGCTCACCAGGCGCTGCCCTTCGAGCTCCTCGTCGAGGCCCTGCAGCCGCCGCGCGCCAGCGAGGGCACGCCGTTTTTCCGCGTGCTTTTCGTGCTGCAGAACTTGCCCCTGCCGCCCCTCGAGCTGCCGGGCCTCGCGGTCTCCTTGCTGCCCACCGACACCGGCGCCGCGCAGTTCGACCTCAGCCTCGCCGTGCGCGAGGACGGCGGCGCGCTGCACTGCGCCCTCGAGTACGACCGTGGTCTCTTCGACCGCACCACGGTCGAGCGCTGGCTGGCGGCCTACGAGCGTCTGCTCTCGGCCGTCGTCGCGGCGCCGGAGCGTCGCCTGGGTGAGATCGAGCTGCTGAGCCCGGCCGAGCGGCAGCAGCTCCTCGCCGCCGGCAACGACAGCCGCGTGCCGCCGGCGGTGCCGGACCTGCCGAGCCGGATCTTCGAGGTTGCTGCCCGGCGCCCGGAGGCGATCGCCGTCGTCCACCGCGAAGGCGGGCTCGATGCCGCGCTGAGCTACGGCGAGCTTGCCGGACGGAGCGCACGGCTCGCCGCGCGGCTGCGCGCCGCCGGCGTCGGCCCCGAGGTGATGGTCGGTGTGCTCGCCGAACGCTCGCCGGCAGCGATCGTCGGGTTCCTCGCCGTGCTGGCGGCCGGCGGTGCCTACGTGCCGCTCGATCCCGCCTTCCCGCCGGTGCGCAGCGACCTCCTGCTCGCCGACGCGCGGGCCGCCCTGCTGCTGGTGGGCGACGCGGCTGCTGCGCCGGCCGTCGCTGCCGGGCTGCCGCGGCTCACGGTGCCCCGCGACCTGCCGGCGGGGCCGGCGCTGGCCCCGCTGCCGGCCGTGCCGCCGGAGGCCGCTGCCTATGTGCTCTACACCTCCGGCTCGACGGGGCGTCCGAAGGGCGTCGTGGTGCCCCGCGGCGCCCTCAGCCGCTACTGCCTGGGGATCGCGGCGACCTACCAAGTCCAGCCGGCCGACCACGCCCTCCAGATGTCGGCGCTCTCCTTCGACGCCAGCGCCGAGGAGATCTACGCCACGCTGCTCTCGGGCGCCACGTTGCTGCTGCGCGACGGCAGCCTGATGGCGTCGTTCGAAGCGCTGGTCGAGCGGCTGGCCGCCTGGCAGATCTCGATCCTCAATCTGCCCACGGCCCTCTGGCACCAGGTGGCAGCGGCCCTCCTCGCCGGGGAGATCGCCCTACCTGACTGCGTCCGTCTGACCGTGATCGGTGGCGAGCGAGCCCAGCCCGAGCTGCTGGCCGCCTGGCGGCGGCTGGCCCCGGGCCGGCTGGTCAACACCTACGGCCCCACCGAGGCGACGATCGCCGCCACCGCCAGCGAGCAGGGGGCCGTCGGCGGTGCCGCGATGGCGTTTCACGGCAGCCTGCGGGCGGCGGGGGACCTCGGCCGGCCCCTGGCCGGGGCGTCGGCACAAGTCGCCGGGCCGCGCCTGGGCCTCGCTCCGCTGGGCGCCCCCGGGGAGCTCCTGCTGGGTGGCTGCGGCCTCGCCCGCGGCTATCTCGGCCGGCCGGCGCTGACCGCCGCCCGTTTCTTCCCCGACCCCTGGGGCGGCGAGCCGGGCGGGCGGCTGCTGGCAACCGGCGACCGGGCGCGGCGGCTGGCCGACGGCAGCCTCGAGTTCTCCGGCCGCGGCGATCGCCAGGTCAAGGTGCGGGGTTTCCGCATCGAGCTGGGGGAGATCGAGGCCGCCCTGCTGGGCCAGCCGGGGGTGCGCGAGGCGGCGGTGATCACCCGTGCCGGCGCCGGCGGCGACGCTCGTCTGCTGGCCTACGTGGTGGCGGAGCAGGGAGCGGCCCCGGTGCCAGCGGCCCTGCGCGCCGCCCTCGCCGCCACGCTGCCGGCCTTCGCCGTGCCGGCGGCGATCAGCGTGCTGCCGGCGCTGCCCTTGACCCGACACGGCAAGCTCGACCAGCGCGCCCTGCCGGAGCCCGCCGAGCCCGCCGCCACTCTGGCGCTAGCGGCAGAGCGCTCGCCGAGCGAGGAGATCGTGGCGGCGATCTGGGCCGAGGTGCTGGGCCTCGCCGGCGGCGCCCAGGGCCTCCGGGCCGAGGATGACTTCTTCGCCCTGGGCGGCCACTCGCTGCTCGCCACCCAGGTGGGCTCACGCCTGCGCCGCCGGCTGGGCGTGGAGCTCTCGCTGGAAGCGATCTTCGCCGCGCCGAGCCTCGGCCGGCTGGCCGCCGCCGTCGCGGCGGCCCTGGCCGGCGGCGCGCCCACGGCAGCGGAGTCCACCGGCGTGCCGCCCATCCGCCGCCGTGAGGTGGCTGGCCCGCGGCCGCTCTCGCTGGCGCAAGAGAGGCTGTGGTTCCTCGACCGCCTGCACCACGGCAGCCCGTTCTACAACCTCGCCGGCGGCCTGCGCCTCGCCGGTGAGCTCGACGTCGAGCGCCTGGCGGTGTGCCTTGGCCGCCTGGTCGCGCGCCACGAGGCCCTGCGCACCCGCTTCGGTAGCGTGGCGGGCGAGGGCCGGCAATGGGTCGAGGAGGGCGTCGAGCTCGTCCTCCCCGTCGTCGACCTTGGCGGCCTGCCGGCGGCGGTGGCCGAACGGCAGGCCGGCCGCTGCCTCGCCGCGCTCGGTGAGCTGCCCTTCGATCTCGGCCGCGCGCCGTTGCTGCGGGCGCTCCTGGTGCGCCGCGGCGCGCGGGCCCATGACCTCGCCCTCGCCCTCCATCACATCGTGGGTGACGCCTGGGCCCTCGCCCAGGTGAGCCGCGAGCTGACCGCTCTCTACGAGGCCGGTGGCGACGCTGCCGTCCTGCCGCCGCTCGCGATCTCTTACCCCGATTACGCCGACTGGCAGCGCGAGCTCCTGGCGGGGCCGGCGGCGGAGGCCCTGCTCGCCTACTGGCGCCGGCAGCTCGCCGAGCCCTTGCCTGGCGAGGCGCTGGTGCCGGACCAGCCGCGGCCCGCGGAGCCGAGCTTCGCCGGCGCGATGCTCCCCGTGGCGGTGCCGGCCGAGCTCGTCGCGCGTCTGCGGGCCCTCGCCCAGGCCGAGGGCGCGACCCTCTTCATGGTCCTCCTCGCGGCCTTCCTGGCCTTGCTCCACCGCCGTTCGGGAGCGACCGACCTCGCCGTCGGCACCAACGTCGCACACCGCAACCGTTTCGAGACAGAAAGCGTCGTCGGCTTCTTCGTCAACGCCCTGGTGCTGCGCTGCGACCTCGGGGGCGAGCCCAGCTTCCGCGAGCTCGTGGCTCGCGTGCGGGCGACCACGATCGGCGCCTACGCCCACCAGGACCTGCCTTTCCACAAGCTGGTCGAGGAGCTCAAGCTGCGCCGCGACGCCAGCCGCAACCCCCTCTTCCAGGTGATGTTCCTGCTGCACACGGCGCCGGCGGTCACCCACTCGCTCGCCGGCCTCGAGGTCAACCCGCTCGAGGTGGAGCTCACCACCTCCGTTTTCGACCTCACCCTCGCCTTCGAGGAGGCCGCCGACGGCAGCCTGCGGGGCAGCGCCCGCTACAGCACCGCCCTGTTTGCCGCCGCGACCCTCGAGCAGTTGCTGGCGAGCTACCTCGGCGTCCTCGCCCAGGTGGTAGCAAGGCCGGCCGCCGCGCTGGCCGAGCTCAGCGTGGCGCCGCGACCCTCGCCGCCCGCCGCGCTGGCCGGCGAGCCCGCCGCCGAGGCCGCCGGTGCCCGCGAGCGCAAGCTCGCCCGCCTGCTCAGCCTGCAGGCACGCCGGCCAGCGCCAGGGCCCCACGGAGCCGCCACGCCGGGAGAGGCCGAGAGGCCAGAAACGTCATGAGAGAGATCGAGAGCAGCCCAACCGCCCTGGTACCGCCACCGGTCGCCGTGGGCTACCGTCTGTCGCCCCAGCAGCGGCGGCTCTGCGGCCTGCTGGCCGCAGGCCCGCTCCCCGCCGCGCGCCTGGAGATCGCGGTCGGCGGGGAGGTCGCGCCGCCGCGGCTCGCCGCGGCCTGCCTCACCGTCGCCCGCCGCCACGAAGTCCTGCGCACTGTCTTCGCCTGGATCCCCGGGGTCGAGCTACCGCTCCAACAGGTGCTGGACGCGCCGGCCATCCACTTCCTGGGGGCCCTGGCGGAGGCGCCGGGTGAAGCGGGGACCAATGAGGGAGCCCTCGACGCTCCGTTCGAGCTGGCGAGCGGCCCCCTGGTGCGGGCCTGGCTGGGCCCCCTGCTGGACGGTCGCCGCCGACTCGTCATCACCCTGCCGGCCCTCCTCTCCGATGCTCCCGGCCTGGTGCTCCTGGCGCGTGAGCTGGCCGCCGCCTACGCCGGCGGCTCGGAGGTGAGCGACGACACCGGCGAGGAGACGATCCAGTACGCGCAGATCGCCGAGCTGCTCGACGAGTTCTTGAGCGGCGAGGACGGGGCCGAGGGGCGGGCCTTCTGGCAGCCGCGGGCCGGCCGCGGCTTCGCCGAGCTCCGGCTGCCACCCGCGCCGGCGGTTGGCCCGGCGCGCAGTCACCGCGACCTCCCCTCCGACATCGCGGCGGGCCTGGTAGCGGCGGTGGCCGAGGCGGCGCCCCGCGCCCGCGAGCACGGTCTCTCGCCCCTCGCTCTCGCGGTGCTCACCGGCTGGCTGACGCTCCTCGCGCGCACCACGGAGGAGCCGGTCGCCCTCGGCGTCGAGGCGAGCGGTCGCGACCTCGAAGTGCTGGCGGCGAGCCTCGGCCCCCTCGCCCGCTGGCTGCCCCTGGCCGCCGAGCTGGCGGCGAGCGAGGGCTTCGCCGCCGCGGCGGCGCGGGTGGCCGCGGCCTGGGCCGAGGCCCACGCATGGCAGGACTCCTACGCTCCCGCCACAGCGGAGTCAGCCGCGCTCTGGAGCGCCGCCTTCCGTGCCGTCGACCTCGGCGGCTCCTTCGCGGCGGGCGGCGTGGAGTTCCGGGCCACTGCCGCCGGCAGCCCGAGCGACCGGGCCCGCCTCGAGCTCACTCTCGTCGAGTCGGCCGAAGGTGCTCTTCTGGAGCTCGCGAGCTCGGCCGGCGTGGCGTCTCCCGGCCAGCTCGCGGCCCTCGTTGAGCAGCTGGTGACGCTCCTCACCGCCGCGGCCCTGGCACCGCGGAGCCCGCTCGGGGCCTTGCCGCTGCTCGGCCCGGCGGCCCGCCGCGAGCTCCTCCTCGGCGGTTGCGGCGCGGTGCGGCCGACGGCGGCCGATCAGCTGGTCCCCGTGCAGCTGCTGCGCACGGCGGTGGCGGCGCCGGAGCGGATCGCCGTGGCGAGCGGCGACGAGGTGCTGAGCTTTGGCGAGCTCGCCGCGCGCAGCGGTCGCCTGGCCGCGCAGCTGCGGGCGCTGGGCGTCGGGCCCGAGACCGTGGTGGCGGTGCTCCTCGAACGCTCGCCCGAGGCCGTGGTGGCGGTGTGGGCCATCCTGCTCGCCGGCGGCGTCTTCCTGCCCCTCGACCTCTCGTTGCCGGAGGCCCGGCTGGCCTGGATGACCTCCGAGGCGAAGGCGCAGCTCGCGATCAGCCGGCGTGGCGCCCGCGAGCTCCTGCCGGCGGGCCTGCCGGTCGTCGACCTCGACGCCGATGCGGCGGCGATCGCCGCTCGGGTGCCGCTCGCCGCGCCGCCGGGCCTGCGGCCGGAGAACCTCGCCTACGTGCTCTACACCTCGGGTTCGACCGGGCGCCCGAAGGCGGCGATGATCGCCCATCGCAACCTCGCTCACCTCGGCGAGGCCCTGGAGCTCGCCGTCTACCGCGGCAGCGGTCTTGCGCGGCTCGCCCTCAACGCACCGCTGGTCTTCGACGCCTCGGTCAAGCAATGGGTGCAGCTCGCCTGGGGCCGCACGCTCGACATCGTGCCCGAGGAGGTGCGGCCGGACGGCGAGCGGCTGCTCGCCCACCTGGCGCGGCGCGGCGTCGAGCTCCTCGACCTCACGCCGACACAGCTGCGAGCCCTGGTGGCCGCGGGTCTCGGCGCGGCAGCGGGCCGGCAACCCTGGCCCCGCGCCCTGCTGGTTGGCGGCGAGGCGATCGCCCCCGACCTGTGGACGGCGTTGGGTGGCGACGAGGCACGGCGCACCCTCAACATCTACGGCCCCACCGAGACGACGGTCGACGCCACCGTCGGCACGGTCGCCGCCGGCACGGCCCCAGGCATCGGGCGGCCGCTCGCCAACGTGCAGGTGCATCTCCTGGACCGCCGCGGCGAGTTGGTGCCGCCGGGCGTCGCCGGCGAGCTGGGCATCGCGGGCGACGGCGTCGGCCGCGGCTACCTCGGCCGGCCGGCCTTGACCGCCGAGCGCTTCGTGCCGGACCCCGGCGCGGGCCTCACCGCGGCGCCCGGGGCCCGCCTCTACCGCAGCGGCGACCGCGCCCGCTGGCGGCCGCTCGCTACCGGCCCCGCGGAGCTCGAGTTCCTCGGCCGCCGCGACCACCAGGTGAAGGTGCGGGGCTACCGCATCGAGCTGGGGGAGATCGAAAGCGAGCTCGTCGGCCTGCCCGGCGTCGCCCAGGCGGTGGCCGCCGTGCACCGCGGCGACGGTGGCGACACGCTGGTCGCCTACGTGGTGCCGGCGAGCGGCGAGGGCGAGCCGGCGGCGCTCATCGCCGGCTGGCGGGCGCGGCTGCGCGAGGCCCTGCCGGAGGCGATGGTCCCCGGCCACTTCGTGCTGCTGCGCTCGCTGCCCACCAACCGCAGCGGCAAGCTCGACCGCCTCGCCCTGCCGGACCCGGAGCTCGCCGCCGCGGCGGGCGAGGCGCCCTACCGCGAGCCGCGCAACGAGATCGAGCAGCAGGTGGCGGCGATCTGGCAGCGGGCGTTGGGCGTCGAGCGGGTGGGCCTCGACGACAACTTCTTCGACCTCGGTGGCCACTCCTTGCTGATGGTGCGAGTGCACGAGGAGCTCACCGCGGCCTTCGGCGCCGGCCTCACCATGCTCGAGATGTTCCGCTACCCGACGGTCGCCGCGCTGGCCACCCGGCTGGCCCCAGCCGAGAAGCCGCCAGCCGTGCCGGCTGTCCAGGAGAGGGCCCGCTTGCAGGCCCAGGCCGCCGAGCGCCAGCGCCAGGCTGCCCGCGCCCGCCGCGGTCCGACGACGGAGACACCAGGATGAGCACGACGGAGACGGACCTCGCCGCCGGCGGCGCCGACGGCATCGCGATCATCGGCCTGGCCGGCCGCTTCCCCGGCGCGCCGAGCGTCGAGGCGTTGTGGCAGAACCTCTGCGCCGGGGTCGAGGGGATCACCTTCTTCAGCCGCGAGGAGCTGCTCGCCGCCGGCGTCGACCCTCGCGAGCTGGCCGATCCCGCTTACGTGCCGGCCCGCGGCGTGCTCGCCGGCGTCGAGCTCTTCGACGCCGCCTTCTTCGGCTTCACGCCCCGCGAGGCGACCCTGATGGACCCGCAGCAGCGGATCTTCCTGGAGACCGCCTGGGAGGCGCTGGAGCGGGCCGGGCAGGCGCCGAACGCCCTGCCGGGCCCGGTGGGAGTGTTCGCCGGCGCCGGGGTCAACGCCTACCTGCTGCGCAACCTGATGAGCAACCCGGAGGCGGCCCGCTCGGCCGGCCTCTTCCAGACGCTGATTCACAACCGCGCCGACCACCTGGCGACGCGGGTGGCCTACCAGCTCGACCTGCACGGCCCGGCGATGACGGTGCAGACGGCCTGCTCGACCTCGCTGGTCGCCGTGGCCCTCGCCTGCCAGAGCCTGCTCGACTACCAATGCGACCTGGCGCTCGCCGGCGGGGTGACGGTGGGCCTGCCGCAGGTCGCCGGCTACGTCCACCACGAGGGGGCGATCGAGTCTCCCGATGGCCATTGCCGGCCCTTCGACGCCGCTGCCCAGGGCACGGTCGACGGCAGCGGGGTCGGCGTCGTGGTGCTGCGCCGGCTCGCCGAGGCGGTCGCCGACGGCGATCCGATCGTGGCGGTGATCACGGGCTGGGCGCTCAACAACGACGGCCGCGAGAAGGCGGGCTACACCACGCCGAGCCTCGACCGCCAGGCGGAGGTGATCGCCATGGCGCAGGCGGTGGCCGGGGTGAGCGCCGCGAGCATCGGTTACGTGGAAGCGCACGGCACCGGCACGCCGCTCGGCGACCCCATCGAGGTGGCGGCCCTGACCCGCGCCTTCCGGCAGACGACCGCGGCCCGCGGCAGCTGCGCCCTGGGGGCGCTGAAGAGCAACCTCGGCCACCTCGATGCCGCCGCCGGCGTGGCCGGGCTGATCAAGACCGCGCTCTGCCTGGAGCGCGAGGCGATCCCCCCGACGCTGCATTTTCAGGCCCCCAACCCGCAGCTCGACCTCGCCGCGAGCCCGTTCTTCGTCAATGCCGAGCTGCGCCCCTGGCCGCGCAACGGCCAGCCGCGGCGGGCCGGGGTGAGCTCGTTCGGGATCGGCGGCACCAATGCCCATCTGGTGCTCGAGGAGGCGCCGCCGGCGGCGCCGAGCACGCCGGCCGCGGGCTGGCAGCTGCTGCAGCTGTCGGCGAAGACGGCCGCCGCCTTGGAGCAGGCGACGAGCGAGCTCGCGGGCTTCCTCGCCGCGAACCCGGGGCTGGAGCTCGCGGATGTCGCTCACACGCTGCGCCACGGGCGGGCGAGCTTCGCGCACCGGCGCACGGTCGTCGCCCGCACGCCGGCGGAGGCCGCGGCGGCGCTCGCCAGCCTGGACACGGCGCGGGTCGCCTCCCGCCAGCAGGAGCCGGTGCACCGGCCGGTGGTCTTCCTGTTTCCGGGCCAGGGGGCGCAGTACGCCGGCATGAGCGAGCGCCTCTACGCCACGGAGGCGGTCTACCGTGCTGCCCTCGACGAGTGCTGCGAGCTGCTGCGCCCGGAGCTCGGCTGCGATCTCAAGGAGCTGCTGTTTCCGGCGCCGGAGGCCCGCGAGGAGGCAGAGCGGCGGCTGAGCGAGACGCGGTACACCCAGCCGGCGCTGTTTGCCGTGGAGCACAGCCTGGCGCGGCTGTGGCAGGCGCGCGGGTTGACGCCGAAGGCGATGCTCGGCCACTCGGTGGGCGAGTACGTGGCGGCGTGCCTCGCCGGGGTCATGCCGCTCGCCGAGGCCCTGGCGCTGGTCGCCGAGCGCGGCCGGCTGATCCAGGAGCTGCCACCGGGGGCGATGCTCTCGGTGACGCTGCCGGTGGCGGAGGTCGCCCGGCAGCTGCCGAGCGAGCTCGCGGTGGCGGCCGTCAACGGCCCGTCGCTGACCGTGGTCTCAGGGCCCGAGGAGGCCGTGGCGGCGTTCGCCGCGACGCTCGGAGCGGCCGGCGTGGTGGCACGCCGGCTGCGCACCTCGCATGCCTTCCACTCGCCGATGATGGACCCGATCCTGCCGCGTTTCACCGCCCGGCTGCGCCGTGTTCCCCTGGCGCCGCCCCGGCTGCCCTACCTCTCGAACCTCACGGGCACCTGGATCACGGCGGCCCAGGCGACGGACCCAGCCTACTGGGCGGAGCACCTGCGGCGGACGGTGCGCTTCGGCGACGGGGTGGCAGAGCTGCTCAAGGAACCGCAGGCGGCGCTCCTCGAGGTGGGGCCGGGGCGCACGCTCAAGACGCTCACCCGCTGGCATCGCGACAAGGCACCGCAGCAGGTGGTGGAGACCTCGCTGCCCCATCCCTCGGAGGCGGGGGAGGACGACGCCTTCTTCCTCGCCGCGGCCGGCCGCCTGTGGCTCGCCGGCGTCGCCTTGGACCCGGCGCCGCGGGCAGTGGGCGAGCGCCGGCGGCGGCTGGCCCTGCCGACGTACCCGTTCGAGCGCCAGCGCTACTGGGTGGAGGCATTGCCCGAGGGGCGGGTGGCGCCACGGGCGAGCCTCGCGAAGAAGGCCAATGTCGGCGACTGGGCCTCGGTGCCGGTGTGGCGGCAGACGGCACCACGGCGCGCCGAGCGGTCGGCCTTGGCCGGCCGCCGCGCACTGGTGCTGGCGGACGGCTCGGGGTTGGGAGAGGGCCTGGCGGCCTGGCTGGAGGGGGCCGGGGCGCGGGTGTGGCTGCGGCGGGTGGGTGAGGAGATCGTCCTGGCGGACGGTGAGGCCGTCGGCCGGCTGCTCGCAGAGGTGGGGGAGGGTGGGGAGGCCTCGCCGATCGTGCTCTATCTGGCGGGGCTCACGGCGACGGCCTCGTCCGAGGTCGTCGAAGCGAGCTTCTGGGGGCCGTTCCAGCTGGCCAAGGCGGTGACCTCGCAGGGCAAGCAGCCGGCCCGGCAGCGCCTGGTGCTGGTGACGACGGAGCTCGCTGCAGCGGCTGGGAACGAAGCCACGCAGGCGGAGCGGGCGCTGCTGCTGGGGCCCGCGAAGGTTCTGCCACGGGAGGTGCCAGGAGCGTCGACGGTGGTGGTGGACGTGGAGGTACCGGCCGCGGGCGGGTGGGACGAGGTGGTGGAGGGGGTCCTCGCGGAGGTGGCGGAACGGAGCGAGGAAGCGACCCGCGTCGTGGCGCTCCGCGGCCGGCGGCGATTCGTCGAAGCCTACGAAGCGGTGGAGCTGGCGGCGGCAGGCGCAGGCGACGGGCTTGCGGTCCGTCCGTCCTCCGCTGTTGCGCAATCGCCGGGGCCGGCGGACCTCCCCGGAGCGCAGCATCTGCCTTGGGGAGCGGAGCGCTTGGGAGGTCCTCCGGCTCCGGCTCCTGACTCTGACTCTTCTGTTCCTTCCTCCCCGCGGACCTACCTCATCACCGGCGGCCTCGGCGGCATCGGGCTCGCCGTCGCCGAGTGGCTCGCCGCCCGCGAGCCCGGCGTGAGGCTCGTCCTCCTCGGTCGCCGCGCGCTGCCGCCGCGTGCCGAGTGGCAGGCGGGGAGCGCCGGAGCGGGAGCCTCCGCTGATCGCCTGCGGCGCTTGCTCGCCCTGGAGGCAGCAGGGGCCGAGCTCCTGCCCTTGGCGACCGACCTCACCGAGCGGGCGGCCCTCGACGCCGCCTTCGCCGAGATCGCGGGCCGCGGCTGGCAGCTCGCCGGCGCTTTCCACGCCGCCGGTGTGCCCGGTGGCGGCCTGCTGCGCTTCCGTGAGCCGGCCGCGGCCGCCGCCGTCCTCGCCCCGAAGGTCGAGGGCACGCGGCAGCTCGAAGCGGCCCTGCTCGCCGCCGGCCTCAAACCGGGCTTCCTCGTCCTCTTCTCCTCTCTCGCCGGCGTCGTCGGCCGGCCGGGGCAAGCCGACTACGCCGCCGCCAACGCCTTCCTCGACGCCTACGCCCGCGAAGCCGGCGAGCGTCTCGGCATCCCCGTGACCGCGGTCGACTGGGGCGAGTGGCTGGAAGTCGGCATGGCCGCCTCCGGGCAGGCCGCGGCCGCGGCGGTCGTCGAGTCCCGCCCCTTCGACCACCCCCTCCTTGCGCACTGCGAGCGCCTCGCCTCGGGCGAGGAGATCTACTCCTCGCGGATGAGCGTCGAGACCCATTGGGTGCTCGACGAGCACCGGCTGGTCGGCCACGCGGTGATCCCCGGCGTCGCCTACATCGAGATGGTGCGGGCCGCCCTCGGCGAGCGCGCCGCCGGCCGGCTGATCGAGGTGCAGGACCTGCTCTTCGTGGGGCCCTTGCGGGTGCGCGACGGTGAGGGCCGCGACGTCCGCCTGCACCTCGTGCCGGACGGTGACGGTTTCCGCTTTCGGGTCGAGAGCCCGGCCGACGCCGAGGAAGGGGGCGACGGCAGCCCCCGCGACTACGCCCTCGGCCGCGTCGAGCTCAAGGCGCCCGTCGACCCGGGCCGGCGCGACCTCGCGGCGATCGCCGCCCGGCTCGACCGCGTCGAGAAGGTGTTCACCGACGAGGACCGCGAGGAAGACCTCGGCCCCCGCTGGCAGTGCGCCCGCCGCATCCGCCTGGGCGACGGCGAGTCCCTCGCCACCCTCGAGCTGCTCCCCGAGCTGGTGGGCGACCTCGCCGCCATGGCCTACCACCCCTCGTTGATGGACCGCGCCGCCGGCGTCCACAAGGACCACCTCTTCGCCGAGGAGTTCCTCCCCCTCTCCTACCACCGGCTGCGCATCCACGCCCCGGTGCCGCACCGCATCCACAGCCACGCCCGCTACCGGCCGGACGCCGATCCCGGCCGCGAGACCCTCACCTGGGACACCGTGGTGATGGACGACGCCGGTCGCGTGCTGGTCGAGCTCGAGGGCTTCAGCCAGAAGCGGATCAACGACGCGGCGGGAGCGCTGCGGGCTTACGCCGGGCCGCAGACCGCCGCGGCACCGGCTGCCGAGCGCCAGGAAATGAGCGCCGCGGAAGGCGTCGAGGTGCTGGGCCGGGTGCTCGCCGCGGCCCGCTGGCTGGGGCCGCAGGTGGCGATCTCGGTGCGCGACCTCGCGGCGGTGATTGCCCAGGCGGGCGAGGTAGCGCCGGAGCGCCTGCTCGCCGAGGCGGCGAAGGGCCGGGGGCCGAGCCAGGCCGGCCACCCGCGGCCGGACCTCGGTCACGCCGCGGAGCCGCCGGCGGGCGATGTCGAAGCGGCGATCGCCGCCGCCTGGGAAGAGCTCCTGGGGATCGCTGGCATCGGCCGCCACGACGACTACTTCGCCCTCGGGGGAGACTCCGTCGAGGCCATCCAGATCATCGCCCGCCTGCACGCCGCCGGCTTCGAGGTGAGCCCGCAGCAGTTCTTCCAGTACCCGACGATCGCGGCCCTGGCCGGCGTGCTGGCGCCCGCGGCTGCGGCGGCGACGGCCGCCGCGCCCCGCGCCGAGCTGCCGCGGCCGAGCGCCGATGACCTCGCCGCCCTCGCCCGCCAGGCCGGCACCGGCGAGCTCGCGGACGCCTTCCCGGCCTCGCCCCTGCAGCAGGGCATGCTCTTCCACCAGCTTCTGGCGCCGGCCTCCGGGGCCTACACTGAGCAGCTCTACTGGACGGTCCGCGGGCGCTTCGAGCCGGCGGCCTTCCGCGCCGCCTGGCGGGCCACCCTCGACCGCCACCCGGCGCTGCGGGCGGGTTTTCTCCTGCAGCGCGCCGGCGAGGCCGAGAGCGCCCTGCAGCTGATCGCCAGCACCGCGGAGCCGGCCTACGAGGAGCTCGACTGGAGCGACTTGCCGCCCGGCGAGCGCGAGGAGCGCTTCGCCGCCCTCCTCGAGGCGGACCGCCGCCGTGGCTTCGAGCTCTTGCGGCCCCCCCTCGTGCGCCTCACCGAGGTGCGTCTAGGCGAGGCCCGTCTCGACGGGGCCGAGGACGCGCGACGGATCCTCGTCTCCTACCACCACCTGCTGCTCGACGGCTGGTCGATGCCGCTGGTGCTGGCCGACGTCTTCGCCGCCTACCGCACTGCCCTCGCCGGCGAGCCCCTGGCCAGGGCCTTCGCCGGACCGGTGCCGCGGCCCTACCGCGACTACATCGCCTGGCTGGCCGCCGAGGAACGCGCGGCGGCGCGGGCCCATTGGCGCACGGTGCTCGCCGGCTTTGCCGAGCCGACGCCGCTGCCGGGCCTCGCGGCGCGGCGGCCCGCCGCCGAGGAGGCCTACCGCACCCTCAAGCGGGCCCTGCCAGCGCCGGCGACCGCCGCCTTGGCCGAGCTGGCGAAGGCCGAGCGCCTCACCGTCAACACCCTGCTGCTGGGCGCCTGGGCCCTCACCCTGGGCCGCTTCACGGGCGAGCGCGAGGTGGTCTTCGGCGCCGTGGTGGCCGGCCGGCCTGCCGGGCTCGCCGGCGCCGACCGCATGGTGGGCCTGTTCGTCAACACGCTGCCGCTGCGGGTGGTGCTCGACCCGGGCCGCCCCCTCCTCGCCTGGCTGCGCGGCATTCAGGACGCCCAGCTCGCCGCCCGCCGCTTCGAGGGCAGCCCGCTGGTGGAGATCCAGGCGCAGTCCGCGCTCGCGCGCCGCCAGCCCCTCTTCGAGACCCTGGTGGCCTTCGAGAACCTGCCGGAGGACGCCGCGCTCGCCACCGCGGCGGCGGCCCTCGGGGTCTCCGGGATCGCCCGCGCCTCCGGGCGGACCGGCTACCCGATCACCGTCGAGGCCTTCCTCGAGACGGAGCTCGCCGTGCACCTGACCCACGACCTCGCCCGCCTCGCGCCGGCGACCCTCGACGCCGTCGCCGACCATCTGCTGGCCACCCTGGTCGCCCTGCCGGCCCACGCGGCCGGCCCGCTGGGTGCACTGCCGCGCCTCGCGGCCGGGGAGCGCGAGCGCCTCGAACACTGGGGCGAGGGCGGCGCTGGGGGAGACGGGAGCCGAGAGAGAGAGGGGGCGACGATCGTCGAGCTGGTGGCCGCCCAGGTGGCCGCGGCGCCGTCGCGGCCGGCCCTGGTCTGGGCCGGTGGCAGCTTGTCCTACGGCGAGCTCGCCGCGCGTTCCGATCGCCTGGCCGCCGGCCTCCTCGCCGCCGGTGTCGCCCCGGAGGAGCGCGTGGGTCTCGCCCTCGAACGCTCGCCGGAGCGCATCGTCGCCCTCCTCGGCATCCTCAAGGCGGGAGGCGCCTACCTGCCCCTCGATCTCGACCATCCCGCCGAGCGGTTGCGCTACCTGCTGCGTGACGCCGCTGCCTCGCGGGTGATCGTCGCCGGCGCCGCGCCGGCCGCTCTCGCCGGCCTCGCCAGGGCGCTCGACTACGCGGCCCTGGTCGACGCGCCGGAGACCGAGCTGCCGCGGCTCGATCCCCGGCAGCTCGCCTATGTGCTTTACACCTCGGGCTCGACGGGGGAGCCCAAGGGCGTCGCCGTGCCGCACCAGGCCGTGGTGCGCCTGGTGGTCGCGCCCCACTATGCCGACCTGGGCCCGGGCGAGGTGCTCTGCCATCTCGCTCCCCTGGCCTTCGACGCCTCGACCTTCGAGATCTGGGGGGCGCTCGCCAATGGCGCCACCCTCGCCCTGCCGGCCCCCGGCCCCCTCGCCCTGGCGGCGATCGCCGGCGAGATCGGCCGCTTCGGGGTGACCACGCTGTGGCTGACCGCCGGCCTCTTCCACCAGATGGTCGAGCACCACCTGCCGGCCCTCGCCGGGGTGCGCCAGCTGCTCGCCGGCGGCGACGTGCTCGCCCCGGAGGCCGTGGAGCAGGCCCTCGGCGCACCCCTCGCCGGCGCTGGCCGGGCGGTGATCAACGGCTATGGACCCACCGAGAACACCACGTTCACGGCCTGTGCCCGCCTCGCGCCCGGCTGGACGGCCGCCGCGGCGGCGAGCCCGGCGGTGCCGATCGGCCGCGCCGTGGGGGGCAGCCGGGTCTACCTCGTGGACCGCGACCTCGCGCTGGTGCCGGTCGGCGCGCCCGGCGAGCTGGTGACCGGCGGGCTGGGGCTCGCCCGCGGCTACGTCGGCCGGCCGGCGGCGACTGCCGGGCGTTTCGTGCCCGATCCCTTCGCCCGCCAGCCGGGCGAGCGCCTCTACCGCACGGGCGACCGTGCCCGCTTCCTGCCCGACGGCGACCTCGACTTCCTCGGCCGCCTCGACCAGCAGCTCAAGGTGCGGGGCTTCCGCGTCGAGCCGGGGGAGGTGGAGGCGGCGCTGCGCGCCCAGCCGGGCGTGGCGCAGGCCTTGGTGGGGCTGTGGGAGGCGGGCGCCGGCGCCGAGGCCAAGCGCCTGGTGGCCTGGGTGGTGCCGCGGGACGGCATGCCGGCCGAGCCGGCGGTGGCGGCGACGGCCCTGCGGGCGGCGCTCGCGGCTGTCTTGCCGGAGCACCTGGTGCCGACCGCCCTGGTGTGGCTCGCCGAGCTGCCGCTGACCGCCAACGGCAAGGTGGACCGCCGCCGCCTGCCGCCCCCGGGGCCAGCTGCGACGAGCGGCTACGTGGCGCCGCGCAGCGACCTCGAAGCGACCCTCGCCGAGCTCTGGCAGGGCCTGCTGGGGGTCGAACGGGTGGGGATCCACGACAACTTCTTCGACCTCGGCGGCCACTCGCTCCTCGCCACCCGCCTGGTGGCGGAGCTCGACGAGCGGTTGGGGGTGAGCCTGGGCCTGCGCGAGGTCTTCGACGCGCCCGATCTCGCCGCCCTCGCCGATCGCGTGGTGGCGGCCGAGATGGCGCAGGCGGACGCTGCCGCGCTCGACCGCTTGCTCGCCGAGATGGAAGGTGGACGGGGCGTGGGCCTCGAGGAGGCTGGTGGATGAGTGAGCGGGAGCGTCGGCTGGCGAACCTGAGCCCGGCCGAGCGGGCGGAGCTCTTCGCCCGCCTGCAGCGGGAGCGCGCGCGAGGGGGCTCGGGTGCCGGGAGTGGTGGTGCCGGCCGCATCCCGCGGCGGCCCGGCGACCGCGGCCGGGCGCCGCTGTCGTTCGCCCAGCAGCGGCTGTGGTTCCTCGACCAGCTGGAACCGGGCAACCCGGTCTACAACATCCCGGAGGCCCTGCGCCTCGACGGCCCCCTCGACCTCGGCGCCTTGGCCGCCACCCTCGCTGCCCTCGTCGCCCGCCACGAGACCCTGCGCACGCGCTACGTCGTCCCCGCCCGCCCTGCCGCCGGCCTGCCGCCGGGGCAGGAGGCCGCGGCCGCAGCGGGCCCGCGGTCGCGGGCTCCCGAGCAGGTGATCGACCCGCCCTGCCGGCCCCTTCTCGCCGTGGTGGACCTCTCGGCCGTCGGGGTCGGCCCGCTGCCGGGCCTCCTGGCGCGCGAGGCGGCGGCGCCGTTCGACCTCGCGCAGGGACCAGTGCTGCGGGCGCGCCTGCTGCGCCTCGGGGCGGCGAGCCACGTGGTCGCGCTCACCGTCCACCACATCGCGAGCGACGGCTGGTCGCGCGGCATCCTGATCGGCGAGCTCGCGGCCGGCTACCGCGAGGCGAGCGGCGGTGCCGCGGCGGCGCTGCCGGCGCTGCCGGTGAGCTATGGAGACTTCGCCGCCTGGCAGCGCGGCTGGCTGTGCGGTGCCGAGCTCGACCGCCAGCTCGCTTTCTGGCGGCAGGCGCTCGCCGGCGCGCCGGATGCTCTCGAGCTTCCCACCGACCGCCCGCGGCCGGCGGTGATCAGCTTCCGGGGTGCCCGCCGGGACCGCCGCCTGGCGACGGGCACCGCCGCCGTGCAGGCCCTGGCCCGCGAGGCGAGGACGACGCCGTTCGGCGTGCTGCTGGCCGCCTGGGCCGCCTTCTTGGGCCGCCTCGCGGCGAGCGTGGACCTCGTGCTCGGCGCTCCGATCGCCGGTCGCAACCGCCCGGAGCTCCTCGGCCTCGTGGGCTTCTTCGTCAACGCCCTGCCCCTGCGGGTCGACCTCGGTGGCTCACCCTCGCTCGGGAGCCTCGTCGCCCGCCTGCGCGAGCCCGTGCTTGCCGCCTTCGAGCACCAGGACCTGCCGTTCGAGCGCCTGGTCGAGGAGCTGGCGCCGCCCCGCCAGGCCGGCCGCACGCCGGTCTTCCAGGTCGCTTTCGCCCTGCAGAACCACCCCGAGCCGGCGCTCGCCCTGGGCGAGGTCGCCGTCACTCCCCTCGAGCCGCCGCTGCCGACGGCGAAGTTCGACCTCACCCTGGTGGTGGCCGAGAAGGGCGATCGGCTCGAAGCCTCCTGCGAGCACTCGACCGACCTCTTCGAGGCGACCACCATCGAACGGTGGCTGGCGGCCTTCGACCGCCTGCTGAGCGGCGCCCTCGCCGCACCGGCGCGGCCGCTGGCGAGCCTGCCCCTGCTCTCGGCCGCCGAGCGTCACCAGCTGCTCGCCGAGTGGAGCGCACACGAGCCCTCACCGCGCCCGGAGCCCGGCACTTCCGGCGGCCTCCTGGCCCAGCTGCGGCGCGCTGTCGAGCGGGCGCCTGACTCTCTCGCCGTGGTGGGGGAGGGGCAGCCAGACGGCGCGGCTGGGCACTGGAGCTACGGCTTCCTGCTGGCCAGCGCCGGCACTCTGGCCGGGCAGCTTGCGGCGCTCGGCGTGGGGCCCGAGGTGGCGGTAGGCATCCTCACCGGGCGCGGCGCCGAGGGCATCGTCGCGAGCCTTGCCGTGCTCCTCGCCGGCGGCGCCTTCCTGCCCCTCGACCCCGCTCACCCGCCGGCCCGCCAGGCCCAGCAGCTGGCGGTGGCACCCGTTCTCCTCGCCCGCCGCGGTGGCCCGCCGGTGCCGCCGGGCTATCTCGGCGAGCGCCTGGAGGTCGATGCCGCCTGGCCGGCGGTGCCGCCGAGCAGCCCGCGCACTCAGGCCACCGCGCCGGCGCCCCACCCAGAGCAGCTCGCCTACGTGATCTTCACCTCCGGCTCGACGGGCGAGCCGAAGGCCGTCGGGGTGCCCCACCGCGGGCTCGACAACCTGGTCTCCTGGCACCGCCATGCCTACGGTGTGAAGCCGGCCGACCGCGCCTCGGTGCTCGCCGGGCCGGCCTTCGACGCCGCTGTCTGGGAGGTCTGGCCGGCGCTCGCGGCGGGCGCCTCCGTCCACCTGGCGCCCGAGGAGGCGCGGCTCTCGGCCCGTAGCCTGCTCGCCTGGCTGGCGGTGGCCCGCATCGACCTCGCCTTCGTGCCGACGCCGCTCGCCGAGCTCGCCCTGGCCGAGCTGGAGCGGCCGGGGGGCCGGCGTCGCGAGCTCGCTCTCCGCTGGCTCTTGACCGGCGGCGATCGCCTCCGCCGGGCGCCCGCCAGCGATCTCGGCTTCGCGTTCGTCAACCACTACGGCCCCACCGAGGCCAGCGTGGTGACCACCGCCGGCCTCGTGCCGCCGCAGCCGGCCGGCGCTGCGGGAGAGGCGAGGGCACCGGGGCTCGGGCGGCCGATCAGCGGCTTGCGGGCCCTGGTCGCCGAGCCGCTCACCCTCCTCGAACCGGCCTGGGCGGAGGGCGAGCTGCTGATCGGTGGCGTCGGCGTCGCCCGCGGCTACCTCGGCCAGCCGGGGCTCACCGCCGCGCGCTTCGTGCCGGACCCCTTCTCCCCCTTCCCCGGCGGCCGTCTCTACCGCAGTGGTGACCTGGTGCGGCGGCGACGGGACGGCGAGCTGGAGTTCGTGGGGCGGCGGGACCAGCAGGTCAAGGTCCGTGGCGTGCGGCTGGAGCTGGGGGAGGTCGAGGCGGCGCTCGCTGCCTGCCCGGGGGTGGCGGCAGCGGTGGCCCTCGTGCTGCCGGCGGGGCTCGCCGGTGCCGAGGCGAGCCTGGCGGCGGCCTGGGTGGCGGCGCCCGAGGCTGGCGACACGAGCGAGGCGAGCCTGCGCGGGGCCCTGCGCGAGCAGCTGCCGGCGGCCCTGGTGCCGGCCCTCCTCGTCCAGCTGCCGGCGCTGCCGCTGACCGCGAACGGCAAGCTCGACCGCGCCGCCGTGCAGCGCAGCCTGGAAGCTCGGCCGCGCGACGATGCCGCCGTACCGCCACCCCGGCGGCGGGCGGCAGCGGCCGGCCGGCTCGAAGGGCGGATCGCCGCCCTCTGGGCCGAGCTGCTGGGTCGCTCGGAGGTGGACCGCGAGGCGAACTTCTTCGACCTCGGCGGCCACTCGTTGCTCCTGGCCGAGATGCGCGACCGCCTGCAAGACGAGCTGGGCGGCGAGGTCCCGCTCTGGGAGCTCTTCCGCCATCCCACCGTGGCCTCGCTCGCCGCCTGGCTCGGCGGGGAGGCCGAGGGCGCGACCGCCGCCGTCGCCGCGACGACCGCGACCGCACCGGCCGTGAGCGGCGACGTGGCGATCATCGGCATCGCCTGCCGCTTGCCCGGCGCCGACGGCGGCGACGAGCTCTGGCAGCTCCTCGCCGGCGGCGTCGAGGCGATCCGGCCCCTCGACGACCAGGCCTTGCGCGGCGCCGGGGTTCCGGCCGAGCTTCTCGCCGACCCGCGCTACGTCAAGGCGGCGGCGCAGCTCGCCGAGCCCGAGGCCTGCGACGCCGAGCTCTTCGGCCTCTCGGCCCGCGAGGCCGAGCTGCTCGATCCGCAGCATCGGCTCTTCCTCGAAGGCGCCTGGCAAGCCCTGGAGGTCGCCGGCTACGACCCCAAGCGTTTCGCCGGGCGGATCGGCGTCTACGGCGGCGCTTCGCTCAACGACCATCTGCTGCGGGTGGCGGGCAATCGCGAGGCCGCCGCCGCGGCCGGCGGCATGGTGGCGAAGATCGCCCTCGACAAGGACTTCTTGACCACCCGCGTCTCTTACAAGCTGGGCCTCGCCGGGCCGAGCGTGGCGGTGCAGACGGCGTGCTCGACGTCGCTGGTCGCCGTACACCTGGCTTGCCGCGCCGTGCTGGCGGGCGAGTGCGAGCTGGCGCTGGCCGGCGGCGTGTCGCTGCGTAACCTGCGCGGTGAGGGCTACCTCTACGAGGAGGGTGGAGTGCTGTCGCCGGACGGCCATTGCAGGACCTTCGACGCCGCGGCGGCAGGCACGGTGAGCGGTGACGGCCTGGGGATCGTCGTGCTGCGTCCGCTCGCCGCAGCGCTCGCCGCCGGCGATGCCGTCGTGGCGGTGATCAAGGGCACGGCGATCAACAACGACGGTGCCGCCAAGGTGGGCTACACGGCGCCCTCGGTCGCGGGCCAGGTCCAGGTCCTCCGCGACGCCCTGGCCGCGGCCGGGGTCGACGCCGCGACGGTGGGCTACGTCGAGGCCCACGGCACCGGCACCCCGCTGGGGGACCCGATCGAGGTCGCCGCGCTGAACGCCGTCTTCCCAGCTCGCGACGGCGGGGCGCACCGCGCCCTCGGCTCGCTCAAGCCGAACCTCGGCCACCTCGACGCCGCCGCCGGGGTGGCCGGCCTGATCAAGGCCGCCCTCGTCGTCCAGCGCGGCGAGGTGCCGCCGTCGCTCCACTTCCAGGCAGCCGGCCCCGAGAGCGGCCTCGCGGCGAGCTCGTTTCGCGTGGCGCGCGAGCTGGCGCCGTTCCCGGAGCTGACCCCGGCCGGGGAGCCGCGCTGGCCACGGCGGGCGGGCGTGAGCTCCTTCGGCATCGGCGGCACCAACGCCCACGCGGTGCTCGAAGAGCCACCGGCGCGGCCAGCGTCGGGGCCTAGCGCCCCGCTGCAGCCGCTGCTGCTCTCGGCCCGCACGCCCGCGGCCCTGCGCACCGCCTGCGCGCGGCTCGCCGACCACCTCGAACGTCACCCGGACCTGCCCCTCGCCGACGTCGCCTTCACCCTCGCCTGCGGCCGCCGCCAGCTGGAGCACCGCGCCGCGGTGGTGGCCGAGAGCGTCGCGGCGGCCACGGCTGCCCTGCGCGGCGCGGCGGCGGGCCTGGAGCTCGGCCGGGCGGCCGGGCCGCGCGCCGTCGCCTTCCTCTTCCCCGGCCAGGGCGCCCAGCAGCCGGGCCTCGGCGCCGCGGCCTTCGCCAGCGAGCCCGTCTTTCGCCGCGAGCTCGAGCGCGCCGCCGCCTTCCTGGCGCCACGGTTGGGGGTCGACCCGCTCCGCCTGCTCTTCCCGGCCGCCGGTGGGGAGGAGGCCGCCGCCGCGGCGCTGCGCGACACTGCCCTCACTCAGCCCCTGCTCTTTGCCTTCGAGCACGCTCTCGCCCGCCAATGGCAGGCCTGGGGCGTCGTGCCGGCGGCGCTCCTCGGCCACAGCGTCGGCGAGTACGTGGCGGCGACCCTGGCGGGGGTCTGGGAGCTGGAGACCGCCCTGGCGCTCCTCGTCGAGCGCGGGAAGCTGCTTGCCGCGCTGCCCCCCGGCGCCATGCTCGCGGTGCCGCTGGCCGAGGCCGAGCTCGCGGCCCTGCTGCCGGCCGGGGTGGCGATCGCCGCCGTCAACGGGCCGGCGAGCACGGTGGCCTCGGGGCCGCCCGAGGCGGTGGCGCAGCTCGCCGCCACCCTCGCCGCCCGCGGTCTCGACCCCCGCCCCCTCGCCACCTCGCATGCCTTCCACTCGGCGCTGATGGAGCCAGCGCTGGCGGCCTTCCGGGACCGCCTCGCGACAACCTCGCTGCAGTCGCCGCAGCTGCCCTACGTCGCCAACCTGACGGGTGCCTGGGTGAAGCCCGAGGAAGCGATCGATCCCGACTTCTGGGTGCGCCATCTGCGCCAGCCGGTGCGTTTCGCCGACTGCCTCGCGACCCTCGCGGCGGGCGAAGGGGGCCGCCCCGTGCTCCTCGAGGTGGGCCCCGGGCGTACCCTCGCCGGCTTCGCCCGCCGCCACCCGGCCTGGGCGGGCGAGCTCGGCATCGTCGGCAGCCTGGAGCACGCGGAGAGCACGCCGCGCCTCGCCCTCGCCCGCCTCTGGCTGGCCGGTGTCGAGGTCGACTGGCCGGCGCTCTGGGAGGGTGAGGCGCGGCGGCGCCTGCCGCTGCCGACCTATCCCTTCGAGCGCCGGACCTACGCCCTGCCCTGGCCCGAGGCGGCGGCCGTGGCGGCAGCGGCGAGCCACGAGAGCTACGAGCGCCGCAGCGACCCCGCCGCCTGGCTCTCCTTGCCGAGCTTCCGGCGCGCCCTGGCGCCGCGGCCTACGGCGGTGCCCGGCGGCCCCTGGCTCGTCTTCGCCGACGCCGGCGGCCTCGCCGCGGCCGTGCTCACCGCCTTGGAGGTCGAGCCCGCGGCGGTCACCGTGGTGCGGCCGGGGCCGGAGCTCGCGGAGCGCGCGGCCGGGCAGTGGGAGCTGCCGCCGGGCGAGCTCGACGCCTACCCGCGCCTGTGGCAGGCCCTCGCCGCGGCGGGCCAGGAGCCGCGCTCGGTGCTCCACCTGTGGAGCCTCGACGGTACCGACGCGATGCCCGCCGTGGCCCTCGACCTCGGCTTCTTCAGCCTGCTCGGCCTCGCCCGTGCCCTTGCCGCGGTACGCGGCGAGACGCAGCTCGCGGCGGTGACCGCCGGCGCCACGGAGGTGGGGGCGGCGGGCGTCACCCGACCCCTCGCCGCCACCGTCGCCGGCCCGGCGCTGGTGCTGCCGAGGGAGCTCCCCGGCGTGCGTAGCCGCTGGATCGACCTCGATCCGGGCGAGCGTCCGCGGAGTGGACCGGCCTTGGCGGCCATCGCCCGCCGGCTGGCGCGGGAGGTCCGGGCCGGCGAGGCGCCGCCGCAGGTGGCCTACCGCGGTGGCCAACGCTGGCTGCCGAGCTTCGAGGCGGCGGAGCTTCCCGCCGCGCCGGGGCGGCCGGCCGTGCTGCGCCCTGGCGGCACCTACCTGCTGACCGGGGGCCTCGCCGGCATCGGCCGCGAGCTGGCCCGCTTCCTGGCCCGCGAGGCCGGTGCCCATCTCGTGCTGCTCGGCCGTGGCGGCCTCGGCGATGGCGCCATCGCTGTCGAGCGCCGGGCCGCCGTTGCCGAGCTCGAGGCCCTGGGCGCCGAGGTGCTGGTGGTGACGGCAGACGTCGCCGACGCCGACGCCCTCGCCGCTGGCCTCGCCGCGGCCCGGCAGCGCTTCGGGCCCCTCCATGGGGTGGTCCATGCCGCCGGCGTGCCGGGTGGCGCCGCCCTGGAGCGCCTGGCGCGCGACGAGGCCACGGCGGTGCTGGCCCCCAAGGTGGCGGGCACCCTGCTGCTCGACGCGCTGTTGGCCGAGGCGGGCGAGGAGCTGGACTTCTTCGTCCTCTGCTCGTCTCTCAACGCCTTCCTGCCCGTCTTCGGCCAGGCCGCCTACGTGGCGGCCAACGCTTTCGAGGAGGCCTTCGCGAGCTGGCGCGCCGGGGCCCGGCCGGGGCTGACGCTGGCGATCGCCTGGGACCGCTGGGCCGAGACCGGGATGGCCGTGCGGGCGGCGGGGGAGAGCGCCCCGCGCCATCCCTGGCTGGCCCGCCGCCTGGCGGCCGGCGCGGCTGCCGCTTTCCTTGCCCGCTTCGATCCCGAGCGCGACTGGGTGCTCGCCGAGCACCGGCTGGCAGGCACCGCCATCCTGCCTGGCACGGCGATCCTCGAGCTGGTGCGCGCCGCCTGGGTGGAGGAGACCGGGGAGGGTCCGCTCGAGATCGCCGAGTGCACCTTCCTCGCGCCCCTCGCCGTGCCGGCGGGGACGCTGGCGGAGGTCTACGTCGTGCTCCACCGCGCAGCGGCGGGGGCCCGCTTCGAGGTGGCGAGCCGGGTGGCGGACGCTGCCGGCCGTGGGCTCTGGCAGCGCCACGCCGTGGGGACGGTGGGGCCCCTGCCAGAAGGGGAGCTCTCGGCCGCCGGGCCGGCCGGCTGGCCGGGGCCGGTCCTCGAGCTCGCCGCCTGGCAGGAGGCGGCCGGTGGCAGCGCCGAGGGCATTGCCTTCGGCCCGCGCTGGCGGAGCCTCGAGGCCCTGGGCGCGGCCGGTCTCGACAGCCTGGCCCGCCTGGCGTTGCCTGAGGAGCACGGGGCGGACCTGCCGGCCCTGGGCCTCCATCCGGCCCTCCTCGACGTCGCCGCCGGCTTCGGTCTCGCGACCTTGGACCCCGCCGTGGCAGCGGGGCGGGTGCCTCTCGCCTGGCGCGGGGTGCGGGTGCTGCGACCCCTGCCGGCCCGCTTCACTAGCCACGCCCGCCTCGCCGCGGCGGCGACTCCGGGAAGCGATCTCCACTATGCGCTCGTCTTGCGTGACGAGGCCGGCGCGGTGTGCGTGGAGGTCGCCAACTACACCCTGCGCTACCTCGGCGAGGCGGCCCGAGAGCTGGCCGGCTCGGCCGATCGGCTGGTCGATTCCCCGGCCGATTCCCTGGCAGAGTCCCCGGCCGATCGCCGGGCCGGCTACCAACCGGTGCCAGAGCTCGAACGGCTCGTCCAGGCGGCGGCGGAGGCGAGCTACGGGCTGACCAACGCCGAGGGCGTCGAGGTCTTCCGCCGGCTCTTGGCGGCCGAAGTGGCGCCGCGGGCGGCGATCTCCCTGACCGACCTGCCGAGCCGCCTGCAAGCGGCGCTGGCACGTGGGGTGGACGACCTCCTCGCCGAAGCCGACCACCGTGGCGGCAGCCTCCAGCGGCATCCGCGGCCCGAGCTGCCGACCCCCTTCGTGGCCCCGCGCGACGGGGCCGAGACGGCCCTGGCGGCCGTCTGGGAGGAGCTCCTCGGGGTCGAGCCGGTGGGGGTGCACGACGACTTCTTCGCCCTCGGGGGGGACTCGATCCTCTCCCTGCGCATCGTGGCCCGGGCTCGCGAGCGCGGCCTCGACCTCGCCACCAACCAGCTCTTCGAGCATTCGACGGTGGCCCGGCTGGCGGCGGCGCTGGGGGCGAGCGCACCTGCCGCGGCGAGTCCATGGGGGGCGGCACCGGCAGCGGAAGGCCCCGACGCAGGGCTTGACGCAGGGCTTGAGACTGGGTTCGACGAGGAGATCAGCGCCGAGGACCTCGCCACCCTCGAGCTGCAGCTAGGAGGTGGGCGATGAGCGGGCGCTTCGAGGACGTCTATCCCCTCTCGGCGGTGCAGCAGGGCCTGCTCTTCCATCATCTCTACGCCCCGCACGACGCCTTCTACCTCGACCAGGTGGTGCTGCCCCTGGCCGGCCCCCTCGACCTCGGTGCCTTCGCCGCGGCCTGGCGGGCGGTGGTGGCGCGCCACCCGGCCCTGCGCACCTCCTTCCACTGGCAAGACCTCGAGCGGCCCCTCCAGGTGGTGCACCCGCGGGTCAGGCTGCCGGTCTCTGTGGTCGACGCCTCCGGCTTGCCGCCGGCCGCGGTCGAGGCGGTGTTGCGCCGGCTGCTGGCCGCCGATCGCCGCCGCGGCTTCGAGCTCGGCCAGCCGCCGCTCCTGCGCCTGACGGTGCTGCGCGCCGCTGCCGCCGACCACCGCGTGGTGTGGAGCTACCACCACCTGGTGCTCGACGCCTGGTCCGGCTCGGTGATCTTCGCCGAGGTCTTCCAGCACTACGCCGCGGCCGTCACCGGGCAGGGGCCGGCACTGCCGCCCGCCGTGCCCTTCCGGCGCTACCTGCGCTGGCTCAAGGCGCAGGACGCCGCTGCCGCCACCGCCCATTGGCGGGCCGAGCTGGGCGAGCTGCGCGAGCCGACGCCCCTGCCCGCCGATGGCAGTGAGGCCGAGAGCGCCGGCGAGGTCGGCCGGCCGCGGGGCGAGGTGGCGGCCGAGCTCGACGCGGCGACCACGGCCGCCCTGCAGCGTCTTGCCCGCGAGCACCGCCTCACCCTCAACACTCTCGTGCAGGGCGCCTGGACGCTCGCCCTCGCCGCTGCCAGTGGCCGGCGCGAGGTGGTTTTCGGGGTGACCGTCTCGGGCCGTCCGCCGGCGGTGCCCGGCGTCGAGTCGATCGTCGGCATGCTGGTCAACACGCTCCCGCTGCGCGCCACGGTGGACCCCGCGGCGGACCTCCTCGCCTGGTTGGCCGCGCTGCAGGCCCGGCAGAGCGCCCAGAGCGCCTTCGAAGGCAGCTCGCTCGCCGACGTGCAGGCGGTGTCGGGCCTGGGCCCCGGACGGGCCCTCTTTGCGTCGATCCTCGCCTTCGAGAACGTGCCGGGGGCCGAGCTCGCCGCCGCCGGCGGCGGCCCGGGACTGCGCATCGGCGAGCCGCGCTATCTCTTCCGCACCAATTACCCGCTGACGGCCCAGGTGATCCCCGGCTCGACGCTGCGCTGGCGGCTGGCGTTCGCTCCCGAGCGGCTGAGCCCGACGGCCGCCCGCCGCTTCCTCGATCGCGTGCTGGGCCTGCTCGCGGCCTTTGCCGCGGCGCCCGGGCGCCGCCTGGGCGAGCTGCCGGTGCTCGCGGCCGCCGAGCGGCAGGCGGTGCTCACCGAATGGAGCGGCGGGGCGACGCCCTACCCGCGCGAGACCACTCTCGACCGCCTGGTGGCGGCGCGGGTGCGGGCCACCCCGGATGCCGTGGCGGTGGTGGCCGAGGCCGGCGTCGTCGAAGCCCTGTCGTATGCCGAGCTCGACCGCCGCGCCGGCCGGCTCGCCCTCGCCCTGCGCCGCCGGGGCGTCGGACCGGAGGTCGCCGTCGGGGTTGCGGCCGGGCGCTCGTTGGAGCTCGTCGCGAACCTCCTCGGGGTGGTGCAGGCGGGTGGCGTCTACGTGCCGCTCGACGCCGAGCTGCCGGCCGAGCGCCTGCGCTTCCTCGCCGCCGAGGCCCGGCTCGCCGCCCTCGTCGGCGGCGCCGGGGTGGCCCGCCTCGAGGCCCTCGGCCTGCCTGCCGTCGCGCCCGCGGCGGCGAGCGAGCTCGGCGCCGGCGTGCCGCAGGCCTGCGCCGCCGCCGAGAACCTCGTCTACGTGCTCTTCACCTCCGGCTCGACGGGGCAGCCGAAGGGGGTGGCGGTGCCCCATCGCGGCGTCGTCCGGCTGGTGGCGGAGAACCCCTTCGTGCGCTTCGGGCCGGGGGAGGTGTTGGTGCAGACGGCACCGGTCGCCTTCGACGCCTCGACCTTCGAGATCTGGGGTGCCCTCGCCCACGGGGCCCGCCTGGTGGTCGCCCCCGCCGGGCCGCTCGGCCTCGAGGAGCTGGCCGACCTCCTGGAGCGCTGGCGGGTGAGCACGCTGTGGGTGACGACGGGGCTCTTCCATCAGCTCGCCGAGCACTGCCCGCGCGCCTTCGCCACCCCCACGCAGGTGCTGACCGGGGGCGAGGCGGCCCGCCCCGAGCTCTTCGACCGCATGCTGCGCGAGCGCGCGCCGGGGGCGCGGCTCTTCCACGCCTACGGCCCCACCGAGTGCACCACCTTCGCGACCGGCGAGACGCTGTCCACGGGCGGCGGCCTCGCAGTGGCCGGTGCCCCGGCGGCGACGGTGCCGATTGGCCGCGCGATCGCCAACACCTGGCTGCGGCTGCTCGACGGCGAGCTGCGGCCGGTGCCCGCCGGGGCGCCAGGCGAGCTCCATCTTGGCGGCGACGGTCTCGCCCGCGGCTATCTCGGCCGGCCGGGGCTGACCGCGGCGCGCTTCGTGCCAGACCCGTTCGCCGGCTTGGGGGCCAGGCCCGGGGCTCGCCTCTACCGCACGGGGGACCGGGTGCGCCAGCTGGCGGACGGCCGCCTCGTCTTCCTCGGCCGCCTCGACCAGCAGGTGAAGATCCGCGGTTTCCGCATCGAGCCGGGAGAGGTGGAGGTGGCCCTCGCCGCCCACCCCGCGGTGGCGGGCGCCGTCGTCACCGTGCGCGAGGACCGCCCCGGCGACCGCCGCCTGGTGGCCTATGTGGTCGCTCACGGGGCGGCGCACGAGGAGGCCGCGGTTGCCGAGGCCGAGCTGGTGGCCCGGCTGCGCGAGCACCTCGCGGCGACCCTGCCGGCGTTCATGGTGCCGGCCGCCTTCGTCGTCCTCGCGGCCCTGCCGCTCGGCGCCAACGGCAAGGTGGACCGCCGCGCCTTGCCGGCGCCAGAGGAGCCGGCTGCTGCTGCCGGCCTGCGTGCCGCCCCGGCGAGTGACCTCGAGGCCGAGCTCGCTCGCCTCTGGGCCCATCTGCTGGGCCGCCAGGAAGTCGGCCGCGATGAGAGTTTCTTTGACCTCGGTGGTCATTCCCTCCACGCCACCCAGCTGGTCAGCCAGCTGCGCCAAAGCCTGGGGATCGAGCTCGCCCTGCGCACGGTCTTCGAGCAGCCGACGATCGCCCAGCTGGCGGCGGCGATCGTCGCCGGCCAGGCCCAGCCGGCGGCGGCGAGCCCGCTGACCGCCGCCAGCGGCAGCGACGCGCCCCTCTCCTTTGCGCAGGAGCGGCTGTGGTTCCTCGATCGCCTGGAGCCCGGCCTCGCGGCCTACAACGTGCCCTTCGTGCTGGCGATCGACGGCCCGCTGCGGCCGGCAGTGCTGCGCCAGGCGCTGAGCGCCGTCGTCGCGCGCCATGCCGTGCTGCGCAGCCGGGTGCTGGAGGTCGACGGCGCCGGTGTGCAGCGGGTGGCGCCGGCCGCCCCCGTGCCCCTGCCGGAGATCGACCTGCGCGGCTTCGGGATGGCGGCCGAGACGGCGGCCCGCGGCCTTGCCGAACGGGAGCTGCGGCTGCCCTTTGACCTCGCCCGCGGGCCCCTGCTGCGTGCCCGCCTGCTGCGCCTGCCGACGGACCGCTGCTGGCTGCTGCTGACCCTCCACCACATCGTGACCGACGGCTGGTCGATGGGCATCCTGCTCGATGAAGCGAGCCGGCTCTACGAGGCCTTCGCCGCTGGCCGGCCGTCGCCGCTCGCGCCCCTCAGCCGGCAATACGCCGACCACGCTCTCTGGCAGCGGGCCTGGCTGCAGGGGGCGGAGCTCGACCGCCAGCTCGCCTACTGGCGCCAGCAGCTCGCCGGCCTGCCGCCGGCCCTCGAGCTGCCCTGCGACCGGCCGCGGCCGCCGGTGCAGACGTACCACGGCGGCCGGCGGCCCCTCGCCCTGGGGGCGGACCTCTCGCGCGGCCTCCAGGAGCTCGCGGCCCGCCAGCGGGTGACCCTCTTCATGGTCCTCGCGACGGGCCTGGCGGCGCTCCTCGCCCGCCTGACGGCGAGCACCGACATTCCGCTGGGGACGGTGGTGGCGAACCGCAACCGGGCCGAGAGCGAGGGCCTGATCGGCTTCTTCGTCAACACCCTGGTGCTGCGCCAGAGCTTCGCTGGCGACCCCGAGCTCGGCCAGCTGCTGGCCCGCAGCCGCGAGGTGACCCTCGCCGCCTACGCCCACCAGGACCTGCCCTTCGAGCGCCTGGTGGCCGAGCTGGGCGGCCAGCGCAACCTCGCCGTGACGCCGCTCTTCCAGGTGCTGCTGGTGCTGCAGAACACCCCGCTTGCCGAGCGGCGGCTGGCCGGCCTGACCATGACCCCGGTGGAGATCGACCCCGGGATGACCAAGTTCGACCTCCAGCTCAGCCTGGAAAGCCGCGGGCCGGCGGTGACGGGGGCCCTCGAATACAACGGCGACCTCTTCGACGCCAGCACGGCCGAGCGGCTCGGCCGCCAGCTGCGGCGGGTGCTGGCCGCGCTCGCCGCCGGCACGCGGCAGCGCCTCTCCGAGCTGCCGCTGCTCGCCGCCGCCGAGGCCTGGCAGCTGCGTGGCGAGTGGGCGCCCGGCCCGGCGCTGCCAGCCGGCGAGAACGGTCTGCCTGCCGCCGAGCGCGGCCTGCTGCACGCCGGCTTCCTGGCCCAGGCGGTGGTCCGGCCCGAGGCGGTGGCGCTGGTCGCCGGCGAGGAGCGGCTGAGCTACGCCGCGCTGGCAGCGCGCGCCACCGCCCTCGCCGGCCGCTTGGCCGGCCTCGGCGTGGGGCCCGAGGTGCGGGTGGCGGTGGCCCTGGAGCGCACAGCCGAGCTGCCCGTCGCCCTCCTCGCCACCCTGCTCGCTGGCGGCGCCTACGTGCCCCTCGACCTCACCTACCCGGGCGAGCGCCTGGCGACGATGCTCGCCGACTCGGCGGCGGCCGTGCTGCTGACGACACCGCGGGCGGCGGCCGTGCTGCCGGCCGAGCCAGGGCGGACGGTGGTGGCCGTCGGCGGCGACGGCGGCCCGGTCCCTGCGGCGGAGGGCATCGCCCTGCCTGCGCCGCAGCCGGCGAACCTGGCCTACTTGATCTACACCTCGGGCTCGACGGGGCGCCCCAAGGGGGTGGCGATCACCCACGCCAACGCCGCCGCCCTCCTCGCCTGGGCCCTGGAGACGTTCCCGGTCGCGGCCCTTGCCGGCACGCTCGCCGCCACCTCGGTGTGCTTCGACCTCTCCGTCTTCGAGCTCTTCGTGCCGCTCGCCGCCGGCACCCGCGTGGTGCTGGTGGCCAACGCCCTGGAGCTCGCCGAGCTTCCCGCGGCGGCCGAGGTGACGCTGGTCAACACCGTGCCGTCGGCGATGGTCGAGCTGGTGGAGCGCGGCGGCCTGCCGGCTGCTGCCGCCACCATCTGCCTGGCCGGCGAGCCCCTGCAGGCGAGCCTGGTGGCGGCCCTCCACGCCCAGCCTGCGGTGCGCGAGGTCTGGAACCTCTACGGCCCCTCGGAGGACACCACCTACTCGACGGCAGCCAAGATGCCGCGCGCCGACGCGCGGGCACCGGCGATCGGCCGCCCAGTTACCGGTGGCACCGCCCACGTGCTGGGGCGCGACGGCCGGCCGCTGCCGGCGGGCGTCTTGGGCGAGCTCTCCCTGGGCGGCGCCGGCCTCGCCCGCGGCTACCTCGGCCGCCCGGGCCTGACCGCCGCGCGTTTCGTGCCGGACCCGTTCGCCGACCTCGGCGGTGGGCGCCTCTACCGCACGGGCGACCTGGTCCGCCAGCGCGCCGACGGCAGCCTGGAGTTCCATGGCCGCCTCGACCACCAGGTGAAGCTGCGCGGCTATCGCATCGAGCTGGGGGAGATCGAGGCCGCCTTGAGCGACCACCCTGGCGTGCGCGAGGCGGCGGTGGTGGCCCGAGACGACCACGGCGAGCTGCGCCTGGTGGCCTACGTGGCGCCGGCCGGCGACGAGCTCGACCCCGCCTTGCTGCGCGCTCATTTGCTGGCGCGGCTACCGATCTACATGCTGCCGGCCGTCTTCGTTAGCCTCGCCTCCCTGCCGCTCACCCCGAGCGGCAAGCTCGACCGCCGGGCGCTGCCGGCTCCGGGCGGCGAGCGCCGCCTCGACGCCGCCGGCTTCGTGGCGCCGCGCACGGCGACCGAGGAGCGCCTGGCCGCCCTCTGGGCCGAGGCCCTCGGCGTCGACCGGGTGGGCGTGCGGGACAACTTCTTCGAGCTGGGCGGCCATTCGCTGCTCCTGATGCGCCTGCAGTCGCGCTTGAAGGCCCAGCTCGGCGCCGAGCTGCCGATGGTCGAGCTCTTCGCCCTGCCGACGGTCGAGGCCCTGGCGCGGCGCCTGGACGCCGCGGCGGCCCCCGCGCCGGGGGACTTCGAGCACAGCGCCGAGCGCGCCGAGCGCAAGCGCGAGCAGCTCGCGGGCCGCCGAGCGCGCGCCGCCGGGAGGGGGCGATGAGCCGCTTCGCCGTGCCCGAAGGCGTAGAGGGCCATCACCTGGCGGTGATCGGCATGGCCGGCCGCTTCCCGGGGGCACCGAGCGTCGAGGCGCTGTGGGAGCTCCTTTCCGCCGGCCGCGAGGGGATCAGCTTCTTCCGGCCGGAGGAGATCGAAGACCCCAGCCTCGACCCGGCAGAGCTCGCGAGCGGCGTCTATGTGCCGGCCCGCGGCGTGCTCGCCGACCCCGACCGCTTCGACGCCGGCTTCTTCGGCTATGCGGCCCGCGAGGCCGAGGTGCTCGACCCGCAGCTGCGCATCTTCCTCGAATGCGCCTGGGCGGCGATCGAGAATGCCGGCTACGACCCGCCGAGCGTCCCCGGGCTGGTGGGCGTCTACGCCGGTACCGGGATGAGCACCTACGCCGTCCACCACCTGCTCGGCAACCCCGAGCTGCTGCGGCGGGTGGGGGCCTACCAGCTGATGCTGGGCAACGACAAGGACTTCCTCGCCACCACCGTCGCCTACCGCCTCGACCTGCGCGGACCGGCCGTGACCGTGCAGACGGCGTGCTCGACCTCGCTCGTCGCCGTCCACCTCGCTGCCCTCTCGCTCGCCAGCTTCGACTGCGACCTCGCCCTCGCCGGTGGCGTCAGCGTGCCCTTCCCGCAGCGCCAGGGCCACCGCTACGAGGAGGGCGGCATCCTGTCGCCGGACGGTCATTGCCGGGCCTTCGACCGCGCCGCTCGCGGCATGGTGGGGGGGAGCGGCGCCGGTGTCGTGGTGCTCAAGCGGCTGGCCGACGCGCTCGCCGACGGCGATCCCGTGCGGGCGGTGATCCGCGGCACCGCCGCCAACAACGACGGCCGCGCCAAGGTGGGCTACACGGCGCCCAGTCCGCGCGGTCAGGCCGAGGTGATCGCGGCGGCGCAGGCGGTGGCCGGGGTGCGGCCGGCGGCGGTCGGCTTCGTCGAGGGCCACGGCACCGGCACGCCGCTGGGCGACCCGATCGAGGTCGAGGCCCTGAAGCAGGTCTGGGCAGCGGCCGCCGCCGAGGCGGACGAGGGGGCGGTTGCGACGCCCGCCGCAGGCCGCTGCGCCTTGGGCTCGATCAAGGCGAGCATCGGCCACCTCGACGCCGCCGCCGGGGTGGCTGGGCTGATCAAGGCCGTGCTCGTGCTGGAGAACGGGTTGGTCCCGCCGACGCTGCACTTCGAGGTCGCCAACCCCCGCCTCGGGCTCGACGACGGCCCGTTCTTCGTCAACCGCGAAGCCCTCGCCTGGCCGCGCCGGCCGCAGGGCCCGCCGCGCTTCGCCGCCGTCAGCTCGTTCGGCATCGGCGGCACCAACGCCCATGCGGTGCTCGCGGAGGCGCCGGCCCTGGAGACCTCGGGGCCGTCGCGCCCCTGGCAGCTGCTGGTGCTCTCGGCGCGTTCGGCGGCGGCGCTCGGGCAAGCCCAGGCGCGCCTGGCGGCCCACCTCGCCGGCCACCCCGGCGAGGCCCTCGCCGACGTCGCCCACACCCTCGCTCGTGGCCGCCAGGCGTTCGGGGAGCGGCTGGCCCTGCTGGGGCGGGACGGCAGCGAGATCGCCGCCGCCCTCGCCGGTGCGGCACCGGAGCTTGCCCTGCGCGGCCACGCCGAGCTCGGTGGCCGGCCCGTCGCCTACCTCTTCCCCGGCCAGGGCACGCAGTCGGTGGGGATGGGGCGCGACCTCTACCGCACGGAAGCCGTCTACCGTGCCGCCCTCGATCGCTGCGCCGAGGAGCTCGCGCCCCACCTCGGGCTCGACCTGCGGCGCCTGCTCGAGCCGCCGGCGGGGGAGGCGGCGGCCGCCGCGGCCCGTCTCGCCGAGACCGCGCTGGCGCAGCCGGCGGTCTTCGCCGTGGGCTACGCCGTGGCCGAGCTGCTGGCGAGCTGGGGCCTCGAGCCCGTTGCGATGCTCGGCCACAGCCTGGGCGAGTGGGTGGCGGCGACCCGCGCCGGCGTCTTCTCGCTCGCCGACGCGCTGCGCCTGGTGGCGGCCCGTGGCCGGCTGATGCAGGCCGCGCCGCGCGGCGCCATGCTGGCGATGCCGCTCGCCGCCGCGGCCGTGGCGCCGCGGCTGGGTGAGGAGCTCGAGCTGGCGGCCGAGAACGGCCCCGAGCTCTCGACCGTGGCCGGGCCGGAACCGGCGATCACGGCGCTCGCCACCGCGCTCGCTCGCGAGGGCGTCACGGCGCGCCGGCTCGCCACCTCGCACGCCTTCCACTCGCGGGCGATGGAGGGCGCCCTCGCGGCCTTCGGCGAGGAGCTGGCAAGGGCCAGCTTCCAGGCCCCGGAGCGCCGCTTCCTCTCCTGCTTGACCGGCAGCTGGGCCGACCCGGCGGCCGTGCAGCAGCCGGCCTACTGGCTGCACCAGGCCCGCGAGCCGGTGCGTTTCGCCGCGGCCCTCGCCACTCTGCGGCGCGACCTCGCCGTCGCGGCACCCGTCCTCGTCGAGGTGGGCCCGGGGCGGGGCCTGACCTCTCTCGCCCGCCAGCAGGGCGGCGAGGCCCCCGTCGCCGTCGCGTCGCTCCCCACCGCGCGCGACGGCGACGCCGGCGGCAGCGCACCCCGGCTCGCCGCCCGCCTCTGGCTCGCCGGCGTCGAGCTCAGCTGGGAGGGCTACTACGGCGCCGAGAAGCGGCGGCGGGTGGCCCTGCCGAGCTACCCCTTCGAGCGCCTGCGCTACTGGGTGGAGGCTCCGGGGGTGGCAGCACCACCGGCTGAGGAGGCAGCAGCGGAAAGGCTGGAGCCCGCCGAGCTCGCCAGCCACGGGCGCCCCCCCCTCGGCGTGGAGTACGTGGCCCCCGAGGGAGAGCTCGAAACGACGCTCGCCGCAGCCTGGAGCGCCCAGCTGGGGGTGGCGCCGATCGGCCGCCACGACGACTTCTTCGAGCTCGGCGGCCACTCGCTCGCCGCCCTGCGCCTGGCCTCGGAGCTGGGGACGGCCCTCGGCCGGCCGCTCAAGGCGGCGACGATCGTCGAGGCGCCGACGGTCGCCCGCCTGGCGGCGCGGCTGGCGGCGGGCAGCGAAGAAGGCGGGTTGCCGGCCCCGTTGGTTCGCCTCGCGACGGCGAGCGCGCCCGAGTCCGGCCGGCCGCTCTTCCTCGTCCACCCGATCGGCGGCAGCGCCCTCGCCTACCGCGGGCTCGCCCACGAGCTGGCGGACGAGGGGCCGGTCTTCGGCTTGGAAGTGGACGACCTGGAGGCCCCGTCGCCGGCCGGCGGCGAGGCCGGGGTCGCCGACGTCGAGGCCCTGGCCCTCCGCTACCTCGCCGCCGTCCTCGCCGTGCAGCCGCAGGGGCCGTATCGGCTGGGCGGCTGGTCCTTTGGCGGCCTGGTGGCGAGCGCCATGGCCGGTGCCCTCGCGGAGCGCGGCGCGAGCGTCGAGCTCCTCGTGCTGATCGACAGCTGGCCGGCCCACGGCCTGCCTCTGCCGTCGCCGGCCGAGCTGCGGGCGCTGCTGGCCGGCGACCTCGCCGCCGCCGGCGCCGGCACGGGGGAGGCCGATCTCGCGCCGCACCTCGCCCGCCTCACGGCGCACGCCGGGGCCGCCCAGCGCTACCAGCCCACTCGGCTGGACTGCCCGGCCCTGCTGGTGCTCGCCGCCGGCCCATCGGCGCGGCCCGCCGCGGCCGCCGCGCGCTGGCAAGGCATCCTCAGCGGGCCGCGGCGCGAGCGGCAGCTGGCCGGGGACCACTTCAGCTTGCTCGCCGCCCCGACGGTCACCGACCTCGCCGCCGAGGTGCGCGCGGCCCTGGCTTGGGCCGCCGCGTTGGCGGCACCTGCGAACGAACCAGCGCTCGTCTTGGACCCGCTTTCATCCTGAAGCAGAGACCGTCGTCCACCAAGGAGAGGACCGTATGGACAGCCAGTACGACCTGATCATCATCGGCGGGGGCCCCTCGGGGACCACCGTCGGCACCATGCTGGCCCGCGAGGGTTGGAAGGTGCTGCTGCTCGAGAAGGAAAAGTTCCCCCGTTTCCACATCGGGGAATCGATCACCGCCTTCGGCTTCGAGGCCTTCAAGGAGCTCGGGGTCTACGACGAGCTCAAGCAGATGAACTACGTCAAGAAGAAGGGCCTCGAGTTCGTGATGCGTCACAAGCGGCTACCGATCTATTTCTTCACCGACACGCCGAACGAGCCGGACGAGCTGCCCTGGGCCTTCCAGATGGCGCGCTCGAAGATGGACCAGGTGCTGCTCGAGAATTGCCGGCGTAGCGGCGCCGAGGTACACGAGCGCGCCCTCGTCAAGCGCATCCTCTTCGACGGCGACCGCGCCTACGGGGTGGAGTACCGGCTGCTCGACGACGGCCCCGAGGCGCCGTCGAAGCAGGCGATGGGCCGCTGGATCATCGACGCCTCGGGCCTCGCCGGGGTGATGAACCGCCAGCTGCGTGACAATTGGTTCGACGACCCCTTGCTCGAAAAGAAGCTGGCGGTGTTCTCCCACTGGAAGGGCAACTTCGAGATCACCAACACCGACCAGGACCTCAACTTCCGGCTCTGCGTGCACGACAACCAGCGG
>WBZL01000160.1_pt1 | contig 72213 bp, 65 predicted proteins | sample 5204291 | NCBI WGS metagenome assembly WBZL01 (sample SAMN12344345, study PRJNA552823) | activated sludge metagenome | biome: Activated sludge suspended growth; feature: Nitrification reactor; material: Wastewater; isolation source: activated sludge from nitrification reactor of wastewater...
CCCGTGCGGATCACCGGGGCGATGGCGTATGATCTGGTGGGGACGGTGGGGTGGGAGGGGGGGAGGGTGATGGGGGTGGAGGAGTTGGTCGTGTTGCAGTAATGAGTAACGAGTAAAACGGTATAATTTTGATGGAGAAGAAGCCATGAAAAAACTTGATCGTGAAATTGTTTTACAAACGCTGAGGGGGTATGAAACCGTTAATCGGATTACTGCAGAGGAGCGAAGCAAACGGTTGGAAAACATGACGCAAAAAGAAGCACAGGCAATTTTTGAGGATTTATGCTCAAATGCACCGCAATTGAGCAGAGAAGAGGAAACTCGTTTATTTTCTTTCCGCCACGCACATCGTTTGAACCTTCGCCAAGCCATGGCAAGCTTGTCAGAATCCCACAGACATGACACCACAATTTGAAGCCGCATGGGAAGTCTGCCACTTCCTACAACAAAATCATCTTCCATATGCCGTAATTGGGGGAATTGCTGTTCAATATTGGGGAGAACCTCGCTTTACCCACGATGTAGATTTATCTATTGCAACGCCTCTTGAGGAGGGTTCAAGCCCGCTTGTCGAACTGATTACCCGTCACTTTGTTTCGCGCGTGGAAAACCCACTCGATTTTGCCCGGCAAACCCGGATGCTCTTGATTACTGCCCATAACGGCGTATTTGTGGATATTTCTCTTGCCTTGCCTGGATATGAAGATGACGTATTTAACCGGGCAATCGTCTATTCGCTTGAGACCGACAAAGCCATTCGCTTGTGTTCTGCTGAAGACTTAATCATCCATAAAGCTGTTGCGGGAAGACCACAAGACATTACAGATATAGAAGGGGTCATTCTCCGCCAGAAAAGAAAATTAGATGCAACTTACATTCGTAGTTGGTTAGCGCAATTCGCCGAGATACTAGGTAATCCTGAAATTGAGGCACGTTTTGAACGCTTGTATCGAAAATAATCTCAAAGGAAATTCATGTTCAACTCAAACACCCCCGAAATTCAATTTGTCTTAACCACCGTCCGCACCGCATCCAAACTCGTCGCCCAGGTACAGGATGAGATGGTCACTTCCGCGCTCACAAAGGAAGATAAGTCCCCCGTCACCATTGCCGATTATGGCGCGCAGGCGTTGGTCGGGTATTTGCTCGATCAGGCGTTTCCCAATGACCCGCTCGTCGGCGAGGAAGATTCCGCGTCGTTGCGGGAGGAGAAAAATCGGGAAACCTTAGAGCGTATTGCGTATTTCGTAGGGAAATATGCGGAGGGCGCGACGACAGAGACTGTGTGCCAGTGGATTGACCGGGGCAGTGCCGAGTCCGGGTCACGATACTGGACGGTTGACCCCATTGACGGAACAAAAGGCTTTTTACGCGGCGATCAATATGCCGTGGCCCTCGCGCTGGTCGAAAACGGACAGGTGCAGGTGGGTGCGCTCGGTTGCCCCAATCTCGACATCCAATACCTGACCTCGGATCATGAAACCGCCTTCAATCCGGGCAACGGCTCTCTCGTGGTCGCCGTGCGCGGACAGGGGACGTGGGCGGCTCCGCTTTCGGGCGGCGATTTCGTTCGCTTAACCGTTTCCCCGCGCGGGGACGCATCTCAGGCGCGGATGTTGCGTTCGTTGGAAGAAGCGCACACGAACGTCGGGCAGATCGGCGAGTTGGTCAATACGTTGAACGTGCAGGCCGCCCCGGTCGGGATGGACAGCCAGGCGAAATACGCCGTCCTCGCCGCAGGGAAGGGCGATGTCCTCGTGCGGTTGATCTCCGCGAAGATGCCCGATTACAAGGAAAAGATTTGGGATCAGGGCGCAGGCTCCATCGTGGTGGAAGAAGCGGGCGGACGCATCACCGACCTGCACGGGCGCACGCTCGATTTCACCGCCGGGCGGACGCTGGCCCACAACCGGGGGGTTCTGGCGTCGAATGGGGGGTTGCATGAGGGGTTTTTGGAGGGGTTGGTGAAGGTTGGCGCGTAGCATATCTAACGAGTAATGAGTAATGAGTAAATTGGTTACTCATTACTCATTACTCATTACTCCCCATGTCCCGTACTGACAAACTCGCCCTCCTTTTAAGCCTCGTTGCGATCTTCGCCGCGTGGGGGGTGGCGCGTTACGTGTTTGAGAATATTCCGCATTTGGAAGATGAACTCGCGTACCTCTGGCAGGCGAAGATCATGGCGGCGGGGGAGGTGACGATACCGTCGCCGGTGGAGCCGAAGAAGTTTTTGGTGCCGTTTGTGGTGGATTACAACGGGCAGCGGTTTGGGAAGTATCCGTTGGGGTGGCCGGCGCTGTTGGCGGTGGGGATCAAGTTGGGGGTACGGGAGTGGGTCAATCCACTGCTGGCGGGGGTGGCGGTGTGGTTGACGTATGTGTTGGGGAAGCGGTTGATGAATGAGCGCGCGCTCGGAGAGCGGGTAGGTTTGCTGGCGGCGTTGTTGACGGTGACTTCGCCGTTTTTTTTGGTCAATGTGGGGTCGTTGCTGTCGCACGCGTGGGGGTTGGTGTTGAGTTTGGGGTTTGTGGTGGCATGGTGGGGGGCGGTGGAGAGTGAAGGAGAAGAGGAGCAGGGGAGAAAAAGAGAAGAGGGGAAGAGGGGAAGAGGAGAGGGGGTGAGGTGGATCGCGGCGGGGGCGGCCGGGGTGGCGTTGGGGATGCTGGCGGTGACGCGGCCTTTTTCGGCGATTGGGGTGGCGATCCCGTTTGGGGTGCATGGGGTGGTGTTGCTGATCAGGGGGACGAGGGAAGTGCGTGGGAGGGTGTTGTTGGTTGGTTGGTTTGTGTTGTTGGTGGGGTTATTGGTGCCGTTGTGGCAGGCGGTGGCGACCGGTGATCCGGCTTTGAATCCGTACATGTTATGGTGGCCGTATGATCAGGTGGGGTTTGGGCCGGGGCATGGGGTCACGGAGCAGGGACACACCTTGCGCCAGGGGTGGATCAATACGAAGTTTGCGTTGCGCGTGGGGTACAGTGATTTGTTTGGGTGGCCGATGCTTTCGTGGCTTTTTTTGCCGTTTGGGGTGTGGGCGACACGACGAAATGGGAAGATGTTGTTGACGGGGTCGGTGTTTTTCTCGCTGTTGGTATTATATGTTTCGTATTGGATTGGGGCGTGGCTGTTTGGGCCGCGGTATCAGTTTGAGGGGTTGTATAGTTTGACGTTGTTGAGCGCGGCAGGGATGGCGTGGTTGGCGGGGTGGATCACGTTGGAGGATACCGGCGACCCCGCGGAAATCGGGGGGAAAGGATGGAGGCAGGGCGTAACCCGCATCCTTCGACTTCGCAAAGCCTCCGCTCAGGATGCTACCGTATTACAAATCCCCAAACTTTCCGCGCAGAATGCTCTCAGATGGAAAAAAGCCCGCGCGTTGGGGGTCACCGCGCTGATCACGGTGTTGATTGCTGGGAATTTGATTTTTTATTTACCCGCCCGGCTGACCGGCATGTTTGCCTTATACGGGATTTCGGCGGCACGGATGGAACCGTTTTTGACGCCAGAGGTACAGGCGTTGGCCCCCGCAGTAATCATCGTACATGGGGACAAGTGGATGGATTATGGGAATTATTTGGATTTGGAAGACCCGTTTTTAACGACGCCGTTTATTTTTACGTTCGGGGACAAAAGCACGTTAAAAGATACGCTCCGGGCGACGTACCCGGAGCGGGGGATTTATCATTATTACCCGGACAGTGAACCGTACAAGTTTTTTACGGACCGCGTGCCGGAGTTGACACCTTGACCTCACCCCCGGCCCCTCTACGCAGGCGGTGAGGGGGGAGGGGGTTAAAACTCACTCGTCATAATAAACAGCGGGCGCATCTCGAAGCTTTTGTAGGAGGGGCGCAGGCGGTCGGTGCTGTAATGCTCGGCAACGTTGACGATCTTTTTGGTACTGGTGACGACTTCGATGGGCAGGTTGTCGTACCGACCATTGCGGAGGACGACGAGCCGCCCGTGGATGCCGCGCATGATCAGGTCAAACGCGAGGTTGCCGTAGGCCATGGGGACGATGGAGTCGATGGCATCGGGACTGCCGGAGCGCACGAGGTAGCCGAGTTTTTGGTTGATAACGTTGACGGCGCGCCCATTGTTGAATTTGGGAGAGCGATCTTTGAGTTCAGCGGAGATGAGGTCGCCGATACCGCCCAGTTTTTTGTGCCCGAAGGCGTCGGTGGTCGCATCCTGAAAGACCATTTCACCACCCTGGTACATGGCCCCTTCGGAGATGAGGACGATGGAGTATTTGCTGGGGTTTTGCTGGCGGTCCTGGCACATGAGTTCGGTGAGGTGATCCATGTCGAACTTGTATTCGGGGATCACGCACCGGTGCGCCGCCCCCGCCATCGTGGGAAGCATGGCGGTGAAGCCCGCATACCGCCCAAACACTTCGAGGACGAGGAACCGTTCGTGCGACCCGGCGGACGTGCGGAGGGCATTGGTCATTTCGATGGTGCGGGTGACGCAGGTGCTGAACCCGATACAATAATCCGTCCCTGGCACATCGTTGTCCATCGTTTTGGGGATCGCCACCACTTTCATCCCTTCCTGGTAGAGGCGCACGCCGTAACTGAGGGTGTCATCGCCACCGATGGGGATGAGCGTGTCAATGCCGAGGAAATCCAGGTTTTTGAGGACTTCGGGGGTCATGTCGGTGACTGGGTCTTTGTACGTATCTTTGAAGTGGTCGGGCATATCCGCTTGTTTGACTTTGCTGGGGTTAGTGCGGGATGAGTGGAGGAAGGTGCCGCCCGTGCGCCCAGCCCGGTTGACGATTTCGGGGGTCAGTTCCTGGCAGTATTCGCTATTGTCCACCTTCGGATCACGAATGATGTTAAGCGGCCCCGCCCACCCGCGGCGCAGACCGACGACTTTATACCCTTCTCGCAACGCGCGGATCGTCACCGCGCGGATCGCGGGGTTCAGTCCGGGGACATCCCCCCCGCCGGTGAGGATGCCGAGGACACCTTTGATTTTGTTGAGTTTTGCCATGAGAGTTTCTCCTTTTTTTCGCCACGAAGGACGTTTTTACCTGAATTTAAGGGTGAACAAATCGCGTCAATGATATGGGTGGAAGGGTTTTGCTGAGGGGGCACTTATCCTGTTTTGATGGGGGCAAGTGTCCCACTTGAATTTATGAAAGAATAAATTGTTCAAGAGAAAGGGCGGTCGCAGGAAATTCTTTAATGACCTTTTGATCCATCGTGACCAGGCGTACCCCCAAATCTTGTGCCAACGCCACAAACTCGCAATCATACGCCGAACACGCACTCCTGGCGACCAGTCTTAGCACATCGGTGGACTGCACGGAATATTCTTCTCCCGCGAATAAAGTTTCTGCCTCCGCCATGATCTGGCTGGCATCGGACAGGGTCAGAATATTTTGGCGGAGATATTTGGTGAGCACACTTCGCAATTCGCTACGCCAAAGGAGCGGGGCCGCCCATTGGGGGTCTTTTTGATAGGCTTTTTCCGCCTGCTCAGAAAAATCACCGGTGAGAAAAAAATAGGCGATCAGATTGGTATCGGCAACAATCATGGCCGCCCCTCATTTTTCGCCTCGTCCAGCATTTCGTTGGTGAGCCGGTACGTGGCCGTTCTCTCTCGCAGAAGTCGGGCGCGGACCAGCATCGCATCCGGATCAACTTTTTGACTACTCAGTGCCATTTCAATACACGCCATAATCTCACGATTCAGACTTCGTTGGTTGGCGGCCGCACTGGCTTTGATTTTTCGGTATAGAGGGTCAGGGATATTTTTGACATTTAAACTAGGCATGAACTTGGCTCCAAAACGGTATCATTTTAGTGCCATTCTCTTCTCTTTTTCGCAAATTGTCAAGGATGATTTTTAACCACTCAGGCATAGAGAAAAAGTTCCCCGAAAAAATGAAGGGGCGGGGGTTGTACAACCCCCTACTCTTCATTTTTTCGGGACAATCTCTTCTCTGACCGAACAGCAATTCTCAGTTTGCACGAACGGCGTTCCTTAAAACGGCCTCGCTGAAGTCAAATGACGCCTGTTAAGGAACGCCGTTCGTCGGCTCGTGTTCATATCGAGAATTGCTGATGACCGAGCAGTTACGATGATTTTTGATAAGAATACGGTAAAATCTGTTTATCACACAAACAGGGTGTCAGCTCGCATTCTACACAACCCGCCGCAGGATGCCGCTCACAAGATGTTGTGCCCCTCCTTTTTACAATTAAATCATCATGCCTCTCCTCCCCGCCGCCATTGCGTTCCTTGCCGGAGTTGTCCTCGCCTCATACCTGCCCCTCCCCGCTGTTGACTGGCTCACCGCCTCTCTCACCGCGCTGATTCTCGCCGCCTTCGTCCATTTTCTCACCCGCCGCAAACCCTACGCCCCGCTCCTACGCACCTTTTCCCCACTGCTCCTGATCACCGCCCTCACCCTCGGCGCGGCCCGCTACCAGTCCACCCGCCCGCTCCTCTCTGATTCCGCCTTCCTCGCCCACTACAACGACACCGGGTTGAACGTCACGATCACCGGCCTGCTCATCCAACCGCCCGATGACCGCGACACCTATACCAACCTCCGCATCCAAACCGAAACCCTCCGCCTCGAAACCGGCCTCGATGCCATCCCCGTCACCGGCCTCCTCCTCGCTCGCGTGGACCCTGGCACGGATTTTCACTACGGCGACCGCCTCACCCTCTCCGGTCAACTCCAAACCCCACCCGAAACCGAATCCTTCTCCTATCGCGACTACCTCGCCCGCTCCGGCGTCTATTCTTTCCTCCCCTTCGCAGACGCCTCCCTCCTCCAACCCGATCAGGGCCACCCCGTCATGGCCGCGCTCTTCGCCCTCAAAACGAAAGCGCACGAAACCCTCACCTACCTCTACCCCGACCCGGAAGCCGCCCTCCTCGCGGGCATCCTCCTCGGCATCGAAAGCGGCATCCCCGCCGACCTCGATCAAGCCTTCCGCGACACTGGCACCGCCCATGTGATTGCCATCTCAGGGTTCAACATCAGTATTATCGCCGCCCTGTTCACCTCCCTGTTTAGCCACCTCTTCGGCAAAAAACTCGGCGCGCTCCTCGCCATCCTCGGTATCGCCTTTTACACCCTCCTCGTCGGGGCAGATGCCGCCGTCGTCCGCGCCGCGCTCATGGGCAGTCTCGCCATCTTCGCCCGCGAAAGCAATCAACCCACCGCCGCCCTCGGCACCCTCGCCGTGACCGCCGCCGCGATGGTCTTCGCCAACCCCCTCCTCCCCTGGGATGCGGGCTTCCAACTCTCTTTCGCCGCCACCCTCGGCATCCTCCTCTTCGCCGAAAAACTCAACACCGCCTTCGCCAACTTCCTCAGCCGCTACCTCCCCCTCTCCACCGTCAAAAAAATCGCCCCCCTCGTGGGCGACCTCGTCCTCCTCACCTTCGCCGCCCAAATCACCACCCTCCCCCTCATCCTGTACCACTTTGAACGTCTCTCCCTCACCGCCTTCCTCGCCAACCCGCTCATCCTCCCCGTCCAACCGCTCGTCATGATCCTCGGCGGCCTCACCGTCATTGTCGGGATGATCTTCCTCCCCCTCGGCCAACTTCTCGCCCCGTTCGCCTGGGTCTTCGTCACCTACACGATTCGGATGGTCGAACTCCTCTCGAAAATTCCGAACGGAGTGATCGCCACCGGACAAATCTCCCTCCCCACGATCATCACTTTTTACATAATGCTTGCGCTCCTGGTTTACGCGGGGAACCGCCAACGATCCTGGCTCCCCGCCCTCAACACCACCGTTGCCGTTCTCACTCTGGCCGTCCTCACCACCCTGACGTGGCACACCGCCCTCACCGCTCCCGATAACCTGCTCCACCTCACCCTGCTCGACACCGGCATGGGCGACGCCATCCTGCTCGAAACCCCCACCGGACGCCGCTTGCTCATCAACGGCGGCACCTCCCCCATTCGCCTCTCAGACAACCTTGGACGCCGCCTCCCCTTCGGCGGCACGCTCGATACCCTTCTCATCACCGCCCCCGACGCCAACCACCTCGCCGCCCTGCCCGATGTCGTCGAACGCTTCACCCCCGCCAACGTGCTGTGGGCTGGCCCGTTCAACGCTAACAGCTCCGCTCGTTTTCTTCAACGCACGTTGATCGGGTTGGGAACCCCCCTCACCCCCGCCGAACCCGGTCATGCGCTGGATTTGGGCAACGGCGCGATCTTGAGCGTCCTCACCGTGGGCAAACGGGGCGCGGTCCTCCTGCTCGAATGGGGCAATTTCCGCGCCCTGCTCCCTTCCGGCCTGGATTTCGACGCGATGGACACCCTCGCCACCGGCCGCACCCTCGGCCCGGTCAACGTCCTCCTCCTCGCAGAAAGCGGCCTCCCCGCCCTCGCCCCGCCCGCCTGGATCACGAACCTGAACCCCAACCTGATCCTCCTCAGCGCCGACCCCGGCAACCGCGAAGGCTTGCCCTCCCCGGAAACATTGGACGCCGTGGAAGGTTACAACCTCCTGCGAACGGATTTGAACGGCTGGATCGAGGTGACGACGGATGGGGAGCAGATGTGGGTGGAGGTGGAGAGGAAATAATTTGGTAAAATGAACGTAAGATTGATTTGAACGCAAGAAATAGGTGCCCCAAATGAACGTTTCCCCCACCATTACAGTTTCGCAAAGAACTTTTGACAGTTTATCGCGTCGTGCGGCCCAAAATCGCCGCGAGGTGGATGAACTGGCTGAAGAAATCCTTTTGACCCAAATCCAACCCACCGATCACCCATACATCGTCCGGCGTGAGGGCTTTCGAGGGGGAAAACCCATTTTGCGCGGCAGTAATATGGCGGTTTGGCTCATCGTTGCCATGTGGAAAAGTGGGGATACGGCTGATGAAATCCTGACGGCTTACCCGCACTTGCAACCCGCGGCGGTCTATGATGCGATTAGTTACTATTTTGATCACCGCGAGGAAATCGAAGCGCAAATAGCCGAAAACAAGATCGAACTGTCTCTAAAAAATTCCAGTGCTACCATGACCGACGCGGGGGAGATTCGGTTCGACAATGGCTGAAAATCCTTTATTCGTATCGTTGTATTTGGACGAAGATGTTTCGGGGCAATTGGCGTCCCTGATTCGTCAACGCGGATTTCAGGTAGTTAGTGCCATCGAGTTGGGCAGGATAGAAATCCCCGATGAAGACCATCTTGCCTTTGCCGCATCACATCAACTTACGCTATTCACCTACAACGAGGCCGATTACATCAAACTTGCCCGAAAATGGGCCAAAGAAGGATATACGCACGCGGGCATCCTGATTTCCGATCAGTTTTCGCTCCGGCAAATTGGCGAACTTCTTCGCAGGATGTTGAATTTTCTCGACCAGGTATCCGCAGAAGAAATGATTAACGCCTTTCGGTACCTGGTCGATTTTAAGTAACCCAATCCCATGTCCCTCCTCGAACCCTTCCTCACCCCCACCCTCCCCGCCCCCTTCTACTGGTTCAACGAACCCACCCGCTTCCAAACCGGGAACGGCCTCGAAATCTTCACCGATGAAAAGACTGATTTTTGGCAACGCACGCACTACGGCTTCCGGCGCGATGACGGGCATTGCCTGTTCACCCGCCAGACCGGGGACTTCACCCTGACCACCCACGTCGCATTCCGCCCGCAGACGCAGTACGATCAGTGCGGGCTGATGGTGCGCGTGGATGCCGAAAACTGGATCAAAGTCTCGACCGAGTACGAAGATGAACATCACAGCCGCCTCGGGTCTGTGGTGACCAATTTCGGGTTCTCCGATTGGGCGACGCAAGACATCCCGTCCGGGCGCGGGGAGATGTTTTACCGGATCAGCCGCAACGGGGGGGATTTTCTGCTCGAAAGCTCGTTCGACGGGCAAACGTGGCAACAATTACGCATCACCCATCTGCACAAGGCAATGGAAACGCTCGAAGTGGGGGTCTACGCGTGCAGTCCGATTGGAAAGGATTTTTGGTGCCGGTTTACGGAAATCGAAATAACCGAAAATAAATGGAGAAAATACGCTCCGTGAATTCTGGCTCTGCGCTGATCGAACAAATCCAGTTGGGAAAAATTATGAACACAAAATCTCATATTTACATGTTTCTTGCCGGAATCTTTTTATTGCTGACGGGTTGTTTACCAGAGCAGACCTCAAGTGCCCCTCCCACCTCTCAAATTTCCTCTCCATCGCTTGTCGTTTCAGTGTCTCCTGAGTTCTCGTCCACCCCAGCCTTATCCCCTACCCCTTCACCAGCAAATCAACAAACACAAGCCGCGATCATTATGGCTACTGTATCAGCTATTAAATCTATAACCGCCGAGGTAGAAAACCTAACCGCTACTATAATCGCCTTAACGCCTACACAAACTTCCACCACAGGTCCAACTAAAGTTCCAACGAGACGACCTACCTCAACAATAAGACCAACATCAACCCGCACCTCAACGCCCTTCCCCACCCTTCTTCCCGCCCAGGCAACCATTACTGCAATGGGTGCTTTATGCACAAATCAAACAGCGGCTGAAATCTCCCCCGATGGGATGTGGGTTGCCGCAACTTGCCGCGGCCAAGATGGAGTGCTTGACTCTCATTTGCGTGTCGTAAGCATACAAGATACAAGAGATTGGACCATAAAATTTGGCGATTATGCAGAGGGGATTACCTATGATCGAAACAATATGATCGTTCCATTTCACTGGTCCATAGATGGCGGGTATTTATATGCGAGTTCCCCTTCTAAAGCTTCAGGGTGTTGTTGGCTAGGAACAGAAGTATTGTTAGTGCAATTGAATCTTCAAACAGGAGAACAAATTGCCCTCCTCAATGTAAATGAAGAAAGATACCCCGCGATTTATTTTACAGTTTCGACAAATGATCGTTTTTTGCTCTACATTACCCCAATCGATAACGATCTAGTCATTCAAGACCTGTCAACAGGACAAACAAGAAAGATCGAATTGGAATTTCCCAATATCGTGGATGTTGGCTTTATCGTCATGTCAGAAGATATGAATAAATTGGTTTTAGCCCTTTTAGAACCTGAAACTGGCGAATTAGATAGAGAAATAGATTCAATCGCATTGATCGATCTGCAAACCGGGACACAGAAAAAACTCATTGAAAATATGACCCCAGGAGAAGAACTCTATCCTGTTCGATGGGAGGACGAAAACCATGTCTTATTGAGTTCATATCGTACAAATCAATTATTGGGCGAATTATGGTTGCTAAATATTCAAACCTTAAAATTAACGAAGATAGCCAATCCATAATCTGTCATCATGCAATGAGATAACCCCATATTCAACCAACGCCGATTACCGTTTTTTCCGCCACACATCCCACACCACATACACCACCCAGGTCAACACCCCCAACCCCAACGTCTCCAATACCCCCGGCGCGCGGAACCCCATGATCACGTCAAAATCCGTGTATCGATCCAGATACCATGGCACAAACCACGCCAGGATAATGACCACCCCCGCGACTGCGCGGCGCATCCACGCATCAGGCGCACGGCGATACCCCACCCACGCCCACGCCGCCAGCACAATCTGCACGGAACAAAACGCCACCCGATACCGTGGACTATCCCACTGATCCCCGCCCCCCCAAAACGTCGCAATCAAAATACTCACCCATACCGCCAGACTCAACCCGATCAACAAATTCCGATTCTCCCCCCGTTCTACGTTTTGCGTTTTACGTTCTACGCTTCCTCCCCGTTCTGCGTTCTGCGCTTTACGTTCTACGTTCAACACCGCGCGCACCGGCGCATACACCAACAACCCCAACAAGATCGTCCACCCCAAACTGCGCCACACGCCAATCACCCACCACATCGGCACGGTGGAATAGAACAACTCCGCCGGGAGCAGAGGCCGCGCCACCCCATACGCCAGCAAAAACGGCAAATGCACCGCTTCCGGTGTCCGTTCAAACACGCTTTGTAAAACACCGGAGCTATCCGCCGTGATCCGCGCCTGCCATCGTGCGCTGATCTCCACCCAATACGCCACCATCTCCCACGGCGTTTCAAACCGTTCCGCGGACACCATCGCCGCGATCCGCTCCCACCCCAGCCCGATGGCGATCACCGCCACCAGGGCCACCCCGCCCAACACCGCCCACAACCGCCAATTGCGAACCACCCGCCAATCATCCATCCCCAAACCCACCAGCCCCAACAACCCCAACAAGATCACCGCCAGCGGCGGCGAAAGCGGCAGGGTGAGAACTAACGCCGCGAGTACAAATCCCAACCCCACCATCGCATGTCCCGTAGTGACGACTTCAGTCGTTTGCCCTGAACGACTGAAGTCGTCACTACGGGCGTTTCTATTCCAATACCTCGCCAACCCGTAAAACGCCATCGCCGCGAACGTCATCATCAACGCCTCGCGCATCTGCGAACTGCCGAGCAAGATCGCCTCCGGGTACAGCGCCACGCCCCACGCCGCCCACTTCGCGACTTCGTCATCGAACAAACGCCGCGCAAACGCCCACGTAAACGGGACCGCCAGCGCCGAAATCGCCGCCATCAGGACCACGATCAACAACGGTTGGTGAACGTCCCCGCCCAACAAGCGGTACACCGCCGCACTCAAAAACAACAGCCCCCCATACTGATCCGCGCCCCGATAGCCGAAAAACGCCCGCGTCAACGGCTTGTCCGATTGCGCCAGTTCCCACGCCGCCGAATCCCGCTGAAACGCGTCCGACATCACATACCCGGCATTTTGCACCTCCGTCTCATGTCCCCACGCAGGCAACCCGACAAACCACAGCACCCCCGCCCCCAACCGGATCAACGCCGCCACAATGGTCAATCCGATCACCCACCCCGGCACGGATTCCGCTCGCAAACTTCTCACTCCCCCCCACAAAATCCCCGCCCCCAACACCACCACCCCTAAAAACGCCCCCCACCCTGTCAGCCCCGCAAACCCCGTCGAAACCCAGGCCAGCAAAAACGCCAACGGGATCAGCACGAGAAAAAGGGAAGATTTTTTGAGGAAAGAAGTATTCATATAAAAAACATCAAAAACAAGTCTTCCGCATCTCCTTTCTTCCGCGACAGATTCTTAAGTCGCGGAAGAAAGGAGATGCGGAAAATTATTTGTGTAACGAATGCTACCCCAACCCCTCCAATATCTTCCGTGCCCGCGCCTCCCAGGTGTACTTTTCCGCATCCTGACGGGCGCGGGCACCGAGGGCGGCGCGTTTTTCGGGGTGGGCGTGCAGATCGCGGATGGCGTTCACCCAGGCGTCTACGTCATCGGGCGGGAGGAGGAGGGCGTTGTCGGGGTTCAGCACCTCGCGGAAGACGGGTAAATCGCTGGAGAGGATCGCCCGTCCGGTGGCGAGGTATTCGAACAATTTCATCGGACTCAGGTACGGGGCAATGTCTCCCCCCGAGGAGGCGGCGACGTGGCGTTGGTAGGGCATGAGGAGGATGTCGCACGCGGCCTGGTAGCGGGGGAGGTCGGCGTTGGGGATGAAGCCGGTTAATTGACAATTGTGAATTGGGAATGGTGAATGGTCAATTTGGTCTCTCAAAAGGGATACATCTTCGGGGTTGCCGCCGACGAGGAGGAAGTGGAATTCGGGGAGGCGGGCGGCGAGGGCGAGGAGGAGGGCGGTGCCGCGTCCGGGGTAGAGGTGGCCTGTATAACCAATTGTGAATTGTGAATTGGGAATTAGGAATTGGGAATTGAGGAACGCGCGGGCGGTTTCGGGATCGGGAAGATGTTGGTAGCGGGAGAGGTCTACGCCGTCGGGGAGGATGAGGGGATTGCGTATTGCGTATTGCGTATTGAGATCGTTGGCGAGGGCGTGGGTGATGGCGATGAGACGACGGTTGCCGCGGCCTTTGAGAAAGGTACGAAGGAGGGTTTTGCCCTGGCCTTGGGGGAGATCGTGAATTTCAAAGATCGTCGGCACGCCGAGCAGACTGCTGAAGGCGGCGGTTTGAGGGTGGCGGGTGTAGAGGAGGTCGGCGCGGAGACGTTGGGCAAAGCGGACGGCGCGCAGAGCGAAGTCGTAGCCGCGGAACCGGAGATTTGCGGTCAGCCAGGTGAGCGGAAATTCGACGGTGAGGCCGTAGTGGTGTTGGAACGTTAGCGATGAATAGGGCGATGAATAGGTTGACGATGAATAGGAATTCATCGCCTGAGACGCGAAACCCGTTGAAACGGGTTGGAACGGCTTTTCAACGGGTTTCAACCCGTTTTCCGTATCAGACGCCGAATTCCTATTCGGCGGCTCCCTATTCGGCGGCATCCCCGGCGCGGCGAGATGAACCTCGTGCCCGTTCAACACCAGGGCTTGCGCCATTTTCATCACCTGGATGGTGTTTGCGCGGCGTGAGGGGATGGAAGTGGGGGCGATGAGGGCGATTTTCATGGGAACGTAGAACGTAGAACGTGCATTTCACGCATCACGCATCATGTGTCACTTCGAGTTTTCCCAACACCTGATACGTCTTCCGCACGTTCAGCCCTATTGAAAGAAAATAATACCCCGACAGTAACGCCGCGCTCGCCACATACCCAAACATCGGCACGAGCAACGGCGTGAGAGCGATTTTCAACACCGCGGCAAACAGATTGACTTTGGTCGGGTATTCGGGCTGATTGAGGGAAAGGAGGGCGGTGCGGTTCCAGTAAAAGGTGTTGGCGACCAGCAACCCTACGAGGAGGACGACGAGGGCAGGGTACGCGGGGAGAAATTCTGCCCCATAAACGCGGGCGATGAAGGGACGCCCGAACATGATGAGGAAGACTGATGCCAGTCCGGTGTACAACGCCGCGAGGCGCGACCCCTGTTTGAGGACGTAACGCACATTTTCCCACGCTTTGCGGGCAACTTCGCGGGCGAGTTCGGGGTAGGTGGCTTGTGGGAGCGGGGTGATCGGGATCAGCACCAGGTTGGCGAGGGCAATCGCTTGTTTGTAGTACCCCCCTTGGATGGGGTCAAGCAGACCGAGGACCCACAATTCTTCCGCATCTTTGTTCACCAAATTGATCGTCGCGCTGAGGTTGGTGTTAAACGCAAAGCGGAACAGGTCGCGGCGTTCGTCTTTGATCAGACTGAGCGGAGCACGCCACCAATCGCGGCCCCACTTGCGCCCGGCTTCGATAAACGCCAGGATCGCCACGCCCAGCCCATCCAACAATTTGCCCACCATGTACGCCAGCACCACCGCCAACAAAGGATTGGGCGCAAAAAAAGCCAGGGCAATCAGCACCAGCGTCAGCACACTCTGCGAGATTTGCAACGCGGCAATCACCCGGAAGCGGTCAAATATCTGGAGCAGGCCGGTGGAGCTTTCAAAGATCAGATTGCCCAACACGATCAGCCCATACAGGGCAAACAACCCCGCAAAACTCGTATCTTTCGCAAAAATGCGCGCCGCCAACGTGGAAAGACCAAAAATTAGACTGTACGACACCACCGAACTACCCGTTTCCAGCAGGCAGGCCAGCTTAAACACCGCCGCCGCCCGCCGCGTATCCCCCGCCTCCGTGTACTGCCCCACATACTTGATCACCAACTCGTGCATCCGAAACGACGCCAGTTTGTTGATCACGCTCGTAAACTTGACCACGCCCCCCAGCATCCCAAACATCGCCACCCCCAACAAATTCGTCACCAGCAAATTCTGAAAAAAACTTAGCGCGACCGAAATTCCAGAAGCACTGAACAGATACGCCGAGTTTTTGATCACCCGGCGGACGATGGGGTTAGAGAGTAGGCGATCCATGCGGGAGGGCAGTGTACCAGTTTTTAAGGTTTCAGGAGGCCCTCACCCCGTCGCAAATGCGTAATCTTCCAACACGTCGCCAATCCGATCCAAAATGAGCGCATCCGGCGTATTCGGCATCGCCCCCGCGCGCACCTTTGCCCCTTGAACGGACGCGTATTGGCTCAACAACGCCCCCGGGAGAGGTCTGCCCCGCAAATTTTCCAGCAACCGCGCCAACGCCGCTTGCACCTCCGCGTCCCCCCAGTAATACCGCGCCCGGTCACTCAAACTGAATTTCCGCTTAAACGCCTGTTCCTCCGCCGTCCCGTGATAATACTTCCGCCAATGATCGGGGTGACGCACCATCACCGCGTCCAACCCCTCGATCAGATTCGACCGGACCGCGCGGGGGTACAGTTCCCCCTCCATCATCGCCAACGCAAACACCGCCTCCCGAAACGCAAACGTCAGCGCCGGGCCGACCTTCAAAATCGCAAAATGATCCCGCACCAAATGCTTTAAAGCCTCCCGCGTTTGATAATCCGTCGAATGCGCCTCATACACCAACTCCGTCCCTTCAATAAACTGGGCCAACGCCTGCGCCTTCTCCGACTGATAATCCAACACAAAATCATCCCCAAACTCCACGCCGGGTTGCACGACAACAGCGATCACCCGCGCCCAAATCTCTTCCACCTCCTCCCGCCGGAACGCCGCGCGAGTCGCGTCCAACGTCTGCCGGACGCTCGCCACCGTCGTCACCGCCACGCCCGCCTCGTGTTCAGACGCAAGGTCTGCGTGCGCCCCGCCCGGAATCGGCACTTCCGTCCCGATCACGTACCACGGCGCGGGCAAACCTTCATCCCGCGCGGTCTCCGCCCCGTGCGCCGCTTCCGCCCCGTGCGCCGCTTCCGCCACCCGCGCCAACCGCGCCGCGCGCGCCGCACACACCTCCACGGGCAACGGCCCCGCAGGATCGTCGCCCAAATTCATACTTGCATCCAAATGAATTTTCGTAAACCCGGCCTGCACATACCCCCGCACCAGGACTTCCGCCTTTTGCATCGCCGTTTCCGCAGGTTCATCCTGCCACACCGACGGCCCCAAATGATCGCCCCCCAATAGAATTTGCGCCGCCGGAAAATGATTCTCCTCCGCAATCCCCCGCACATACCGTACAAAATCCATCGGCCTCATCCCTGTGTACCCCCCAAACTGATTGACCTGATTACACGTCGCCTCAATCAACAGCGGTGTTCTCTCTGTCGCCGCCCGGCTCATCGCCGCCCGTAATACCCACGGATGCGCCGAACACACCGACGGCAAACCCCGCGCCTCCCCCCGTTTCTGAGCAAAAACAATGTCATCCAAGCTCATCACTCACACCTCATGCATTACTACATCTCACGAATCACGAATCACGAATCATGTCTCGTGATTCGTGACTCGTGAAACCTCACTTCCCTCATCGCAATCTCCAACCCCGGCTGACCATCCGTCCCGCCCGGACTTTCCGTGGAGAGCGCCCCGCACACCGCCCCCAACCGCAGGCAGGTTTCCAACTCCCACCCTTGCAAAAACCCGTACACAAACCCCGCATCGAACGTATCCCCCGCCCCGACCGTGTCCACCACCCGCACGGGGATGGAGGAGACTTGAATGACCTGATCCCCCCTCACACCTAACGCCCCCTCTGCCCCCAACTTGACCGCGACCACACTTCCTGCCCCCGCGAGGGCGACCGCGGCCGCGCGGGGGTCCGTTTCCCCGGTCAGGGCGCGGGCTTCCGCGTGGTTGGGAAGGAACACGCTCGTGAGCGGCAACAATTCCCGGACGCCTGTCCACTGTTCGGCGGGGTCCCAGTTCGTGTCGAGGGAGGTGGTCAGGCCAAGGGCACGCGCGCGGCGAAAGAGATCGGGGAGGCCGGGTTGGAGTTCGGTTTGCAGAAAATAGCTGGCAACGTGCAGATGGCGGGCCTGGGCGAGGAGGGCATCGGGGAGTTGATCGGCGCGGAGCGATGCAATCAACCCCGCGTGGGTCAGCATGGCTCGGTCCCCCTGAGCGTCGTTGAAGGGGGCACCCTGAGCGCCGTCGAAGGGCCGGTTCAGGATCACAGTCAGGCCGGTTTGCCCGCCAGGGACGCGGATCACGTGGGAAATATCCACCCCGCGCGTTTCCATTTCTTCGAGCATAAACCGTCCGAACACATCGTCCCCGCACACGCCGACGAACGCCACCCGCAACCCCAACCGCGCCGCCCCACACGCAAAAATGACCGACGACGAACCGACGGTCAGCGCGGCACTGTCCACCAGTTTTTCCACCTGTCCAAACGCGGGCACCACATCGCCGGAGAGGATCAGGTCGGGGTTAATTTCACCTGCAACGAGAAGATCAAAAGGTTTCATCATGTTTGAATGCTCCAGAAAAGTCTTTTTCGAGGTGTATTTCGTATTTCGTATTGACCTTACGCAATACGGAATACGAAATACGGGAAAAACTTAACCTCACAACGATATTAAAGACCCAATTTCAGCCATCACGACACATGCACCGACACTTCGGACGCGGTGGGTAACGCCGTATCCATGCGCTTTTCCAACAGCAGATACACTCCCAGGCTGATCAGCACCACCACACCCATCAACATATACATTTGCTGACCGCCGAGCGCCTCAAACAGAAGCGCCCCGAAGAAGTTGCCCGCCGCGCTTCCAAACCCCATGAGCATACTGCTGAAAACGCCTTGCGCGGTCGCCGCCAACCCGGTGGGAGCAATCTCGTAGGTGTACGAGACCCCCGCGACCCAAATCATCGCGAACGTCACCCCGTGCAAGAGTTGGATGAACAAAATTCCGGTCGGCGTCGGGAATACCGTGTACAACAACAGGCGGATACCGACGATAAACACCGAAAACAACATCACCCCCCGGGCGCGGAAGCGGTCCAATAGGCGGTTGACGAAAAACAAAAAGGGCAGTTCTGCGGCGGTCGCAATGGATTGGGAAAACCCCATCTGCCCGCGCGTGGCCCCGACTTCTTCCATAAACGGAAACAAATAGGTCGTGACCATCGCCATCGCCATCCCACTGACAAAGATCATGCCAAGAAATAACAGCCACCGGCGGTTCGCCAACAAGTTTTTGATCCCCTTGCGGAAGGATTGCGTCTGCTCCACTGCCGGGCCAAAGGTCAACCCCTGACTGACCAACAGGGCGGCGAACATGCCCGCCGCGTACAGCCAAAACGCCCACCGCAGACCGTTGTCTTCGATCAACATCCCCGCGAGGGGGGCGATCAACCCCCAGCCGAACGTCCCCCCCGTGCGGATGCGCCCGTACAGCGCGCGGCGGTCGCCCAACATGGACATCGTCGCGCTATCGGACAGGGAAATGATCGGGGCACCTAAAAACGAGTAAACGGCGACGACCAAAAACAAAAGAGAAAATTGTTCGGTCATGGGAATAGCCAGGATTGTGATAATGACCCCGATAAGGCTCAGGCTCAAGACGAATTTGTGGCGGTGACGGGAGTCGGCGAACCCGGTCAGCAGGGGTGCGCCCACCATCGAGATCAGCGGCCCGACCGCGGTCAGAACGCCGGTTTGCGTCCCGGAGAGGCCGATGTATTGGTAATACAGGGCGAGGTAGGGAATCAGCGCGGAGGCTGACGCAAAAAAGAGAAAGTAAAAGACAAAGGAAAAAGGCCAGTTTTTTTGCATGGGAAGGGTTGCAAAAAAAACAGGCCGGGGGGAAATATCCCCCCCCGGCCTGTTTTTTCGGGAATATGCTTTAGCGGTTGGAATTCCCCAACATTTTGTGAATGTGGAGGGTGAGTTGCAGGGCCAGGCGGGTTTCGGGGTTGTCCAGATCGAGACCGGTGATCTCGTGGATGCGCTCCAGCCGGTAAATGAGTGTGTTGCGGTGAATGTAGAGATTGTGGGCGGTTTTTTTGAGATTACCGTTGCGTTCGAAATACACTTCCAGCGTGCGGATCAGTTCTTTGCCATTTTCGTGGTCCAGCAAGGGGCCAAGAATCTCGTGTTGAAACGCTTTCAACTCCGGGCTGTCATCAATTTGCAGGAGTAAACGGTACACCGACAAATCGGGGAAAAACAACGGATGGGTTTCGGCGAGGCGTTGGGACATCTCCAGCGCTTGCCCGGCCTGGCGGAAAGAGTTCAGCCATTCTTCCAAACCCTGGGCGGGGGTGCCGATCCCACACCGGGGACGGGCATCGGGATAAGTGAGCGCCCCCCGATCCACGATACTGCGCCCCAGGTCGAGCGCTTCTTCGGGACGCACCTTGCCGGGCGTGACTTCGCAAAAACAAATCACCTGATTCTCCAGCACGTTGACAATCGCCGTGACGCCTTGCCGGGAGATTTCACCATTGACGAGCGTTTCCAGCCGCCGGACAGAGGGGGGTTCGACGGAGTCCCAACAAAACCGGAGGCAGGTGTGGGCCTGTTCGAGATCGAGGCCCATGCGCTCTGTCCACAGGCGGATATCGCGCGGGGAGAGGTCCCCCCGTACGAGGGCGTTGAGCAGATCGCCGCGCAAACGTTTTTCCGCTTCCCGTACCGCTTTGGAGCGGGACATCTCAACCGCGCAGGCGATGGCCCCCTGTTCGACCACCACCCGACTGAGGGCGGTCATTTCCCCGGCTTTATCCACAATGGATAGGTAGCCCCGCGCCATGCCTCCCACGTTGATCGAAGTGACGATCCGGGCCAGACCATTGGCAAGGGGTTGGTGTTTGATTTCGTTTTGTTTCCCGGCGACTTTCCGATCCCGGAGAACTTCCGGCAAACTTTCGGGAACGGCGACGATGCGGAGGACGCTTTCTCCCACGGAGGCCAGACGCATGGGGAAATGGGAGGCCAACACGTCCAGATTTTTGTCTTGCACCAGAATGCCCTGCGTGGAGATTTCGCCCATCGCGGCCACCAACCCGCCCAGGCCAGCCCCTTCGGCGGAGAGTTGGGTGAGTTGGGCCTGGATTTCTTTGCCTTTTTCGATGAGGTACGCACCCCGGTTGACGAGCGTGGTGAGCAGTTCGCGATAAACGACCTGGATGTTTTCATCGCCGGAGAGGCAGGCGACCGGGATGAGCGCTTCCTGAAAGGTGTCGGGGGCGGGCGGGAGGCCGACGGTGATCACGGCGGCGACTTCCCGCGCGGCGGCGGCTTGTACCCCCGCGAGGGTCAGGTCTGCGCCGGGCACGAGCCAGGCTTCCCCCGGACGCGCGATATTAATATCGAGGGCGATCCATTCGATCAGCAGATTCGCGGCGCGGGCTTCATCCACGGCGATGAAGGAAAATTTGCCGGGAAGGGTGAGTTGAAGGAGGGTGAGGAGGGAGGAGGCGGGGACAGACATGCGGGGAATCGTATCACAATGTGCTAGAATTGGCGTGTGCAACGTAGCTCGTAAAACGCGATGCGTGAAGGCTGATAGATGAACCGAACTTCTTTTACAACAACAACACGCGGGTTAAACCGTGATTCTGTCCCGATGCGCCTGTTTGAAAAGGCGAAACGGTTTGGGGTGTGGAACCCGGCGGACATTGATCTGACACAGGACGCGGCGGACTGGAAGCGGATGTCCGCCGATGAACAACGGTTGATCTTGCATCTGACAACATTGTTCCAAGCTGGAGAGGAGGCCGTGACGCTCGATCTTCTGCCCCTGATCGAGACGATTGCGGCGGAGGGGCGGCTGGAAGAGGAGATGTTTCTGACGACGTTTTTGTTTGAGGAGGCGAAGCATGTGGACTTTTTCGCCCGATTTTTAGAAGAGGTGGTGGGGGATCATCCAGATTTGGAGCATTTCCACACGGACAACTATCGTACGGTGTTTTACGAGGCTCTGCCTACCGCGTTGGGCCGTTTGCGGACCGACCGCTCGCCCGAAGCGCAAATCCGTGCGTCGGTGACGTACAACATGATCGTGGAGGCGGTACTGGCGGAGACGGGCTACCATGCCTATTACACGGTGCTCGATCGGAATCAGATTTTGCCGGGGACGCGGCAGGGAATTGTACATTTACAGCAGGATGAGTCCCGGCATATCGCCTATGGTCTGCATCTGCTTTCTCGCCTGGTGGCGGCACACCCCGACGTGTGGGATGCGCTAGAAGATCAGATGAATCAGTTGTTTCTCCCCGCCGTGGGGGTGATTGGGGATGCGTTTGCGTGTTATGACCCGATCCCGTTTGGGTTGGTGGAGAGCGATTTTGTGGATTTTGCTGTGACGCAGTTTAATTTACGGATGGAAAGGTTAGAGCGGGCGCGAGAAGGGAATTTAACAAACAGCGTTCTTTAATCGCCTAACCGCGATCTTTCTGGTAAGATGCGCCCCTATGCTCCCGCTCGTCTCTATTATTACCCCCTCCTTCAACCAGGCGCGCTATCTGGAAACAACGATCCAATCCGTCCTCAACCAGGACTACCCCCATCTCCAATATCTCATCTCCGATGGGGCTTCCTCCGACGAAAGCGTTGAAATCATCCAAAAATATGCCTCCCGCCTCCACTGGTGGGTCTCCGAAAAAGACCGGGGGCAGACGGACGCCCTCAACAAAGGCTTTGCCCACGCTACCGGCGACATCTTCGCCTGGCTCAACTCCGACGACACTTACGAACCCGGAGCGGTGGCCGAAGCGGTAACGTATTTGCAAGCCCATCCCGAAATCGGCATGGTGTACGGCGATGCGAACTTCATTGATGAACATGGCAAGGTGATTGGGCGTTTCAACGCCCGGCAGACGGATTATGATCGGCTGATGCGCGGGGCGGTGTATATTCCCCAGCAAGCCGCCTTCTTCCGCGCGGACTTGTGGCGCAAAGTCGGGCCACTCGACCCCTCGTTTTATTTTGCGATGGACTATGATTTGTGGGTGCGCCTTGCCAAACTCGCCCCCCTGCACTACCTTCCCGGTCGGGTGTGGGCGAACTTCCGCCTGCACGGGGACGCGAAAACGATTGCCGCCGATGACCGCTGTTGGCCGGAGATGCTGAAAGTCCACCGGCGCGAGGGGGGCCGTCCCCTCTCGATCATCACCCTGCGTTACCTCGCCCGGCGGATGCTCGCCCCGCTCGTGATGTGGCGACGCCGACGGAAAGTTCAAGCCCCATGAACCTGTCGCTTGCACGGCAAATATGGCCGGGACTTCTACTCGTTTTCCTGATTCTGGCCGCTTTTGCCCCCACCCGCGCGGCCGCCCCCCCCTGCGAAACCCCTGGCTGGTTTCCTGAAGATTTCGGGCTAAAAGATCATACAGTCTTCCACTATGAGGGTTACACCTACATCGCCTCGATCTATTTACCCGGCGAGAAAAAATTTGCCTATGGCCGTTCTCTGGATGTATGCACCTGGGAAAACCTCGGCCCGATCCTGACCGAAAGAACCGCAGGCGATTGGGATGAAACCGCGATTTGGGCACCTTACGTCCTCGAAGATCAAGGGGTCTATTACATGTATTACACCGGCGTCAACCACCATATCGCCCAAAGCATCATGCTTGCCACCTCCACCAACCCGGCAGACCCCACCTCCTGGCAAGAACAGGGCATGGTTTTCCAACCTTCGCACCCGGACGCGGTTTGGTCCCCCACTGCCTGGGCCGATTGCCGCGATCCGCACGTCGTTTTTGCCAATGATCTGTACTATCTCTACTATACCGGACTGGATGCTACCGGTGGTATCGTCGGCGTTGCCACCGCCGAGACTCCCAGCGGTCCGTGGACGGATTTAGGCACGGTGATTCCCCCCGCGCCCGGGCATTATTTTGAAAGCCCCACTGTGTTTTTTCGAGAAGGCACCTACTACCTGACCTATCACGAAATCATCTTCGGCAATTCCGCGGGGACCCGTACCCAGGTCAACATCACCCCCGATGGGTTGTACACCGCCCCGGTTCCCCTCGCCCCCGGGTGGGCACACGAATTCTGGCTGGACGCCGACAATGCGTGGTTCACCTCTTACCTGACCGGGTACAACGTCACCATCTCCCCCGTCCATTGGAATCCCTTCGCCCAACCCCCGCGCCCCCTCCTGGGCGATACTATTTATTTCAATTTTTTACCCCTCGTCAACAACCAGGAATAAACGGGATGGGAACCCGCAAAAAACGGAAGAGCCATAAACAAAAAAGGTGCGGCTAAACTGCCGCACCTTTTTTGTTTATCACCCGACATCCGGCGTCAACACAAAAATTGCCCACCCGATATGTTCCCGCCCGTACCGAAAATACTCCGCCTGACTTTCATGCAGATGCTTACGCACTTCAGAACGACTCGGGTGTGAGGGATTCTCCTCCAACCACGCCACCAACCCCATCCAATTCCCTGACTCATACCGGTCCCAATCATCCTCGCTCGACCGGAGCACCGCTTCGATCACATACCCCTCCTCGCGCGTGATCTGGAGCAACTGCCATTCCGTCAAAAAAGGCTCTGCCGCGGCAAACTCAGACGGGAGTGATGTGTGTCGCCAATACGGTTCCCCCAGGATCAAATGACTGCCTGGCTTCACCACTTGCTTCATCGCACGAATACTCGCCCGATACCCATCCCAAATGAACGTCGCCCCGATGCACGCCGCCGCGTCAAAGAGATGATCCCCCACCGTATATGCGTTGGCATTTCCGCACACGATCTCGATCTGGTCCCCATATCCCAATTGCACCATTTTTTCCCGTGCGCGGGCGGCCGCATATGGACGGATATCAATCCCCACCCCTCCAATCCCAAACTGTTCCGCCCACAGCGCCAGAGTCTCCCCAAATCCACAGCCATAATCAATCACCCGATCCCCTGTTTTTAACCCCGCGGCCTGCCCGGCCCGAATCATTTTCTCCGCCGTACTGGGGTTAACAATTTCCATGTACCGTTCGGAAATATCTTTCAAATCCAGAAAATTCATTGCAAGACCTCACTTAAATAAAATTGCCTGTGAAAGGTCGAAACATAGCTGATCAAAGCTATCCTTCGCCCTCCCGCAGGCTGAATACATATTGTACTCCTCTTCCCTGCCACCCTAATCTTTCTTTTTCAACCCCCCCGTCACTTTGCGAATCGCGTCCATGAACCCGCCCTGCCGGGGTACCGTGGCATCGCGTTTTGCCGTATCAGGCGGAGCGATCTGTTTCAAAACCGTCAGCGCCCGTTCGCGAATCGCCGCATCCGTATGCCGTGTAAACGGACGCAAGGCCGCTTCCGCATGCGCTCCAATTTTCACCAACGCCGACGCCGCCAATTCCGCCAGGTCTTCATCTGTCCCTTGCAAAAACGAAATCAATGGCGAAATCGCCGCCTGATCGCCAATCTCCCCCAGCGCCGACATCGCATACCCCCGCACCTGCACATCGTTATCCCGCAACACCCGGATCAACTCTTGCACCGCCTCGTGGGACTTGGTTTTCCCAAGTGAAAATGCGGCTTGTGCGCGTACATCTTCACTGCGGTCATGGAGGAGTTGAACCAATGCCATCACCGCCCGCCGATCCTGGATTTCGCCTAGGGCAAGGGCCACGTACGCGCGCACATCATTGCTAGGGTCTTGGGCGGTTTCGATGAGGGCGGGGACCGAGGCCGGTTCCCCGATTTGCCCCAGCGAATGGGCGGCGAGCGCCCGCACGGTGGGGATATGATCTTTCAACGCGGAAATGAGCGGGGACACCGCCCGAGGATTGGCGAACATCCCCAACGATTCCACCGCCGCTTGCCGCACCATCTCCTGCGGGTCCGCGAGGGCCTCGATCAGGGATTGCATCGCCTGATCATCCCCGGAATGGCCGAGCGCGATGGCGGCATTCATCCGCCGCACCCAGTCATAATCGTTAATCGCCGTGATCAGGGCTTTGACGGCGGGCGCACCAATTTGTTTTAAGGAGGTAGAAACGGCTTCCTGCACGGCATAACTGGGGTCGGAGAGCGCATCAATCAAGGCCGGGATCGCCCCCGGATCAGCGAGTTTGCCCAACGCCACCGCGGCTTGCTTACGAACGTGATCACTTTGATCCACCAACGCCTCGCTCAAGTTGGTGAGCGCTTTCGTCGCCCCAATATCGCCTAACAAATAGGCGCTAGCGGCCCGCACGCTCCGGTTGGTGTGGTGCAGGGCGACGATCAGTTGCTCCGTGGCCTCCGGCCCAATCCGTTTAATCGCTTTCATCACTTCCCGGCGCACATCCGCTTCGGTATCCCCCAAAATGGGAATAAGCGATTGAAGTGCGCTCAGATGGCCGATTTTTCCCAGCGCGACCGCGGTCATCTGGCGGATGTCCGGAAATTCGTCGCGCAGAGCGGTCACCAGAATGGGTATCGCCGCCACCCCTTTCCCGGAGAGGTCTTCAATGGCCCGGCGACGGATTTTGGGGTTGGGATGGTAAAGCGCATCTTTTAAGTGATCGAGATTTTCCATAGCAGGTACCTTACGTGTCTTCGGTTGGTCAACATTCTTTGTAACTACTCAGCCAGGGTAGAGTTTCTCCCGAAAAAACAGGGAAAAGGGGGAGGTACCTCCCCCTTTTCCCTGTTTTTTCGGGGAACCTTCTCTCTAAGCCTGAGCAGTTACCATTCTTTTATAACTCGTAACCTGGAGATATTCTAGAAGGGATGGTCACTTCCATCCCTTTTTAGTATATCTGAACTGAGCTGTTATCATTTCATTAATTATACAGAGGCCGTCAATTCCATTGCTATCCCTTTTTCGTAACAGTTGGTGAACAAAAATCGTTCGTTCTGTATCGGAACCGGCAGAAAAGGGACCTGAAAACAGTCAGGTTTCTAAAAAAAAGGGAAGGTACCCCCCCCCTTTTTTGGATGTTTATCTTGTTCGTTTGTATAAGAAGTTAAAAAAGATGCGCTCCATTTTCCAATGGAGCGCATTCCATCCGTTTATTTCGTCATCACTTTTCTTTCTCAAAGTTCAAAAAAGCCGCCAATCCCAAATACGTATAGGGTTTGAGCGCGACATCTTTGACGCCCGCTTTCATATACCGGGCCGCTCGTTGCGTTTCCAATGCCGCAGTGACCACGACCGCTTTATGGGCGACGCCAGCTTCCTGCAATTGTGCAACCACCTCCGCCACAGGCATGGTCGTGAGGGCTTCATCCACCAGGATCAGGTCCGCTTCGGCGGCTCCGGCGGGGGATTCCTGTACAACGACGTTTTTCCCAGCCAGTTTGAGCACGTTGGCGGCAAACAACGCCCAGGTATCGGTGGCCTCATCGACAAAAAAGATGTTTTGCGGGGCATGACTCAGGTCGATGGCTTCGTCATCTTGGGCGGTGGGAATCACGATGGTGAACGCGGCCCCCATGCCGGGTTCGCTGTCCACCGTGATGCGTCCACCCATTTGGGAGAGCGTGGTCAGCGTGGCGGCCAGCCCCAGCCCGGTGTGGTGGGCGCCTTTGGTCGTGAAAAACGCTGTCCAGATTTGATCTTTGTGTTCGGGCGCAATCCCCTGCCCGTCATCGGCGATGGTGATGGCGATATGGGCACGATCCAGCGTCGGGGTGACGGTGGCGGAAATGTGATTGGCTTGTGCTTCTAACGCGTTTTGGAACAGGTACCCCAAGACTCGCGCGAGTTGGGTAGTATCGGTCAGGCCGAAGGGGGTATCGGGGGCGACTTCGATGGAGAGTTTTTCGGCGGGGACCTCGCTGAAGAACGCGGCGGCCTGCACGACATCGGGGATCAGCGCCGCGCGGAGGGTCTGATCCCGTCCGGGGCCGATCATCCGCTCGCGCACGTCCACGATCAACCGGGCGTTTTCGGCGATGATGTCCAGGTCTTCTTTCAGGGATTCAAGATCGGGTTCGGGAGCGGATAAATCCGCTTTCATCCGCGCCACGGTGGAGGTGATGGGTTGGGCTTTGTTGCCGATCCAGTGAATGGCTTGAGTGGTGGCACTCGCGAGGGCTTCGTAGGTTTTCGCACGCACCAACGCCGCGTGGGCGGTTTCCAGTTCCCGTAGGAGGGCGGCGTTGTGAATGGCAATGGCAAGCTGATCGGCCATCGCCATCAACGAGGAAATATCCTCCGCACTGAATGCGGCTTCCTCGGTACTTTGGACGGTAACGGCCCCGAACGTATTCTCCCCGACGATCAGGGGGAGCGCCATTTCGGAACGGGTTTCGGGCAGGTGGGGGTTTTTGAAGAAGACGGCTTCTTCCCCGACATCGAGGGCGATCCGGGCTTCGCGCCAGGCAATGGAGGAGCCGATCATGGACTGGCCGCCCACTTCGAGCTTGTGTCCGGCTTCGATCATTTTCCGACCCGCTTCTCCCCGTCCGGCCCGGAGAATGGCCCAGTGGCGACTGTCATCGAGCAGGAAAACACCGGCGTAGTAAAAATTGTAGGCATCACAAATGATATCCACCGAGGCAGGCAGGAGGAGATCGAGACTGCGGAGGGTGGTGATGTTTTTGGCAACCTGGGCGGCGGCTTGTAGAAGCGCGGCCCGACGTTCAACGGAAGCAGGTTTAAGGGATGTCATGGGGGTCTCCTTATTTGGCGAGAATTGAGTCGATGATGTCTACCAGTCCTTCGTCGCGGCCCTTGACAAAATAGTCGCGTGCGCCGCGTTGGATGGCTTCTTTCGCTTTGCTCACTTCATCGTAAGCGGTCAGAATAATGACGGGCAGGCCGGGTTGTTTTTCGACCAAACGGCTGAGGAGTTCCAGGCCAGCCCCATCTTGCGGTTGTCCACTGAATCCGGGCATGTTCAAATCCAACAGGGCCAGGACAAAGGGCTTGTCTGTGGCTTGTGCCGCGTCAAATGCGGCCACCCCTTCGAGGCAATTGCCTGCAATGATGACTTCAAAGCCCAGGCGCGCAAGTGTTTTTTGCATACTCCGGCGGATGAGGGGCTCGTCGTCAACGAGGAGAATTTTATGTTCAGAATGCACGAGTAAGACTCCTTAATGGTTAATTGTTAATGGTTATTTTTTAGTTGTTATTGTGCGAATGGCACAATGGATCATTAATGGTTAACCATTAACCGTGATTGTGGGCAGGAGAATGATGAACTTCGCGCCCTGACCACGTTCGCTTTCGACCCAGATTTTACCGCCAGCCTGGCGGACGATTTCCATACAGGCGGCCAACCCCAACCCGGTCCCCCCTTGCCCGCCTTTAGTGGTGAAAAATGAAACCCAAATTTTTTCTCGTATCTCCGGCGGGATACCCGGTCCGTTATCTTCCACTTCCACGCGAATAAAGCCTGGGTCGCCAGAGAGGGCACGCACCCAAATGTGCGGGTTGGCGTGCTCGCGTCCGCCCAACGCCTCCCACGCGTTTTTGATCAGATTGCTGAAGACATTGTCCAATTGTCGGACATCGGCAGAAATCATGGGCAAATCGGGGCCAAAGTCACTGATAATCACCCCGGCGGGTAGTCCCATGCCGTTAATGGTGGCGCGCAACACCAGCGCAATGTTTAAATCTTCGAGATGCGGCTTGCGCGCGGGGCCGATCAAGTCTTCTTTAATATCCAGAATCTTGCGCGCACTTTGTTCGATGATTTGTAAATCTTCGAGCGTGGACTCTAAATCGCCGAGGAAGATGAAGGCGGTGGGCGATAATTCGGCCAGTTTCCCGGCTTGTGCGGGGAGGTCGAGACCCAATCCGGGCGCGGCCGCGAGCGTGTTCTGCACCACTTCCCAAAAAGGGTGGGCCGCCCGTTCATCTTCCGGAAGCGCCCACAGGGTGTTCATCATCGCCAGTAAATTCGTAAGGTCTTCGCGTACCCGTCCGGCGCTGGCGGGGATGGGGGCGGCTTTGTTGCCCACCCAATGAATGGCTTCCCCGGTTGCGGTGGCGATAGCTTCGTAGGTTTTGGTGCGGAGAAGTTCGCGGTTGGCGGCGTCCAGTTCGCGGAGCAGGTTGGCGTTGTTGATCGCCACGGCGACTTGATCGGCAAGCCCCTGGAGCGCGGTCGTGTCATCATCCGAGAACGAGTTAGGAATATCACTTTGCACGGAGAGGGCGCCGAAAATCCGATCTTTAAAGATCAGCGGCAAGACCATCTCCGACGCGGTTTTGGGCAGATATTCATGTTTGAGATAGGTCGTTTCTTCTTCAACATCCACGGCGATGCGCGCTTTGCGATCCGCCACCGCCTGCCCGACCATCGACCCAAACCCGACCGGGACCCGGAATCTTTCTGCCATCAGCGCTTCGCCCGCTTCCCCGTACCCCGCACGGAGTTCCACCCATTCCCCGGTGGGGTCCGCTAAAAAGATGCCTGCAAAATAGAAACCAAATTCATCACTGATCACGTTGACCGTAGCATTAAGGAGTTGATCCAGATTCAGCAGGGAGGTGATGTTATGACTGACCCGTGCGGCGGCTTCCAGCAAACGCTGACGGCGTTGAAGCAGGGTGATGATTTGGCGGTTTTGTTCAAAGAGGTATTCGTTGCGGGCGGCGACATCGGTCAGTTCACGGATTTTGATTTCGAGCCGTTCAACCAATTCGGCCTGGTAGGCACGATATTCGCCCGTAGAGTCGTCGAGATCGTCTTTGCGCCCCTTCAGGAATTCGGCGATTTCATCCGAAAAGGTATCGGGATCAATCGGTTTGGTGAGGTAGCCCGCGCATCCGGCGATGATTGCCCGCTCTCGTCCGCCGGGGGAGGTATCCGCTGTGATGGCGACGAGGGGTGTTTCGGGGTAGAGGGTTTTCAGGCGGGTGGCGACTTCGTGCCCGCTCATGCCGGGCAGGTTGACATCCACCAGAATCAGATCGGGGTTGGTGTGCCGCGCAAGTTCGATGCCGCTGAGCGGATCGGCGGCTTCGAGGACGATGTATTCCTGTCCTAATAGACGGGAAACCAGTTGCCGAGAGGCGGGGGTGTCTTCGATGTAAAGTATCTTGGGACGGAATTTGACATTCATGCGCCCATAATTTTACACTGGTTTTGAAATAAAAAAGCCACCCGGCGGGGGGATAGTTGAAGGGTGAAGGCGGAAGGATGAGGAATGAGGGCGGAAAAGGGACTGCCGGATTTTATTTGGGCGTCAGTTGGGTGTGGCAGTAGGGGCACTCGGCGTGGGTGTCGTCTAACCAGATCGCTTCGGTGGGGGTGAGGGGCGCACCGCAGGCGGGGCAACGGGTGGGGAGCCATGCGCGGGGGACAGTGGGCGCGGGAGGCGGGGTGCGGGAGGCGGGAGCGGGCGGGGTGGGGGACGCGTCAGAGGGTTCGGAACTCGCAGAGGGGTCGGGGAGGGTGGCGTCTTGGGTTTCGTCATCGTCCTCGGATGACTTCATGCTCTCCGGCAGGATAGCGTTCACGATGATCGTGATACCGACAAGGAATAACATCCCCGGCCACCAGAAATCGAATAACGCGATGACGCCAATCCCAATGGGCCAGATCGCCCATTGGATCGAACCACTCATTAACATGCTCAGCCCAATGACAAACATGATCCCCGGCCACCAGAAATTCGTGAGGGCGAGGATGCCAATACCAATGAGCCAGATGCCGGTTTGAAGGTTGTCTTTTTTCATATTATTTCAAAGGGGTGCCGCAGTAACCACAATGCGGGGCGTTTGTGCGCCATTCTACCGTGGTCGCGTTGATGGGACCCCCGCAAGCCGCGCAGGCGGTAGGCAGGTTGGTGGCACTGCGAGGATCAACGGCGGTCGCTGGGGGTGGGGGGGAGGATGGGGAGGGGTGAGAGGGCGATGGGGTTTGCCACTCCGCGGGGATGGGGTTTTGTGGGGACTTCCAATCGCGGTCTTCTTCCCAACGCCGCGGGCCAGAAGTCAAGCCCCATAGCATGGGACCAAACATCCAAATCAGGATAAAGGGAACCATCAACCCCCAAAAACCGGACTTTCCCATGAATATGAAAAAGAAAATAAAGAAAATCCAGAAAGGAAAAAAGTGTTTTCGACGATACCGTCTGCGGAACATGTCTGCCTCCAGCGTGCAAGAGACCATCTTGCGCTACCCATATTACGAAATATTTTATCGAATAGTCGCAGGTTTGGGCGCGTACAGCATTATCGAAATTTTTTAATGGCTCACGCTTAATGAGGGGGAACTCGAAAAAGAGGAGGGGCGGTAGTGCTACCGCCCCTCCTCTTTTTTCGGCGCGAGCCGTTATGTGCCTGGGGATATGCTTTCAAACGGGGTTGCATTCACCCCTTTAAACCGACGAGCCGCCTGCTTATCACAGACGGCTCATCAGTCTTCAGGAGGTACTACTTCAGGGACCTTGCTTCAGGAGTAAGCATAGTTTACTCTACGAAAGGGGGCGAGTCTATTGGAACAAACACATAAAAAAAACAAGAGTGGGATTGTGCATTGAGTCTAATTTCTCCGGAATTTGCCATTCGTCGCCCTTAATCTCTTGACCTTGCCCCATCCGGCGTTATAATTCAAAGATTGAATTTTGAGAGTGTACCCCTATGGACGCCGAAACTTCCCGTGAATTTCATCTACTCGAACACATCGAGGCCGATCCCGATGTCAACCAAACTACCCTCGCCGACAAATTGGGCGTGGCCGTGGGCACGGTAAATTGGCATCTTAAACGCATGGTGGCGAAGGGGTATGTGAAATTGCAACGTGCCGAACGCAAAAAACTCCGTTATATCATCACCCCCGAAGGACTGGCCTTCCGCGCCCGTCTAACGGTGGACTATATCGAACAATCCTTCAATCTCTATCGTCGTACCCGCACCCGTGCCCATGAACAAATCCGCAAATTGCGCGAGGCCGGACATACCCGCGTCCGCATTTCCGGTGCGGGCGATATTTTGGACATTTGCCGCCTGACCTGCCTGGAAATGGGGATTGAAGTGGTCGATGATCCTGCCGCGCCCGCCTTAGAAGTGGATGGAATGCGAGTGGTGTTGAAGATGAAGGATGAAATCATTAGTAATGAAGTGATCAAGTAGGAAACATGACCGATTTAAAACATATTCTGATTACCGGCGGCGCGGGCTACATTGGCTCTCTGCTTACGGGCGAACTGCTCCGGCAGGGATATCTCGTCACAGTCGTAGACGAACTCCTCTTTGGTGGAGAATCGCTGGTGGCGTACCTGCGCCATCCACATTTCCATTTCGTCAAAGCAGACGTGACCGAACCCCGCGCGATCAAATCCGCGCTCGCCTACCGTCCGCAATGGCCCACCCCCGCGGGGATTGTCCACCTTGCCGCCATCGTCGGGTTCCCCGCGTGCCAGGCGGTGGGCAAACAGGTCGCATGGCGGTACAACGTCGAGGCAACGAAACACGTGTATGCACAGGCGCACGATCTCGGCATCCCGCGCCTCGTCATGGCCTCCACCTACAGCAACTACGGCCTCTCTCCCGACGGCAACCCGGTAACGGAAGAATCCCCCCTCACCCCGCAATCCCTCTACGCCGAAACGAAGATCGCCTCCGAACAGTTTTTACTGGCCCAAACAGGGGGCAAAACCGCCCCGATCCTGTTACGCTTCGCTACCCTGTTCGGCCTCTCCCCCCGCACCCGGTTCGATTTGATCGTCAACCAGTTCGTCCTCGACGCGTGGACCGAACGCAAACTCCTCATTTACCAGCGCGGCTACTCCCGCTCGTTCGTCCATGTCTTTGACGCCGTGCGCGGCATCCTCCTCGCCCTGGAATCGCCCGAAGACAAAGTCCGCGGCCAAATTTTCAACGTGGGCACAGACGAAGGCAACTACACAAAAGACCAAATCGTCTCCCTCATCATCAAACGCCTCGCCGAAACCCGCGTGGAGTACAAAGACCTCACTTTCGGCGGCGACATGCGCGACATCACCGTTTCGTTTGAGAAAATCAAACGTGTACTGGGCTACACCACCACCCTGACCGTGGACGACGGCATCCGCGAAGTCCTCCACGCCTTGCAAGATGGGTTGATCAAAGAACCCAAACATTTACGCTATCGAAATGCACAATTCATCGTGCAGTAACCCTGACGCAAAGGCACAAAGACGCGAAGGAAAATATAAAATGGCTCTACCGTTTTTGGCGTGAGGGGTTCGAAATTTTGAAGGTGGTGGGGGATGTACATCCCCCACCACCTTCAAAATTTCGGTTTCTTTCACAGTATTTCCGGTAGAACCTATAAAATCTTTGCGGCTTCGCGTCTTTGCGTCAAAAAAGGTGCAATATGACATTCTGGCAAAATAAAAAAGTAACTGTCACCGGCGGCTCCGGTTTTCTTGGTTCTTTCGTCGTAGAACAACTCCAGAAACGTGGGGCAACGGACATCTTCATCCCCCGCCGCGCGGATTACGACATCCGCACCCGTGAGGGGATTGACCACCTCCTCGCGGACGCCAAACCCGACATGATCATCCACCTCGCCGCCCTCGCGGGGGGTATCGGTGCCAATCGGGCGCGCCCCGCCGAATTTTTCTACGACAACCTGATGATGGGCGTCCCCCTCCTCCACCGGGCGTGGGAAACGGGCGTGGAAAAGTTCGTCGCCGTCGGCACAGTCTGTTCCTACCCCAAGTTCACCCCCCTTCCATTTAAAGAAGAAACCCTCTGGGACGGCTACCCCGAAGAAACCAACGCCCCCTACGGCCTCGCGAAAAAGATGCTCCTCGTCCAGGCGCAGGCCTACCGCGAGCAGTACGGGTACAACACCATCTACCTCATGCCCGTCAACCTTTACGGCCCCCGCGACAACTTCGATCTCGAAACCGCCCACGTCATCCCCACCCTGATCCGAAAATGTCTCGAAGCGCAGGCCCGCGGCGACGATCACATCATCGCTTGGGGCGACGGCTCCCCCACCCGCGAATTCCTCTACGCCCCCGACGCCGCCGAAGGTATCGTCACCGCCGCCGAACACTACAACGGCTCCGAACCTGTCAATCTCGGCTCCGGGCAGGAGATCAGCATCAAAGACCTGCTCGAAACCATCGCCCGCCTCACCGGATTTGAAGGGAAGATCATCTGGGACACCTCCAAACCGAACGGCCAACCCCGCCGCGCCCTCGACACGACCCGCGCCGCCAATTATTTCGGTTGGCGCGCCGCGACGAGGTTTGAAGAGGGGTTGAAAGAGACGATTGCGTGGTATCGCGAGAATGGTATGCAAAGTAGATAGAGTACATAGGGTAAATAAGGTAAATACAGTATCTACCCTATCTACCTCTCCCCCCTCCCCCACATGACCGACCTCCCCTCCACCCCCATCCCCCCCTCCCTCTTCATCCGCCCCTCACACGGGTGGTCTGCGCTCAATTTGGGCGAATTGTGGCGGTACCGCGAACTGATCGTGTTCCTGACCTGGCGCGATTTGAAGGTACGTTACAAACAAACCCTGCTCGGCGCGTCGTGGGCGATCCTTCAGCCTGTACTTTCGATGATCGTCTTCACCCTAATCTTCGGCGGGGTGGGGCGGATGGCGGAAGATTTGGAAATCCCGTACCCGATCTTTTCGTACACCGCGCTCCTGCCCTGGGGCCTGTTCAGCAAAGCGCTGACCGACGCGGGCCGTTCCCTGGTCACGAACCGGAACATGCTCACGAAAATCTACTTCCCCCGGCTGGCGATCCCCCTCGCGTCCGTGTTTTCGGGGCTGGTGGATTTTGCCATCCAGTTTGCGGTGCTGATCATCCTGATGTTTTATTATCAAACTACCGGAATGGTCACCGCGAGCGTCGTGTGGGCCTTGCCCTTATTTTTGCTATTGACGCTGATCACTGCCCTCGGCGTCGGGCTGTGGCTCTCCGCCCTGAATGTGATCTACCGTGACGTGGGCTACACCCTCCCCTTCCTGACCCAACTCTGGTTTTTCATCACCCCCATCGTGTACCCCCTCAGCAAAGCCGTGGATCGCTACCCCAGTTGGGAATGGCTCTTCGCCATCAACCCGATGACGGGCGTGGTGGAAGGGTTCCGTTGGGCCTTGCTCGGCATGGATCAGCCCGATTTTGGGTTAATGGCGATTTCCAGCGTGATCGCGGTGGCGTTGCTGATTTCGGGTTTGTTTTATTTCCGGCGGATGGAGCGGACGTTTGCGGATACGGTTTAATTTCGGGCCTTTTTAACGCGAAGGCGCAAAGTTATATACAAAGACCGCAAAGGTTTCTTAAAGCAACATGTTTGAGTTTCTAAAATCCATTCGATACCCTTCTATTTCTATAAAATTCTTCGCGAATCCTTCGCGTTTTTCGCGGTAAAGAATCCCCCATGTCTTATACAGCTATCCGAGCCTCCAACCTCTCCAAAGAATACCTCATCGGCGCGCAGGTCGAAAAATATCGCACCTTGCGCGAGACCCTTGCCCAAACGTTTCGTAACCCCCTGCGCCTGGGCAGTGGAAAAAATAACCACATCTGGGCGTTGAAAGATGTGTCCTTCGACGTCGGGCGGGGGCAAGTGCTTGGCGTCATCGGGCGGAACGGGGCGGGGAAGAGCACCCTGCTCAAGATTCTCAGCCGGGTGACAGAACCCACGCGCGGGGAAGTGGAATTGAAGGGGCGGGTCGGTTCCCTGCTCGAAGTGGGGACGGGTTTCCATCCCGAACTGACCGGGCGGGAAAACATTTTCTTAAACGGGGCCATTTTAGGGATGAAGCGTGCCGAGATCGAGAAAAAATTCGACGAAATCGTGGATTTTTCCGGCGTGGCGCAGTTCATTGACACGCCTGTCAAACGGTATTCGTCCGGGATGTACTTGCGTCTGGCGTTTGCCGTGGCCGCCCATTTGGAACCCGAAATCCTGGTCGTGGACGAAGTGTTAGCGGTGGGGGATGCCGAATTTCAGCGCAAATGTTTGGGCAAAATGGATGACGTGGCGCACGAAGGGCGGACGGTGTTGTTCGTCAGCCATAACATGAGTGCGATTTTGCAACTCACGCAGGAGTCGATCCTGCTCGAAAAGGGGCAACTGGTTCGGCGCGGCCCCAGCACCGAGGTGGTGGATCACTATCTGTCGGCGGGGTTTTCCCAGAGCGGGGAACGACGTTGGGAGGCGGATGAAGTTCCGGCGGACGCCGCCCCGTTCACCCCCGTTGCCCTCCGCGTCCGCGCCCCGAACGGAAAGGTGGTGGACACCGTGCGTTCGACGGACCCGATCACGCTGGAGATCGAATACACGTTGACGAAACCGATCACCGGTCTGCGGGTGGGCATTTATCTGATGACGATGCGCGGCGAGTTGATTTTCACCACGTTCGACACCGACGAGCCAGCAATGTTTGAGCAATTCGGCGAACGGGCCGCGGGACACTACGTCAGCCGTTGCACGATCCCGGTAGACACGCTGAACGAGGGGCGATATGCGATTGGCGTGAATGCCAGCAGTTTCCGGGTGAAGCGGTATTTCCACGACGAGCGGGCGTTGGGATTTAATGTCGACCCGACTGGCGCACCGGGGATGCACTGGCCCGAACAGCGGTTGGGAATGGTGAGGCCGAGACTGGATTGGACTATACAGGAGGTTTGACGCAAAACCGCGAAGACGCGAAGAAAAAACTTTGCGGCTTTGCGCCTTAGCGTCAAGATACGATGCTAAAAAATCTTTTAGGAGAAATCCCCTACACCGCCGAAATTTACTGGCAACTTCGCCAGAAAGACAGCCCGAAAACCGTCGGCATGAACCTCGCCCACCTACGCGAAGTCCTGCCTGGCTGGGTGGACACCGCGCAAAAAGCGCGTACTTCAGTAAAACCCGGTAAAAAAGTCCTCGTCTTCGGCATGATCCACTACTGGATCGAACACACCACCCTCCTCGCCCTCGCCCTCGCGGGGATGGGGCACGAGGTCACGCTGGCGTACATGCCCTACTCGCACTGGCGCAAACCCGAAAATCGATTCGACCTGCGCCGCCAAAATCTGTACATCCGCGAAACCCTCAAACCCGCCAAACCCCTCCTCAAAATCGCCCCTCTTTTCACGCATCACGAGTCACGCATCACCGCTCTCCCCCCCACCCTCACCGAGAACCTGAACGCCCGCGCCTTCCGCGACACGCAATATTCCCTCCTCACCGAAGAGGTCGAAGTCGGCAGTGATCTGTACAACCTCCGCCTCGCCCGCGACACCGAAATGGCCCAGGCCACCCTCGCCTACCTGACCGCCAACCGCCCGGACGCCATCGTGACTCCGAACGGGAGCATCCTCGAATTTGGCGTGCTGTACCAGGTCGCCCGGCATTTGGGCATCCCGGTCAGCACGTTTGAGTTCGGCGAGCAGAATTACCGGATGTGGATGGCGCAAAACGACGATGTGATGCGCCAGGACACCACCCCGCTTTGGAACGCCCGCAACCTCCCCCTCACCGACGACGAGTGGACGCGCATCCGCACGATGTTCGAGGCCCGGCAGGGCGCGCGGGTCTGGCAAACGTTTGAGCGCCAGTGGCAGACCGCCGACAGCAAAGGGGCACAGCAAATCCGCGCAGAATTGGGCTTGGACGACCGCCCCCTCGCCTTCCTGCCCACCAACGTTCTCGGCGACAGCCTCACCCTTGGTCGCCAGTTGTTTATGGGGATGACCGAATGGATTCGCCGCAACATCGCCTGGTTTGGCGAACACCCCGAATACCAACTCGTCGTCCGCGTCCACCCTGGCGAACAGATCGGGTGGGGACCTTCAACCTTCAACCTTCTAACCGAAACTTTCCCAACCTTTCCTCCCAATGTGCGCGTTCTTCCGGCAGATTACAAAATCAACTCCTACGATCTGGTGGACGCCGCCCGCGTGGGGTTGGTGTACACCACCACGATGGGGATGGAAATGGCAATGATCGGCAAACCCGTCATTGTCACCGGGCAGACACATTACCGCGGCAAAGGCTTTACCCTCGACCCCGCCGATTGGGAGCAATACACCGAGACCCTGCAAGGTGCCCTGCTCACCCCCGACGCCTACCGCCCCGATCCAGATGCCATCACCCGCGCCTGGACGTATGCCTACCGTTTCTTCTTCGAGTACCCCCAGCCTTTCCCCTGGCACATCCAGCATTTTTGGGAGTGTCTGAAAGAATGGCCGTTGGAGCGGGTGTTGTCGGAGGAGGGGAAGACGGAGTTTGGGAAGACGTTCGCCTGTTTGACGGGACAGAAAACTTTATTTGACGTTGAAGGTTGAAAGTTTAACTTCCAACCTTCAACTTTCAACCTTCAACCTTCAACACGATGAAAAATAACGTTCGCCAATTCTATGATCAAATCGGCTGGAGCCAGGTCGAAGACGGCGGCGAGGACGGACCTCGCTACCAAAACGCCCGGTACGAAGATCTGCGCCCGGTTTCACAGGAATATATCCACAACTGCCATTTACGGGTGAACCAGCATCTCGCCAAAACGGGCAAATACCTGCTTGATGCGGGTTCCGGGCCGATCCAGTATCCCGAATATTTGACCTATTCCGAAGGCTACCAGTACCGCGTCTGCGCGGATATGTCCATCACGGCGCTGATCGAGGCGCGGAAAAAGATCGGGGAACGGGGAATGTTCGTGGTTTCGGACATTGCCAATTTGCCGTTCAAGAAAGAGGCGTTCGACGGCGTGGTGACTCTGCACACGATCCATCACCTGCCGTTGAGCGAACATGCGCGGGCGTATGAGGGGTTGCACCGGGTGCTGATGCCCGGTCGGAGTGCGGTGGTGGTCAACGGATGGAGTACGTCGGCGATCATGGATCCGTTTCGGAGTTTGTCGAAGGTGCGGAAAAATGTGTGGAGGGCTTTAAAGGGAAAAAAGGGGACACGGGGGGATTCGGCGATTCAAGGATTCGGCGATTCAGCGAAGGAGAAGATCGAGGAACAAAAGTCTAAGCCCGATGAAGAGGTAAAAAACACGTTTGTCGAAAAACACTCGCCGCGTTGGTTCAAACGTGAAATTGCGCCCCTGATGAATACACAAATTCTCGTCTGGCGGAGTGCAAGTGTCCATTTTCTGAAAAATTATATTTTCGAGAAGCGCGGGGGGCGGGCTTTGCTCCGGTTGTTGTTTGGGCTGGAGGAGCGGTTCCCGCGGTTTTTTGGAGAAAATGGGACGTATCCGTTAATCGTGATCAGTAAAAAGGGAACTAAATAGGCACACAAAAACTGCCTGTTACTGATTTATGGTTCTACCGGAAAGACTGTGAAAGAAACCGTAATTTTGAAGGAGATGGGGGATGTATATCCCCCATCTCCTTCAAAATTACGAACACTTCATACAAAAAACGGTAGAGTCTGATTTATTTCTCTATCTGCTCGATGATGAGTCAAACGAAAAATTTCCAGCTTGCACTTGATCTGGCCACGAAGATGGCCGCGACTTACCCTGTCATCATTGGCGGGGTGTATGGCTCGACGGCGCGTGGGGAGGATACGCCGTTTTCGGATTTGGAGATGTGGTTTGTGGTGGAGGATGGGTGTCCGGCACAGGGGCAGGCTCTGCTGGTGCAGGGAAATGCGGTCGGGTACGAGGTGTTTCGGGAGGGGGAGTTGATCGAGTTGCTCACGCACCCGGACCGGCGCTGGCCTTTCCACGCGGGGGTGCTGGATCAACTTCGGGTGTTACACGGCAACCCCGCGCGAACCCGGGATTGGTTGCGTCTGGCTACGGCGACCCCGCTCGAGCGGTTCCACACGTATTTATCGGCGCATCTTCCGGAGTTGGTCATCGAATCCTATGGGCGGATTCAGTCCTGTGCGTTGCGAAGCGATTGGGCGACGGCGCGGTATGCGGTCACCGAAGTGTTATTTGAGATGCAAACGGCGTTGTGCCTGCTCAACAAACGGTGGGTGACGCGGGATTATGATGAAGGGTTGCGCCAGGTGGCGATGTTTCCCAAAGTTCCGGCGGGGTATCGCGAGATTTTTCCGGCTTTGTTGGTGGCGCGGGAGTTTGGCGAGATGATTTCTCTGGCGGATCGGTTGGTGGATGGGTTTTGGCATTTGCTGACCGAGGAGGGGATTGTGGCGAAAAATTATCAGACGGTGGAAGAAATTATTATTTAGGGCGTATTTCGTATTGCGTATCGAGAAATCTTACGGAATACGAAATACGCAATACGAAATACGGAGTATCTATGGATTGGAAGAATCAAGTAGTTCTCGTCACCGGCGGCACCGGCTCGTTCGGGAAGAAATTTATCGAGATCATGTTGAAGGAGTACCAACCGGCGAAGGTGATTGTGTACAGCCGGGATGAACTCAAACAGCACGAGATGCAGGTGAGCGGCTTTAACCATCCAAGCCTGCGGTATTTTATTGGCGATGTGCGGGACCTGCCCCGGCTGGAACGGGCGATGCAGGGGGTGGACATTGTCGTGCACGCGGCGGCACTCAAACAGGTTCCGGCGTGCGAGTACAACCCGATGGAGGCGGTGAAAACGAACATCCTCGGGACGAGCAACGTGGTTTCGGCGGCGATTGACGCGAAGGTGAAAAAGGTGTTGGCGCTGAGCACGGACAAAGCGGTGACGCCCGTCAACCTGTACGGCGCGACCAAACTGACCGCCGAAAAACTGGTCGTGGCGAGCAACGCGTACGCGGGCGACCGCCAAACCCGCCTGAGTTGTGTCCGCTACGGGAACGTGGTGGGCAGTCGGGGGAGCGTGGTGCCGATCTTCATCCGCCAGCGCGCGACGGGCAAATTGACGATCACCGATGCGCGCATGACCCGGTTCTGGCTGTCGCTGGATCAGGGGGTACGGTTCGTGATTTCTAACATCGAGCGGATGCACGGCGGGGAACTGTTTGTGCCAAAGATCCCCAGCACGAAAATCACCGACCTCGCGCGGGTGATTGCCCCGAATGCAGAAATCGAGATCACCGGCATCCGCCCCGGCGAAAAACTGCACGAGATGATGATCGGGCGGGATGAATCTCGCTCGACGATTGAACTGCCCGACCGGTTCGTTGTCCAGCCCGTCGGCCATCTCTGGTTCCGGCACGACTGGAGCCAGGAGGGGACGCCGGTCCCGGACGGGTTCAAGTACACGAGCGATAACAACACCGTGTGGCTGACGGATGATGAAATCCGGGTGCTGGTGGAGCCGTTTGAGGCGGCGTATCGCGAAGGAAAACTATAAGAATCCACGAATTTCACGAATTATTCGAATTTTCTTTTTGAAATGAATTATCAGACGTTTTGACGCAAAGTCGCAGAGTCGCAAAGATTTAAAAAGAAAAAACTTTGCGTTCCTTTGCCTCTTGGCGGCTTTGCGTCAAAGTTTTCCCCGATCTTACCTTCGTAAAATTCGTGTAATTCGTGGCAAAAAATGCCGGAGGAGCTATGAGAATACTCGTGACCGGCGCGAGCGGATTGCTGGGCGCGAATGTGGCGCTGGAGTTATCCGCAGGGCATACCGTGTTCGGCGTGGGGAACCGCTCCCCGCTGAATACCGAGCACTTCACCGTCCTCACCGCGAATCTGCTCGATCCGGGCGAACTGTCCCGGATCATAGCGCAGACCCAACCGGATTGGGTGATCAATTGTGCGGCGCTGGCCAACCTGGAAGATTGTGAAAAAGACCCGGTGCTGGCGCGGCGCATCAATAGCGAATTCCCCGGAATCCTGGCCGAACAATGTCGGAGGGGCGGAGCGCGCTGGAAGCCAGCGCGTTTGCTCCATGTCTCCACCGATGCGATTTTCGATGGCCAAAAGGGCAATTACTCGGAAGCGGACGAACCCAATCCGCTCAACGTGTACGCCCAATCGAAACTGGACGGGGAACGCGCGGTTGCCCAAGCAAATTCGGATGCCCTGATCGCTCGCGTCAACTTATTTGGATTCAGCCCCAGCGGAAGACGGAGTCTGGCTGAGTTCTTTTTGTACAATCTGATGGACGGCAAACCCGTGAAGGGGTTCACGGACGTGTTTTTCTGCCCGATGCTGGTGAATGACATCGCGCACATCTTTTTTAAGATGCTGGCGGCGGACTTGTCCGGCCTGTATCATGTGTTCAGCGCGGAGGCGTTGAGCAAGTATGATTTTGGGACGCGAATCGCACACCGGTTTGGGCTGGACGCGGGGCTGATCGCGCCTGTGTCGGTGTCCGATGGCGGGTTGGTGGCCGCGCGGTCACCGAATTTGCGGATGGATGTCCACAAGTTGTCCACCGCGTTGGGGGAGGATTTACCCGGTTTCTCCACGATGTTGGAGCGGTTTTACACACTTTATCAAGAAGGTTATCCACAGAAAGTCAAAAAATTGGTGCAACATGGATGAGATTGAATTTCGAAAGGTTAAGGTTGAAGGACGGATGGACCACCTCGTGGATATTTTTATCAATGGCCAGAACTTAATTGATCTGGTCAGAGAACAGGAATTGCCTTTTGCAGAGGCTGAAGGGCATCCCAACATTGCAGGTGGATATGCTGGGCTTTCCATTCACAATTTTGAAGATATTTACAACTTATTCTTGAGCTTACCAAATGAGATTCATCCGTCTCAAGAGCAAATTCCTGTTTTTGGGTGCAAAAGTTGCGGGGAGCTTATTTGTTGGCCGCTTATGGTTCGTATTGTTGTTGACGATGCTTTGATTCGGTGGAGCGATTTCAATCAACCTTATCGAACTGGTAAAAGAAACGTGAAGCCCTGGCTTTATCATGGATTTGGGCCATTTCAATTTGATCGGACACAATACGAAGGGGCACTGATGAAACTGAAGGAAAACGATGAATAGGAATTCATCGCCTGTCAGGTGAAACCCGTTGGTTGAACATTTCCAAATTGATCTGACAATCCGTTTTCGGCCCGCCAGAGGCTGAACTCCCCCGGCTACGAAACGACGCCGAATAAATCCGGCTTTTTTAGCCCGGTTCAGTGGGCGTGGTGTGGTAGCCCGGCGATGAAGTCGCCGGGCGGGGATGGTCAGAAGAATTTATCAAAATGTAAGAAACGGGTTATTTCTTAAAACCGTATGTCCATAATCTCCCTTCTCGGCTCGCTTGGAACTCTCATCGGCTTGATCCGCGCCGTTCCACAGCTCATGCGTCTTGTGCGGGCGCGGGAGTCGTTTGGCGTGTCGCTCGATACGGCGGCGACCAGTTCGATTGTCAGTTTTGGGTGGGCGGCGTATGGGATGATGACTGGACAACCCTATGTGAGTTTTGCCACCGGTTCGTCCGGGGTGATTTTTGCGCTCATTGCGCTGTTGGCCCTGCGGTACGGACGGAAAGTTAGCGAATTCAAGGTCGCGCCGCTCTGGTTGGGGGTTTTGTTGCTTGCCGGTGTCGGTGGAAAAACCGGGCTGGGGATCATGTTGCCCATCAGCGTCATCGCGTCGAACATCCCGCAACTTTGGGTCGCACACAAGGAAAAGAATCTGACCGACTTATCTCTGGGAACCTGGGCACTTTCGATGACCGATGGGCTGGTTTGGGGCATTTACGCCCTGATCCAGCGGGATATTTCCATCCTGCTTTATGCCATTTTTCAATTGACCACCAGTGGATGGATTGTGGCGTTAAAACTCATCCATCTCGCAAACAGTAAGGGAAGTGAAAATCACAACCCTACCTATTGAACGGTATAATTTACCCTATGAAAGCTCAACGAACGATTGCCCCAACTTTTGTTAAAGTGAAACTCAAGGAACAAAAGTCCGATTTTGAATACTGGCAAAGTCAATCCGTCGAAAAACGATTGGAAACTTTGGAAGACATACGTAGGGAATATCATGGCTGGAAAGATGAACCTCAACCAAGACTTCAAAGAGTTCTTTCAGTTATTAAACGCAAATGAGGCGCAATATTTGATTGTTGGGGGATATGCGGTCGCTTTTGAGAATTTGAAGTAAAAGGAGTCCCTCATGCCCCCAACCGACACCCTCACCACCCTATTCAACCACCACCTGTGGGCGAACGTGTCCCTGTTCGAACGGTGCGCCGACCTGACCCCCGAACAATTGGACGCGACCCTACTCGGTACGTTCGGCGCGATCCGGGAGACGCTCGAACACATCGTCCGGGCCGAGCAGAATTACCTGCACCGCATCCGCACCGGGCAACGGCTCGTCCGCCCCGAAAATGCCCCACCCCCGACGATGGCGGAAATGCTGACATCCCTACGGACAACGGGCGAGGGGCTGATCGAGTGGGCGGGCAAAGTTCAGCCCGACGAAACCGTCACGGTGGATTGGGAAGGCACCCCGCGCGGGGTTCCGAAGACGATCATTCTCACACAGGTGATCAATCACGCCACCGAGCATCGTTCCCAGGTGATGGCGATCCTGACCCAGTTGGGGATCGAGCCGCCGGAGTTGGACGGGTGGACGTATTTTGATGCGATGGATAAAGCCTGAAATCCAAAGGAGCGCATATGGCATCCGATGTTAATTTTGTTGAGTACGTTGTTGGGCAACTCGAACATCTTGGGGAGGTGTCCGCCCGGAAGATGTTTGGGGAGTATGCGATTTATCACAAGGAGAAACTGGTCGCGCTGGTGTGCGATAATCAGGTATTTGTCAAACCCACCCAGGCCGGGAGGGCGTTTATTGGCGAGGTGGTGGAAGCCCCGCCTTATCCCGGCGCCAAGCCGTCTTTTTTGATGGGCGATCAGGTGGAGGATAAGGAGTGGCTGGGGCAGTTGATCCGTCTGACGGAAAAGGAATTGCCCGCGCCAAAACCGAAGAAGGAGAAGAAGCCCGCATCTCAGCGATGAATAGGAATTCATCGCCTGACACACAAAACCCGTTGAAACGGGTTAGGGAATCGGCTGTGTGTGCAACGGGTTTCAACCCGTTTTCCCTATCAGACGCCGAATTCCCATTCGGCGGGGCCAGATGGGCAATCTACCTCCCCACCACCGGCAACCACACCTCCCACACCTCCTCCACCACCCAAAACATCACCGCCCCCGTCTCCTCCTCGGGCGGCCCCGGATCATAGACCGTTACCGAAAAACTCCCCACGTCATCCACATCGGTTGCGGAAATTTCCGCCGTTAAAGTGGTGGCGCTGACAAATGTCGTCGGGCGATCTGCGCCGTTCCAGCGGACGACGCTGTTTTCGGTGAAGCCCGCCCCGGTCAGGGTCAGGGTGAAGTCGGCGGCGTCGGCGACAGCCATCAGGGAGGGGGAGATGTTGAACAGCGTGAGCGCCGCGGGGCCGTTGGCCATCAGAATTTGGGAGGTGAAGGGGGGCAGGGTCAGCGTCCCAACGACGGGGGTTTGATCCAGATCGAGGTATTGCGTTCCGCCCAGGTCAATGGTTTGCGTGGTGTTGGTGTCGTTGTAGAAAAGAGTCGAAAGCGGGGTGTCGCTGGGGTTCTGTTGGTACCAGGATTCGACCGAGTTGGCGTCTTGTCCGCTGTACGCCGCCCATTGGGAGAGGGTTTTGGTTCCCTGGGCATTAATGTGGGAGGGCAGAACCGGGTTGAAGAAGGAATTATTGTTCGAGTTTGCCACCCGTCCCGCATCCGCCGCAGAGAGGGTCCAGCCGGTGGTTTTGAGGGAGAACATCACGTTGCCGGTCATGGGGCTGATGAAGGTGGGGGCGTTGGTCAGGGCGATTTGAGAGGCGTAAGCGGTGCCGACGGCGTTGTTGTAGAGGGTGTTGTTCGTGATTTGCCCGGTGGAGTTTTGGTAGAGAATGCCGTGGCTGGTCGCGCCGGTGACGGTGTTGCCATCGGCGAGGACGTTTCGGGAGAAGTTGTCAATGTACAGCCCAAAGCCGAACAGGGCGGAATACGTGCTGTGACAACCGTCGGTATTGCCGATCACGTCCACGATGATATTCCCCTGCAAGGTCAGGTCGTGGACGATGGTGCTGGTCAGGTTGTCGGAGCCGAAGGTGCTGATCGCCCCGCAATCGCCTTTCGCATAACAGGCCTCGAGGATGACGTTGTTCGTCAGCGTGTGCCCCCAGCCGTAGACGCCGATGCCGTTCCCCCCGATCCGGTCGAGCCGGTTGCGGGTCAGGGTCATGGTGTTGCCGGAGTCGGCGGTCACGCCCGTTTTCAGGCGGATGCCTTCCCCGTCTTCGGTACAAAAGCCGCCGTCGGAGTTTGTCGGGCATCCCATCCCCGCCTGGTTTAGATTTTCGATCAGGGCGATGTTCGTGATGACGTTGTCGTGGATGGACGATTGTTTGGCGTAGGTGTCGATCCCCATGTGGTTCGCCCCGTCAATGACGTTGAAGGCGATCTCGTGATGGTTGCCGCCCCGCCAACCGTTTTCCCCGTCGTAGGCGTCGTACACCCACGTTGCCAGACTGATGCCCGTGCGGTCTACGTTCAGGATGTCGTTGTGGGTGAAGGTGAGATGGCTGGCCTCGTAATGGTCGTAATTCGTGGGGGTGGAGAGGCCGTTGCGGTACCAGTTTTGGATGACGAAATTGTCCACCGTGACGTAATCCACCTGCTGAAATAAATCCCGTCCGAGGGTGATACCGCCCCAGGTGCGATCATCGTCCGTCAAGACCACTGATCCCTCGACGTTCGTGGGCGTCCCCCCGGTGGAATACAGAAACACCTGATTTGTGCTGGGGTCGTAAGCCCATTCACCCTCCTGGTCGAGCGCGAGGACGTGGTTCTGAACGAAATACCCCCACCCCGCGCAGGAGCCGGTGAAACAATCGGGGTACTGGTTCAACGTCAGGGTGGTGCCGCTCGAACCGGTCACGTCCCGGTTCAGGATATACCAGCGCATCCCCTTGAGATGCACCGTCGCCCCCGTCCAGTTCCCCGTCGGGAGTTCGTGATCGGTGATTTGACTGCCGCTTTGCCCGTCAATGAACGAATACCCGCCGTTGGATGTGCCAATGTTCGGCCAACGCCCCATCGTCAGCCGATCCCCATCCCGGAAAAGCTGATTGATCCCATACGGAAATTTCCCCGCGTTCCCGCCATTATCCAAATCCGCGACGTACACGTTGCCCCCCCCAACCCCCCACCCCGAAACGGGCACCGACCCCGACAGCACGGGCTTATCCGCACACCCCGCCGGATACGAACTAAACACAATCGGACTCCCGCTCGCCCCCGAATCGGTAATCTCCAACATCTCCCCCTGCCAGACATCCCCGCAAAAGAACAGCACCTGATCGCCCGGATTGAGCGCGAGGCTGTTGACGTGGCCCACAGTCTGAAACGCAGTCCCCGGCGTGAGGCCGTTGTCCGAGTCGGAGCCGGTGGAGGAGGAGACGTAGTAGGTGGTGCCGCCAGAGGGCGCGAGGGGGTGAAAAGGGGAAAAGGAGAGAAGGAGAAGGGATGCGAAGAGAAGGGAACGAGTTTTGAACATGGGAACTCCCTGTTGTGGTTGGGAATTTGCACCACAAAGGACTCGAAGGGGCACGAAGGAAGTTAATGAAAACTTCGTGATCCTTTGTGCCCTTGGTGGTGAAACTATTTTGTTGGGATTATATGCGAAAGTGGGGAAGGAGGTAGGATGGGGCTAGGAAGGGTGGGTTAGGGCGAGGGTCATGGAGACGCTTTTCGCTCTGGCGATGAATGGGAATTCATCGCCTGGTATGCGAAACCCTGTTGTTGAACCTTTCCAAATTGATCGGGCCATCCGCCTTACGCTCGCCGGGGGATGAAGTCCCCCGGCTACTAGACAACACCGGATGAATCCGGCTTTTTAGCCCGTTTGAACGGGCGTCGTCTAGTAGCCCGGCAGCTTTAGCGCCGGGCGGGGATTGTCCCATGTTTAAACCTTCTCCTACAACCAATCCTTAATTAACTGATGTTACGCACCAAGCGTCAAAAAACGGGTAAGATTTGCTGATGAACAAAGAACACTTGGAACTTTACACGGATTATCTGCTTAGCACATTTGGTAAGACGACGGCAACCGGGCTTTCAGCGCTGGTGAATGGACAAGTCAGTCATGACCAGGTAACCCGGTTTCTCGCCGATAAAGAGTATACGTCCAAAGAATTGTGGCAAGAAGTCAAGCCAACCGTTCGCAAGGTGGAACGTGAAGATGCGGTTCTAATCTTTGACGACACAATTCAAGAAAAGCCCTATACGGACGAAAACGAAGTGATGTGTTGGCATTACGATCATAGCAAAGGCAGGGCTGTCCAAGGCTTCAATCTGCTCAACTGCCTGTATCATGTTGAAGATATTTCCATTCCGGTTGCCTTTGAGTTGATCCGAAAGCCGTTGGAATACTGTGATCTCAAAACGCGTAAGCGAAAAAGAGCCAGTCTGGTCACAAAGAACGAGTTGATGCGCTCCATGCTAGAGGTTTGTGTGAAAAATAAACTGAAGTTTCGCTTTGTTTTGTTTGACATCTGGTTTTCGTCCAAAGAAAACATGTGTTACATCAAGGAGACCCTCGAAAAGGATTTTATCTGTGCGCTAAAAGCGAACCGCTTGGTGGCTGTAAGCGAAGAAGATTACCAAAACAACCGCTTCATTTCGATTGAAGACCTACCCTGGCAAGAAGAGACCCTGTTTACAGGCTGGCTCAAAGACGTGCCTTTTCCTGTACGCCTCGTGCGCCAAGTTTTTGTCAATAAAGATGGCAGCACGGGCATGCTCTATCTGGCTTGCAGTGATACAACGGTGAAACGGGAGTTCATTCTCACGACCTATCAAAAACGATGGCCGATTGAAGTCTTCCACAAATCCCTCAAACAAAACGCCGCCTTGGGCAGAGCGCCTGTACGACGCATTACAACCCAGAACAACCATGTTTTTGCTGCGCTGTATGCTTTTTTCAAGCTCGAATGCCTGAAGATCAAATGCCATCTCAATCATTTTGCCTTGCGAGCCCATTTGTTTCTCAAGGCTACCCGCGTAGCTTTTGACGAACTTCAAGTTCTCAAGGCTGCGTAACATCAGTAGTTAATTGTGAATTGTTAATTTTTAATGGTGAATTGCCCGTTACAGGTGTGTGATGGGCAATTTTTTTATCCCTCCCAAACTGGTTTATAATAGAACAAATCAGCGAAAAACCCGTACGGGCGAGTGGGGCGGGAAATTGTCACCAATTGCAAAACCACCCCCATCCCGCCCCACTCGCCCCCTCCATTCACCATTCATAATTCCCTATTCCCAATTCCCCATTTTCCCGCCATGCCCCAAACCCTCTACCTCATTGACGGCCATGCCCTTGCCTACCGCACCTACTTCGCCCTCACCGGCGCGGGACAGGCCACCGCCCGCTGGATCACCACTTCCGGTGAACCCACCGCTGGAACCTACGGCTTCATCAGCGTCCTTCTCCGCTACCTCGAACAAGACCGCCCCGACTACATGATGGTCGCCTTCGACATCGGACGCACCTTTCGCGACGACCTCTTCCCAGCCTACAAAGGCACCCGCGAAAAAATGCCCGAAGACCTCGCCCGCCAGATCGACCGCATCCGCCAACTCGTAGACGCCTTCAACATCCCCCGCCTCGAAATGGACGGCTACGAAGCCGACGACGTCCTCGGCAGTATCGCCCGCAAAGCCGCCGCCCAAGGCATCGGCGTCAAAATCATCACCGGCGACCGCGACCTCCTCCAACTCGTAGACGACCGCATCTTCGTCAGCCTGCCCGATGGCAAATCCCTTGGCGAATCCAAAGACTACACCGCCAAAGATGTCATCGCCAAACTCGGCGTCCGCCCCGATCAAGTCGTGGACTACAAAGCCCTCGTCGGGGACCAATCCGACAACATCCCCGGCGTCAAAGGTGTCGGCGAAAAAACCGCCATCCGCCTCCTCGCCGACTACGACACCCTCGATACCATCTACGCCCACCTCGACGACATCGGCGGAAGCATCGCCAAAAAACTCGCCGCAGACAAAGACAACGCCTACCTCAGCCAGCAACTCGCCCGCATCATTACCGACCTCGACATCCCGCTCGACCTCGAAAAAGCCGACGTCAAAAACTTTGACCCTGCCGCCGTCGAAGACCTCGCTCGCGAACTCGAATTCCGCTCGTTGATGAAACGCCTCACCACCTTAGCCGAATCGTTCGGGAAAACGTCCGCCCCGACCGCCCCGGTGAAAAAGCCCGCGCAGGCCGCCCCGACCGGGCAACTGTCCCTCTTCGAACTGCCCGCCGCGCCCCCGCCGGAGCAGCCCCATCCTGGGGGGGAAAACGAACCCCCGCGCGGGGTGGCCGCCGCACGCCTCGTCGCTTCCGTCCCCACCCTCGCCGAACTCGTCACCGAACTCCAAACCGCCTCCGTCATCGCCTTCGACACCGAAACCACCTCTACCGACCAAATGCGCGCCGACCTCGTCGGCATCTCCCTGTCCACCCAACCGGGGCACGGCTGGTACATCCCCGTCGGCCACCGCGAAGGCCAACAACTCCCCCTCGCCACCGTCCTCGACGCCCTGCGCGGCCCCCTCACCGACCCGAACATCCCCAAAACCGGGCACAACATCAAATACGACTACGTCATGCTCGCCCGCTACGGCCTGGAAGTGACCCCCCTCAGTTTTGACACCATGATCGCCGAATGGCTCCGTGACCCCAACTCCCGGAATCTCGGCCTCAAACGTCTCGCCTGGGTCCGCCTCAACGCCGAAATGACCGAAATCGAAACCCTGATCGGCAAAGGGGCCAAACAAATCACGATGGCGGAAGTCCCCATCGAAAAAGTTGCCGCCTACGCCGGAGACGACGCCGAAGTCGTCATCCGCCTGCAACCGCTCCTCGAAGAAGACGTGGAAGCGGTCGGGGCCAAGACCCTGCTCTACGAAATGGAAATGCCCCTCGTCCCCATCCTCGCCGACATGGAAATCGCCGGGATCACCGTGGACGCAGGCTTCCTCAACACCATGTCGGGCGAACTGCAAGCCCAACTGCAAACCCTCGAAGCCCAAATCTACCAAACCGTCGGCGAACCCTTCAACATCAACTCCACCCAACAACTCTCCGACGCACTCTTCAAAAAGCTCAAAATCGTCCCCCCGCAAGGGACCAAAAAGAACGCCAGCGGGCACTACTCCACCGCCGCCGATGTCCTCGAATCCATCCGCGAAGACAACGAAATTGTCGAATGGATTCTCGAACATCGGGAATACTCCAAACTCAAATCCACCTACGTAGACGCCCTCCCCTCGCAGGTAAACCCGCACACGGGGCGCGTCCACACCTCATACAACCAAACCGGCTCCGTTACCGGGCGAATTGCGTCCAGCGACCCGAACCTGCAAAACATCCCCATCCGCACCGAACTGGGTCGCCGCGTCCGCAAAGCCTTCACCGCCCAACCGGGGTACACCCTCCTCGCGGTGGACTACTCCCAGGTCGAACTCCGTATCGTCGCCCACATGGCCAACGACGAAGCGATGATCGCCGCCTTCCGCGCGGGGCAAGACATCCACGCGACCACCGCCGCGGCCGTCGCGGGGATTCCGCTCGAACAGGTCACCAAGTCCCAACGTCGCCACGCGAAAGCGATCAACTTCGGCCTCATCTACGGGATGAGCGCGTTCGGCCTCACCCGCACCACCGACCTCACCCTCGCCGAATCGGAAAATTTTGTCAAAGCGTACTTCCAAAAATTCCCCGGCGTGAAAAACTATCTCGACGGCATCCGCCAGTTGGCAACCCAACAAGGCTACGTCGAAACCCTGCTCGGACGCCGCCGCTATTTCCCCGGCCTGCAAACGCAATCCAACTTCAACACCCGTGCGCGAGAAGAGCGCGAAGCCATCAACGCCCCCGTCCAGGGCACCGCCGCCGACATTATGAAAATCGCCATGCTCCGTATCCCCGCCGCGCTGAAAAACGCGGGCCTGTCCGCCCGGATGCTGTTGCAAGTGCATGACGAATTGGTGTTCGAGTGTCCAGAAGATCAGGTGCGTGCGACCGCGCGCGTGGTGCAGGACACGATGGAAGCGGCGTACCCCCTCCAGGTCCCGCTCCTGACCGAGGCTCGAAGTGGGCAAAACTGGTATGATCTCAAGCCATTGGAGGCTGTGTAGGACGAATTGATAACTCGCCTGGGTGATTTCCCAAATCGCCCAACCCGGATTTGGTATATAATCTAACCTATCTACCCTTTTTACCTTATCTACCCTATTTACCTTTATCTACTTGAGAAACCTTTATGGCTGGCAACCAAGCACACTTTAACGACTTAATGAACCGAGGACACTCCGCGGCCTGGGATGTGGAATGGGAAAAGGCGATGGCCTATTACCGCCAGGCGTTGGACGAATTTCCTCAAGATACTACGGCTTTGTCCTACCTGGCTTCCGCTTTATTTGAACTGGAGCGTTTCGACGAAGCCCTCACCTACTATCAGAAAGTCGCGGAAACCACGCCAGATGATCCGCTTCCGCAGGAAAAGATCGCCCAAATTCTGGAAAATCAGGGGAATTTTGTCCCCGCGGCCGAAACCGCACTCCGTGCGGCGGAATTACACTTCGCCCGCAAAGATGCCGACAAAGCCATCGAAAACTGGACCCGAAGCATCACCCTCAACCCGGAAAATATCCGTGCCCGTACGCGGTTGGCCCTCACTTATGAACGTTCCAACCGCAAACCCCAGGCGGTCGCCCAATATCTGGCGATTGCCAGTCTCATGCAACATGCCGGAAACAAAGACCGCGCAGTCGAACTGGTCAACCACGCCCTCAAACTGGCCCCCGACAGCAACGAAGCCAAACAGGCCCAGGGCTTGCTCCGTGCTAACCAGCTTTTGCCCAAACCCGCGCAACGTCCCGCACGCATGAGCAGTGCCCCCGCCAAGCGCAAACCCACCTCCGATTCCCCCATCAAAACGCCGCTCTTGGAAGACAGCATTCACGGCGACATAACAAAACCCGAAGACCCCGTCACTTTCGCAGGCAAAAAGGCCCTCTCCGCCCTTGCCGAATTGATGTTTGAGCAACCCGACGAAGAAGACACCAACGGACGGCGCAGTCTCTCCTCCATCGCGATGGGCACCGGCCCCCTCAGCGCCGCCCGCGTGGAGCGCCGACAAATTGTCCTGCACCTGACCCAAGCTGTGGATTACCAATCCCGGAAAAAACTTCACGAAGCCGCCGAACAACTCGAAAACGCCGTCAAATCCGGTCTCGACCATCCTGCCGCTTATTTTGACCTGGGGTTATTGCGGTTTCAATCAGGAAAAATCGAAGATGCCGCCCGCCAACTTCAGCACGCGGTTGGCCATCCCGATTACGCCCTCGCCGCCCGCATTTTGCTTGGGCAAGCCGTCCGAAAGTTGGGACGCGCCAAAGATGGGGCCATTCACTTCCTGGAAGCCCTCAAATTGGCTGATTCAGCCGTCATTGAAAAAGAATTCGCCCCCAGCTTGCGGCAAGCCTACGAACCCATCATCGAAGCCATTTCGCACGATTCCGCCAACCAATCCCACGACAAACTCAGTGCCGCCATCGAAAGTATGCTTGTCCGCGCCGATTGGCGCGACCAAATGCTCCGGGCCAGACGCCAACTTCCGGCCCCCCAACCCGGGTTCCCTCCTTCGCCGCTCGCCGAGTTACTCACCCAGGCCCAAAGCAGTCAAGTGCTCGAAATTATGACCAACATTCAGCATCTGGCCCGCAATGGGATGCACCGCCTGGCGATGGAAGAAGCTTTCCGCGCCCTGCATTTTGCCCCGACCTTTCTGCCTCTACACACCTTCATGGGAGAAATCCTGCTCCAACAGGATCATGTCCACGAAGCGATTACCAAATTCGGCGTGGTCGCCCGTGCCTACAGCATCCGCGGCGAATCCCACCGGGCGATTGATATTCTCCGGAAAATCGCCCGCCTCTCCCCCCTCGACCTGAACGCCCGCCGCCGCCTGATCGAACAGCTTACCGCCTCCGGGCAAATCGAAGCCACCATTCAGGAATACCTCGATTTGGGCGATGTCTATTACCGCCTCGCGGAGTTGGACAAAGCCCGCGACACCTACGAAAAAGCCCTCAAAGTGGCCCAACAATCGAACCTGAATAACTGGACGGCAGAAATTCTCCACCACACCGCCGACATTGATCTGCAACGGCTCGATTGGCGGCGCGCCCTCCGACAATTCAAACAAATCCAATCCATCAACCCCGAAGACACCAAAGCCACCCTCAACATTGTGGATTTGAATTTCCGTCTCGGATTGGACACCGATGCCCTGACCGCCCTCGGCAATTTTGTGGACTTCATGAACCGTCGTCGGAAACAACAAGAAGTCGTCCAAATGCTGGAAGACCTCCTGCAAATTGACCCGGATCGTTTGGCAATTCGCCGGACCCTGGCGGGGCAGTACCAACTTGCGGGGCGCGATGAAGATGCGGTCGCGCAGTGGGATGAAGTCGGTAATCGCTTGTTGGAAGAAAATGATCGGGACGGTGCCCTGCAAGCCATCCGCGCTATCATCCAATTAAATCCACCCAATCTGGCCGATTATCAGTTGTTGTTGAGGGAATTGGAAGGTCGCTAAATTTCCGTAAAAAAAAAGAGCGGGCACACCATCGGTGTGCCCGCTCTTTTTTTTAGCAGATTTTGATCAGGGTGAAATCCGAAACGAAGCCCGAGTGGTGGTCGCAAACGCGGCGTTGACCGCGGTCACTTCAATGTTGACACTCCCCACCCCGTCCACCTCTGGGGCGAAGGGGATGTCGGCGCTGGTATACCCGAATTCGTTGGTCAAGGGAAGCGTCATCGAGAGGGTGGTTCCGGTCGGATAGGTGATCCGCAACGAAATATTCACTTCTTTTACCGGCGTGAGATTTTGATCCTGGACGATGACGTAGAGGGCCTGGTTTTCCCCGGCGGAGACCACGGCTTGCACCGGAAACGCGTGCGCCTGCAACGAAATGACCTCCTGCCCAAAACTGCCCCCCACCGGAATCAGCCAAACGGGGTCTTCTCCAAGCAGGTCGAAGTATTGCCGCCCTAAAAAGGTCAGTTGGACTTCCTGCGTCAACCCGGCTTCGACGCTATCGGGATACCACTCCAGCCGTGCGTTTTCAAAATACTGCACCAACCGTCCCCCGCGTTCTTCTACATCCGAAATGGGAGCGCCAAACTGGGCAACGCCGCCCTGTTGGTCGAAAAATCCCAGGAAAGAGTAACAAACATCAAATCCGGTTTCAAAAGGCCGGCAGATGGAGGGATTTTTGGTGTAAGGGAATGGAACGCCTGGCTCGAAGGCCTTGTACATTTGCCCACCTAGCGGGGTCAATTGCACTTGTTGACCTGCGGGCGCTTCGGGGTGAAGTTCAAATCGGGCACGTTGAAAATATTGGACGATCAAGCCATCTTTGCTCGTCATCCGTTCGGTGATGGGGTAGCCGTAAATCAGTTCGGGGTTGGGGATTTGTTGGTAAAAGTCTAAAAATTCCCCTGTGATCGTGTGCCCGGTTTCCGGAAAATTGCCCGGATTGTTCACCTGCGTTACCGCGACCCGATAGGTTAATACCCCCAACACCAAAAGGGTCAGGGTAAAAAAGCCAAATTTAAGGAGCAAACGAATGTTTTTCATGGTCACAGATGAAAGTTCCTGACTTCATCAGTGCTTATTATAACAAAGTTACCTCATCCCACAAACCACGGAACATTTCAACAATTGGTAAGGTCGCACTGAAATGGCAATGAAGGGCGGATTAAGTCACTCCCCCCACCCCAGCCTCATACCTCTCATACAACTTCTCCTCTACCACCCGCTTCATCCGCCTCACCGCTTCGTGGATTTCGGCGAAGGTCGTGTACAACGGCGTGATGCCCAGACGGATGTTGTCCGGTTTGCGGAAGTCGGGCAACACATTCATCTCTTCGATGAGGGCCTGATCAATGCGCCACGCGTCGGGGTGGCCCAACGAAACGTGGGAACCGCGCCACGCGGGGTCGGCGGGCGAATTCATCGTGAACCCCAATGGGGCGAGCCATTCCCGCCACAACTCGATCAGGTACTCCGTTTGCCGGACAGATTTCGCCCGCAGACGGTCCATGCCCGCTTCCAGCAAGAGGTCCACCCCGATCTCGATGGGGGCGATGGACAGGATGGACGGCGTCCCGGTCAGGAAACGGCGGATGCCCGAGGCGGGTTCGTAATCCAGGCCAAAGGCGAACGCGTTCTTCTGCCCGAACCAGCCGCTGATTGGGTTGGTGAGTTCGTCTTGTAAATCTTTGCGGACGTAGAGAAACGCGGGCGCGCCGGGGCCACCGTTCAGGTACTTGTACGTACAGCCTACCGCGAGGTCAGCGTTTGCCCCATTCAAATCCACGACCACCGACCCCGCGGAGTGGCTCAAATCCCACAAAGTGAGCGCGCCCATGCGATGTGTGTGCGCGGTGATGGCGGCCATGTCATAGGTGTACGCGCTTTTGAAGACGGTGTGGGAGAGGGAGACGAGGGCGGTGTCTTCGTCAATGGCGGCGAGCAGACGTTCGACCGGGCCGTGGATGCCATCGGAGGAGGGGACGATTTCGACTTTTAAAGGGTTCGTAGTGGGGGCTTCAGCCCCAAAACCGGGCACTGAAGTGCCTACTACGAACGGGGTAGCAAGTCCCTGAAAAATGTACACATCCGACGGGAAATTCAAATCGTCCGTCACGATCTTCGTCCGTCCGGGGCGGGCGCGGAGGGCGGCGAGGGCGAGCTTGTACAGGTTGGTGGAGGTGGAGTCGGCGATGGCGATTTCGCCGGGGGACGCGCCGAGCAGTTGGGCGATTTTGTCTCCCACGCGTTCGTTGATGTCGATCCAGCCGTCGTTCCAGCCCCGGATGAGACGCTGGCCCCATCCCCGTTCGAGCAGGTCCCGCGCCCGGGCCACGGTGTCCCGCGGAAGGCGGCCCAAAGAATTGCCGTCGAGGTAGATCAGGTCGGGGTCGTCCACCACGAAGCGGGTACGGAACCCCGCGAGGGCATCTTCATCATCCAGTTGGCGGGCAGAGGTGGCGTCAATTGAAAAAGGCATACAGGCTCCGGTGTTGTACAATAGTTGAAAAAGTGACTCGTGAAACGTGACACGTGAATTTTACTTGATTACGTGTCACGTTTCACGCATCACGCATCACGTTTTCAGGAGTTTCCCATGTCCCTCACCTATTCCAGTTATCTCAAAGTCCATGAATTGCTCAATTTGCAAGAGGCCCGTTCCGATGGGCCAGAGCATGACGAAATGTTGTTCATCATCATCCATCAGGTGTACGAGTTGTGGTTTAAGGAGATGTTGCACGAGATGGATTTTTTGTGTGCGCGGCTGGCGGCGAACGATGACTGGCGCGCCCTGCACACCCTGCGGCGGATTTTGACGATTTTGAAGGTCGCGGTGGGGCAGATTGATGTTTTGGAAACGATGACGCCGGTGGAGTTTTTGACATTTCGCCATCGGTTGGATTCGGCGAGTGGGTTCCAGTCGTTTCAGTTTCGGGAGGTGGAGTTTGCGCTGGGCTACAAACGGCGCGGGATTTTTCAATATTATGAGGACGATACCTTCGCCTACGAACGCCTGGAGAAACGCTACGCCGCCCCGACTTTGTGGGACGTTTTTCTGCATTACCTGGCCCAAAACGGGTATCTGATCCCGGACGAAGTGCTGAACCGGGACGTGACCCAACCCCTGGAGCCGAACGCGGCGGTGCAACAGACGTTGTTGGATGTTTATCGCGGTAACCCGGCCATTGCGCGGGTGTGCGAACGGTTGGTAGATTTGGATGAGGGTCTGCAGGAGTGGCGCTACCGGCATATCAAAATGGTGGAGCGCACCATTGGGACCAAACAGGGGACGGGCGGCTCGTCCGGGGCGGGGTATTTGAAAGGGACGTTGTTCAAGCCGTTTTTCCCGGATTTGTGGGCGATTCGGGCTGAGTTGTAATAAAAAGGGCACGGATTTTTGGATCATCAGGTTTTTATCTTCCTGAAAATCCCCAAATCCGTGCCCTAAAATTTACAGGCAAAAACGCTAAAACGCCACCTGCGGCAACTCCGTCATCGCCGCTTCAATCGCGGCCTGGGGATAATCGTAATCTTGCAAGTCCCCTTGCAGGTAGGATTCGTAGGCGGTCATGTCAAAGTGCCCGTGCCCCGACAGGTTGAAGGCGATGACTTTCTTTTCGCCGGATTCTTTGCATTTGAGGGCTTCATCAATCGCGACCCGAATGGCGTGGGAGCTTTCCGGGGCGGGGAAGATGCCCTCGGCGCGGGCAAATTGCAGGGCGGCCTCAAACGTGGCGGTTTGTTGCACCGCGCGGGCTTCCACATCCCCATGATCGACCAGCGCGCTGACGGAAGGAGCCATCCCATGATAGCGCAGGCCGCCCGCGTGGATGCCGGGGGGCACGAAACTGTGTCCGAGGGTGTGCATTTTGACAATGGGGGCCATCATCGCAGTGTCGCCGTAATCGAACGTGTACTTGCCCCGTGTGAGGGACGGGCACGACGCGGGTTCAGCGGCAATGACGCGGGTTTTCATCCCGTTCGTGAAATTCTGGTGCAGGAAGGGGAAGGTGAACCCCGCGAAGTTGGAGCCGCCTCCCGCACAGCCGATGACGATGTCGGGATATTCATCTGCCATGGCGAACTGTTCGAGGGCTTCGATGCCGATCACGGTTTGGTGCATCAACACGTGCCCCAACACGGAACCGAGGCTGTATTTTTTCGCCCCGCCGGACGTGGCGGCAACTTCCACCGCTTCGGAAATGGCAATGCCGAGGGAGCCGGGGTTGTTGGGGTCTTTTTCGAGGAGGGCGCGTCCGTAGTTGGTGCGGTCGGTGGGGCTGGCGTACACCTGGGAGCCGTAGCTTTGCATGATGATGCGGCGATAGGGTTTTTGGTGATAGGAGACCTTCACCATGTAGATTTCCAAATCCAGCCCGAAGAAGTTACACGCCATCGCCAGGGCAGAACCCCATTGGCCCGCGCCGGTTTCGGTGGTGAGGGCTTTAGTTCCGGCTTCTTTGTTGTAAAACGCCTGGGGCACGGCGGTGTTCGGTTTGTGCGACCCGACCGGGCTGACACCTTCGTATTTGTAGTAAATGTGGGCGGGGGTGTCGAGGGCCTTTTCCAGCCGAACGGCGCGCATCAGCGGGGTCGGACGCCAGAGTTTGTAGATTTCCCGCACTGGTTCGGGGATTTCGATCCATCGGTCGGTGCTGATCTCTTGCATGATCAGGCTCATAGGAAAGAGCACAGAGAGAAAATCGGGGGTGACGGGTTCCTTCGTGCCTGGATGCAAGACCGGTTGAGGCGGCACGGGCATATCGGCGTTGATGTTGTACCAGGCTTTCGGGATTTTGCTCTCTTCGAGCAGGAACTTGGTGGTGGTCATGGGAGGCTCCTATTGAATTGAAAAAGGAATGGGCGCGGCTTATTCTAGCACAGATTTAATCCCCCACGAGTACTACGATCAACTTCTTCGGCCCATGCACCCCCACCGACATCGTCTGCTCAATGTCCGCCGTTTTGCTGGGGCCGCTGACCAACACCGTGTTTGCGGGGAATTGGCGGGAATGAGCCTCCATCCAGGTGAAGATGTCCGTCGTCAACCGCACCATCGGCACGATGGCGATATGCACGGGCGGAAGCAGAGACACCATCCGCGATTTGCCGGAGCCACTGGAAATGACAAGTGACCCGGTTTCCGTGAGCGCCGCGTCCGCGGACGTGATCCCCACGTCGGCAGTGGCACAGAGCGCGCGCCATGCCTGCCGGTCAGGCATTTGTTGGGGACTGCGGAACTGGATTTCCGGGAATCGTTCCGTCCAGGCCACTTCGTCGAGGGGCGATTCATCGTTGTAGACGACGGAATAGGTGTTCAAGTCGGTGAACAACGCGCTCAACTGGTTGAGGGCGTCGTCCATTGTCCGGGCGCGGTGGACATAGCCTTTCACTTTCGCCAGGGACTCGGCAAAGCGTCCGGCGGGGTCGTCAAAGTGACGGTCAGATCGCCAGGGTGCGGGGAGGATGGTCGCGCGGGTGTTGGCGCGGAGGGTTTGGAGGATTTGGTTACGTGCGTTCATAATTGTTTTTCAGCAAGCCAACGAGACAGTTTATACCGAGTGTTGATTGTCCACCAACTCACAAAAGTTTCAAATAAATTGGTAAATAAAATAGCAAATGGAAAAAACAGAAAACCCCAGGTAAAAGTTGGGATGGTTTCTAAAGAAAGCACAATTGGTTCATTTGGGGCAAAAAACATTATTAGACTCATCAAAAAACCTGTTGCTAATCCCGCCCCACCCATCAATTTCCACATGGGGTTGAATTCTACAAGCCTGGCTCCATTAGGCCATCCGCGACGTAGAAAGCGATATAGGCTAATTCTGGGAGCTACGAAGGAACCCAAAACTACTGCGAACCAGAAAATTACAAGCCAATACATATCCATAATTCTATTAAACTCAACAGAATAAAATTGTTGTTTGCATCAATTTATATCCCCATCCTCCCACATCTTCCTGAAAGACTTCTTCGCCAACCTCGGCAAGTCCTCGCTCAAAATCCCCTGCCCCACACGCCCAAAGCCCAACCCCACGCGCATCAACGTCGCATCCCCCATCATCATCGCCGCGCCGCGTTCCGCCATCGCCTCCCACCAGGGGAGCAGGCCGCGCGCCACTTCATCGCCGCGCAATTCAACCAACATCCGGGGCAGGTCAATCCGCGCGGGGCACACATCCTTGCACGCCCCGCACAACGAACTGGCCTGGGGCAGTCCGGCGAAGTTTTCCAGCCCAAACAACAAGGGCGAGATCACCGCGCCAATCGGCCCGCTGTACGGACTGCCATACGCGTGCCCGCCCGCCTCGCGGTACACCGGGCAGACGTTCAAACACGCCCCACACCGGATGCACTGCAAAATCTCCTCGTACTTCGTGCCGATTAGTTTGCTTCGTCCGTTGTCGAGGAGAACGATGTGAACTTCGCGCGGACCGTCAACCTCACCCCCAACCCCTCTCCCAAGTGGGAGAGGGGTTGGGGGTGAGGTTGACGGTCCGGTCACAATACTTGTGTAAATCGAAAGCGGTTGCCCCGTCGCACTCCGCGCTAGCAACGCCAGCCACAAAGTTGCTTCATCCCAGGTCGGGGCGATTTTTTCAATCCCCATCACCGCGATATGCACGGGCGGCAGGCTCGTGACCATGCGCCCGTTGCCTTCGTTCGTGACGAGGACGATGCTCCCCGTTTCCGCCACGCCCAGATTCCCGCCGCTTATGCCCATCCCGGCGGCGAGGAACTTCTCGCGGAGCATCCGGCGGGCTTCGGCGGTCAGGGTGGGGATGTCGGCGGGGATTTCGCGCCCGGCCTCTTTGGTAAACAGGTCGGCAACTTGCTCTTTCGTTTTGTGAATGGCGGGAGCGATGATGTGAGAGGGCGGTTCTTCCGCGAGTTGGACGATCCACTCGCCGAGGTCGGTTTCAACGGGGGCGATTCCGGCTTCGCTCAGGGCGGCGTTGAGGTGGATTTCTTCCGTTGCCATGGATTTGCTCTTCGCCGCCATCGTCACCCCGTGGGATTGGGCGATGTCGATGACGATCTGGCGGGCTTCCGCGGCGTCGCGTGCCCAGTGGACGTGCGACCCGTTCGCGGTGGCGTTGCGCTCGAAGGTTTCGAGATGTTCGGCGAGGTTGGCGATGGTGTTAGCGCGGATCGTTTTGAGGTGATCCCGCATCGCGTCGGGGTTGGGGAGGTCGGCGAGGGCGGTCGCGCGGGCGGAGCGAAACCGTCCGGTGGCGTTTTCCAGCGCGGTTTGCAGGCGAATATCTTCAATGGCGATGAAGGCCGATTGGCGGAATTGGTGGATGGAAGTGGTCATAACGTTCCCCCCCGCACCCTTCGACTACGGGATTCACCTGCCCAAAGCCGCAGGCGAATCCCTCCGCTCAGGGTGCTCCCTCTTTTATCTTTCCTTGTGACAGCATCCTGAGCGGAGCGGCAACCTACTCGTCCGCGCAAGTGACTCATCTCCAGCGCAGTCGAAGGATGCGGGTTCCGCGCAAGAGGCTGATTTGCCACACCCCGCACCCTTCGACTACGGGATTCACCTGCCCAAAGCCGCAGGCGAATCCCTCCGCTCAGGGTGCTACCAGGTTGTTTGTGGGAAATGGTTTTCATCGGGTTAACTCCTCCAGCAAAATAGCCAGGTGTTTCAGTTCAAGTTCCTTCTCTCCTTTTCTCCCTCTCTCCTTTTCTCCCTCTCCCCTTTTCTTCCTCTTCCCCATCCCCTGGATTCGCCGCATCTGCATCAAACACCCCGGATCAGCCGTGACCAGCGTCTCCGCCCCCGTTTCGGTCGCGCGGCGGAGTTTGTCTTCTGTCATCGCGCGGGAGACTTCCGGCATTCGCATGGAAAACAGGCCGCCAAAGCCACAGCACCGGTCGGATTCGTCTATTTCGGCGATTTCGCACCCGGCCTGGGTGAGGACTTCGCGCGGTTCGTCGCGCAGACCGAGGAAGCGGCACATGTGGCAGGAGTCGTGATACGTGATACGTGACTCGTGATGCGTGATTTGTGAAGTTTGGGCGAGAAATTCACGTTTCACGTTTTCACGAGTCACGAGAAATTCACTCAGTTCAAACGTCTTCGCTCCCACCCGCTTCGCCCGCTCGCACCAATCCGGCTCGTGTTCAAGCATATGCGCGTATTCGACGCGGATCATGGCGGTGCAGGACCCGCTGGGGAGGACGATGGTTTCGTAGGGTTCGAGGACTTCGAGGGTGCGTTTGGCGAGTTTGATCGCTTCATCGCGGAACCCGGAGTTGAAAAACGGTTGTCCGCAACAGGTTTGCGCGGGGGGGAAAACGACGTCAAACCCCGCGCGACGCAGGACTTTGACCGTTGCCACGCCCACTTCGGGCATGATCTGGTCTACAAGACAGGTGACAAAGAGGGCGATACGATTGTTCATACATTCACCAAATTTTTCAGGGAAATTCTTCTATCTATTGGCAGTTTTAATGACTACATCACCAACACCGCTTCCCCATTGATCCGGCTATGTTTCATATCCAACAACGCCTCGTTCGCCCGTTCGAGCGGGTACACCGTCGTCGTCGCCCGGATCGGAATTTCGGCGGCGAGCTTTAAGAATTCTACTCCATCTTCCCGCGTTGCGTTGGCGACACTTCGCACCGTCCGCTCCCCCCACAGCAAGGAATAGGAAAATTCCGGGATGGGGGACATGTGAATGGCGTTGATGGCGAGGGTCCCCCCGGGGCGGAGTTTTTCCAGCATGACGGGAATCAGTGCCCCGACCGGAGCGAACACCACGATCCGATCCAGCGCCACCCCCGGCGATTCCCCCGCCTCCCCGTTGTACTCAACGGCACCGGCCCAACCCGCGCCCAGTTCCCGCGCGTGGGCGCGGTGCCCCGCCGACCGGGTGAACACGAACGATTCACACCCCCAATGATTGAGCACCTGCAAACACAAATGTGCGCTCGCCCCAAACCCTACCAATCCAACGCGTTCTCCCGGTTGAATGTCCGCCAGTTTCAGGGAACGGTAGCCGACGATCCCCGCACACAAGAGCGGCGCGGCCTGTTCGTCGGAGATGGCATCCGGCAGGGGCAGGGCGTAGCGTGCGTCGGCGAGCATGTAATCGGCATAACCCCCGTCCACGTGAAATCCGGTGAATTTGGCGTCGGGACAGAGATTTTCCAACCCGCGCAGGCAAAATTCGCACTGTCCGCAGGCCGCATACAACCACGGCACCCCCACCCGATCCCCCACGCGAAAATTTTCCACGCCCTCGCCGAGCGCCTCTACCCGCGCGACCACCTGATGTCCGGGGACAACGGGCAGATGGGGGGGATGGATGTCGCCTTCGAGGGTGTGGAGGTCGGTGTGACACACGCCGCACAGGATCACGCGCAGGAGGAGTTCCCCCCGCGCGGGGTGGGGAATGTCCCGTTCGGACAGGGTGAGCGGATGGGTTTCCGCAGGGTGGTGGGCGGTGAGGGGCATCGCGCGCATTTGATTCGGCAAATCGGCAAATCTCAAATCGGCAGGTGGATTCCAAGGAGATTAAACTCCAAAGGCTGATTTTGTGGAAGAGGGATCAAGCGCGTTGCCCCGGGATAATGCCTTTAAACAGAGAGAGCCGGAACGCCACATCCGGCTCTCTCCAGCAATTCTGTTTTTGGACGAACGGCGTTCCTTTTTGAAGCGCTTCTGAACTTCAGGGTAGCTGTTGAAGGAACGCCGTTCGTGCTTTTACGGCCATATCGAGAATTGCTGGGCTCTCTCTGTTAAGGTAAACGTCCTTCGGATATAATGCTATCAGTCGGCCTTTTTCTCTGCTTGACGCCCGCCCTACGATTTTCCCGCGTTTTTTTTCATCACAAAATCTTGGCTATTCGCTTAAATTCGGTTCTATCCGGAATACTGTGAAAGAAACCGAAATTTTGAAGGTGGTGGGGCTGTACAGCCCCCACAACCTTCAAAATTTCGACCACTTTACCCCAAAAACGGTAGAGCCTTAAATTCTACACCTTGCTTCTACTTTAGTTTTCGCTAATGGCAATTCTCGATATGGTCGCAAAAGTACGAACAGCGTTCTTTCAACGGCCACCCTGAAGTTCAAAAGCGTTTGAAAAGGGAACGCCGTTCGTCCAAAAACAGAATTGCTGTTAGCGGAAACTAAAATTAAAACAGGTACAATTAAGATGTACTTACCCAACTTCTGCGAGGTTCTCTTATGCAACTCTATAATCCTTTTACTCAATCACTCGAACCCCTTCGTCCCGAGGCCAAACCCGGCGATGTATTCACCGTTTACGTATGCGGGATCACCCCTTACGACACGACGCACCTGGGACATGCATTCACTTATGCTACTGCCGATGTGTTGATCCGTTATTTGGAATACCGTGGCTTTACGGTGAAATATGTCCAAAATGTCACGGATATTGACGATGACATTCTCAAACGGGCGAAAAAGGAGGGGGGCAGTTGGCTCGAGGTTGGGAATCGTTGGACGCGCCATTTTATCGAAGATATGATCAGCCTGAACGTGCGTCCGCCGGATCACTATCCCCGCGCGACGGAAGTAATCCCGGAAATTGTCGCAACCGTGCAGGCGTTGATTGACACTGGGGTTGCCTACGAGAAAAACGGCAGTGTTTATTACCATGTGGATGATTATCCCCCGTTTGGAAAGTTAGTACGCATGGACAAACCCACGATGCTCAAAACAGCCAATGAACGGGGCAATAATCCTGACGACCCCAACAAACGTGATCCGCTCGATTTTGTGCTCTGGCAGGCGCACGTCCCTGGCGAACCCTCTTGGGAAAGCCCGTGGGGATTGGGCCGCCCGGGGTGGCATATCGAGTGTTCGTGTATGTCTCGTAAATTCTTGGGGGTGGATACGATTGATGTACACAGTGGGGGTGGTGACCTGCTTTTTCCTCACCACACGTGCGAAATTGCTCAAATTGAACCCCTGACCGGAAAACCCTTCGTCAATTTCTGGATGCACGCCGCGATGGTACGCCACGACGGCGAAAAAATGAGTAAATCGCTCGGTAATCTGGTTTGGGCACGAGAATTACTGAAAAGTTATTCCGCGGACGCCCTTCGCCTGTATTTAGCCACCCATCATTATCAGGTCGAATGGAGTTTTAATGCTGGACTGCTAAATTGGGCCGGACGCGTCGCGCGTCGCATACAAGATGCCGCCAATTGTACGTGCACTGGACTTGAGCTGTTGGACCCCTCTCCGTGGGAAACCGCTTTTCGTGCGGCGATGGACGACAACCTTGATAGCCCCTCCGCGATTGGGGTGTTGGACGATCTGGCTGTCCAAATTTTATTAAACGCACAAAATCAAAAAAATGTCTCTGCCGCCCAACAGACTCTGCGTGGGTTAAGCCGGGTATTTGGTCTGACGTTGGATGCGCGTGAACCGGAAACAAGAGTCAAAATCGGCTGGCTAGCCCATTTGCAGAAGTTCTGATGCCTAAAATTTCGCTCTTTACCTGGATGGTTGGTCTCGTGGCAGGGATTATCCTGCCACGTTTCTTTTTAAATTTTCAGCGTTTGTGGAAACAACCTCAGTTGATCTCCCGTATCGTTCCTGCACCGATCAATGAATATGGGGGGGTCGAAGAGAAAGCCTATAAAATCGCGGAGAAAAACCTGCGCGAGGGCCTCGAAAAACGGTGCCTTCCCGATGGGGCCGAGCGGCTCATTCTGTGCGCGGGGGTACGTCATTTTCGGGAACCTTGGGCGCGGGATACCGGGTTTGCGAGTTTTGGGCTTGTGGAATTGGATGAATTGCAAGCCACCAAAGAAGCCCTGGAAGTTTTCCTCCTCACCCAAAGCCAGGAAGGGCAATTTCCTGTCAAAATTCACAGCACCCATTTTCTCGAACGGTATTTGTACTCGGTCTTCAAACGAGAACAACCCATTGATCGCCCCATTTCGCCCCGTTATATCACCTCCCATAATACCATCTCCCTCGATGGCAATTCCCTGCTCATCATTGCTATTCTGAATTATGCGCGGCGTTCAGGCGATTATGATTTCATTCGCCAATATTGGGAAAACTTAAAAAACGCGCTTGCCTGGCTTGAGACCCATGTCAAAGAATCCGACGGCCTGCTTCATCAAGGCGCCTTCACCGACTGGGCCGATTCCATCGCCCGACAAGGGAAAATTCTCTACACGAACGTCATCTACTGGAAGGCCTTGCTCGATATGGCGGAAGTCGCTCAGGTTTGCGATCATCCCGAAGACCGCCGGTCCCTGGGGGAAAAAGCCCGCCACGTTCGGGAAGCCATCAACGATCATTTTTGGCGCCCCGATCTGGGTTTCTACATCACCAGTCAGTTTTTCGACAACCTGAGTAGTAGCGGGAACTTGCTCGCCATTTCCTGGGGGCTGGCCTCCCCCGAACAAGCGCACGCCATTTTGGATGCCATGCGCTACTTCGGCATGGGCACGCCCGTGCCCACCAAAGTCACCCACCGGGCCTATCCTCGCAAATTTATCGCCATCGAAAATCGGATCGGTGGCATAGCAGACTATCACACCTACTTCGCGTGGTTGTGGCTTGGCGCGTGGCATGTCATTGCCCTGGCCCGCATGGAACGCCTTGAAGAAGCGCGCGACTTGTTGTACAACATGTCCCGTGTCATCGTGCGCGATGGTGCTGTCCACGAAGTTTACCAACCCAATGGACACTATGCCTCCAACCTCTGGTACACCTCCGAATCGCCGCTCACCTGGAGCGCGGGGATGTTTATCTATGCGTATCATGTCTATCAACGGCACGTCGCCGCCTAGTAGTCTGTCATTGATGATTTGGTGGGTAGTCTAGCCCCTTGTGGGCGCCCTTGTGGGCGGGCACAAGGCCCTAGACTACACCCCTCACAATCGTGTTGACAGCTAGGTGCGTGTAGGAATTCAAAGATACGCTTCAAAATTCTCAATTTCCACGAGTTGCTACGATTTTCCCTCTTTTTTCTAAAACCTTATGCATATCGCCTATTTCACCAACTTCTACCACCCCATCGTCAATGGCGTCGTCCGTTCCGTGAGCGCGTTTCGCCAGTCGCTGACCGAACTGGGGCACAACATCTTCGTCTTTGCCCAACACGCCTCCGACTACGAAGATGCCGAACCGTTCATCTTCCGTTACCCAGCCGTCAACCTGCCCATTCAAATCAAAGTCCCGGCGGCCATCCCCATCTCCCCCTTTGTGGATCGGTTGCTTCCTGCCCTCAAACTTGATGTCATCCACACCCATCACCCCTTTTTGCTCGGCCAGACTGCGGCCACCAAAGCGGAAGAACTGGGACTCCCCCTCCTCTTCACCTTTCACACCCGCTATCGTCAATACGTCCATTATTTTCCCGTCCCGCAAGAAACCGTCCAAGAATTTCTCCGAGATGCCGTGGATATTTGGATGGGGGAATACATGCAAAAATGCCATCACATCATCGTCCCCTCCGAAAGCCTCAAACACCAACTCCAAGAGGACTATGGCCTGACGGAACAGGTCACGGCGATCCCGACCGGGGTGGATATTCGCCCCTACCAAACGGCGGACGGACGCTCGATCCGGGCCGCGCGGGGGTGGGGCACCGATCGGGTGCTGGTCTCTGTCGGACGCCTCGCCTCGGAAAAGAACTGGAAAACCTTGCTCCAGGCGTTTGCCCTGGCCCTTCCCACCCATCCCACATTGCGTCTCGTGCTCATCGGCGAAGGTCCGATGCAGGCTGAATTAGCACAACTGGCCGCCACCCTCGGCGTCGCGCATCGGGTGGAGTTCACAGGCACCATCCCTTTTGAAGACATCCCCCGCTATCTGAAAGCCGCCGACCTGTTTGGCTTCGCCTCCACGACCGAGACACAAGGGCTTGTTACAATGGAAGCCCTAGCGGCGGGTCTCCCCGTGGTGGCCGTCAATGCTACTGGGACGCAAGACATCATCCGCCATGAACAAGATGGTCTGCTCACCGAAGATGATAGCGCCGCCCTTGCCCAGGCCATTTGCCGTATACTCGAAAGCGAAACCATGTACCAGACCTTCAAAGCCGCCGCGCTTCGCCGCGCCAAAGATTTTGACATTCTCACCCAATCTCAGCGTCTCCTCGAAGTGTATCAACAGGCCATCGAAGACAAAAAAGCCAACCGCACCGTCGCAGTCCCCAAAGCGAAAAAATTTCTCAACGTCGCCCTCGACACCGGCCCCTTGCGCCAAATGCGGGATATGATCACCGAAATGGCCCGCGATTAGCCCGCGAACGCCCTTGGGAATTCCCGGTATTCTCTGTGAGACATGACGATTTACGACCTCAGAAGTCTATTTAAAGTGTGATACGATACCCACCCATGAATACTTGGCGTCTCTTCACGGTCCTCGGCCCCTACACTGGCAAAACCATCTCCCTCGAAGGCTTGATCCGCTTTGGGCGAGAAGCGGAGAATGAAATCTGCATCCCCGACGGACAGGTTTCGCGCACGCACGCCCAAATTGAGAAAACTGAATCCGGTTATCTCCTCACTGATCTCAATAGCACAAATGGCACTTTCATCAACGACAAGCGCATCCTCCAACCCATGCTCCTCCGTATGGGAGATACCATCATCATCGGCCCGGCGCGCTTTCTTGTCCTGGCCGAGTCGACAGGGGCGTTACCTTGATTTTCAATAATTCCTAATTTCACAAGCTCCCAATTTCCCCTCGCTATCTGTTACAATTCAAACGTCTTTTCAGGATGTTCTACGGAGCATGAGGTTATTTATGCCATCCGAACATCTTTTCGTTTACGGAACTCTTCGTCCCCCCCAACCCGATTCCAATCCTGACGATAGTCGCTATTTCTCCCGCGTCGCGCCCTATCTTCAAAATATCATGCCCGCCTCCCTACCTCAGACCGTGTTGGTAGATTTAGGCACATATCCCGGTGCGCGTCCCGGCGAAGGTACGCTTGTGGGGGAGGTGCTCACCATTGCTCCCGCCGCGCTGGAGATTTTAGATCAGATCGAAGGCCACCCCCATTTTTTCTACCGTGAACGCATCACCGCGGAAACCGAGCACGGCACGATGGACGCCTGGATTTACTACGCCCCCGAATCCCTCACCAACGGACATTGTCTGATCCCCAACGGCGACTGGCTTCGGCGCGGGCAGGCCAACCCCGTCCCTCGCAAGGGAACCCCTCCCGAACCGCCTCCTATCGACCGCGTTTTGCTCCGTCTCCTGACCCGGTTGGTCAATGCCAAACAAAGCTGGCTCGCCACCACCCGCCCGGATGGCCGGTCGCGGATGCGCGCGGTTCAACACGCCTGGCATCACGAGCGCATGTACGTCCTCAAACACAACGACAGCGATCAAATCCAAGACATCCTCCAGAATCCCGCCGTGACTCTGGCCCATCCCGGCGTGGCGAACCCCATCACCCTCGAAGGCTGGGCCACCCCGCCCCAAAATGTTCGTCCTCTCCTGCGCCCACTCTTTCTGGCGCGTTACAACATTGATATTGATACCGACCCATACACCGTCGTGGAAATTACCCCTCTCCGTTTACGCGCCCGTGGCCGGTACGGGCAAGGGGAATGGCGCGGCGGCGAAGTCGCAAAAGCAGGGCGAGGGATTGAGCGTGAGAAAGTAAGCGACAAAAAGTGAAAGAAACATCACAAGCGGGAAAGTTAACTCTTAAAATGCAAAGCGTGCGAAGAAGATGATCTAAACTTCTTCGCACGCTTCACGAATCCCTTACGGGGTTATTGCAAAAACTGCCTTATACCGTTTCGATTTCGATGATTTTATACTCGTGCTCGATCTTCACAGCCTTTTCCAGCATCCCGGAAGCCGAGCAGTACTTGGTGGTAGACAGTTCAATCGCCCGTTCGACGGCGATGGGGTCAATATTTTTGCCGGTGATGACATACTCGATTTTGAGGCGGGTCCAAATTTTTGGATACGTTTCTGCCCGGTCGAGAATATCAATGTTGACCTGAAAATCGGTCACTACCTGCCGTTTCTTCTCTAAAATGGAAATGACATCCATCGCCGTACATCCGGCGAGGCCCACGGCCACCAGTTCGAGAGGGCGAAACCCGGTGTTTTCATCGCCCGAACTGAGGGGAACCTGAAAACCTGATTGGGCATTGCCCGTAAAGACGAGGCCATTGTGCCATTTGACGCTTGCGTACATATTATCGTGCTCCTGAGTGCTTTTATGATTGAGTGCTTTGTAAAGGAAGTCTTCTGAAGTTTGTTACGTGTGCAAATTTGCAAAGACTTATTTAACAGCGTATTGAGTGAGATTTGACCATTTTCATGGGCCATTTTCTCAGTGTGTGGTGCATTATACCGTTTAGATGCGGGGGAAGCGGGGAATGTTACGTCGGTCAGTGAGCTTTCCCCATCCTTTTGGCACGTACTCGTAGAGCTGTATGGTGATGGACGATGACGTTGTCCGTAGGTAACTGCTCAGGGGTCATGCGGAGAATCTCCGAAAAAAAGACGGCGTTTCTTTACGAAACGCCGTCTTTTGGATTTAAACGAGGAGGATTTGCAGAGAATGAATCTTACCCATCTAAGAATTTGTGCATAGAGCGTATTTCCTACCCAACATGGAATTGCCTATGAGAATGAAAAACCTCTATGCAGGCTTAACAAAAACCTTTGGGCGCTTACCCCCAGGATTTTCTGTACAATTGCACTGCTTTTTCAACAAAATCTGTATTTACCCCAAGCGCATCTGCAATTGCGGAGGTACTCCACCCCACTTCTTTAAGTTCTCCAATCCGCGAAATGATAAACGCTTCTATTTTGCTGATATTTCCGCTGTGACTCGATTGTTTTTGATTGTAATTGTAGGTGGATGTGTGAACGGTATTCATTTCTCTGTTCCTTGTTTTCCAAAATGGACGATATTTGAAGTTCTTTAATTGTAAATAATGAATAACCGAAATAAATTTCATGAGGATTGTATTTCTATGAAATAAAGCAACGAAATCTAATGAGAAAAATGATTGTTTTTCGGAAGAACTATGCGTTTTAACTCGGGTTAATGACAATACCATTGTCGTCCTATTGCCAAATATTAATACCTCGTGAGTTGTGTTTTGGAATAATGGCAACAAGCTATGCAGCGACATAGGCAAGTTGCTTGGCAAACAAAGCATCGAAGACGGATTTTGCACTTTCGCCGTT
>WBZL01000161.1_pt1 | contig 71767 bp, 65 predicted proteins | sample 5204291 | NCBI WGS metagenome assembly WBZL01 (sample SAMN12344345, study PRJNA552823) | activated sludge metagenome | biome: Activated sludge suspended growth; feature: Nitrification reactor; material: Wastewater; isolation source: activated sludge from nitrification reactor of wastewater...
ATGCCGTCCGGCAATGCAACACTGACGCCGCATCCGCTTCATCGGCGCGGTGTAGGGTACGGCGTGCGGTTGTCCATGCAGCCACGCAAACGAGGCCGCCGCCGTGCCCGCCTACCACTCGGGACACGGCCCGGGTTCTACCGGAGGCGGCCACAAGCGCCGCCTCGGCCCGTCACGATCGGCCGTCGCCGCAGTGGCCGCCCTGCAGGGCGGCCACTGCGGCGGCACCCCCTCGTGCGTCAGTCAACGATCAACCAGCCAATTCCTCGCTTCGGTCCAGAAGCGCCGCCTCACCGCCGAATAGGCGCGGTTCCTGACCGCCGTTCACAGAAGCATTCCGCCACGCCCGCTCGTGCGCCCCAAGCGGCGCCGCTCGTCGTTGCAAATGCTCGCCGTAGCCCGGGCTACGTCTGCGCTTTGCGCCTGAATCGGCACCGTTTGGAGCACCCGCTCGGACGCGCCGGACTACTTCGCAGGCTCTGGGCCGCAAGCCTCGCCGGTGCGCCGAGCGAAGTTCTGTTGGCCGAGTCGCTGGACGCGCGGCCGCGAGCGAAGTTCAGCGTGCGGCTTGCGCAAGCGGGTCTTGCGCTTGGCGGGCATCGTCGAGGGCCTGCGCAAGTTTGCAGTGGGGTCGTTTCGCCTTCCACGGCGCCGACAGCGGTGGCGGCGGATGCCGATGACGATCGATTGCTGGCCGCGGCGCTGACCCGCCGCGCCGACCCGATCGCGTCGGCCGGCAAGCGTCATCTGCTGCCATTGGGCGAGCATGAAGGCCTGCCGATCGTCAGCGCACGTCGGGCCATTGCGCAGCTCGAGGCAAGACCTGACCCCGGCTCTAGTGCTGTGTGACCCCCTCTGCGTGGTCGAGGGCATGCGACAGGCTGGGCTCGCGATCCCCGAGGCTCAACAGTCGCATCGAGGCCATCGACTCGCGGCGCAGTGCAACAAGGTGGCAAAAGGCAAGACCTGACCCCTTGCACCCGTGCGCGCCAGGCGTACGGCGCGCAGTCCCGAGCGCTGATCCCAGACGGAGCGTCGAGCGCCCGGGCAAAAGGCAAGACCTGACCCCTTCCTCGCACTTCAGCGATGGCCGGATTGCAGCCGTTGCGGCCCCAGGCGAAAATCAGCCTGCTGCCGAAGGACTGCCTCATGGACGACTTGCTCGACCGCATCACCGTGAACCCCTCGATCTTCGACGGCAAGCCCATCATCCGCGGCCGCCGCCTGGCGGTCGAGCACGTGCTGGGCATGCTGGCCGCGGGGGACGAGAAGCAGGACATCCTGGCCGCCTATCCCTGGCTGGAAGCCGACGACATCCGCGCCTGTCTCGCCTACGCCCATCGCCTGGTCGGGCACGAGCATGTCGAGCCGTTGATCTTGCACGACCCGGCTTGAAGTTCCTGCTCGACTCCTGTGTCTCGGGCCGCCTGAAGGCGGTGTTGCAGGAAGCCGGGCACGACGTCGATTGGTGTGGCGACTGGCCACACGATCCGGGCGACGACGCCGTGCTCGCCCATGCACATGCCCAGGGGCGGACCCTGGTCACGCTGGACAAGGATTTCGGCGAACTCGCCATCGTCAAGGCAAGGCCCCACGCGGGCATCGTCCGCTTGGTCGGCCTGGGCTTGGCCGCGCAAGGCCCGGTCCTGCTCGAAATCATCCGCAAGCACGGCGAAGGCCTGGAACGCGGTGCCATCGTCACGGCCACCACGGACCGCCTGCGCGTTCGCCAGCCTGGTTGATGGCCGAGACCATGACGGCGAAAGACGAGACCTGACCCCGCCTTGCGGACGGAAGCTTGAACAGCACCGCGTCGAAGGCGGCCTCGTCGGCCACGAACTGCTCGATGGTGCGCCCGGCCGTCAAGCGGCCAATCTTCTGCGCGTCGGCGATCAGGTCGTCCAGCTGCCACGCGATGCATCGAGGAGTCTGTCCAAATGAGCGAATCGTCCACTTGTCCGCTGCGCCTGCCGCGCTCCGTCAAGTCTGCGGTCGAGAAGCTCGCCCGCGAAGAAGGCATCAGCATGATCCAGTTCGTCGCCACCGCCGTGGCCGAGAAACTGGCCGTGATGAGCACGGCGGCCTGCTTCGCCGAACGCAAGGGCCGGGCCGACCTGAAAGCCTTCAAGCGCCTGCTGAATCGCAAGGGCGGCCAGCCGCCGCGCGCCGGCGACGAGCGATAGCGGTCCTGCCGGCAGGGACCGGAGTTAATCCGGCCCCTGCACGCCTCTCGTCAGGGTTCGCGCCAATCCTGCGGCACTTCGCTGTTCATGCTTTGCGTCGTCGGCGCGTTGACATCGCGCAGCACCGGGTAGCGCTGCTGCAAAGCCAGCCATGCCGCATGGGATTCGTCGCAACGCGCCGGTGGGTGAATCGAGCACAGCCGCGCCAGGGTCAGCCGCGCACCGGCCGGGTCGCGGTTCAGGCCGGCAGCGATCGCATATCGGAACATCACCGGCGCGTAGCCGAAGCGCGTCGACACGCGGCCCATCCACCGCAGCTCATCGGCCGACATCCCGGGCCGGGCCTCGGTGCGCGCGAATTCGAGATGAGCCTGCAACTGGTCGAGCACGCGCAGCTTGGGCGCGGGCGTCTCGAGCTTGCTGACGCCGATGCGCGCCGACTCCAGACGCAGCATGCGCATGTTCTCCTCGGCTTCGAGGTAGTCGATCGCGACGACGGCCAGCAAAGCGCCGAGCATCGCGCCGGCCAGCGGCAGCGTCGGGATTCGCACGCGGCCTGGCGGCTTGGCCGCTACGGGCTGGCTCAGCGCGTGCGCCGCGCCAAGGGCCAGCCCCATCGGCACGAGAAAGTAGGCGTACTCGAGCGGCAACTCCAGGTTGGCGTGTACCAGCAGTCCGCCAACGCCGGCGAGCAGCCAGACCACTCGCGGATCGCGCGCGGCTGTGAAAGTACGCCACAGGGCGATCACCACCAACAGCACGACCAGCCCGCCGAGCGGCACGCCGGCCCAGACAAGCAGGTCGAGCACGATGTTGTGGCTGTGTTCGATGTGCTCGCCCACGGGCGGATGGTCGATGGCCACCGCCTGCTGCGCTGCCACTACCTGTTGCCAGCCGTAGCCGAACCACGGCTCGCGGCTGATCGCGTCGAGCATCGCCTGCCAGTGGGCCCATCGCGTGCCGGCCTGAAGCTGGTCCTGAGCCGCGCGGGCGCCGCCGATGGCGGCCAGGTCGGCAAACCACGGCCAGGCCAGCGCCAGGACGATAAACAGGCCGGCGAACCCGATGGCCAGCCGTGGCCCGACGGCAAGGTCGATCCGGCGCGAATAGGACGAGACGAGCCCGACGAGCAGCGCGATCTGCAGCCAGCCGGTGCGCGAGCCGCTCATCGCCATGCCGCCCATCAGCCAGACCGCCAGCACCAGCAGAACCGGTGTGCCGATGCGGCGCTGCTCGCGCAGCAGCGCAGCCGCGCACAGGCCGAGGAAGGCGATCGTGCTGAAGTGGTTCGGCTGTGCGACGTTGGCGTAGGGGCGTCCGCCTGGTTTGAGATCGACGCCCCAGACGCCAAGCGAGATGGCGCCACTCCACTGCACGATGGCGATTGCGACCGACAGCGCGGCGCTGACGAGCACGCCGACCGCGAGCGCGGTAAGAAATGAATCTGTCGCGCGCTCCGACGAGGGTGCTGCTAGCTCGCAGCCGACGGCCAGCGCGAGCCCGAAGGTCAGCAGGTACATGGCTGCCAACAGCGCATCGCCACCGAACATGATGCGCCCGCTGGCCCATTGCAGCGCGATCGACGCGAGCGCGGCAGCAAGCACTGCTGACCAGATCACCGGCAGCCGCAGTGGCCGCCGGCAGGCGAGTGCGCCGGCAACCAGGAGCGCTATCGCCAAGCCATCCTGCCAGGCCGAAGGCCACGGGTAGTAGTGGTTCGGCAGCAGCCAGGCCAGCGGTGCGGCAGCGACGAGTAGCGCGGCGAGCGGGATCTCGAACATGCGCGAGCGGGATTCATGACAAAGGCAGCCCGCAGGCTGCCTTCGTCGGGGAGCGTCAGGTGCGTACTACTTGCACGAGCCGGGGCGGAACTTCGCGTCGATCGAGCCGCCGCAGGTCCACTTGCTGATCGTGCCGCCGGCAACGGGCGGATTCGGCGTTGGCGTCAGGGTGATGTCGCCCGTAACACCGCTGATGTTCTGCGAAGTGACCGTGATCACGCCATTGCCGTCGACCGCAATCGATGCCACGTAGTTCGATGTCGACGAAGTCGACTCGCAGCCCCAGCTGCCGGCCGCGGGTAGTGACGTGCCAACCGCCGATTGAACGGCTTCAGTGACCGTCGTCCTGCACGCCGAGGCAGCGAGGATCACCTCCGATACCTTCGCACGCTTCGTGTAGTCCTGATACGCCGGCAGCGCCACCGCCGCCAGGATGCCGATGATCGCCACGACGATCATCAGTTCGATCAGGGTAAAGCCCTTCTGGATACGCTTCGTGGACCTTTTCATCGCTTGACTCCTTGTGGGTCGGGTGGGGGGGGCGCTCCTATGCAAGCAGGCGCCGTGCCAGCCCCGCTCGGTGCCAAAACCCGCCGCCAAGTGCGGCATTTCTCACATCGGCCGACACGAACGGTCAGGTCGGTAACGGCGCAGCCCGACGTTTTGCGTCCGGCCTGACAAAAACTGTCGCCTCGAGACGGCTTTCGAACCAGGCGTCGCGCCTGGTGCCACCGGCCGCCGAAGTCACCTCGCCGTATGGCATATACTGTGATATATGGCATGTACCTGGAGGGATGCATGGATCAACGGGTGGCAAGAGTGGGCCGCAACAACCGGGCCCAGGTGGTGACGATCCCCCTCGAGTACCGGTTCCCCGAGGGCATGAAGCAAGTATTCATACGCAAGGTGGGTGACGAGGTGATCCTTTCACCGCGCCCGAGCGACTGGAGTGCGTTCCTCGCCTCGACGGTCCGCGCCAGCGACGACTTCATGGCGGGTATCGAGGATCTTCCGGTGCAAGAGCGCGGCGCCGCATGAGCGGTCTGTACCTGCTGGACACCGACACATGTGCGTTCGTGCTGCGCCGCAGTTCGCCCACGCTGCTCGAGCGTATACAGTCCGTGCCGCTGGCACAGCAGGCGATCTCGGTCGTGACTTACGCCGAATTGCTGTACGGCGTTCAGGTGTCGTCCAGGCGCAAGGCCAACCAGGAGGCGGTGGACGCGCTGGTCAGGCACGTTGCCGTTCTCGACTGGTCGCCGGCGGCAGCCGGGCACTACGCCGATATTCGCGCTGACCTGAACAAGCGCGGGGCCGTCATTGGCGCGAACGACTTGATGATCGCCGCGCACGCGCGCAGTCTGGCCGCCGTGGTGGTCACCAACAACACCAAGGATTTCGGCCGGGTCAAGGGCCTCGTGGTCGAGAACTGGATGACCTGATCGGCGATGGGCGCCCGCATCGAGAAGCCGTTGCGTCAGGCGGGCCGGCGTTCAGCCATTCCAAGGGGTGACGATCTGCACGCCGAGCCCGTCAAAGTCCTCGAGGTTGCACGTCGTCCGATCACCGCTCGTCGCCTGCGGCCGCTGTCGCACCACCGCTCGAACGGCTGGGCCGCCAGAAGGGCCGGGGTCAAACCGCGCCTTGTCCCGCGCGCAGCCCCGCCGCGTGTGGTTGCTGCGCGTCAACTGACGTTGCAAGCGACGTTGTAGTTCCGTGACTACAATTGCGGCGTGATCGAGCTCAAGCAGACCGAGACCTTTCGCAAGTGGCTTGCCAAGCTCAGGGATGCGCGGGCGGCCACGGCCATCGTCTCGAGGCTTGACCGCCTGAGCTTCGGCCACGCTGGCGATGCCGAGCCGGTTGGCCAGGGCGTCAGCGAGCTTCGCATCCACTACGGACCTGGCTATCGGGTGTACTTCCAGCGCCGCGGCGACACGATCATCGTCTTGCTGTGCGGCGGCGACAAAGGGTCGCAGGCACGCGATATCAAAGTCGCTTTGCGCCTCGCCAATGAACGGAGCGAATGACCATGACCGAAAAGCTGACCAACTTCGACCCGGCCGAGCACCTGAACACTGACCAGGCCATTGCCGACTTCCTGGCGGCGGCGTTCGCGTCGGACGATCCGGCCTACGTTGCCCACGCGCTGGGCATCGTCGCCCGCGCCAAGGGCATGGCGCAGATTGCCCGCCAGACCGGGCTGTCGCGTGAACAGCTCTACCGCTCGTTCAGCGCCGAAGGCAACCCGACCCTGCGCACGACGCTGGCGGTGATGAAGGCGCTGGGCATCGAGCTGTCGGCCAAGCCTGCCTCGGCGCATTGACGCCAACCAGACATCCGCGCGCAGCGCGTTGGCGCCGCGGCCGAGCAGGGGCCGTGCCGCTGGACGGGCTGGACTTGGCCCACAAACTTTGGTCGATTGTCGTGAGTCGAGTCGTCAACGTCCATGAAGCCAAGACGCACTTGTTGCGGTTGCTCGATGAAGCTCACGCGGGCAAGGAGATCATCCTTGCCAAGGCCGGCAAGCCGTATGCGCGGCTGATGCCGTTGGCTGCAGCGCTGGCCACGCGGCAGCCGGAGCGGCTACCCGGCCGGCTGGGCGCCGGCTTGCAGCCTCTGGTGCCAGACCCCCACCACGCGCCGCGCGCCGGTGCTTGCCCGCTGGAGGACCGCGACCCCTTCGATCGCAGGTTGGCGGCTTCGTTCAGCGCCAACTCCAGGGTCATCAACCGTGGTCATGCTGGCAACCCGCGCCGGCCGCAGCTCGGGCAGCGCGATCGTCTTCACCCCACCCGCATCACCTGCCCTGCCTGCAGCCGGCGGATGCGGTGCGGCGTGTCGAGCCGGGCGATCTCGGCCATCACGCCGTCGAGCTCGCCGGGCTTGATGTGGGTGATGTAGATGTCGGCGCCGGTGCGCAGCTGCGCCAGCTCGCGGCCCAGCAGCGCCGGGCACAGGTGGCGGCTGAGGCGGGCGAGCTCGATCTCGTCGTCGCCGAAGGCGGTCTCGATCACCAGCGTGTGCAGCGGCAGCGCCGCCAGCCTTGCCCACAGCGCCGGGTTCGGCCCGGTGTCGCCGCTGAAGACCCAGGCGCCGGCCGCGGGCGCGCGGGTGTCGCTGAGGGCAAAGCCCGCTGCCGGCACGGTGTGCTGTGCCGGCAGCACCTCGATGCGGCGCGTGCCGATCTCGATGACCGCGCCCGGCGCCATCGGCACGAAGCGCAGCACCGGATGCTGCGCGTCGGGCAGGCGCGAGAAATCCGGCCAGATCACGCCGTTGAAGATGTGGCTGCGCAAGGCGGCCAGGGTCTCGGGCAGCGCGTGCACGGCGATCGGCGCGCGCTTGGCGGCGGCGCGGCGCCGCGCCACGCTGTCGGCCAGCAGGCCGACCGCCAGCACATGGTCCAGGTGCGAGTGGCTGAGGAAGACGTGCTCGATGCGCAGCAGCTCGTCCAGGCTCAGGTCGCCGACGCCGGTGCCGGCGTCGATCAGGAGGTCGTCATCGGCCAGGAAGGCCGTGGTGCGGTTGCCGGCGGCGATCGAGCCGGAGCAACCCAGAACGCGGATTTGCATGAAGGCGGTGGCGGCGGGGCGGCGGGCCGGGTCTGGCCGCCGGAGGCGATGGTGGCGCGGCGCCCGATGCCGCGCAAGGCGTGAATGCGCAGGCGCGCTGCCGCTGTGCGCCGCCGCAGCGCCGCGCGTGACTTACACCACGCGGCGCTGGTGTGGCGCTGGTGCGGCGCTGTCAGCGCTGGATGAACTGCATCTGTGTGCCGGCCAGCTCGATCACGTCGCCGTTGTGCAGCGGCACCGAGTCCGACGCCAGCACCGAGCCGTTGACCACCGGGCGCGAGCTGCCCTCGACGTGCGCGAACACGTAGCCCGACGGCCGCCGCGTGATCGAAGCCACCTGCACGCCGGGCTTGCCGACGGTGGTGACCACCTTGGTCAGCGTGACCTCGCGGCCCGATGCCGCGCCGCTGAGCACCTTGATCAGCGCGGTGCCGCCGCCGGCCGCGCTCAGGCCGCCAAAGCCGGAGTGTGGCGGCGGCTGGGTCGGGCTGAAGCCGCCCGCCGGCGCAGTGCCGCCCGGGCGGATGACCTGGGTCTTCTCGTAGTCGGCCGGCTCGTCGGTCAGGTACTTGATCTTGTACTTGCCGATCTCGACGGTGTCGTTGTGCGCCAGCAGCTGCTTCTTGATCGCCTTGCCGTTGATGTAGGTGCCGTTGGTGCTGTTGAGGTCTTCGATGAAGACGTCGTTGCCCACCATCTGCAGCACCGCGTGCTCGCCGCTGACCGCCAGGTTGTCGATCACCATGTCGTTGTACGGACGCCGGCCGAGCGTGGTCTTGTCCTTGGTGATCTGGACTTCCTTGATGACCACACCGTCGAGCGATACGACCAGCTTGCCCATGCACGTCCTCTTGTTTTGGCTTGGCGGGGTCAGCGGCGCAAGCGCCACCACGGCCGCGGCGCGGGTGGCGCACTGGCCGCGGCCCGCGCCAGGATCAGCGAGATATTATCCTTGCCGCCCGCGTCGTTGGCGGCCGCGATCAGCGCGGTGCCGGCCGCCGCCAGCGACGGCTGCGCCTGCAGCAGTTGCACCATGCCGGCCTCGTCGACCATGTCCGACAACCCGTCGGAACACATCAGCAGCACGTCGCCGGGCTGCACCGCGTGCAGGTGGGTTTCCAGCAGCACCGTGTCCTCGACGCCGACCGCGCGCGTCACCAGGTTCTTGTTGGCCGAGAACGCCGCCTGCTCTGGCGTGATCAGGCCGGCGTCGATCTGCTCTTGCAGCAAAGAGTGGTCGCGCGTGATCTGCTGCATCTGGCCGCCGCGCAGCCGGTAGGCGCGCGAGTCGCCGACATGGCCGACCAGCAGCCGCTGGCCGCGAAACACCGCCAGCACCAGCGTGGTGCCCATGCCGGCGTACTGCGGGTTGGAGTTGGCGGCGTTGAAGATCGCGCGGTTGGCGTTGTCGACGCAGATGTCCATCGCGCGGCGCACCTCGCTGTCGCTGGCGCCGCCGGCCTCGCGCAGCCAGCGGCCGAGCTCGGCGCGGATGAAGGTGGTGGCCATGTGGCTGGCGACCTCGCCGGCGTTGTAGCCGCCCATGCCGTCGGCCAGCACCGCGAGCGCGACCTCGTCGTCGGTGCACACCGCGTCTTCGTTGTTGGTGCGGGCGCGCCCGGTGTCCAGCGCGGCAAAGAACTCGATGGTCATGGGCTCGCGCTAAGGCGAAGGCAGATTGCGTTTCGGCAGCGCGACGATTGTGCCCGGCGCGATAGCCCGCAATGCGGCGGCGCGCGCGCCGCAAGTGTGCAGCTTCACGCGCCCGAAGCGGCTTTGGCGACGGCTTCGCCGGCGGGGTGCAGCGCGGCCAGCTCGACGGCGAGGGCATCGGCCAGCGCGTTGGCGCTGGCGTGGCGCTGCGCCGGCTGCTTGTGCAGCGCCTTGGCCACCAGCGCGGCCAGCCGCGGCGACAGCTGCGGGCGCAGGCTGCGCAGGTCGGGCGCCGCATCGCGTGCCACTGCGCGCAGCAGCTCGCCCAGCGACGCATGCTCGTGCGGCAGCCGCCCGCTGAGCAGCTGGAACAGCAGCACGCCCAGCGAGTAGATGTCGCTGCGCGGGTCGGCCGCGGCGCCGGCCAGCTGCTCGGGCGCCATGTACAGCGGCGTGCCGAGCACGACCCCGGTGCGCGTGCGGCTGGCGTCGGCCAGCCCGGCGATGCCGAAATCGGTGAGCTTGACCTGCTGCGCCGGCAGGTCGAGCATGACGTTGCCCGGCTTGATGTCGCGGTGCGTGACGCCCTGCGCATGCGCGTGCGCCAGCGCGCGCGCCAGGCGCTGCGCCAGCCGCAGCACCAGCGGCTCGGGCAGCAGGCGCGACATGTGGGTGTAGCGGCCGAGGTCGCAGCCGCCCAGCAGTTCCATCGCCAGCCAGGCCCGGCCGTGCTGCTCGCCGGCGCCGTGCACGCGCACGATGTCCGGGTGCGACAGCCGGCGCGCAGTGGCCGCCTCGGCCATGAAGCGCTCGCGCAGGGGTGCCGCCTGAGGTTCGGGCAGGCCCTCGGCCAGGCTCAGCAGCTTCAGCGCCAGCGGCTGTTGCGTGCGCGTGTCCAGCGCCAGATGCACCACACCGGCCGAGCCGCGGCCCAGCACGCGCAGCAGCCGGTACGGGCCGATGCGCTCGGCCTGGGCGGCGCCGCCGTCAAACATGGTCAATCACGGGCAGCCATCGAAGCCGGACCCAACGCAGCGGCGGCGCGCCTCAGCGCACCAGCAGCACCGGCACCCGGCTTTGCGCGACGGTGGCCTGCGCCACCGAGCCGATCAATCCGGCGGCCACGCCGCCCAGGCCGCGCGTGCCCATCACCACCAGGTCGTTGCCCAGTTCGTTGGCCACCTCGACGATAACCAGCGATGGCTCGCCGACGCGGCGGTGCTCCTGGTAGTTGATGCCGGCGGCATCGAGCAGCGCGCGCGCCGGCGCCAACGCCTGCTCGGCGGCTTCCTGGTGGTATTCCTTCAGCGTGTCGCCGGGCACGAAGCGCGACACGTCGCCGGACACCGGGCGCTGCACGTTCAGCAGGTGCACGGTCATCGAGTCGGGCTGGCGCAGGTCCTGGCGCATGCCGATCACCTGCTGCACCGCCTTGGCCGAATACTCGGAGCCGTCGACCGCCAGCAGCACGTTGTGCAGGCCGTGCGGCTCCACGATCGGCGCCGCCTGCAGCGAGGTGCCGACGCGCTTGGCGCGGTCGCGCGTGGCCAGCCACTTGCCCAGCACCAGCACCAGCAGCGCGCCGACCGCCGGAGCACCGTACTTCAGCCAATCGCCCTGCGCCTCGGACCAGCCGGCGAGCACCGGGTCGGTGATCGTCATCTGGCCGGCGATCCAGCCCAGCAGCATGCCGCCCAGGGTGATGATGATCGGGTAGCGATCCATCAGCTTGATCACCATCTGGCTGCCCCAGATGATGATCGGGATGCTGACCACCAGGCCGAAGATCACCAGCGCCATCTGGTGGTCGCTGTGCGCGCCCTGGGCGGCACCGGCGATGGCGATCACGTTGTCCAGGCTCATCACGAAGTCGGCGATGATCACCGTCTTCACCGCGCCCCACAGCTTGTCGCTGGCCTGGATGTTGCCGTGCTCTTCTTCGTGCTCGGGCAGCAGCAGCTTGATGCCGATCCACAGCAGCAGGATCGCGCCGACGATCTTCAGGTAGGGGATCTGCAGCAGCGTCAGCGCGAAGAAGATCAGAATCACGCGCAGCACGATCGCGCCGGCCGTGCCCCACAGAATGCCCTTGGTGCGCTGCGAGGTCGGCAGCTTGCGGCAGGCCAGCGCGATCACCACCGCGTTGTCGCCGCCGAGCAGGATGTCGATCATGATGATCTGGCCCACGGCAAGCCAGAACTGGGCCGTCATGAACTCTTCCATCGCAGGTGTCCTTGCGGTCGGCGCCGGGCGCGGCCGGCGGTTGTCGTGTCGGGTGGTGGCGCGAGTGTAGGGGGCGCGCGCTGCGGATGCGCTCAGTGAAGCCACGCATGCACCCGCTACGCGGCGTCGGCCGCCGACGCGACACTGCCGCCTTCGAGGCCGCCGCCAAAGCGACAAGGCCGCCCTCGGGCGGCCTTGATCGGGCAGGGCGGCGCGCCGGGGCGTCAGGCGCCGATGGCCTTCTTCAGCAGCTTGCCCATCTCGGACGGGTTGCGCGTGACGATGAAGCCGCACTCTTCCATCACCGCGAGCTTGGCTTCGGCGGTGTCGGCGCCACCCGAGATCAACGCGCCGGCGTGGCCCATGCGCTTGCCCGGCGGCGCGGTGACGCCGGCGATGAAGCCGACGATGGGTTTGCGCATGTTCACCTTGCACCAGCGCGCGGCCTCGGCCTCGTCGGGCCCGCCGATCTCGCCGATCATGATCACCGCGTCGGTGTCGGGGTCGTCGTTGAACAGGCGCATCACGTCGATGTGCTTCAGGCCGTTGATCGGGTCGCCGCCGATGCCCACCGCGCTGCTCTGGCCGATGCCCAGTTCGGTGAGTTGCGCCACCGCCTCGTAGGTCAGCGTGCCGGAGCGGCTGACCACGCCGACGCGCCCCGCCTTGTGGATGTGGCCCGGCATGATGCCGATCTTGATCTCGTCGGGCGTGATCGTGCCCGGGCAGTTGGGGCCGAGCAGCAGCGTGCGCTTGCCGCCGGCCGCCTCTTTCGCCTTCATCTTGTTGCGCACCTCGAGCATGTCGCGGATCGGGATGCCTTCGGTGATGCAGATCGCCAGGTCCAGGTCGGCTTCCACCGCTTCCCAGATGGCCGCGGCGGCACCGGGCGGCGGCACGTAGATCACGCTGACGGTGGCGCCGGTGTGCGCCTTGGCGTCCTTGACGCTGGCGTAGATCGGGATGCCCTCGAAGTCCTCGCCGGCCTTCTTCGGGTTGACGCCGGCGACGAAGCAGTTCTTGCCGTTGGCGTAGTCGCGGCACATGCGCGTGTGGAACTGGCCGGTCTTGCCGGTGATGCCCTGGGTGATGACCTTGGAGTGTTTGTTGATCAGGATGGACATGGCGCGATTCCTTACTTGACGGCGGCAACGATCTTCGTGGCCGCTTCGGCCATGGTGTCCGCCGAGATGATCGGCAGTCCCGATTCGGCGAGCATCTTCTTGCCGATCTCCTCGTTCGTGCCCTTCATGCGCACCACCAGCGGAATGCTCAGGTGCACCGCCTTGCACGCGGCGATCACGCCTTCGGCGATGGTGTCGCAGCGCATGATGCCGCCGAAGATGTTGACCAAGATGCCCTTGACCTTGGGGTTCTTCAGCATGATCTTGAAGGCCTCGGTCACCTTCTCGGCGCTGGCGCCGCCGCCGACGTCGAGGAAGTTGGCCGGCTCGGCGCCGAACAGCTTGATCGTGTCCATCGTCGCCATCGCCAGCCCGGCGCCGTTGACCAAGCAGCCGATGTTGCCGTCCAGGCTGATGTAGCTGAGATCGAACTTGCTGGCCTCGACCTCGGCCGCGTCTTCTTCGTCCAGGTCGCGGTAGGCGACGATCTCGGGGTGGCGGTACAGCGCGTTGCTGTCGAAGTTGAACTTGGCGTCCAGCGCCTTGATGTTGCCGTTGCCCTCGAGGATCAGCGGGTTGATCTCGGCCAGGCTGGCGTCGGTGTCCATGTAGGTCTGGTACAGCTTCTTGAAGACCTCGACCGCCTGCGCGCGGCTGGCCGCCGGCACGCCGATGCCGTCGGCCAGCTCGCCGGCTTGTTGGTCGCTCAGGCCGACCGCGGGCTCGACGAAGACCTTGATGATCTTCTCGGGCGTCTTGTGCGCGACTTCCTCGATGTCCATGCCGCCTTCGCTGCTGGCCATCATCGCCACCTTCTGGGTGGCGCGGTCGGTGAGCGCGGCGGCGTAGTACTCGTGCTTGATGTCGGCGCCTTCTTCGATCAGCAGCCGGCGCACCTTCTGGCCTTCGGGGCCGGTCTGGTGCGTCTTCAGCTGCATGCCGAGGATCTCGCCGGCAAGCTGCTTGACCTCATCGAGCGAGCGAGCCAGCTTGACGCCGCCGCCCTTGCCGCGGCCGCCGGCGTGGATCTGCGCCTTGACCACCCAGATCGCGCCGCCGAGCTTTTGCGCGGCCTCGGTGGCCTCGTGCACGGTGAACGCGGGGTAGCCGCGCGGCACCGGCACGCCGAAGTTGCGAAGGATTTCCTTGCCTTGGTATTCGTGGATCTTCATGAGCGGACTCGCACTGAGAAGGTGGCGATGCCAGATGGCGCAAGCGCCCGATGATCGGGCAAGCGCCTTGCAGCATCCTGAAACTGGCGGCGCCCGCCGCAGGCTTGGGCCCGGGTCCGGGGCGCGCGCACTTTATCACGCGGTTTGGGATCGGCCGGCGCGCGGGTGGCGGCACGGGCCGGGCGATATCAATCGGGCACGAAGCGGTCGACCGCGTCGCTGACGATGCCGTCGATGCCTAGCGCGAGCAGCTGCTGCGCCCGTTCGGGTTCGTTGACCGTATAGACCAGCGCGCGCAGCCCGGCGCCGTGCAGCCTGGCGATCAGCGCGGCGTCCATCAGCTTGTGATCGGTGATCACCGCGACGCAGCCCAGCTCGCCGGCCAGCAACAGCGCGTCGTCGGGCAGCTTGTCCAGCAGCAGCGCGCGCGGCAGTTCGGGCGCGACCGCGCGCGCCGCGCGCAGCGCATCGGGCTGGAACGAGCTCAGCAGCGGCACGCGCGCCTGGCCAAACCACAGCCGTGCCACCTCGGTGGCGACCACCGCGCCGGTGTGCGCGTCGCTGCCGGGGCTGGGCTTGATCTCCAGGTCCAGCGCGTAGCCGTTGTGCTGCACGAAGGCAGCGATGGCGCGCAGGCTGGGCAGCGGCTCGCCGGCGTAGGCGCGGCTGTGCCAGCTGCCGGCGTCGAGCTGCGACAACGCGTGCCACGCTTGTTCACCGGCGTTGCCCCGGCCGCTGCTGGTGCGCTCGAGCGTGGCATCGTGCAGCAGGAAGGGCACGCCGTCGGCGCTGAGCTTGACGTCGCATTCGAAGGCGCGCCAGCCGTAACTGGCGCCCAGCCGGAAGGCGGCCAGCGTGTTCTCCGGCGCCAGCTTGCCGGCGCCGCGGTGCGCGATCCACTTCGGGTAGGGCCAGTGCTTCATGTCACGCGCTGCCCGCTGTCGGCGTCGAACCAATGCAGCCGCTCGGCGGGCACGCCCAGTGCCACGCGCGCGCCGGGCGCCGGCGATGCCAAGGTGCCGTCGATGCGCACGATGAACAGCGTCTCGCCGATGCGCGCGTACACCAGCCGCTCGGCGCCCAGCGTCTCCACCACCTCGACCTGCAGCTGCCAGTCGCCTTCGCCCCACAGCGCGTGCTCGGGGCGCAGGCCGAGGATCAGCTCGCCGTCGCGCGGCGCGCGCTGCGGCAGCGGCAGCGCATGTTCGCCGACGACGAAGCGCGTGCCATCAGCGCGGCCGCGCAGCAGATTCATCGGCGGTGAGCCGATGAAGCCGGCGACGAAGGTGGTGGCCGGTGTCTGGTAGACCTGCTCGGGCGTGCCGAACTGCTCCATGCGCCCGGCGTTCATCACGATCATGCGCTGCGCCAGCGTCATCGCCTCGACCTGGTCGTGGGTGACGAAAAGGGATGTGATGCCCAGTTCGCGGTGCAGCTTCTGGATCTCGAGCCGGGTCTGTGCACGCAGCTTGGCGTCCAGGTTGGACAGCGGCTCGTCGAACAGGAACACCGCAGGTTCGCGCACGATCGCGCGGCCCATGGCCACGCGCTGGCGCTGCCCGCCCGACAGCTCGCGCGGCTTGCGCTGCAGCAGCGCGCCCAGCTCGAGGATCCGGGCCGCCTTGTCCACCCGCGCGCGGATCTGCTCGGCCGGCAGCTTGGCGATCTTCAGCCCGTAGGCCATGTTGTCGAACACGCTCATGTGCGGGTACAGCGCGTAGTTCTGGAACACCATCGCGATGTCGCGCTCGGCCGGTTCCAGCCGGTTGACGACGCGCGCGCCGATGGCGATGTCGCCTTCGCTGATCTCCTCCAGCCCCGCCACCATGCGCAGCAGCGTGCTCTTGCCGCAGCCCGACGGGCCGACGATGACGACGAACTCGCCGTCGCCGATCTCGGCATCCACGCCGTGGATCACCTGGTTGGCCTTGGGGCCGTGGCCGTAGCGCTTGACGACGCCGCGCAGGGAGATGGCTGCCATGTAGGGTTGTTGTGGGGTTGCTATTTCTCGGTGTCGACCAGGCCCTTGACGAACCACTTCTGCATCACCATGACGACGATCGCCGGCGGGATCATCGCCAGCATCGCGGTGGCCATCACCGCACTCCACTCGGTCTGCGCATCGCCGCCGGAGATCATGCGCTTGATGCCGATGACCACCGGGTACATCGATTCGTCGGTGGTCACCAGCAGCGGCCACAGGTACTGGTTCCAGCCGTAGATGAACTGGATCACGAACAGCGCGGCGATGCTGGTCGACGACAGCGGCACCAGCACGTCCTTGAAGAAGCGCATCGGCCCGGCACCGTCGACGCGCGCGGCCTCGACCAACTCGTCGGGCACGGTCATGAAGAACTGGCGGAACAAGAAGGTGGCGGTGGCCGAGGCGATCAGCGGCACCGTCAGCCCGGCGTAGGTGTTGAGCATCCCGAGGTCGGCGACCACCTTGTAGGTCGGTGCGATGCGCACTTCCACCGGCAGCATCAAGGTGATGAAGATCGCCCAGAACGCCGCCTGGCGGAAGCGGAAGCGGAAGTAGACAATGGCGAAGGCCGACAGCAGCGAGATCGCGATCTTGCCGATGGCGATGGTCAGCGCGGTGACCAGGCTGATCCACATCATGCGCGCCACCGGCGCCTTGGAGCCCGGGCCTTCGCGCGTGCCTTCGAGCACATCGCGGTAGTTCTCGACCAGGAGGCTGCCCGGCGTCATCGGCATCGGCGGATGGATGATCTCGTCGTTGCTGCGCGTGCTGGCGACGAAGGTGATGTACACCGGCAGCGCCACCGCGAGCACGCCCAGCAGCAGCACCAGGTGCGCGAGCAGCGTCAGCAGCGGGCGGCGTTCGACCATGTCAGTTATTCATGGCGCCATCGCGCCTACCGCGACGGATGAAACCAACAGCCTTCACCGCAGAGGAACGGAGGACGCAGAGTTGGCGCAGGGGAATGCAATGCAGGAAAAGCAGAGCCGCACTTGTTCGTTTTCCTGTGCGGACCTCTGCGTCCTCCGTTCCTCTGCGGTGAATGAATTCGTGTTCCATCTCAATAGGTCACGCGCTTCTCGATGAAGCGGAACTGGATCACCGTCAGCGCCACGACGATGGCCATCAGCACCACCGATTGCGCCGCCGAGCCGCCCAGGTCCATGGCCTTGAAGCCGTCGTAGTAGACCCTGTAGACCAGGATCGCGGTGTCCTTGCCCGGGCCGCCCTGGGTTGACGCGTCGACGATGGCGAAGGTGTCGAAGAAGGCGTAGACCACGTTCATCACCAGCAGGAAGAAGGTGACCGGCGACAGCAGCGGGAACTGGATGCTCCAGAAGCGCCGCCACGGCCGCGCGCCGTCGATCGCCGCGGCCTCGATCAGCGACTTCGGAATCGCCTGCAGCCCGGCCAGGAAGAACAGGAAGTTGTAGGACAGCTGCTTCCACACCGCGGCGGTGACGATCAGCGTCATCGCCTGCGCGCCGTTGAGCAGGAAGTTCCATTCGATGCCCGCGCGCTCGAGCAGGTACGACAGGATGCCCACGCTGGGCGCGAACATGAACATCCACAGCACCCCGGCCACCGCGGGCGCCACCGCGTAGGGCCAGATCAGCAACGTTCGGTACAGCCCCGAGCCCTTGATCACGCGGTCGGCAAACAGCGCCAATACCAGCGACAACGCCAGCCCGATGCCGGCCACCAGCACCGAGAAGACGGCGGTGGTCCAGAACGACGCCAGGTAGGTCGGGTCGTTGAACAGGTTGCGGAAGTTCTCCAGCCCGACCCACTCGACCGAGGTGCCGAAGGCGTCGGACTGCTGGAACGACTGCACCACGGCCTGGCCCGCCGGCCAGAAGAAGAACACCGCGATCACCGCGCCCTGCGGTGCCAGCAGCGCCCACGGCAGCCAGCGCGAGCGGAAGGCGACGCGCTTCTCGGCGACCATGGCAACGGGTCAGAGCGCGCCGGACTTCAGTTCTTGATCGACTTCTGGAAGCGTTCCAGCAGCTCGTTGCCGCGCGACACGTAGGCGTCGAGTGCTTGCTTGGCGGTCTTCTTGCCGGCCCACACGCCTTCGAGCTCCTCGTCGGCGATGCGCCGGATCTGCACGTAGTTGCCCAGGCGGATGCCGCGCGACTTGTCGGTGACCTTGCGGATCATCTGGTTCACCGCGGTGTCGGCGCCGGGGTTGTCCTTGTAGAAACCCGACTTGGCGGTCAGCTCGTAAGCGGCCAGGGTGATCGGCAGGTAGCCGGTACGCTTGTGGCTGGCCGACTGGATCTCGGGGTTGGACAGGAAGTCGAAGAAGGCGGCCACGCCCTTGTAGTCGGCGGGCTTCTTGCCGCTCATCACCCACAGGCTGGCGCCGCCGATCACGGTGTTCTGCGGCGCGCCGGGCACGTCGGCGTAGTACGGCAGCGTGGTCACCGCCCAGTCGAACTTGGCGTTCTTCTTCACGTTGCCGAAGAAGCCCGACGAGGTGGTGATCATCGCGCACTCGCCCGACACGAAGGTCGCCTCGGGGATGTTGTCGCGGCCCTTGTAGATGAACAGGCCCTGCTTGGCCATGTTGCCCAGGTTCTCGATGTGGCGCACGTGCAGCGGCGAATTGGCCACCAGCCGCGCGTCCCAGCCGGCCAGGCCGTTCTTCTTGGTCGCCAGCTCGACGTTGTGCCAGGTGGAAAAGCTCTCCAACTGGGTCCAGCCCTGCCAGGCGACGGTGAACGGGCACTTGTGGCCGGCGGCCTTGAGCTTGGCGGCGGCGGCGGCCACGTCCGACCAGGTGGCCGGCAGCTTGGCGGTGTCGATGCCGGCGGCCTTGAAGGCGTCCTTGTTGACGTAGAAGACGGTCGTCGAGCTGTTGAACGGGAAGCTCAGCATCTGGCCGTTGGGCGCGGTGTAGTAGCCGGCCACCGCCGGGATGTAGGCGGCGGGGTTGAACTTGTAGCCGGCGTCCTTCATCACCTTGGCCACCGGCACGCTCGCGCCCTTGCTCGCCATCATGGTCGCGGTGCCGACTTCGAACACCTGCAGGATGTGCGGCGCCTGGCCGGCGCGGAAGGCGGCGATCGCCGCGGTGAACGAGTCGGTGTAGCTGCCCTTGTAGGTGGGCACGATCTTGTAAGCCTTCTGGCTTTCGTTGAACTGCTTGGCCAGGTCGTTGACCCACTCGTTGTTGACGGCGGTCATCGAGTGCCACCACTGGATCTCGGTCTGCGCCAGCGCGGGCAGGGCAGACCACAGCGTGATGGCCGATGCGGCCAGGGCGAGCGACTTCAGTTTCATTTCGACTCCGTGGGTGCGGGCGAGCGGCGCGCGCTGTGGCGCAGGCTGGCCTGGGATTGAACGACAGCCGCCTTTCTTTCACACAAGCGTTCGGCGCGGCTATGGGGATAACCCGCCGCGGCGCAGGCGGACTGGCCGGTGGGGCAGGGGCGATGTTGCGCTGCGGTAGCATGCCGCGTTTGCCTTGTGGCGCCGCTGGCCTGGTTGTCCGCGCCCGAGTTTCATGAACGCACCGCACCCGATCGACTCCGCGTTGCCCGATGCCGCCCGCATCGACGCGCACGACGCACCGCGGCTGCGCGAGATTCCGTACAACTACACCTCGTTGTCCGACCGCGAGATCGTGCTGCGCGTGCTCGGCGCGCGCGCCTGGGAGCTGCTGAACCTGTTGCGCCAGCAGCGGCGCACCGGGCGCTCGGCGCGCATGTTGTACGAGGTGCTGGGCGACATCTGGGTGGTGCAGCGCAACCCCTACCTGGAAGACGACCTGCTCGACAACCCGAAGCGCCGGCAGCTGCTGGTCGACGCGCTGCACCATCGGCTGGGTGAAGTCGAGCGCCGCCGCGCCACGGTGGCCGCGAGCGAGCATGACGTGTGGGTCGGCGAACTGCTGGCCGCGGCGCGCGACGCGGTCGAGCGTTTCGCCGCGCAGTTCCGCCGCGTGTGGGACCTGCGCAAGACCACGCGCCGCGTGCTCGGACGCGTCACCGCCCGCGACAACATCAAGTTCGACGGCCTGTCGCGCGTGTCGCACGTCACCGACGCCACCGACTGGCGCGTGGAGTTCCCGTTCGTCGTGCTCACGCCCGACACCGAGGCCGAGATGGCGGCGCTGGTAGCCGGCTGCATCGAGCTGGGCCTGACCATCATCCCGCGCGGCGGCGGCACCGGCTACACCGGCAGCGCGGTGCCGCTGAGCTGGCGCAGCGCGGTCATCAACACCGAGAAGCTCGAGGCCTTGAGCGAAGTCGAGTGGCAGCGCATCCCCGGCGTCGCGCACGAGGTGGCGACGATCCGCAGCGAGGCGGGCGTGGTGACGCAGCGCGTGGCCGACGCGGCCGATGCCGCCGGGCTGGTGTTCGCGGTCGACCCGACCTCGGCCGAGGCCAGCTGCATCGGCGGCAACATCGCGATGAACGCCGGCGGCAAGAAAGCGGTGCTGTGGGGCACGGCGCTGGACAACCTGGTGAGCTGGCGCATGGTCACGCCCGAGGCCAAGTGGCTGGAAGTGACCCGGCTGGACCACAACCTGGGCAAGATCCACGATGCCCCGGCGGCGCGCTTCGAGCTGAAGTACTTCGACGCCGGCGGCAAGACGCTGGAGCGCAGCGAGACGATCGAGATTCCTGGCAGCACCTTCCGCAAGGAGGGCCTGGGCAAGGACGTCACCGACAAGTTCCTGGCCGGGCTGCCCGGCATCCAGAAGGAAGGCTGCGACGGCCTGATCACCAGCGCGCGCTGGCTGCTGCACCGCATGCCGGCGCAGGTGCGCACCGTGTGCCTGGAGTTCTTCGGCAACCCCAAGGACGCGGTGCCGAGCATCGTCGAGATCAAGGACTACCTGTTCGCGCAGGCGGCGCAGGGCGGCGCGATCCTTGCCGGGCTCGAACACCTGGACGACCGCTACTTGAAGGCGGTCGGCTACAGCACCAAGAGCAAGCGCGCCACCGCAGGTGGCTCGGCATCCGTGCTGCCGAAGATGGCCCTGTTCGGCGACATCGTCGGCGACGACGCCGACGCGGTGGCGCGCGCCACCAGCGAGGTGGTGCGCATCGCCAACTCGCGCGGGGCCGAGGGCTTCGTCGCGGTCAGCCCCGAGGCGCGCAAGAAGTTCTGGCTCGACCGCAAGCGCACCGCGGCCATCGCGCGCCACACCAACGCCTTCAAGATCAACGAGGACGTGGTCATCCCGCTGCCGCGCATGGGTGAGTACACCGAGGGCATCGAGCGGCTGAACATCGAGCTGAGCCTGCGCAACAAGCTCGAGCTGGTCGAGGCGCTGCAGGTCTTGTTCGCGCGCGGCGCGCTGCCGCTGGGCAAGGCCGACGACGCTGCCGCGCTGCCCAGCGCCGAGCTGCTGGGCGACCGCGTGCAGCAGGCGCTGCAACTGCTGGCCGAAGTGCGCGAGTCGTGGCAGGGCTGGCTGGCGCAGCTGGATGCGGTGCAGCCGGATGAACTCGGCAAACCCGGGCGCACGCTGTTCGCGCTGCTGCAGGACCACACGCTGCGCGCGTCGTGGAAGACGCAGATCTTGAAGCCGCTGCAGGCGATCTTCGCGGGCGCGCCCTTCGAGCCGATCGTGCACGAGTGCCGGCGCATCCACGCCCAGGTGCTGCGCGGCCGCGTCTGGGTGGCGCTGCACATGCATGCCGGCGATGGCAACGTGCACACCAACATCCCGGTCAACAGCGACAACTACCCGATGCTGCAGACCGCGCACCAGACGGTGGCGCGCATCATGGCGCTGGCGCGCAGCCTGGGCGGCGTGATCAGCGGCGAGCACGGCATCGGCATCACCAAGCTCGAGTTCCTCGACGACGCCGAGCTGCGGCCTTTTGCCGAGTACAAGGCGCGCATCGACCCTGAAGGCCGCTTCAACAAGGGCAAGCTGCTGCGTACGCCGGTCGGCGACGAGCGCGCCGCCGACCTGAGCGCCGCCTACACCCCCAGCTTCGGGCTGATGGGCCACGAGTCGCTGATCATGCAGCAAAGCGACATCGGCGCCATCGCCGACAGCATCAAGGACTGCCTGCGCTGCGGCAAGTGCAAGCCGGTGTGCGCGACGCACGTGCCGCGCGCCAACTTGCTGTACAGCCCGCGCAACAAGATCCTGGCGACCTCGCTGCTGGTCGAGGCTTTCCTGTACGAGGAGCAGACGCGCCGCGGCGTCAGCCTGGCGCACTGGCAGGAGTTCGAGGACGTCGCCGACCACTGCACCGTGTGCCACAAGTGCTTGGCGCCGTGCCCGGTGAACATCGACTTCGGCGACGTGACGATGAACATGCGCAACCTGCTGCGCAAGATGGGGCGCAAGAGCTGGCGCCCCGGCAACGCGGCGGCGATGTTCTTCCTCAACGCCACCGACCCGCGGATCATCAAGGCGATGCGCGTGGCCATGGTCGGCATCGGCTTCAAGGCGCAGCGCATCGCCAACGACCTGTTCCAGCGGCTGGCGCGCAAGCAGACCGCGGCACCGCCGGCGACGCTGGGCCCGGCGCCGGTGAAGGAACAGGTGATCCACTTCATCAACAAGAAGATGCCGGGCGGGCTGCCGAAGAGGACCTCGCGCGCGTTGCTGGACATCGAGGACAAGGCCTACGTGCCGATCATCCGCGACCCAAAGGCCACCACCGCGGAGAGCGAAGCGGTGTTCTACTTTCCTGGCTGCGGCTCGGAAAAGCTGTTCAGCCAGGTCGGGCTGGCGACGCAGGCGATGCTGTGGCATGCCGGGGTGCAGACGGTGCTGCCGCCGGGCTACCTGTGCTGCGGCTACCCGCAGCGCGGCGCGGGCCAGTACGACAAGGCCGAACGCATGATCACCGACAACCGGGTGCTGTTCCACCGCGTGGCCACCACGCTGAACTACCTGGACATCAAGACCGTGGTGGTCAGCTGCGGCACCTGCTACGACCAGCTGCAGGGCTACCAGTTCGACAAGATCTTCCCCGGCAGCCGCATGATCGACATCCACGAATACCTGCTGGAAAAGGGCATCAAGCTCGAAGGCACGGGCGGCTACCTGTTCCACGACCCTTGCCACAGCCCGACCAAGCTGCAAGAGCCGTTGAAGACGGTGCAGGCGCTGGTCGGCGCCAACGTGGTGCAAAGCCAGCGCTGCTGCGGCGAAAGCGGCACGCTGGGCGTGACCCGGCCCGACATCGCCACGCAGGTGCGCTTTCGCAAGGAAGAGCAGCTCAAGCGCGACGAAGCCGCGCTGCGCGCCAGCGCCGCGCTGCCGGCGCAGGGCAACCTGAAGATCCTGACCACCTGCCCGAGCTGCCTGCAGGGGTTGAAGCGCTACGAGAACGACCTGACCAGCGGCCTGCTCGAAGCCGACTACGTGGTCATCGAGATGGCGCGCCACATCCTGGGCGAGAACTGGCTGCCCGAGTACGTGGCGCGCGCCAATGCCGGCGGCATCGAGCGCGTGCTGGTGTGAACAAGGAGTGAACCCATCGTGGCAGGACTGGCCCCCGACACCCCTGCAGTGACCGCATTGACGCTGCACCAGGCCTCGCGCGTGCTCGAGATCGGCTTCGCCGACGGCCACGCGTTTCGCCTGCCCTTCGAGCTGCTGCGCGTGTACTCGCCATCGGCCGAGGTGCAGGGTCACGGTCCGGGGCAGGAGGTGCTGCAAACCGGCAAGCGTGGGGTCGGCATCGACGAGCTGCAGCTGGTCGGCCACTACGGCGTGCAGCCGCGTTTTTCCGACGGCCACGACAGCGGCATCTTTTCGTGGGACTACCTGTACCGGCTCGGCCGCGATCAGCAGGCCTTGTGGCAGCGCTACGAGCAGCGGCTGGCCGCTGCCGGGCTGGACCGCGACGCGCCGATGATCGCGCCCGCGGCAGCACGGTCCTGCGGGCATTGACAGCGACAACGAGGGCCAAGCAGTGAGCCAGACCCATTTCGGCTTCGAGACGGTGGACGAGACGCAAAAGGCCGAGCGCGTGCGCGGCGTGTTCGATTCGGTGGCGTCCAAGTACGACCTGATGAACGACCTGATGTCGCTGGGCGCGCACCGCGCCTGGAAGGCCTATGCGGTCGGCGTGGCCAACGTGCGCCCCGGCGACAAGGTGCTGGACATCGCCGCCGGCACCGGCGACCTGACGCGCGCCTTCGCACGCCGCGCCGGACGCAGCGGGCTGGTGGTGCACACCGACATCAACGAAGCGATGCTGCGCGCCGGACGCGACCGGCTGCTCGACGAAGGGCTGCTGCTGCCCAGCGTGGCCTGCGATGCCGAGCAGCTGCCCTTTGCCAGCGAGCGTTTCGACCTGGTCAGCGTCGCCTTCGGGCTGCGCAACATGACGCACAAGGAGCGCGCGCTGGCCGAGATGTGCCGCGTGCTGCGCCCGGGCGGGCGGCTGCTGGTGCTGGAGTTCTCGCAGGTGGCCGAGCCGCTGCGCAAGCCCTACGACTGGTATTCGTTCAACGTGCTGCCGCGGCTGGGGCGGCTGGTCACCGGCGACGGCGACAGCTACCGCTACCTGGCCGAGTCGATCCGCATGCATCCGAGCGCGCCCGAGCTGAAGGCAATGATGCAAGCCGCCGGCTTCGGCCATGTCGACGTGCACAAGCTCACGGCTGGCGTGGTCGCGCTGCATCTGGGCATCAAGTGCTGAGGCCGATCCGCCGCTGCCGGCGGCAGGGCACGCATAAACTGCCGGCCCCTTGTTGCTGTGCAGGCCGATGACCGCCATGCGAAACCCGCCGAACCCAGCCCCGCGCCGCATCGCCGCGGCCGGCGCGCTTGCTGCTGCCGTGCTGGCACTGGCGGCATGCGAGAACAAGACCACCCCTGCTGCAGCGCCGATGGCGGCCAAGGTCAACGACGACGTGATCACCGTGCAGCAGCTCGAGCACGTGCTGCAGCAGCAGCGCGGTCTCAAGCCCGAGCACACCGATGCCGCATCGCGGCTGGTGCTGCACCGGCTGGTCGACCAGCAGCTCGCGGTGCAGCAGGCGCAACGGCTCGAGCTCGAGCGCGACCCGCGCGTGGCGCAGCAGCTCGACGCCGCGCGGCGCGAGGTGCTGGCGCGCGCGTACCTCGACAAGACCGGCGAGGCCGCGGCCAAGCCCAGCGCCGACGACGTGGCGCGCTACTACGGCGAGAACCCGGCGCTGTTCGCGCAGCGGCGCATCTACAACCTGCAGGAGTTCCAGATCGAGGCCAGGCCCGAGCAGGTGGCCGCGCTGAAGGAGCAGCTCGCGCAGCTGAAGAACATCAACCAGTTCGTCGACTACCTCAAGGAGAACCAGTTGCGTTTCAGCGGCGCGCAGGCGGTGCGCGGTGCCGAGCAGCTGCCGATCGCCAGCCTGGGTGCGTTCGCGGCGATGAACGACGGCCAGGCCGTGCTCAACGCGACGCCCGGCGGTGCGCAGCTGATCGTGCTGGCCGGCTCGCGGGCGCAGCCGGTGACGCTGCAGCAGGCGACGCCGGCGATCGAGCAGTTCTTGCTGAATGCCCGCAAGCGCGAGCTGGTTGCCGCGCAGTTGAAGTCGCTGCGCGAGGGCGCACGCATCGAGTACGCCAGCGCCTACGCCGACGCGGCCAGCGCCGCCGCCGGCGCAGCCAGCACGGCGGCGCCGGCCTTCGCCCCTGCGACATCGGAGGAGGCCAGCGCGCCGCGGTGAAAGACCGCACCGCGCCACGCCGATGTGGCGCGCGGTGTGGCGTTTGACGCGGCAGCGGCGCCTTCGGTGCCGGGATAATCCGCCGTCTGGGCTTGGCCTGTCCGCAACTGCGGCAACGCGCGTTGCCGGTTTCCCCCATGAAGATCTTGCTCACCGGCGCGGCCGGTTTCATCGGTATGCACGTGTCGCAGTTGCTGCTGGCGCGCGGCGACACCGTGGTCGGCCTGGACAACCTGAACGACTACTACAGCGTGCAGCTCAAGCGCGACCGGCTCGCGCGCCTGACTGCCTTGCCGGGCTTTCGCTTCGTGCAGCTGGACGTGGCTGACCGCGAAGGCATGGCCGCGCTGTTCGAGCGCGAGCGCTTCGACCGCGTTGTGCATCTGGCGGCGCAGGCCGGGGTGCGTTATTCGCTGGTGAACCCGCACGCCTACATCGACAGCAACGTCGTCGGCTTCATGAACGTGCTCGAGGGTTGCCGCCACACGCAGGTGGCGCACCTGGCGTACGCGTCCAGCTCGAGCGTGTACGGCGGCAACACGAAGATGCCGTTTTCCGAGCACCACAACATCGACCACCCGGTCAGCATGTACGCGGCGACGAAGAAGGCCAACGAGCTGATGGCGCACACCTACAGCCACCTGTTCGGCCTGCCGACCACCGGCTTGCGCTTCTTCACCGTGTACGGCCCCTGGGGCCGGCCCGACATGGCGCTGTTCCTGTTCACCAAGGCGATGCTCGAGGGCCGCGCGATCGACGTGTTCAACCACGGCCGCATGGTGCGCGACTTCACCTACATCGACGATATCGCCGAGGGCGTGGTGCGCGTGCTCGACCGCGTGGCGGCGCCCGACCCCGCTTTCGATGCCGCCGCGCCCGACCCGGCGCGCAGCAACGCGCCGTACCGCGTGTTCAACATCGGCAACCACGACCCGGTGCCGCTGATGGCCTTCATCGAAGCCATCGAGCAGGCCTTGGGCAAGACCGCGCAGAAGAACTTCCTGCCGCTGCAGGACGGCGACGTGCCGGCCACCCACGCCGATGTGGCCGAACTGGCCGAGTGGACCGGCTTCAAGCCCGCCACCGCGGTGGCCGACGGCGTCGCGCGCTTCGTGAGCTGGTACCGCGGCTACTACAACGCTTGAGCGCAACCTTCAGGGAATCGAATCACATGACCACGATCGCCGTCATCGGCCTGGGCTACGTCGGGCTGCCGCTCGCGGTGGAGTTCGGCAAGCAGCACGACACGCTGGGCTTCGACCTCGCCGCCGACAAGGTGGCCGCGTACGCCAAGCACGTCGACCCCACCGGCGAGGTCAGCAGCGCCGACCTGCGCGCGGCCACCCGGCTGCGCTGCAGCACCGACCCGGCCGTGATCGGCCAGGCCGACTTCATCGTCGTGGCCGTGCCCACGCCGGTGGACGACGCGCACCAGCCCGACTTCACGCCACTGGTCAAGTCGTCCGAGACCGTGGGCAAGCACCTGAAGCGCGGCGCCACCGTGGTGTTCGAGTCCACCGTCTACCCCGGCGCGACCGAAGAGGTGTGCATCCCGATCATCGAGCAGCACTCGGGGCTGAAGTGGAAGCGCGACTTCTTCGTCGGCTACAGCCCCGAGCGCATCAACCCCGGAGACAAGGAGCGCACCGTCACCAAGATCGTCAAGGTGGTGTCGGGCGACACCCCCGAGACGCTGCAGCGCGTGGCCGAGGTCTACGGCTCGGTCATCAGCGCCGGGGTCTACAAGGCCAGCAGCATCAAGGTCGCCGAGGCCGCCAAGGTGATCGAGAACACGCAGCGCGACCTGAACATCGCGTTGATGAACGAGCTGTCGCTGATCTTCCACCGCATCGGCATCGACACCCTCGAGGTGCTGAAGGCGGCCGGCACCAAGTGGAACTTCCTGCCGTTTCGCCCCGGCCTGGTCGGCGGCCACTGCATCGGCGTCGACCCGTACTACCTGACGCACAAGGCCGAGATGCTGGGTTACACGCCGCAGGTCATCCTGGCCGGGCGGCGTATCAACGACGGCATGGGCAAGTACGTGGCCGAGCAGACGGTCAAGCAGATGATCGCGGGCGACCTGTCGGTGAAGGGGGTGCCGATCATCGTGCTGGGCATGACCTTCAAGGAGAACTGCCCGGACATCCGCAACAGCAAGGTGATCGACGTGGTGCGCGAGCTGCAAAGCTACGGCGCCGACGTGCGCGTGCACGACCCGCTGGCCGATTCGGCCGAGTGCGAGCACGAGTACGGCGTCGCGCTCACCGCCTGGGACGATCTGCCGCAGGCCGCGGCCATCGTGGCCGCGGTGTCGCACAGCGCCTACGCCGAGATGGGCGTGGCCGGCGTGCTGAGCAAGCTGCGCCCGGGCGGCGTCTTCGTCGACGTCAAGAGCGCCTACGACCCGGCCGCGCTGCAAGCCGCCGGGGTGCACGTCTGGAGGCTGTAGCGCAGCCGCCAGCGGCTGTGTGTCCCTGAGCGATGGATCGCCCTGCCGGCCGCGAAGCCGGGGCCGCCGGATCGCGGCGGCGCGCATGACCCAGCGCAAGCTGGTGCGTTCGTCCGGCTCGTCCGGCTGCGTCGCGTCAATCGCCGCGGCGGCGCGCCCGGGCACACTGGCGCTGACCGCCGATCGCTTCGGCGACGAAGGAGTCTTCTTATGCGCACGCCCGCCGCGGCACTGATCGTCATGGCTGGACTGGGACTGGCCAACGCCTGCGCGGCGCAGGCCAGCTACAAGATCGACCCCGATCACACCAACGCGACCTTCGCCATCGATCACCACGGCGCGTCGGTCAACCGCGCACGCTTCGACGAGGTCTCGGGCACCGTGAGCTTCGACAAGGCGGCGCGCAGCGGCGCGGTCGACATCACGGTGCAGGTGCGCAGCGTGTACAGCGGCTCCAAGGGCTTCGATCAGCACTTGCTGGCGCCCGACCTGTTCGATGTCGCCGCCCATCCCACGATGCGCTTCGTCTCCGAGCGTTTGGTCTTCGACGGCGATCGGCTGATCGAGGTGCCCGGGCAGCTCACCTTGCGCGGGCAGACCCACCCGGTCACCTTGAAGGCCAACCAGTTCACCTGCTATGCCAACCGTCGCGCCAAGACCGAGGCCTGCGGCGGCGACTTCGAAGCCGTGATCGACCGCACCCGGTGGGGCATGAACTACATGGTGGATGCCGGCATGCCCAGGACCGTGAAGATCACCGCCACGATCGAAGCCTTCAAGCAGCCGCAGTAGGCGCCGCCCCGGCACGGCAGCCCAGAAGCAGGCGGTGTACCGGCGCACGCCGGCAGCCGCTGCCGGGCCGGCCCGCTTCGCTGCCGTGCGCGCCCGACGTTACAGTGCCGTGATGGCGCAGCGCTCGTGGCTCATCGACGGACTCAAGGTCGGCGCCTCGCAGCTGATCGTGCTGCATCACCTCGCGCGTTATGCGCCGATGGCCGAACTGGTGGCGCCCGATTGGCCCAGGCTGAGTGCGTGGCTGGCTGATGAAGCGCGCTACGTGGTGCAGCTGTTCCTGGTGGTCGGCGGCTTTCTCGCCGCGCAGGGCCTGGCGCAGCGCGAGCACGGCCTGATGCGGCTGCTGCTGCAGCGCGCCGTGCGCCTGGTGCCGATGCTGGCGGTGGCGTTGCTGGCGGTGCTGCTGGCCAGCGCGTGGCTGCCGGCGGGGCGCTGGCCCGATTGGGTCAGCCCCTGGCCCAGCGCGGGCGTGCTGGCCGCGCACCTGCTGCTGCTGCAGGATGTGCTGGGCATCGATTCGCTGTCGGCCGGCGCGTGGTACGTGGCGATCGATCTGCAGTGTTATGCGTTGCTGGCGGCCGGCGCGGTGCTGCTGCACCGCCACCCCGAGCGGCCGCTGTGGCAGTCGCCGCTGCCCTGGGCGGTGGCGGCGCTGACGCTGGCTTCGATCGCCTGGTTCAACCGCAACGCCGCGTTCGAGGCCTGGGCGCCGTACTTCTTCGGCGCCTATGGGCTTGGCGCGTTGGCCGCCTGGGCTCGGCGCTCGCGCGCGCTGGCGCTGCTGTTCACGCTGGTTTGCGTGGTGCAACTGGCGCTGGCGTGGTTCGAGCCGCGGCCGCGCGGCGTGGCCGCCTGTCTGACTGCCGCCGCGCTGCTGACGCTGGCCTCGCGCCGGGCCACGATCGGCGGGTGCACGCGCTGGCTGGCGGATGCAGCCGATGCCTGCTACGGCGTGTTCGTCATCCACTACGCGGTCATCGTCGCGGCCACCGCGCTGTGGCTGCGTCTCGATCTGCGCTCGGTACCCGCCGCGTACGGCCTGCTGCTGCTCGCCTGGGCAGCCAGCCTGGCGGCAGGCGCAGCGCTGCACCAGCGCGTCGGTGTGCCGCTGTCGCGCGTGCCCTGGGCGCGCCTGCCGCGTGTTGGCGCGACCTGAGCGGGGCGAGGACCAGCACCGCGCCGCCAGCACCGGCCAGGAGCCTTGGGCGCGGCTGCTCGAGCGCGTCGTGCGCAGCGGCTGCATGGCGCGGCGCACGCCGCGTTTTCACCGATGGCCGAGGGGGGTTTTGCGTCGAAACTTTGCGCGCGGCGCAATTCAAGAACTAGGGATGCCGCCATGAGGCCAGTCACCGAAACGCTTCAGGTCGACGCCGCCGTGCTCAGCGCGGCGGGCGCGGCGGCCTTTGCTGCCGCCGGCTGCAGCAGCGGTGAAGCAGCCACAGTGGCGCACGCCCTGGTCGAGGCCAACCTGTTCGGCCACGACTCGCACGGCATCGGCCTGCTGCCGCGCTACGTGGCCAACCTGCAGCAAGGCATCGCGCGCGCCGGGCAGTCGGTGCGCATCGTTGCCGACCACGGCGCGCTGATCGGCCTGGACGGCGGCTGCGGCTTCGGCCAGGTACTGGGCGAGCAGGCGATGGCGCTGGCCATCGAGCGCGCCCGCGCGGGTGGCGTGTGCGTGGTCGGTCTGGCCAACGCGCACCATCTGGCGCGCATCGGCCGCTGGGCCGAGCTGTGCGCTGCCGAAGGCTTTGCCTCGGTGCACTTCGTCAACGTGTTGTCGCGCCCGCTGGTGGCGCCGTGGGGCGGCAGCGATGCGCGGCTGGCGACCGACCCGTTCTGTGTCGGCGTGCCGCACGAACCGCATCCGCTGATCCTGGACTTCGCCACCAGCATGGCGGCGATGGGCAAGGCCGACGTCGCGCTGGCCGCCGGCAAGCCGATGGCCGACGGCTTGCTGATGGACGCGGCGGGGCGCCCGAGCACCGACCCGGCGGTGATGTTCGGCGAGCCGCCAGGCGCGCTGCTGCCCTTCGGCCAGCACAAGGGCTTCGCGCTGGCGGTGATGTGCGAGCTGCTCGGCGGCGCGCTGTCGGGCGGCCAGGTGCAGCACTGCAATCCGCCGCACAACCCGATGCGCAACAACATGCTGTCGATCGTGTTCGCGCCCGACAAGCTGGTCACGCGCGAAGCGCTGGCGCGCCAGGTCGGCGAGCTCGCGGCTTGGCTGCGCGGCTCGCCGCTGGCACCGGGCGCGAGCGGCATCTTCCTGCCGGGCGAGCCCGAGCGGCTGAGCGCGGCGCAACGTTCGCGCCACGGCATCCCGCTGCCGCGGCGCACCGTCGATGCGCTGGCAGCCTGCGCGCGCGGCCTGGGCGTGGCGGCCTTCGACGCACTCGCTGCCGATGCGCGGTGGCGCAGCGAAGGAGCGCGGCCATGACGGCGCGGCCGCTGCGATGCAAGAGCCGGTAGCCAGCGCCCCGGCCGAGGTTGGCGCCGGCTTCGGCCCGGCCGGGCGCGTGCTGCTGGCGACCTGCAAGCTGCTGGCGATCATCGGCGGGCTGGTCTTCGTCGCGCTGGTGGTGATGTCGCTGGTCTCGATCACCGGGCGCAAGTTGTTCTCGGCGCCGGTGCCCGGCGATGTCGAGGTGCTGCAGATGTGTGCGGCGGCGGCTTCCGCCTGCTTCTTCGCCTACTGCCACCTCGCCCACGGCGACGTCAAGGTCGACTTCTTCACCCACCATCTGCCCGCCGCCAAGGTCGCGGCGTTGGACGCCTTCGGCTCGCTGCTGGTGGGCCTGTTCGGTGCGCTGCTGGCCTGGCGCACGGCGGCTGGCGCGTTGAGCGTCAAGGAGGCCGGCGAGACCTCGGCGATCCTCGGCTGGCCGGTGTGGATCGCGCAAGGGCTGATGGTGCCCGGCTTTGCGCTGCTGGCACTGGCCGGCTTCTACATGGTGGGGGTGCAGCTGCGCACGATTTCGGCGGCACGCGCGAAAGCGAGGGCCACACGGTGAGCGGCACCACCGTCGGCTTCGCCATCTTCGCGGTGATGCTGGCGCTGATGGTGGTGCGCGTGCCGATCGGCATCGCGATGTTCAGCGTCGGCGCCGGCGGCTACCTGTACCTGACCGGCAACCCCAACGGCTTGCTCGCCTCGCTGAAGAACCTGGGCTACGCGCGGCTGTCCAACTACGACCTGATCGTGATTCCGCTGTTCCTGCTGATGGGGCAGTTCGCGACCCACGGCGGGCTGTCGAAGTCGCTGTTCCGCTGCGTGTCGGCCTTCCTCGGCCACCGCAAGGGCGGCGTGGCGATGGCGTCGATCGGTGCCTGCGCCGGCTTCGGCGCGATCTGCGGCTCGTCGCTGGCCACCGCCGCGACGATGGGCCAGGTGGCGCTGCCCGAGCTGCGCCGCTTCGGTTATTCGGGCGCACTGGCCACCGGCGCGCTGGCTGCCGGTGGCACGCTGGGCATCATGATCCCGCCGTCGGTGCCGCTGGTGGTCTACGCCATCCTGACGCAAGAGTCGATCGGCAAGCTGTTCATGGCGGCGGTGCTGCCCGGCATCATCGCGATGCTGGGCTACATGCTGGTGGTGCGCATCATCGTCGGCCTGAAGCCGTCGGCCGGCCCGGCCGGGCCGCTGGTGCCGTGGCCGGCGCGGCTGCGCCGCCTGGCCGAAGTGACGCCGGTGCTGCTGGTGTTCCTGGTGGTGATCGTCGGCATCTACGGCGGCTGGGCCAACCCCACCGAGGCGGCGGCGATCGGCGCGGCGGCGTGCGGCATCCTGGCCATCGTCAGCGGCGGCATGCGCACCCAAGGGTTGGTCGCCAGCGCGCTGGGCACCGCGCAGGCCACGGCGATGATCTTCCTGGTGCTGCTGGGCGCCGACATGCTCAACACCACGCTGGCGCTGTCGCAGATGCCGGGCGAGCTGGCCAACTGGGTCAAGCACAGCGGGCTGCCGCCGCTGCTGGTGATGGTGATGATCCTGGTGATCTACATCTTCCTCGGCTGCGTGATGGATTCGCTGGCGATGATCCTGCTGACCATCCCGATCTTCTATCCGATGATCATGGGACTGGACTTCTGGGGCATGCCCGACCAGGACAAGTCGATCTGGTTCGGCATCCTGGCGCTGATGGTGGTCGAGATCGGCCTGGTGCATCCGCCGGTGGGCATGAACGTCTACATCATCAACCGCCTGGCCAGGGACGTGCCGCTGACCGAGACCTTCAAGGGCGTGGTGCCCTTCTTGCTGTCGGACCTGGTGCGCATCGTGCTGCTGCTGTACTTCCCGATCCTCTCGCTGGTCCTGGTCAACACCTTCAACCGCTAGATCAACCACGAACCGCCCGCGCAGGGCAAAGGAGCCGAAGCGATGACACCCACCCGTTCGATCACGCTGGCCGCCGCCGCGGCGCTGCTGCTGAGCCACGTGCCGGCGCAGGCCCAAGAGGTCGTGCTGCGGCTGCACCACTTCCTGCCGTCGCAGGCGACGATCCAGGCGATGGTCTTCAACCCCTGGTGCGACAAGATCGGCAAGGAGTCCGGCGGCAAGATCAAGTGCCAGATCTACCCGTCGATGCAGCTCGGCGGCACGCCGCCGCAGCTGTTCGACCAGGCCAAGGACGGTGTGGCCGACATCATCTGGACCGTGCCCACCTACCAGGCCGGGCGCTTCATCAAGTCCGAGGTCTTCGAGCTGCCGTTCATGGCGAAGAACGCCGAGACCGGCAGCCCGGCGCTGTACGAGTACGTGCAGAAGAACGCGATGGACGAGTTCAAGGGCGTGCGCATCCTGGCGATGCACCTGCACGACGGCGCGCTGCTGCACTTCGCCAAGCAGCAGGTGAAGAACCTCGACGACCTGAAGGGGCTGAAGGTGCGCGGGCCCACGCGCATCGGCGCCAAGGTGCTGACCGCACTGGGCGCCACGCCGGTGCAGATGCCGCTGCCGCAGGTGCCCGAGTCGGTGGCCAAGGGCGTGATCGACGGCGCGATGGTGCCGTGGGAAGGCGTGCCGCCGATCAAGCTGCAGGAGATCGCCAAGTACCACACCGACACCGCGGCCGGCGCGCCGCGCATGTCCAACACCATCTTCGTCATCGCCATGAACGAGGCCAGGTACAACGGCCTGCCGCCCGAGCTGAAGAAGGTGATCGACGCCAACACCGGGCTGGAGTGGTCCAAGCAGATCGGCCGCGCCTTCGACAGCACCACCGAGCCGGCCAAGAAGCTCGCCGCCGCGGCCGGCGGCGTGTTCGACACGCTGAGTGCCGCCGAGTACGAGCGCTGGGTCAAGCAGACCGAAGGCGTCAACAAGGAGTGGATCGGCGAGGTCGGCGCCAAGGGCGCCAACGGCCAGGCGCTGCTCGACGACGCACGCGCGCTGATCAAGAAGAACGGCGGCTGAACGAACCGCTGGCGCGCGGCCGGCGGCGGGCGCTCTTCGCCGAAGACGCCGAACCCCGGCTGCGCGCCGCGAGCGGTGATCCCTGGTCTGGCGCCGCATCGCGAGCGCGATTCAGGGCGTCTTCACCGAGACCGGGGCCGGCGCTTTGTCGCCGTGTCACCTGTGCTTTGCCAGCCCGCGCCCGTTGCTCAGCCCGCGCGCCAGAACCGACGGTGCAGCGCAGCGATCTCTTCTTCCACCTGCGGCAGCGGCCCGGTCACCTGCGCCGGCTTGTGGCCGCGCGCGAACACTTCGCGGCAGGGCAGGTCCAGCGTCGGGTTGTGCTGATGGTTGCCGGTCAGCTCGAGCAGCCGGCGTTCGCTCATGCCGTAGACCACACGGCCGATGTGTGCCCAGTACTGCGTGCCGGCGCACATCGCGCACGGCTCCACCGTGCTCACCAGCGTGCACTGCCACAGCACGTCGGCGGCGAACTGGCGGGCGGCGCTGCGCGCCAGCACGGCTTCGGCATGTTCGACGCTGTCGATGTTGGCTTGTTCGAGCAGCACCGTGGCGCCGTCGGGTGCGACCAGCAGCGCGCCGAACGGGTGGTGGCCGGCGGCCATCGCCGCGCGCGCGATGTCGTTGGCGCGCCGCAGGTGTTGCAGCATCTGATCGGTGGTCATGCGGGTGGTCATGGCTTTGGCCAAGGGGGTGCGCGGGCAAGGATAATTCGCGGCCTTCATTGCCTGGCGCCGCATTCGCTGGCGTTGCCTTTCATGCCTTCCCCCGTCTTGACCCTCGTGATCCCGTCGGTGCTTGCCGCGGCCACGCTCGCCGCAGCCGCGCAGGACGGCCATCTGCCTGCGCCGAGCACCGCCAGTGTCGACCCCGCGCAGCCTGCCGACACCTCGGCCGCGGCCAAATCATCGTGGCTCGACCCGGGCGGCCACTGGCGGCTGATGGCCTCGCCTTACACCGCGCACTACCACAAGAACGACACGGGCGAGCATGAGCTGGTCTACATGTTCGGCCTGGAGCGCCAGCGTGTCGACGGCTGGGTCTGGGGCGGCGTGTATTTCAGCAACTCCTTCGGCCAGTCCAGCGGCTACTTCTACGTGGGCGAGAAGGTGATCGGCTTCAGCCCGCTGGACAAGCTGTTCTTCCAGTGGACCGCGGGCATCATGTACGGCTACAAGGAACCGTACGAGGACAAGGTGCCGTTCAACGTCAACGGCTTCTCGCCCGGCGTCACGGTGGGTCTGGGCTGGCAGTTCACCCGCGAGTTCTCGATGCAGGCCATCACGCTGGGTGGTGCCGGGCTGATGCTTCAGTTCGCCTACGACCTGCGCTGAAGCCGCGCGCGCCGGCACGGCAGCGGTGGTGTGCCGGCGGCTTCGGCGCTGCGGCCCGTGCCCTACTGCAGCAGATCGAACAGCGTGCGCGCCACCACCTTGGTCGCGCGGCGCAGGTCTTGCAGCTCCAGCCGCTCGTCGGCGCGCTTGGCGTGGCTTTCGAGCACGGTGCGCGGGCCGGCGCCATAGATCGCCGCCGGGATGCCGCGCTCCACGTACAGCCGCACGTCGGTGTACAGCGGCGTGCCGCTGGTCGGGATCGGCTCGCCGAACACCGCCTCGCCGTGCTTTTGCAGCGCATCGACCAGCGGCTTGTTGCCCGCCAGCGGCTGCATCGAATTGGCCAGCAGCAGCCGCTTGATCTGCACCGTGATGCCGGGGCAGCCGGCGGCCGCGTCGGTGATCACCTTGCGGATCGCGGCTTCGACCTCGGCCGGCTTCTCCTCGGGGATCATGCGCCGGTCGAGCTTGAGCACCACCTTGCCCGGCACCACGTTGGTGTTGGTGCCGCCTTCGATGCGCCCGACGTTCAGGTACGGGTGCGTGATGCCCGGCACCTTGGACGTGACCTGCTTGTAGAGCAGGTTCTGCGCGTACAGCGCGTTCAGGATCTGGCAAGCACCCTGCAGCGCATCGACGCCGGTGTCGGGGATCGCGGCGTGCGCCATCTTGCCGTGTACCGTCACTTCCATCTGCAGGCAGCCGTTGTGCGCGGTGACCACCTGGTAGCTGAAGCCGGCGGCCAGCAGCAGGTCAGGCTTGGTCAGCCCCTGCTGCAACAGCCAGCCGGGGCCGAGCTCGCCGCCGAACTCCTCGTCGTAGGTGAAGTGCAGCTCGACGCCGCCCTTCAGCTTGGCGCCCAGCGACTCCAGCGCGCGCAGCGCGAAGGTGTAGGTCGCGAAGTCGCTCTTGCTCACCGCCGCGGCGCGCGCGTAGAGCTTGCCGTCCACCACCTCGCCGCCGTAGGGGTCGTGGCTCCAGCCTTCGCCGGGCGGCACCACGTCGCCGTGCGCGTTGAGCGCGACGGTTGGGCCGCCGTCGCCGTAGCGGCGGCGCACGATCAGGTTGGTGATCGACTGCAAGCCGTAGTCGGTGACTTCCTGCGCCGGCACCGCGTGTTTCTCCACCTCGTAGCCGAAGGCTTGCAGCAGCTCGGCGGTGCGTTCGGCGTGCGGCGCGTTGTTGCCCGGCGGCGTGTCGGTGGGCACGCGCACCAGTTGCTGCAGGTAACCCACCTCCTCGTCGAAGTGGGCGTCGATCCAGGCGTCGAGTCTTGCGTAGGTGTCTTGGCTCATGACAGTTCCGTGGCGAGTTGGTCGAGCAGATGCTGGAAGGCGCGCACGCACAGTTCGGTGTCGTCGTTGGTGATCGCTTCCAGCGGGTTGTGGCTGATGCCGGCGTTCAGTCCGCGCTGGAACAGCATGGCCTGCGGCATCACTTCGTGCAGCTTCATCGCGTCGTGGCCGGCGCCGCTGGGCATGCGGAACACCGGCAGGCCCTGCGCCTGCACCGCACGCTCCCAGCGCTGCTGCCAGGCCGCATCGCTGGGCGCAGCCGCCGCGCGCACGGCTTCTTCGAGCTTGAAGCTCAGGCCGCGGCGCTCGCAGATGCGCGCCAGCTCGGCGCGCACGTCGGCGATGCAGGCGTCGCGCACCTCGTTGGTGGTGGCGCGGATGTCCAGGCTGAACTTGCAGCGCCCGGGCACGACGTTGATCGAGCCGTTGGGCACTTCGAGCATGCCCATCGTCGCCACCAGATCGGGCACGCTGCCGCCGCGCTGCTCCAGGTACAGCGCCAGCTCGGCCGTGGCGGTGGCGGCGTCGCGGCGCCGGTCCATCGGCGTGGTGCCGGCATGGCTGGCCATGCCGATGATCTCGCCGACGAAGCGCGCATTGCCGTTGATCGAGGTCACCACGCCCAACGGCAGGTCGAGTTCGTTGAGCACCGGGCCTTGTTCGATGTGCACCTCGACGAAGCCTTGGTACTTGCTCGGGTCGCGCTGCAGCTTGGGGATGTCAGGTATGCACAGCCCGGCGTGCTGCATCGCCTCGCGCATGGAGATGCCGTCGGCGTCCTTCTGCTCCAGCCAAGTGTTGTCGAAGTGGCCGGTCAAAGCGCCCGAGCCCAGGAACACCGCCTTGTAGCGCTGGCCTTCTTCCTCGGCGAAACCCACCACCTCGAAGTCGAAGGGCAGTCGCTTGCCCGCGCGGTGCAACTCGCGCACGCAGGCCATCGGCACGAAGATGCCCAGCCGCCCGTCGTACTTGCCGCCGTTGCGCACGGTGTCGTAGTGGCTGCCGGTGAGCAGCCGCTTGGCGCTGCGGTCGCTGCCGTGGTAGAGGCCGACGACGTTGCCGACCGCGTCGATCTCTACTTCGTCGAAGCCGCAGTCGGCGCGCATCCAGTGCGCCAGCCGCTGCGCGCAGGCGCGGTGCGCGTCGGTCAGGTAGGTGACGGTGAGCTCGCCGCGCTCGGCATAACCCGGGTCGCTGTTGCTGCTGAGCCGCTCGGCCCAGTCCCACACCAGGTTGCCGAGCTCTGGCGAATGGCCGAACTTGTCGTTCAGGCGGATCTCGGCAATGCGGTGGATGTTGCGCAAGGCTTCGGCGCGCTCGAAGTCCGGGTGGTTGTGCAGCCGGCGCTCGAAGGTGGCGATGATCGCGGCCTTGTTCAGCCCCAGCCCGCGCGGCCCGCGCACCGCCAGGATGAAGGGGAAGCCGAAGCGCGCGTTGTAGTCGGCGTTGAGCTGCTGGATCTTGGCGAACTCCTCGGGCGTGCAGTCGGTGAGGCCGGCCTTGCCTTGTTCGTTGGTCGATTCGGCGGTCAGCGTCTTGGCCACCATCGCCTTGCCGGCCAGTTCGGGGTGGGCGCGGATCAGCGCCAGTTGCGGCTCGACGCCGGCGTCGCGCAGCACCTGCACCAAGGCCAGCTTCAGCGCGGCCAGGCTGGCGAAGGGCCGCTTGGCCCAGGCGGCCTCGGCGATCCACGGCGAGTGTTCGTAGGTGCCGTCGAGCAGCGCGGTGAATTCGGCCTGCGTGGCGGCGTTGAGTTGTTGCAATGTGATCGTCATCTCATTCCCAGACAAAAGCGGTGTTCGCGTCAAAGGGGTGGGTGGCCTTCCAGTGGCGCGCGACGTCGATGCGCTTGCAGATCCACACGCGGTCGTGTTTTTGCACGTGGTCGAGAAAGCGCTGCAGCGCGCCGATGCGCCCGGGCCGCCCGAGCAGCCGGCAGTGCATGCCGATGCTCATCATCGACGGGCCGCCGCCGCCGTCGGCCGGATCGCGCGCGCCTTCGGCGTAGTGCGCGTCGAAGGCGTCGCGCAGGTACTCGAAGAACTCACCGCCGTGGCTGTAGCCCTGCGGCAGCGCGAAGCGCATGTCGTTGCAGTCCAGCGTGTACGGCACCACCAGCTGCGGCGCGAGCGCACCGTCGCTCTTGCGCACCTGCAGCCAGAAGGGCAGGTCGTCGCCGTAGTAGTCGCTGTCGTACTCGAAGCCGCCATGGTCGGCCACCAGGCGGCGCGTGTTCGGACTGTCGCGCCCGGTGTACCAGCCCAGCGGACGTTCGCCGGTGAGCTGCTCGATGATGCGCATGCCGGTTTGCATGTGCTCGCGCTCCACTTCAGCGTCCAGGTTCTGGTAGTGGATCCAGCGCCAGCCGTGGCAGGCGATCTCGTGGCCCAGCTCGCGAAACGCTGCGGTGACTTCGGGGTAGCGCTGCAGCGCCATGCTGACGCCGAACACGGTCAGCGGCAGGCCGCGCTTCTCGAACTCGCGCAGGATGCGCCACACGCCCACGCGCGAGCCGTACTCGTAGATGCCCTCCATGCTCAGGTGCCGCGCCGGGTAGGCCGCCGGGTTGAACATCTCCGACAGGAACTGCTCGCTGCCGGCGTCGCCGTGCAGCACGCAGTGTTCGCCGCCTTCTTCGTAGTTCAGCACGAACTGCACGGCCACGCGCGCATCGCGGGGCCAGTGCGGGTGCGGCGCCCGGCGGCCGTAGCCGGCCAGGTCGCGCGGGTAGCGGGGGGTGGATTCGGACATGCGTGGGGTCTCCGGGTGTTCTTGGGGTCAGGTCGGCTGCAGCACGGTGGCCAGGTCGGCCACGCGCGGCTTGAGCTGCAGATTGCGTTCGACGTTGCCCAGGTGCGCTTCGAGCAGCCGCACCGCGGCGCGTGCGTCGCGCTTCTCCAGCGCGTCGACGATGGCCACGTGCTCGGCCTGCGAATGCCCGGCCGAGTGCGACGACTGGTACATCAGCGCGATCAGCGAGCTGCGCGTCAGCAGGTCGGCCAGCAGGTCGGCCAGCACCTGGTTGCCCAGCATGCGCGCCAGCACCACGTGGAAGTCGGCCAGCAGCCGCGTGCGCCCGGATACGTCGGGGTGCGCCACTGCGGCGGCTTCGGCGGCCAGGTGCTCGCGCAGCTCGGCGATCTGCGCGTCGGTGATCACCGCGCACAGCTGGCGCACCATCGCTGCTTCGAGCATGGTGCGCACCTCGAACACCTGGTGCGCCTCCTGCACGCTGGGCTTGGCGACGAAGGCGCCGCGCGCCGGCTCCAGCGTCACCAGCCGGTCGCTCTTGAGCTGGTTCAGCGCCTGGCGCACGAGGGTGCGCGACACGCCGAAGATGTCGGCGATCTGCTGCTCGACGAGCTTGGTGCCGGGCATCAGCCGGCGCTCGATGATCGCGCTGGTGATCGACTCGACGATGCGCTGCGTCGACCCGGCCGCGGCGTCGGCGCCAGCGGCGGTGGCCGAGCGCGGGCGCGCGGAGCGCGCTGCGGGGGCGGCGTTTCGGGCCATGGTCGGGCGTGGATCGGGATTGATGGGGCTTGCGTTGTATCCCGAAGTGTATACACTTTGCGCTCGCATGCAAGCGCTTTGCGGGCAGTCCGTCCCGGATCGCGCGGCCCTCGTCCGACTCACCCGATCCAACCGCTTTACTGCCCTCGACCAAGGATGACCTCATGGGAAAACTCACCACCCACGTGCTCGACACGATGAACGGCTGCCCGGCCGCCGGCATGGCCGTGCGGCTGTACCGCATGGACGGCGCTGCGCCGCAGCTGATCAAGCAGCTGCAGCTCAACCACGACGGCCGCGCCGACCAGCCGCTGCTGGCCGATGCCGAATTGCAGCCCGGGCGCTACCGGCTGGTGTTCGGCGTGCATGCGTACTTCCGCGGTCTGGGCGTGAAGCTGCCCGAGCCGGCCTTCCTGGACGAAGTGCCGCTGGACTTCGGCATCGCCGACGCCACGCTGCACTACCACGTGCCGCTGCTGGCTTCACCCTGGAGCTACTCCACCTACCGCGGTAGCTGACACACGCGCGCTGCGACATGCACAGCGCCGGGCTCGCCGACGAACTGCTGCGCCGCTTGCACAGCGCGCCGGCGCTGCGCATCGTGGTCGAGCGCGTGCAGGGCTCGGGGCCGCGCGAGGCCGGCGCCTGGATGGCGGTGTTTGGCGACGCGGCGGGCGGCAGCATCGGCACGATCGGCGGCGGCCGGCTCGAGTTCGACGCGGTGGCCGACGCGCGCGCATTGCTGCGCGGGCAACCGCTGCCCCTGCAGCGCCGCTTCGCGCTCGGGCCGTCGCTGGGCCAGTGCTGCGGCGGCGTGGTCTGGCTGCGCTACGAGCCGTTGACACGCGGTGACAGCTACCGCCTGCGTGCGCAGCTGCGCGAAGCGACTCGCACCCACATGCCGGTGGCCCTCTTCGGCGGCGGCCACGTCGGCGCGGCGATCGCGCGGCTGCTGGGCACGCTGCCGGTGCGCACCCACTGGATCGACAGCCGCGACGAGGTCTTTCCGCCCGAACTGCCGCTGAACCTGCGCAGCGAGCACTCGGACCCGGTGCACGCGGCCGTGCCCACGCTGGAGGCCGGCTCGCAGGTGCTGATCATGAGCTTCAGCCACGCCGAGGACCTGGACATCGTCGCCGCCTGCCTGCGGCGGCGGCGCGAGCGCGGCGACCTGCCTTTCATCGGCCTGATCGGCAGCAAGACCAAGTGGGCCACCTTCAGGCACCGCCTCGAAGCGCGCGGGTACACGGCCGCCGAACTCGACGCCGTGACCTGCCCGATCGGCGTGCCCGGCGTGGTCGGCAAGGAGCCCGAAGTCATCGCCGTGGCGGTGGCTGCACAACTGATGCAACAAAGGCATCAGCAATAACTGCGGGAAAACCCGCGATCGGTGTTCGGATCATCTGTATACACTTTCGTGTACAAGTCGCAGCGGCGCAGGCCCGGCGTCCAACACTTTCGGACCCCGGCCTTGTGCGCGACCCAAGAAGTAGGCTCAGAGCGCCCGCGGTGGTGAGCCCACAGGAGTCATCGACATGGATGCCTATCTGCTCGACTGGGTCAACCTGCTGCTGCGCTGGACCCACGTCATCACCGCGATCGCCTGGATCGGATCGTCGTTCTACTTCGTGCTGCTGGACAACAGCCTGAGCAAGCCGCAGGAGAAGGAGCTCAAGGACAAGGGCGTGGACGGCGAGATGTGGGCCGTGCACGGCGGCGGCTTCTACCACTCGAACAAGTACATGGTGGCGCCGCGCTGGAAGCCGCTGCCCGAGAACCTGCACTGGAGCTACTGGGAGAGCTACACCACCTGGCTGACCGGCTTTGCCCTGTTCACGGTGCTGTACCTGTTCAACGCCGGCAGCTTCCTGGTCGACAAGAGCGTGTACGACTGGTCGCCGACGATGGCCATCGTCACGTCGCTGGGCTTCCTGGTGGCGTTCTGGGTCATCTACGACGTCATCTGCCGCACGCTGGGGCAAAAGAGCAACGGCGACCTGGTGGTCGGCGCGCTGGTCTTCGTGTTTGTCATCTTCGCGTCGTGGCTGGCCTGCCAGCTGTTCGCCGGGCGCGCCGCCTTCCTGCTGGTGGGCGCGATGCTGGCCACGACGATGAGCGCCAACGTGTTCTTCTGGATCATCCCCGGGCAGCGCACCGTGGTGGCCGACCTGCGCGCCGGGCGCACGCCGGATGCCATCCACGGCAAGCGCGGCAAGCAGCGCAGCGTGCACAACACCTACTTCACGCTGCCGGTGATCGTGGCCATGCTGTCCAACCACTACGGCTGGCTGTACCAGGGCCCGAACAACTGGCTGGTGCTGGTGCTGCTGATGCTGGCCGGCGCGCTGATCCGCCACAGCTTCGTCGCGCGCCACAAGGCGCACGTCGAGCACCGGCGCACGCCGTGGGAGCACGCGGTGGTCGGCACGCTGGTGCTGGTGGCGATGGCCATCTGGCTGGCGCCCAAGCCGCTCAGTGCCGAGCAGATCGCCGCGGCCAAGGCGGCCGCCGCGCAGCCGGCCGGTTACGTCCAGGTGCGCGAGGTGCTCGACCAGCGCTGCGTGATCTGCCACAGCGCCGACGTGCAGCAAAAGAACGTGCGGCTCGATACGCCGCAGGACCTGAAGGCGCACGCCCAGGCCGTGTACCAGCAGGCCAGCGTGCTCAAGCTGATGCCGCTGAACAACGCGACGCAGATCACCGACGCCGAGCGCGGCCTGATCCAGCGCTGGTACGAATCCGGCGCACCCGTCAACTGATTGATCTGGCTTGCGGCCCTCGGGCCGCGGGCCGCCCCAAGGGCACCCCCGGCGCAGCGGCGACAGGCGGATCGCTGCGCCCTTGCTTGATGACCTGCCTGACCTACCAACGCTTCCAACGCTTCCAACGCTTCCAGACGCGAGGAGACTCCGCATGAACACCGCTACCGCCACCGCCGCGGCTGCACCGTCGGCAGCGCCGCCCGGCGTGCACCCGGTCGACGAAAAACTGCCGCTGGGGCGCGTCACCGCGCTGGGCCTGCAGCACGTGCTGGTGATGTACGCCGGCGCCATCGCCGTGCCGCTGATCGTCGGGCGCGCGCTCAAGCTCGACGCCGAACACGTCGCCTTGCTGATCAGCGCCGACCTGTTCGCCTGCGGCATCGCCACGCTGATCCAGAGCCTGGGCTTCGGCCGGCACTTCGGCATCAAGCTGCCGGTGATGATGGGCGTGACCTTCGCCGCGGTCGGCCCGATGGTGGCCATCGCCAACGCCGCACCGGGCAACGACGGCGCGCGCGCGTTGTTCGGCGCGATCATCGGCGCGGGCCTGATATCGATCGTCATCGCGCCGATGATCAGCCGCATGCTGCGCTTCTTTCCGCCGGTGGTCACCGGCACCATCATCACCATCATCGGCGTCAGCCTGATGCGCGTGGGCGTGGGCTGGGCCATGGGCGGGCCGGCGTTCCTGGCGCAGTTCACCGACGTGGGCAAGCTGGTGGGCATGGTCGACAGCGCCAAGCACACCGCGGTGGCGGCCGAGGTGCCGGTGAAGATCGGCGCGGTGCCGCTGGTCGACAACCCGGCCTACGGCGCACTCGACCATCTGGCCATCGCCGCCTTCGTGCTGGTGGTGATCCTGCTGCTGGTGAAGTTCGGCAAGGGTTTCATCGCCAACATCTCGGTGCTGCTGGGCATCGTCGCCGGCTGCGCGGTGGCGATCGCGCTGGGCAAGATGAACTTCGACAAGGTGGCCAAGGCCGGCTGGATCGACGTGGTCACGCCGTTTGCCTTCGGCATGCCGACCTTCGACCCGGTGATGATCCTGACCATGACGCTGGTGATGATCGTGGTGATGATCGAATCCACCGGCATGTTCCTGGCGCTGTCGGAGATGACCGACAAGCCGATCGGCCAGAAGGAGTTGGCCGCCGGCTTGCGCACCGACGGCCTGGGCACGCTGATCGGCGGCATCTTCAACACCTTCCCGTACACCAGCTTCAGCCAGAACGTCGGCCTGGTGGGCGTGACCGGCGTGCGCAGCCGCTACGTCACCGCGGCTGGCGGCGTGATCATGATCGTGCTCGGCCTGCTGCCCAAGATGGGCGCGGTGGTCGAGGCGATTCCGCAGTTCGTGCTGGGCGGCGCCGGGCTGGTGATGTTCGGCATGGTCGCGGCCACCGGCATTCGCATCCTGGCGGGGGTCGACTACAAGAACAACCGCTTCAACCTGTACATCGTCGCGCTGTCGATCGGCTTCGGCATGATCCCGCTGGTGGCGCCGCGCTGGAGCCAGCAGATGGCGCACAGCCTGCATCCGCTGCTCGAGTCGGGCATCTTGCTCACCGCCATCTCCGCCGTGTTGCTCAACATGTTCTTCAACGGCTCCAAGGGCGACACCGCCGCCATCATCGAGGCGGCCAAGACCGCCGAGGCACACTGACGAACGCCCCCGGCGCCTGACCCAGGCTCGGGCCCCGGGGAGCGAGAACCCATCACGACCGGCTGGAGGAGACAACCCATGCCCACCTTGAACGTGCAACTGTTCGCCGGGCGCAGCGTCGAGCAAAAACGCGCGCTGGCCGCGGCGCTGACCGAGGCCTGCGTCAAGACGCTCGGCGGTTCGCCCGACGCGGTGGAAGTCATCTTCCACGACGTCGAGCGCCACGACTGGGCCACCGGCGGCAAGCTGTGGAGCGACGCACCCCCCAAGCCCAGCGGCGGCTGAGCGCGCCCGCGGCGACACCATCGACGAAGCGGCCGCCGCGAGGCCGCAACCCAGCCCGGCGCGCGAGGCGTGCCGGTTCGCAATCCGGCGCCGCGAGGGGCGCCGTTGCGGTTTGTCAGCAACGCGCCAACGCGCCACTGCAGGAGGCCACGAGCATGAAACACACCCTGACCCAGGCCGCCAGGCTGACCCTCGCGCTGGCGGGCATCGCTGCGCTGGCCGGCTGCGGCGATGACGATCCGCGCATGCCGGTCGAATCGATCACCGTGTTCGGCGACAGCATGCAAGACGTCGGCAGCTACCAGCCGGCCACCGGCGATCCGGCCAACCCGGGCAAGTTCACGGTCAACCCGGGCAGGGTCTGGGTCGAGAACATCGCCGCCAGCTACGGCCTGCGTCTCAGCCCGAACCGTGGGCTGACGATGGACAAGGACGCGAGCTTGGGCGCGACCAATCAGGTCGGCACCGCCCGCGTGATCGGCGGCAACGGTTATGCCGAAGGCGGCGCGCGCGTGGCCTCGTTCCCCAGCCAGAGCGGCATCGGCAACAACCGGCTGGTGGCGCCGGTGCGGGTGCAGATCGACAACTACCTGGCCGCCAAGCAGCGCTTCACTCGCGGCTCGCTGGTGCTGATCGACGGCGGCGCCAACGACAGCTACGCGCAGTTCAGCGCGGTGTGCTGGGGCACCGACGAAAACGGCCTGGGCCCGGGCAACACCACGCCGGCCATCGCCACCGAGCAGATCGCCGCGGCCGCGCGCGCCCAGGTGGCCAACGTGCGCAAGTTGACCGACGGCGGCGCCGGGCGGGTGCTGCTGCTGGGCGCATTCAGTTGGACCCACACGCCCTTTGCCCGGTACTACCTGAGCGAGGCCTACCAGGCCAGTGGCTGCTATGCCCCGGTCACGCCGCGGCAGGTGGACGACTGGACCACGCAGTTCAACCAGATCGTGCGCGACGGCGTGGCCGGTCTGCCCGGCGTGGTCTACGTCGACGCTGCCGAGTTGATGGCCGACGCGATGAGCAACCCGGGCAAGTACGGCCTGCGCGATACCGCCCGCCCAGCCTGCACCAACACCACGCCGACCAGCAGCGCGGTGTTTTGCACCATGGCCACGCTGGCCGAGCCCGGTGCCGACCAGACCTACCTGTGGTCGGACAGCTTCCACCTCAGCCCGCGCGGCCACAAGATGCTGTCCGACCTGGTGCAGCGCCGCCTGGACGACGTGGCGGTGCGGCGGTAGGCGGCGCGAAGCGGCCGCAGGCCGCTTTGCGCCGATCGCCGTCAGATGTCGTCGAACGAGCCGTGGCGCCCGGCGCCGGCGGCAAAGCGCGCGGCGCCGGCCACGCCGTCGGTGCGCAGCGACTGCAGGCCCAGATCGAATTCGCGCTCCAGCGCCGCGGCCTCGGTTGGTGCACCCCATTGCTCGCGCGCCGACTGGCGGTCGTTGCGCATGCACTCTTGCGGCATGCGCGCGATCTGCCGGGCCAGCGCGACGGCCTCGGCGCGCGCTGACCCCGCGGCCACGACGCGGTTGGCCAGGCCGATCGCCAGCGCCTCTTGCGCATCGACCGCGCGGCCGGTGAGGATCAGGTCCATCGCGCGGCTGTGGCCGATCAGCCGCGGCAGGCGCACCGTGCCGCCGTCGATCAGCGGCACGCCCCAGCGGCGGCAGAAGATGCCGAAGGTGGCACCCTCGTCGACCACGCGCAGGTCGCACCACAGCGCCAGCTCCATGCCGCCGGCCACCGCATGGCCGTGGATCGCGGCGATCACCGGCTTGCGCAGTTGCAGCCGCGACACCCCCATCGGGCCGTCGCCGCTGGGGGCCAGGCGGTTGGTCTGGGGCGTGCCCACCGCCTTCAAGTTGGCGCCGGCGCAAAACGACGGCCCGTTGCCGGCCAGCACGGCGACCCGCGCGTCGGATGCGTCGAAGGCGCGGAACGCGGCGGCCAGCTCGGCCGCCATCGCGCCGTCGACCGCGTTGTGGCGCTCGGGCCGGTTCATGGTGACGATGGTCACGCCGCCGTCGTGTTCGACCACGATGTCGTTCATTGCCCTTGCTCCTGGCGCAACCGCTCGCGCAGCGCGCGCCGCAGGATTTTGCCCACCGCCGACTTCGGGATGTCGGCCACGAAGTGCACCGCCTTGGGCGCCTTGTGCGGTGCGAGCTTGGCGCGCACCAGCTCGACCACTTCGGCCTCGCTCAGGCTGCGGCCCGGCTCGAGCTTGACGAAGGCGGTGACCGCTTCCACCCACTTCGGGTCGGGCGCGCCGACCACCGCGCATTCGGCCACGGCGGGGTGGCCGAGGATCACGTCCTCGACCTCGCGCGGGTACACGTTGTAGCCGCCGGTGATGATCATGTCGCTGGTGCGGTCGATCAGGTGCAGGTAGCCGCGCTCGTCGCGCCGCGCGACGTCGCGCGTGCGCAGCCAGCCATCACCCGCGCGCATCTCGGCGTTGAGCGCGTCGGCGTCGTGGTAGCCGGCCATCGCGAAGGGCGCGCGCACCTGGATCTCGCCGACTCCCTCACCGGCCACCGCCTTGCCGCCGTCGTCGACCAGCCGCAGGTCGGCGTCGACCGCCGGCTGGCCGCAGGCACCCCACAGGCCGGGGTCGGCATGGTCGGCCGCGCTGAGCACCGTCATGCACAGCGGCGCTTCGGTCTGGCCGTAGTACTGCCACAGCATCGGCCCGAAGCGCTCGATCGCCCGGGCCAGCACCGGACGCGGCATCGGGCTGGCACCGTAGATCACCTGGCGCAGCGACGACAGATCGGCGCCATCGAGCGCGCCCGAACCCAGCAGCATCGCGATCATGGTGGGCACCAGGTTGATCTCGGTGACCTGGTAGCGCGCGATCGCCGCGGCGAACTCGCGCGGCTCGAAGCCGGCCAGCACCGCCGAGCAGCCGCCGCGCACCCAGTACGGCAGCACGAAGGTGCCGCTGGCGTGGATCAGCGAGGCCGCGTGCAGCATGGTCGAGCCGGGCCGCGCGTCGACCAGGTTGGCCAGCATGTTCGCCGCGATCGCCGCATAGCTGCCCTGGGTGTGGATCACCGCCTTGAGCTTGCCGGTGGTGCCCGAGGTGAACAGCAGCAGCAGCGGGTCGCTCGGGTCGGCATCCAGGTGGCGATCGCTGGCGTCGGCGTGCGCCAGCACATCGGGGCCGCCCGTGGCCGAGGCCGTGCCCAGGCCGAAGCAGCGCAGTCCCGGCAGGCGCTGCGCCAGCTCGCCTGCCCGTGCGGCAAGCGCCGCGTCGTGCAGCAACAGCGTGGTGTGCGACTGCTGCAGCATGTGCAGGTGCTCGTCCAGCGACAGCCGCGCGTTCAGCGGCACGCGCACCAGCCCCGACAGCACCATGCCGAAGTCGGTCGGCACCGAATGCGGCCCGTTGCCCACCAGCAGGGCGACGTGCTGGCCTGGTCCCACGCCCGCGTCCTGTAGTGCGTTGCCGATGCGGCAGGCGGTGGCGAAGACCTCGCGGTAGCTCAGCTCGGCGTCGGCCCAGCGCACGGCAACGCGCGCGGCGTGCTGGGCGGCGCCGCGGCGGATCAGTTCGGCGGTGGTGGGCATCGGTGGCGTCTCCTGGGTGGGTTTCGAGCGGGGTGCGCGGGGCGATCTGCTGCGCGGTGGCGGGGCAGTCTGGGCGCTGCGCCGGCGGCGGTCAAGCCGATGGGAGACACGGGCTTGATGCGGCAGCGCGGCCCGCTGCGGCCGACGCCATGGCCGCTGCAGCTTGGCAAGGGTGTGGCGTCAGTCGCTAGTCTGCCGCCGATGGATCGTTCTTGCGGCCTGTGTTCAGTGGCCCGGGCGATGGCATATCTCGATGCGGCGTGTCGCGCGAGGTACGCGCGCCTTCCGCGCGTCCACCTTGGTCGGCACCCTGCCGAGGTTTCAATCCACGCGCGCCCCGGGAGGGGCGCGCGACCGTCCGGCCTCGCGGTGCAGTCGATCGACGAGGCGTTTCAATCCACGCGCGCCCCGGGAGGGGCGCGCGACTTTGGGGGGAAGCTGCCGGTGTTCGTCTTCGACTGGTTTCAATCCACGCGCGCCCCGGGAGGGGCGCGCGACCCTCGGCGGTGCCGCCTTCGGCGCTTCGCGCGAGGTTTCAATCCACGCGCGCCCCGGGAGGGGCGCGCGACCCGGCAGCGCGCCGGTGGCGGGCAAGCTGGTGCTGTTTCAATCCACGCGCGCCCCGGGAGGGGCGCGCGACCTCGAAAACGGCATCTCGGACGCGCTGGTGGTGCTGTTTCAATCCACGCGCGCCCCGGGAGGGGCGCGCGACCCATCGTCGGCCCGTAGTTGACCTCGTACAGCGGGTTTCAATCCACGCGCGCCCCGGGAGGGGCGCGCGACCGGCCTCGCAGATCAACCTGCTGGCCGGCGGCGTGTTTCAATCCACGCGCGCCCCGGGAGGGGCGCGCGACTAAGTTTGGTTCCCTTAACGGATATTTGCGCGCTGTTTCAATCCACGCGCGCCCCGGGAGGGGCGCGCGACGTCGGCACATTGAGCGACGTGCCGATCGAGTACATGTTTCAATCCACGCGCGCCCCGGGAGGGGCGCGCGACAGTGGTGGCGGGAGTGCAGGCGACATGAGCGACGATGTTTCAATCCACGCGCGCCCCGGGAGGGGCGCGCGACGTCGCACCGCCGGCTGCGCTGCGAATGCTGAATCGGTTTCAATCCACGCGCGCCCCGGGAGGGGCGCGCGACTGTGCGCACCGACCGAGTAGACCTTGGACAACTGGTTTCAATCCACGCGCGCCCCGGGAGGGGCGCGCGACACCGTCGTTGCAAGCCCCGGTCCGTGCGGCCACTTTTTGCCGCCCAGCGCGAACCTGCCTCGACAGGGTCGCCATTGTGACTGCGCTGCATCCTCCGCGCGGCGCAGCAGCTTGCGCCGCGCGGTTCTCGGCGCCGCGCGAAGCTCCCCCGATGCGGCCGATGCTTGGGGTTCGCGCATCACACCACCAGCGCGGCGTCGAAGTCGGTGGCGCGAAAGTGCCCGTGCTCGCGCACCTCGCAGCCGCGCGCATCGGCCAGCCGATACAGCCGCAGGCAGTCTTTGTCGAGGTCGATGATCGACAGCAAGCGGCGCTCGAGCGCCTCCATGGCTGCTAAGTCGAGCCGGCACTCGAACACCGACTTCTGCACGCGCTGGCCGCGGCTCTCGCAGGTCTTGGCCACGCGGCGCAGGCGCCGGCGGCCTTCGCGGGTTTCGGTATTGACGTCGTAGCACACGATCACCAGCACGGTCTAGCTCCCGGGTTGCGCGCTATCGCATCCTGAACGGCGCGTAGTGATCGGCTTCGCCGCGCAGGTGGCGCGCCAGCAGCCGCGCCTGCACCAGCGGCACCAGCCCCAGCGGCAGGCTCTCGGCCAGCAGCGGGTGCGTCAGCGCCTCCTGCTTGCGCTCTTGAAAGGCGATCACCACCTGCTTGCGCGCGTCGCCTTCGAGCATCACCGCGCCGCCCTCGCGCAGCGCGAAGTCGGCTTCGCCGATCTGCAGCCGGTTGACCAGCGACAACGCCAGCCGGTCGGCCAGCGGCCTGAACTCCTCCATCAGGTCCAGCGCCAGCGCCGCACGCCCCGGGCGCAGCGCGTGCAGGTAGCCGACGTGCGGGTCCATGCCGGCGGCTTCGCAGGCACTGCGGCAGTCGTTCATCCACATCGCGTACAGGAACGACAGCAGCGCGTTCATGCGGTCGCGCGGCGGGCGCCGGCTGCGCCCGTCCATCGCGAAGTGCTGGCGCCGGTCGGGCCGCACCAGGCGGTTCAGCGCGGCGAAGTAGCCGCGCGCGGCCTGACCCTCGACGCCGCGCACCGCGTCCAGATCGGTCGCGGCCGGCAGGCTGCGCAGGCTGGCGGCGAGGTCCTTTGCCGCGCGCGCCAGCGCCTGCCGGTCGTCGGCATCCTTGGCTTCGCGCGCGCCGCGCAGCAGCACGTGGCGCTGGTTGTGCAGCTTGCCCGCCGCCAGGCGGCGCGCGTGCGCCAGCGCGAATGCGGCGTCGCCGCTGCTGCGGTGCTGCGCCTGGCGCAGCAGCACGTTGCCGGCGGTAGCGCCTTCGAGCCGGGCCTTGAAGCGGCCGTTGGCATCGAGCAGCACCAGCGCGATGCCGTCGTCGGCCAGGCGGTGCATCAGCGGCACGCTCACGCTCACCGGCCCGAAGCACACCACCGCGCCCAGGTGGTGCAGCGGCACGCGCAGTCGGGTGTCGTCGCCGACCAGCAGGCGCAAGGTGTCGTTGTCCAGCCGCAGGTGGCTGTCGGGCAATGTGACGTACAACGTGTTCAAAAGCTGCATGGCTTCAGCCGATGTCGTCGGGGCCGGGGTCGAAGGCGTCGCCGTCGGCGCCAGGATCGAAGGCGTCGCCGTCAGCGCCGCGGGCCAGCCGCGCCAGCGCTTCGGGCTGGCAGCGATCGCGCAGCGAGCAGCCGTGGCAGCGCCGCGCGTCGCTGGTCGGGCCCGGCAGCCGGCCGGCGTCGAGCATCGTGCGCACCGCGGCGGCGGTGTGCTCGACCTGCTGGCGCAGCGCTGCGTCGATTGCCACCACGCGCCGGCGCTTGCTGCTGGCGTAGAACAGCGCGCCTTCGGGCACCGCGCGGCCGGTCATCTGCTCCAGGCACAGCGCCTGCGCGGCCAGTTGCAGGTCGTCGCAGGCGGCGATGGCGGCAGCCTTGTGGCGCGAGCCGTGCTTGTATTCGACCGGGTAGGGCGTGCCGTCGGGCTCGAACTCCACCGTGTCGGCCTTGCCGATCAGGCCGAGCCGGTCGTTGAACAGCGGCAACGCACGCTCGACGCGCAGGCCGCGGCGCAGCTCGAAGCCGGGGCGGTCGACCTGCGCATGCACCGCCTGCCCGCGCAAGGTGTGCAGGTTGTCGTCGAAGGCCTGCTCCAGATGGATCAGCGCGCACTGGCGCGGGCAGTAGGCCCAGTGCTGCAGCGCCGAGATCGGCAGCGGTTCGGCGTCGCTCACGCGCTCGCCGGCAGTGCGCGCCGCCGCACGGTGCGTCCGTCGACGACCACCAGGTGCCCGGCGGCCCACGACGCGCGGGCAAGCAGCGAGTTCACTACCTGCGCCGGCCACGCCGGTGCGAACGGCCCCTGCCGCAAGTAGACGATGGCCGGCGGTGGCGGCAGTTGCCGCCTGAACACCAGCTCGCCGTAGTCGCGGTCGAGTGTCAGGATCCACCGTTGCTGCGCCACCGCGTGGCGCAGCACGTCGACGTCGCTGGCGCGGCGCATCAGTTCGGTGACCGACTCCACGTCCAGCCCCTGGGCGCGCAGCGCGAGCAGTGCCGGCCGCGGCCAGTTCTCGTTGGCCAGCAGGCGGATCGTCACGCCGGCGACGGTGCGAGCAGTATGTGCCGCTCCTCGTGCAGCTTGTCCGCCGCGAAGGCGAGTGCGGCCAGGATGTCGTCGTTGCTCAACTGCGGGTACGACTCGATCAGCATCTCGTGCGTCCATCCCTGCGCGAGCCAGCCGATGATCAGTTCCACCGACAGCCGAGTGCCCTTGACCGTCGGCTTGCCGGCGAGGATGTCGGGGTTGCAGACGATGCGTTCGCGCCAGTCCATGTTCAGCACCTGCGGATCAGTTTGACGCCGGCCGCTGCGTCGGCGCTTTCGCCGGGGTTCAGCGCGCGGCCATCGAAGTGCACCGAGTATGCGCCGAAGCCGCGCGCGGGGGCGTCGCCGCCGTCGGCGCGGGCGACGCTCAGCCGGTCGAACAGGTCGTGCGCATGCGCGTTGCCGAGCTTGCTGTCGTGCTCGAACACGTACAGCCCGCGGCAGGCCATCTCGCCGCGCGCGGCGCTGCGGTCGTGCTCGAACATGTGTTCGAGCGCCTGCCACAGCAGCGCCAGGTCGTCATGGTCGAAGCGGGTCTGCTCGGCCAGGAACGCCGAGACGAAACCGTGCGCGCGGTACAGGCCGTAGGGCACGGTGTGCTTGCGGCCCATCGTGCGGTTGTCGCCCTGCTGCTTCTCGGCCTCGGCCTGGGTGGCGACCGCGACGCGGGTGATCGTGTGTTCGAGTGCGACCACGGGTTCGATCGAGCGCGCGAAGGTCAGCTGCACCGGCCCGCGCACCTGCCCGGCATTGGTGCCGGTGGACATCACCGCGCCGAAGCAGCGCACGTCGTAGAAGTTCTGGCACATCCAGCCGCGCGCCTTGGCCACTTCGTCGCCGCTGCCCTTGCGCTTGTCCTTGCCCGCCTTCTTCTTCGGCGCGTCGTTCTCGGCCGGCTCGGCAGACTCGTCCTGCACCGGGTCGAGCTTCAACGCCGAATACGCGCGCTGGTGCTGCAGGTTGAGGATCGCCTTCTCGCGCACGTAGATCTCGAAGCGCTTCTCGCCGTCGACGGGATCGCGTTGTTCCTGCTCCTTGGTCAGCGCGATGAAGTTGCGCACCTTGCGCTTGAGCGCGACGTCGGTGACCAGTCCGTGCCCGGTTTCGGCATCCAGCCTTGGCAAGTTGCCGGCGTCGGGGTCGCCGTTGGGGTTGCCGTCCTTCACGTCGAACAGGTAGACGAAGTCGTAGCGGTGGGCGATGGGCATGGTCATGGTTGGGGCTCGGTGGTGGGCGATGCAGTGTCGGCGTCGCCATCGCCCTTGACGGCGAAGAACGACTGGCGTTGGTGGTAGTAGCCGAGCGCGAACAGCCCCTGCGCGTGCAGATCGAGCTGGCGCGGGAAGTCGCAAAGGCGCGGCTGCTCGAGGCTGCCGCAGACCTCGCCGATCAGCTTTTCGAAGTAGCTCGCTTCGCCGCCGGCCAGCTTGCCCAGGTGCGCGTTCTTCAGCCGCAGCAGCGTCGGGAACACCGACGCCGGCGTGCTCGACGCGGCGCCGTAGTAGCGGTCGCGAATGGTGGCGCTGATGCCGGGCTGCGCGCGCGACTGGATGCGTTCGAGCACGGCGAACAGCCGGCCCAGGCGGTAGGCGGGGTGGTCCTGGTTCACATCGAGTTCCTCGTGGATGTACTGGAAGTCGGCCGGCAGCGCGTGGCGCGCGCGGTGGCTGCGGTTGATGCAGGCCTTGAGGATCGCGGCGCGCAGGTAGGGCACGTTGCCGCCGAAGTCGCGCGTGGCCTGCTCGGCGCGGCAGCGGTTGACCGCGGCGTTGAGCAGCGCCGGCGGATACGGCGTGCCTTCGAGGATCGCGCGCAGCCACTCGCCGGCCAGTCGCGGCGGCACGTTGTCGGCCTTGCCTGCCGTGGCGATCGCGCGCAGCAGCCAGACCATCGACGGCGTGGCGGCATCGCGCTCGGACTGGCGGGCGATGCGCAGATCGTCGAAGTGGCGCAGTACGCGCGGCGCGAGCACGTCGAAGCGCTCGTGCAGCCACAGCCGCACGGCGATGCGCGACGCGTTGGGCGCCAGGCCGAGCACGAAGAAGCGCAGGCCGCTGTCGTCGGCGCCGCGGCTGCCGCTGCGCGCGCCGTCGAGCCGCTTGCGCACGGCATCGACATGCGCATCGGGGTTGTCGCCGAACACTTGCGCCAACTCGGCCGGCAGGGTGTCGTCGCGGTCGGCCCAGATCACCGTGGTGGCATCGCCGATCTGGATGCGGTTGGGCGAGTCGCGCCGCAGCAGGTGGTTCAGCGCGGTGGTGTAGGCGAACACCGCGCGCTCGCCGACCGGCGCGTTCTCGCCCTGGCGCTCGGTCTTGCCGTAGGACTCGAAGGCGCGCGCGTTGAACGACACGATGTTGGCGCCCGAGGTCTGCGCGTCCTTCACGCCCTTGATGCTCGGGTGCAGCCGCGCGATCGGCCGGCGCGCACCTTCGACCAGGCACCAGCCGGTGGGGCCATCGCCCGCCGAAGCCGCCGCCGCGCGCGCCACCGCGTCGCGCTGGCAGACCAGTTCGCCGCTGTCCAGCGCGAGCGCAAAGCTCAGCACCGGGTTGCCGTCTTCGATCTCGCGCCACGCCGGGTGGGCATGCAGCAGCGACCAGTCGGCGCGGTCGAGCGCAAGCAGCACGGCCCGGATGCCGAGGTCGTCCTGCGCGTCGCGCGGCAGCGCCTCGATGCGCGCGCGGAAGGCCGCTGCCGGCGTCTGTTCGCCACCGCCCTTGCGTTCGCGCGCCAGCCCGATCGCGTACTCGGCGCTGTCCCACAGCAGGTTGGCCTTGACGCCCGAGGTCTTCTTCTCGCCTTGCGGCACCAGGAAGCGCTGCGCGCGCAGCCGCTTGCCGTCGAGCTGGCGCGTGTCGCGCAACTGCACGACGCGGCCATCGGCGTCGAGCTCGATGACGAAGGGGATCTCCTTGTCCTCGAAACCGGCGGCCGGCAGCCGCCGCGCCGGGTCGGCATCGGCCGCGCGACGCTCGTAGTAGTCGACCAGCGCCTGCAGGATCACCGCGCCAGCTCCACTTCGCGTTCGTCGCATTCGACGATGCCGCCGACCATGCGCGCCTTGAAGAAGCGCGGCTGCGGGTCGGCGGGGTTGCTGAAGTCGAGGTCGTGCAGCATCCAGCCGAGGTCGCGGTCCTCGGCGATCGGCGGCGGCCCGGCCTTGGCGTCGTCGACCAGCCGCCAGCGCGCGGCGAACTCGCGGCAGCCGAGGTAGGGCTGGTTCACGCACTGCCCCTTGCGCGCGCGGCGCTCGAACATCTCGAAGAACTTGGCCGGCGGCTCGGGGTCGCGCCGGTCGTCGCGCACCACCAGGTCGGCGTGCAGCCGGTAGGCCACGTCGCGCAGCAGCAGCGCGGCGCGCTGCTGGCGGTCTTCGTCGACATACAGCGCCAGCTCGCCGCCCCCGGCATTCATCGCCTGCTGCACGTTGCGCGTGGACACCACCGAGGCGACCTCGTTGCGCCGCAGGTTGGTCCAGCGCAGCGGCGCCAGCACCTCGATGCGCACCACGCGCCAGTGCAGCGCCGGCTTCCAGAGGATTGCATCGAAGATCGCACGCGCCGCCGACGGCGTGATCAGCTCGTAGCTGACACGCTCGACCTTCATCTCGGGCCGCGTGAAGCAGGCCCAGTCGCCCCGGACTTCGAGGCAGTAACGGCGGCTGGTCATCGGTTCATCCCGTTTGCGATGTGCGGCATTATTGGGCCAGCGTGCGCGCATCCAGCACCGCGCCGTCGCGCAGCAATCCACGCCTGGCGTCGTAGCGCGTCGGGTCCTGCAGCACGAACCAGCCGGGCAGCGGCTCGGCGACGTCGCCGCGTGCGAGCCAGACGTCGACGTCGCGCCGCGGCGCCTGCACCACATAGCGCTGCAAGCTGCGCAGCTGCCAGCGCTGCGCATCGCCTGAATGCAATGCCGCCAATGCCGCGTCGCGCGCGGCCGTGTCACCCGACGCCGGCGTGTACGGCACGACCACGCTGCACTGGTTCTCGTCGTCGACCAGCCTGTAGGCGTCGGCGGCACTGCGCAGCCGCAGCGCGAAGTCGGGGCTGGCGCGCAGCATGTCGACGATGCCCTTGTCGTCGAGGTTGGCGAAGCGGCCGTACCAGTGTTCGAAGTAGCGCTGGAACAGCTGCGGCGGCAGCGTCTCGGGCCTCGATTCGCCGAGCACCGCGACGGTCGACTCGGCCGCACGGCGCAGCGTGGCCAGTACTGCGGGGATGTCCTGCACGAAGACCTCGACGCGCCCGCCGCGCGGCCCGAGCTGTCCTTCGCGGTTGCAGCGTCCCGCCGCCTGCGCGATCGAGTCGAGCCCGGCCAGCGCCCTGAACACCACCGGGAAGTCCAGGTCGACGCCGGCCTCGACCAGCTGGGTGCTGACCACGCGCAGCGGCCGGTCGTCGCCTTCGCGGCGTGCATCGAGCCGGGTCTTGATGCCGGCGATGACATCGGCGCGGTGCTGGCCGCACATCGCCGCCGACAGGTGCAATGTGCGCTCGCCTTCGGGCGCGGCGGCGTCGATCGCCGCCAGCAGCTCGGCGGCGGCCTTGCGCGTGTTGACGATCGCCAGCACCGCCTCGTGCGCCACCACGCGCGCGGCAAGCGCGGCGGGCGGCGGCAGTGCGTGCCAGTCGGTGGGCCAGGCGAAGCGCACACGTTCGAGCGCCGCATACAGCGGCGCGACCTCGCGCACGATCTCGGTCGGCTTCGCGCCGTCGCGCACCAGGCCGCGCAGCGACTGGCGCGCATCGAAGCGCCGGATGTCGGCCAGCACCGGCTGCGTCGCGGTGCACGACACGATGGTCGCGCCGTAATGCGCGCAAAGCAGCCGCAGCGCGTCGAGCGTGGGCTGCAGGAACGGCGGCGGCAGCACCTGCGCTTCGTCGAGCACGATCACGCAACGCTGCAGCCGGTGCAGCTTGCGGCAGCGGCTGGTGCGCGCGGCGAACAGGCTTTCCAGCAGTTGCACGTTGGTGGTGACGACGAGCGGCGCGTCCCAGTTCTCGCACGCCAGCCGCGAACGCGCGGTGTCGTGCCCGGGGTCGGCCTCGGCCTGGCTGTGGTGCTCGACCACCGCGTCGCGGCCGAACACGGCGGCGAAGACATCGGCGGTCTGCTCGACGATGCTGGTGTAGGGGATGGCGACGATCACGCGCTCCATGCCGTGCGCGACGGCGTGGCGCAGCGCAAACGCGAGCGAGGCCAGCGTCTTGCCGCCGCCGGTGGGCACCTGCAGGCTGAACACGCCGGGCGGCAGCGATGCGGCGGCGCGGCAGTCGGCCAGCACCTGGGCGCGCGCGCGCATCACCGGCTCGTGGCTGCGGCCTGCGGCGTGCACACGCCTCGCGAGCGTGTCCAGGTGCCTATCGAGCCGCGCAAGGTGGTCGACCAGCGGCGCGAAGCCGCTGCGCTGCGCCGCGCGCTTGCCGTCGAGGTAGGCCTCGGTGTCGATGAAGTCGGCATCGACCAGCGCCGAGAACAGCATGCGCAGCCACAGCGATTGCGCCAGCGGCTCGCGTTGCGCGAAGCCCGGAATTGCTGCCCACAAGTCGGGCGGGTTCAGGCCCGAGGGCAAGTCGAGCAACTCAGGGCAGGCCGCAGCACACACGGCGATGGCTTCGTCGCGCTCGCGCCTGCTTGCCAACTGGCCGCTGCCCTGCAGCCGATCGCTCAGATCGGCGTGGTCGTACAGCCCGTGGTGGTGCGATGCGATCAGGTGTGCGAACAGCCAGCCGGCAGCGCGGCCATGACTGCCATGCTGATTGCGCAGCAGGTCGAGCGCATGCAGCGCGCCGGCCGCGGAGTGCGTCTTGTCGGCCGTGACCAGTGCGCGACCCTCGACGTGTGCGTCAGCGTCTTGCCGCAAGTAGCGCTGGAAGCCAGGGCGGAACTTGCCCAGGTCGTGCCACAGGCCGGCCAGGTGGCCCCAGGGGGCCGAGGCCGCCGGCAGGCTGGCGGCGCTGAGCCGGGCGACGCCGCGCAGATGGTCGACCAGACCGTGCGCGGGGCCGTGGGCGATGCAGGCGTTGGCGGGCGGCGGTGCGGATGTCGTCATGACGGCATTGTGTCGATCCGGTGGCTCATCACGCGAGCCTGTCGCCGGCGCGACGCCGATTCGGCTTCGCCTGCGCCGCGCGTGTTGGCGCAGGCGCCCGAGGGATGCGCATGGCCCGAAATGAGTTGTCGACGTCCGGATCGGACCTCTCGCAGCGAACCCCTGTCTTGCGCGCTTGATTAACATTTTTCGAAGGCTTGTTCAGGTGCCCCACGCAGGTGGGTGACGGGTGTTCGATCGACGATCGCACCGCTGCTGTTCGGGTCGAAGGCGGCTCCGGTTGCGGGCTACTGTGCGAATTACCACCAAGGGGACAATCGATGCGAACTGCCGTGGGCGTGGCCATCGCGTTGGTGGTCGCATTGGCAAGCATCTTTGCCTTCTCGCCACGCCACGTGCCCGATCTGGCGCCGAACCGGGTGCCGATCGACCGCATGCAGCTCAGCGCCATCGTGCGCACCGACGCCGGCCTGATCACCGCGGGCGAGCTCGGCCACATCCTGGTGTCGAGCGACAACGGGGCCAGCTGGCGCGATGCCGCCGTGACGCCGCAGCGCCAGGCGTTGATCACGCGGCTGGTCTTTGCCGACGCCAAGCTGGGCCTCGCGCTCGGCCACGAGGGCTGGATCCTGCGCAGCACCGATGGCGGCCTGAGCTGGAAGGAAGCCGCCTTCGACAAGGAGCGCGGCGCGCCGCTGCTGGCCGCGGCGCGGCTGGCGCCGGGGCAATGGCTCGCGGTGGGGGCCTTCGGGCGGGTGCTGCGATCCAGCGATGACGGCCTGACCTGGCAGCCGCACACCCTGGCCGAACAAAGCGACTGGCACTTCAACGACATCGCGGGCGCGGCCGATGGCCGCCACTGGCTGGTCGTCGGTGAGTCGGGCACCGTCCTGCGTTCGGACGACGCGGGCGAGCACTGGCAGGTGGTGCCGGCGTTCTACAACGGCTCGCTGTACGGTGCGGTCAGCCTCGGCGGCGGCAGCTGGGTTGCCTACGGCATGCGCGGCAACGTGTTCCACAGCAGCGACGACGGCGCGAGCTGGGCGCCATCGCAGGTGCCGGTGGCGGTGTCGCTGCACGCCGATGCGCGCGGTGCCGACGGCCAACTGCTGCTCGGCGGCGAGGCCGGCACGGTGATCGCCAGCAGCGACGGCGGCAAGTCGTTCAAGGTGGTGCGCAGCGGCGCGCGCGAGACCATCACCGGCATCCTGGTCGAGCCCGACGGGCGCTGGCTGCTGGCCACCGACAACGGGTTGCAGACCCAGGCCGCGCCCGGCGCGAGCCCGAGTGCGGCCGCCGTCAGCCGCGCCCAACCCAACCCTTCGGGACACACCCAGTGAGCACACCGGCCGACCACACATCGACAGCCGTGCCGTCGCGCGTCGACGCGATCGTCTCGGTCCTGGCCCGGCTGCTGATCGCCTGGCGCAAGCCGCTGGGGCTGCTGTTCCTGGCGATCACGGTGGGGCTGGGCGCATCGGCGCTGAACACCCGGCTCGACCCGGGCTTCAACAAGCTGATCCCGCTGAAGCACGACTACATGGCGGCGTTCTTGAAGTACGCCAGCACCTTCTCGGGTGCCAACCGGGTGCTGGTCAGCGTGCACTGGAAGGGCCAGGGCGACATCTACAACCCCGAGTTCCTCGAGGTGCTGCGCAAGGTCACCGACGAGGTGTTCTACATCCCCGGCGTCAACCGGCCCAGCGTGCGCTCGCTGTTCACGCCGAATACGCGCTACATCGAAGTCACCGAGGAAGGCTTCACCGGCGACGTGGTGATCCCGGCGCGCTTCAGCGCCAACCCGGAAGAGCTGGCGCAGGTGCGCACCAACGTGGCCAAGGCCGGCGAGATCGGCCGGCTGGTGGCCAACGACCTGAAGTCGGCGATGGTCCAGGCCGACCTGCTCGAGGTCAACCCGCAGACCGGCGGCAAGCTCGACTACGCCGAGGTTGCGCGCCGCCTCGAGAAGATCCGCGGCGAGTTCAGCAACGCCGACATCGACATCCAGATCGTCGGCTTCGCCAAGGTGATGGGCGACGTCATGGACGGGCTGATGACGGTGGTGTTCTTCTTCGCCATCGCCTTCGTCATCACCGCGCTGCTGCTGTGGTGGTATTCGCGCTCGTTCAAGCTCACGGTGCTGGCGATCACGGTGGCCACGATGCCGGTGATCTGGCTGCTGGGCCTGCTGCCGCTGATCGGCTACGGCGTCGACCCGATGTCGGTGCTGGTGCCGTTCTTGATCTTCTCGATCGGCGTGTCGCACGCGGTGCAGATGACCAACGCCTGGAAGCAAGACGTGCTGGCCGGCGGCAGCGCGCTGCACGCCGCCGAGAGCGCGTTTCGCAAGCTCGCGGTGCCCGGCACCATGGCGCTGCTGGCCAACGCGCTGGGCTTCTTGGTGATCATGCTGATCGACATCCCGATCGTGCACGAGCTGGGCATCACCGCCTGCCTGGGCGTGGCGCTGATGATCATGACCAACAAGATGTTCATGCCGATCGTGCTGTCGCACCTGCGGCTGGAGCGCATGGCCTTGCAGCAGCCCGACGCGTCGCACGCCAAGCACCGCGTGTGGTGGGCGCTGTCGGCGCTGGCGCAGCCGCGAGCGGCCCTGGCCACGCTGATGGCGATGCTGGCGCTGCTGGCGCTGGGCACCTGGTACGCGCGCCAGCTGCAAACCGGCGACGTCGGCGCTGGCGTGCCCGAGCTGCGCGCGCAGTCTCGCTACAACCTGGACAACGCGCGCATCGTCGGCGACTACTCGATCGGCATGGACGTGCTGACCGTGTTCGTCGAGACCCAGGACCTGAAGGAAGCCTGCCTGGACTGGCCGGTGATGAACGCGATCGAGCGCTTCGACTACCACCTGCGCGGCGTCGACGGCGTGCAATCGGTGACCACGGTGGCCGGGCGCGCCAAGCTGTACGTGGCCGGCAACAACGAGGCCAATCCGCGCTGGGCCGCGCTGCAGCGCAGCGAGGCGGCGCTGCGCACCGGCGGCAACGCGGCCAACCCCGAGCTGGGCCTGAACACCCAGGGCTGCAAGTCGATCCAGCTGGTGGTGTTCCTGAACGACCACAAGGGGCCGACGCTGGCGCACGTGGTCGACGAGATCCGCGAGTTCATCGCCGCCGATCAAACGCCGAACCTGACCTTCCGCCTGGCCGGCGGCAATGCCGGCGTGGCCGCGGCCACCAACCAGGCGGTCGAGCGCGCCGAGGTGCAGATGCTGGTGTCGATCTTCGCCGCGATTTCGATGCTGTGCTGGCTGACCTTCCGCTCGTGGCGCGCGGTGCTGTGCGTGATCGTGCCGCTGATGCTGGTGTGCATCCTGTGCAACGCGCTGATGGCCTGGCTGGGCATCGGCCTGAAGGTGGCCACGCTGCCGGTGATCGCGCTCGGCGTGGGCGTGGGCGTGGACTACGGCATCTACATCTACGAGCGGCTGCAGCACGAGATGGAGCACGGCGCCACGCTGCGCGATGCGTTCTACGAGGCGATGCGCCAGCGCGGCACGGCCTCGGTGTTCACCGCGGTGACGATGTCGGTGGGCGTGGGCACCTGGGCGTTCTCGGCCATCAAGTTCCAGGCCGACATGGGCATCTTGCTGTCGTTCATGTTCATCGTGAACGCGCTCGGCGCGATCTTCTTGCTGCCGGCGCTGGCGTGCTGGCTCGATGTCGAAGGGCACGCGCGCCGAACGCGCGGCGGCGGCGCCGCGCCCGAACTGCGCGCGTCAACCCAACCAAGATAACTGTCGATGCCGATCTTCACGAGAGATCGTCGCAGCCCGACGAGTCGCGCGGCCGCCTACGGGCGATCACTTCGCGCAACCCTGCCGCCACCGCGACGGGCGGGGCCGAATGCCTCTGGAGTGACTACCTCAACAGCCGAACACTGAAGGAGCAAAAGTGGCTGGAACAATGCGTCTCGACAGGATTGCGCTTCGCAAGGCCTTGTCTGCACCCTTTCGTTTGTCGGCGATTCCGGCAGCGCTGGGCTTGATCTCGTCGTCGGTGCTGGCTGCACCCACCATCTACCTGGGCGACAAGACCACGCTCGACTACTCGATCACCACCTCCTACACCGTGTCGTCGCGTATCGACGACCCGGCCAGCGAGTACCTGAACAGCCTGAACAACGACGACGGCACGCGCAACTTCGACCAGTGGTCGCTGTTCACCAACCGCGTCAACGCGCTGGCCGAGGCGCGCATCAAGCACGACAACGTCGGTGGCGTGCTGCGCGGCAGCGTGTTCTACGACTGGGCCTACCGCTCCAGCAACGACAACGATTCGCCCGATACCGTCAACAAGACGCCGCCGAACAACCAGTTCGTGCAGCGCACGCGCGAGCTCAGCGGCAGCTACTGGCGGCTGCTCGACGCCTATGCCTACGGCAACTGGTCGGTCGGCGACGAGCAGAGCCTGTCGGTCAAGGCGGGGCAGCACGTGCTGGCCTGGGGCGAAAGCCTGTTCTGGCCCAACATCAGCCAGGGCCAGTCGCCGATGGACGCCACCAAGTTCAACGTGCCGGGCACCGAGGCCAAGGAAGGTTATCTGCCGGTCGGCCAGATCTCGGCGTCCTTGACCTTGAACACCTGGGCCACGGTCACCGGCTTCGTGCAGTACGACTGGGAGGAAACCCAGCTCAACCCGGTGGGCGACTACTTCGGCTCCGACTATTTCGGCCCCGGCGCACAGTTCTTCCGCATGGCACCCGGGGTGATCCAGTCGCTGCCGGACCAGACCTTCCGCGTCGTCAACTACGCCGGCGAGATCAAGCCCAGCAACTCCGGGCAGTGGGGCCTGGGCGGGCGCTTCCAGGTCAGCGACGCGACCGAAGTCGGCCTGTACTACTACCGGTATCACGACCGCGTCGCGGCGCTGATGTTCGACTTCACCGGCACCACGCAGTACTCGTCGTTCACGGCCTTCGCCAACAACGCGCCGACCGGCAGCACGCCGTACTACCGGCTCGCGTACTTCGACGACATCTCGCTCACCGGCATCAGCCTGAGCACCAAGGCGGGCGACGCGGTGCAGTTCGGCGCCGACCTGAGCTACCGCGACGGCGCGCCGGTGTACCTGTCCACCGGCGACCCGGCGCGCGGCCAGCTGGCGCAGGCCAACGTCAACTTCATGTACATGATCGGGCCGACGCTGCTGTCGCGGCAGACCACGCTGCTGGGCGAAGTGGCCTACCAGCGCATCCAGGGGGTCGACGACCTGACGGTCACCGGCGGCCTGCCCTACCAGAACGGCACCCACAACCAGTACGTCTACGACCTGCCCAGCGGCCGCCAGACCAAGGCGTCGGCGCTGTTCGGTATCGGCGCGTACATGGAGCACCCGCAGGTGTTCGAGGGCTGGGACCTGAACACCAGTGCCACCTGGACACAGAACATCTACGGCAGCGCCTGGAGCGGCATGGGCATCAACGAGCGCCGGCTGACGCTGGGCGCGAACTTCACCTACCTGCGCAACTTCACCGTCGGTCTGACCTATGTCGACTACATCGGCTCGGCCAACATCGTCGCCGGACGCCTGCTCGCCGACCGCGACTACGTGTCGTTGAACTTCAAATACACGTTCTGACTCACACCCGCTCTCGCACAAAGGACGCTTCAATGAAAAGAACCCTTTACGGCCTGATGCTGGCCGCCGCCGCGGGCGCGCCGCTGCTGCCCGGCGTGGCCACCGCCAAGGCGACCGCCGAAGAGATCGCCCGCCTGGGCAAGGACCTGACCTGCGTCGGCGCCGAGAAGGCCGGCAACAAGGACGGCACCATTCCCGAGTTCAGCGGCAAGTGGCTGGGCGCGCCGCCGCACGTCAACTTCAAGAAGACCGGCGGCCACCCGATCGACCCGTACCCGGACGAGAAGCCGCTGTTCGTCATCACCGCGGCCAACATGCAGCAGTACGCCGAGCGGCTGTCCGACGGCCAGAAGGCGCTGTTCCAGAAGTACCCGCAGACCTTCAAGATGCCGATCTACCCGTCGCACCGGGACTTCCGCTTCCCTGACTCGGTGTGCATCGCCACCAAGATGAACGCCGAGAACGCCAGCGTCGTCGACGACGGCGAGGGCGTGGACGTCACCACCGGCGGCGTGTTCTTCCCGTTCCCCAAGACCGGGCTCGAACTGCTGTGGAACGCGATCATCCCGTACCGCGCCTGGACCGAGATCCTCACCTCGGACAACGCCTACGTGCTGGCCGACGGCAGCATCAGCTGGGGCCGCGTCAAGTCGCGCAACATCGGCGTGGGCAGCGAACCGGGGCTGCGCAAGAAGGGCGAAGGCCAGTCGTCGTACTACCTGAACGAGACCTTGCTGCCCGAGCGCGACCGCGGCGAGATCAACACCGGCTTCGAGTTCTTCAACTTCAAGAAGGACCCGCGCCAGAGCTGGCGCTACGACCCGGGCACGCGCCGCGTGCGCCAGTCGCCGGGTTACGGCTTCGACATGTCGTTCCCCGGCACCGGCGGGTCGATCACGGTGGACGAGGTGCGGGTGTTCAACGGCTCGCCGCAGCGCTACAACTGGAACATCGTCGGCAAGCGCGAGATCTACATCCCGTACAACACCTACCGCACGCACTCGACCAAGTTCAAGTACGCCGACATGCTGCCGCCGCACCACGCCAACCCCGACGTGATGCGCTACGAGCTGCACCGCGTGTGGGTGGTCGAGGGCAAGCTCAAGGAGGGCTTCCGCCACATCTACGGGCGGCGCGTGATGTACCTGGACGAGGACACCATGTTCCCGATCATGGCCGACAACTACGACACCCGCGGCAACCTGTGGCGCACCTCGATGGTCAACCACTTCTACGCCTACGAGATGCAGACCATGCAGGCCGGCGCGGGCTTCTACCACGACCTGAACGCCGGCACCTACCTCGGCTTCAACCTGGTCAACGAGCAGCCCAGCGGCTACACGCTGAACGACGGTTCGATCTCGGCCAAGGACTTCGGCCCCGAGGCGGCGCGCCGCATGGGGCAGTGAGCTGAGCCGCCCCGGCACGGCAACGGGCTGAGCATCGCGGCCGGCCACGTCCGCCGGTCAGCCCAGCCCGATCCCCTCGAGCCCAGCACGGCCGGCCACCAAGCCGGGCGGTGCTGGGCTTTCTTGCGAGCGCCATCGCGCCTCGCACCCACCGCGCGCCGTTTCAGCCGCGCTGCGACGTGCGCCATCGGCGTGCGTGGCCGATGCGCGATGGTGCGCCGCGGCAACCTCGCGGCCACCTCCCGTGCGCTTGCATCGCCTTGGCGGCTGGCCTGGGTCTTGCTGACTGCCACGTCATCGGATCACGGATGCGTGCAGTTCATGAAGATCGTCGTTGTCGGCCATGGCATGGTGGGGCACTGCATGTTGCAGGCGCTGGCGCAGTCCGCGCTCGAGCAGGCCCAGGTCACGGTGTTGTGCGAGGAGCCTCGCGCCGCGTATGACCGGGTGCACCTGTCGGACTATTTCTGCGGCAAGTCGGCCGCCGAGCTGTCGCTGGTGGAGCCCGGCTTTTTCGAGCGCAGCGGCTTCGATCTGCGGCTGAAGACCAAGGCGGTGGCGGTCGAGCGGCGCAGCAACCGCGTCACCACGGCTGACGGCGAAGCGCTGCACTACGACAAGCTGGTGCTGGCCACGGGGTCGTACCCGTTCGTGCCGCCCATCCCAGGCGCTGCCCGCGGCCGACGCCGGCGCGCTGCCCGGCGCCCGTAGCGGCTTGGCGCTGGCGCCGCCGCTGCGCGCGGGGCCGCGCTTCGAGGGCTACACCGTGCTGCGCGAGTTGCAGGTCAGTGCACGCAGCCACGTCTGCCTGGTGCGCGACGAGCACGACGCCCAGACCGTGGTGCTGAAGCTGCCGGCCACCGATCTGCAGCAGGACGCGCAGGCGCTGGACCGCTTCGCGCTGGAAGAGTGGGTGGCGCGCCGCATCGACAGCGCGCACGTTGATCGACCTGGGCGGCGTGCACGTCGCCGGCCTGGCCGAAGCGGCGGGCGACATGCGCGCGCACGCGATGCGCGGTTCGCTGCAATACACCGCGCCCGAGTATTTCGCCGGCGACGGCGGCAGCGAGTCGTCCGACCTGTTCGCGCTGGCGCTGATCGCCTGGCAGATGCTGAGCGGCCAGCTGCCCTACGGCCTGCAGCTCACGCGCGCGCTGACGCTGCTGTTCGCCCTGAGCAGCCTGCTGCTGCTGGGCCTGCGCGCCTTTGGACGTCGACGGCGCCGTCGCGTCCGACAGCCGGCGCGCTTTCAGGCACGATGCGGCGATGCTCCACCGCATCCCGGCCCACGTCGTCAACGGCTTCACGGTCGCGCTGGGCATCGCCTTGATCCAGGCGCTGTTGCAGCTGGCGCACGGCCCGCGCGCCGCCGCGCTGGCGTTGACCGGCGCGATCTGCGCCAGCCTGCCCGACCTGCCGCTGCGGCCCGAACGCAGCTGGCGCCGCGTGCTCGCCGGCGGCCTGCTCGGCCTGGCCGCGGCGGCGCTGATGCTCGCATTGCGCGGCGATGCCTGGGCCACCGCAGCCGGCATCGCGGCGATCGCCTTCGTCGCGATGATGCTGCTCGGCTTCGGGCCGCGCGCCGGACCGGCGTCGTTCTCGGCGGTGCTGGCGCTGGTGTTCACGATGGGCCTGCCCGACGGCGAGCCCGCAGCCGGCGTGCTGGGCTGGCAGGCGGTGGGGGTGGCTGCCTACCTGGTGTGGGCCTGGGCGGCGAGCGGGTTGCTGCAGCCGCTGTGGCGCCGCCTGGCGCTGGGCGCGGCGCTGGATGCCGGCGCCGGCTTGCTGCGCTCGCGCAGCGCGCTGGTGCTGCCCGATGCCACCGGCCGCGCCGGCGAAGACGCCGACGACAAGGCGCTGCGTGCCTGGATCCGCGCCGAGGCGCGGCTGGCCGAACGCGTGCAGTCGGCGCGCGACCTGCTGTTCGCGGCGCGCAGCTCGCCTGCGCAGCAGCGCCAGGTGGCGGTGCTGCTGCGCCTGATCGACCTGCGCGACCTGCTGCTGGCCAGCGCGCTGGAGGCCGACCGCCAACGCCGCGACCCCGCCGCCCAGACGCTGCGCGGCCGCTGGGCGGCGCGCCTGCTGCTGCTGGCCGGCGGGCTGCAGGACTCGCGCGCCAGCTTGCTCGGCCGCGACACGCCGCAGCGGCCGCTGCAAGGCGACGCGCTGGCGGCCGATGGCGCGGCCGCAGCGGGCGCCGAAGGCGGCGCGAAGCCGGCCGCAGCGGGCGCCGAGGCCGGCGCGAAGTCGTCCGCAGCGGGCGCCGAGACCGGCGCGCCGCCGGCCGCGCTGGTGCAGGCGATCGAACAGCGGCTGACCTACATGGCCGACGAGCTGCGCCGCATCGACGCGCTGGTGCGCGGCGTCGCCGCCCCGGCCGTCCCGGCGGTGCTCGACGCGAAACGGCTGCTGGCCTTCGTCGCGCCCGAGGGCTGGCCGTTGAAGGCGCTGCGACCGCACCTGCGGCTGGCCTCGCCGGTGTTGCGCCATGCGCTGCGCGCCGCGGCGGCGTTTGCCGCGGCCTACGGCATCGCGCTGGCGCTGCCGTGGGCCGCGCATCCGCAGTGGCTGGTGCTGAGCGTGGCCGTGGTGCTGCGCCTGACCTACGACCAGACCGTCGCCCGGCGCAACCTGCGCATCGCCGGCACCATGATCGGCTGCCTGGTGGTGCTGGCCCTGTCCTACGTCGAATCGGCGCCGCTGCTCGCGCTGGCGTTCTCGGTGGCGATCGGCCTGGCGCACGGCTTCGTGGTCGAGCGCTACTTGCTCACCGCGATCGCCGGCACGGTGATGGCGCTGCTGCAGGCGCACCTGCTCGAGCCGACGGCGGGCTTCCCGATTGCCGAGCGGCTGGCCGACACCCTGATCGGCGCCGCGCTCGCCTGGGCCTTCAGCTACGTGCTGCCGGCCTGGGAGCGCTCGACGCTGCCGGCGGCGATCGCGCGCATGCTCGACGCGCTGCGTGCCTACGCCGCGCTGGTGCTGGTGTGTCCACCACCGGCCGCTGCGCCAGCGGCGGCCGCTACTGAAACTGCCGCTGCGCCAGCGGCGGCCGCTACTGAAACTGCCGCTGCGCCAGCGGCGGCCGCCACTGAAACTGCCGCTGCGCCAGCGGCGGCCGCCACTGAAACTGCCACTGCGCCAGTGGTGGCCGCTACTGAGACTGCCGGCGCGCAGCCGGCTGCCGCTGCCGCGTCCGCCGCCGCGCAGGCGATGGCCATGGCCGCGACCACCGGCGCCGACCCGCTGGCCGACCCCTTGGCCGCAAGCCAGTCCGCCGCGGTGTCGATGGCGCAGCGCCTGGCGCGCCGCCAGGCCTACGACATGCTGGGTGCGCTGTCGGCCAGCCTGCAGCGCAGCGCCGCCGAACCGGCGCGCGTGCGGCCCGACCTGCGGCCGCTGGCCGCGCTGCTCGACCAGGCGCAGCGCCTGATGGCGCACCTGTCGATGCTGCGGCTGCTGCTGCCGCATGCCGACCCGCAGCAGCTGCGCGCGGCGATCGAAGGCGCGGCGGCCGACGTCGACGCGGCGCTGGCACCGCTGGCGCGCAGCGCGACGCTGCCGCAGCACGTGGCTGCGCCGGATGCGCTGCCGGCCGGCGCCTGGCCCGAGCCGCCGCCGCAGCCGCCGGGGCCGGCCACGCTGCAGCCGTGGCTCGACTGGCGGCTGTGCGTCGCACGGACCAACGCTGCCGAACTGCGCCGCACCGCGCACCGTGCGCTGGCGCCGTTGCGGCGCTGAGCGGCGTCGCGCCGCGTGGCACCGGCATCGACCGGGGTGTTGCTTGACCCGCGGCCGTTTCGGCGCGGGCAGGGGTTGACCCAGCGCAGCGCCGGGAAGCGCGCGAAGTCGGCGTCGGTGGAGTGCAGCACGTAGCCGCGCTCCATTGCCCGCACGGCCAGGTGCGCGTCGGTGGTCAGGTTGCCGGCCGTGCCCAGCCGCTCGAGCTCGGCGCGCAGCCGCGCGAAGTGGTCGTCCGAAGGCTGCGCGATGTGCACCTGCGGCAGCGCCAGCCAGCGCTCGATGGTGACGCAGTTCATGGCGGCGGTGCCGCTGGCCGAACTGGGCCCGCCGGTCGCCAGTCTCGACCGCGAGAGCGACGCCATCTTCGCAGCCATTGACTTCGTGCACCACGGCTGGTAGAGCCTGCGGCAGCGCACGGGGCGCCGCCTATGATCCGCCCCGATGCCAGCCCCCGCCGACGCCACCGACGCCACCGACGCCCAGCCCTTCATAGCCCGCTGGCGCGCCGCCGGCGGCAGCGAGCGCGCCAACTACCAGCTGTTCATCGGCGAGCTGTGCGCGCTGCTCGATCTGCCCGCGCCCGAGCCGGCGCGCGATGAGCAACGCGACAACGCCTACGTCTTCGAGCGCCGCGTCGACTTCGCCCACGGCGACGGCAGCCGCAGCGCCGGCTTCATCGACTGCTACAAGCGCGGCGCCTTCGTGCTCGAAGCGAAGAAGCTCAAGGGCAGCAGGGCCGGCCCCGCCACCAAGGGCTTCGACGACGCGCTGCTGCGCGCCCGCGCGCAGGCCGAGAGCTACGCCCGTGCGCTGCCCGCTGCGGAAGGCCGGCCGCCCTTCGTCGTCGTGGTCGACGTCGGCCACGTCATCGAGCTGTACGCCGAGTTCACGCGCAGCGGCGCCACCTACACGCCGTTCCCCGACGCGCGAAGCCACCGCATCGCGCTGGCCGAGCTGCAGCAGCCGGCGATCCGCGAGCGGCTGCGCCTGCTCTGGCTCGACCCGCTGGCGCTGGACCCTTCGCGCGCCAGTGCCAAGGTCACGCGTGCGGTGGCGCTGCAGCTCGCCGCGCTCGCGCGCAGCCTGGAAGCCGCCGGCCACCAGCCCGAGGCGGTGGCCGCGTTCCTGACGCGCTGCCTGTTCTGCATGTTCGCCGAGGACGTGGGCCTGCTGCCCCAGGCCGCCGATGGCGCCGGCGGCTTCGTCGGCCTGCTGCGGCGCCACCGGGATGATGCGGCCACGCTGCGCAAGATGATCGCCGTGCTGTGGGCCGACATGGACCGCGGCGGCTTCAGCGCCGCGCTGGCGCAGGACCTGCTGCGCTTCAACGGCAAGCTGTTCAAGGGCTGGAGCGCCGACGACTACGTGCTGCCGCTGCAGCGCGAGCAGATCGACGGCCTGCTCGCCGCCGCGTCGGCCAACTGGCGCGAGGTCGAGCCCGCGATCTTCGGCACGCTGCTGGAGCGCGCGCTAGCCCCCGCACAGCGCCACGCGCTGGGCGCGCACTACACGCCGCGCGCCTATGTCGAGCGGCTGGTGCTGCCCACCGTGGTCGAGCCGCTGCGCGCCGACTGGGCCGACGCGCAGGCCGCGGCGCTGCTGCTGGCGCACGAGGCCGCCGCGCTGGACGGCAGGAGGCGCGACGACAAGCTGGCCGAGGCGCGGGCCGAGATCCGCCGCTTCCATCACCGGCTGTGCACGCTGCGCGTGTTGGACCCAGCCTGCGGCAGCGGCAACTTCCTGTACGTGACGCTGGAGCACCTGAAGCGGCTGGAGGCCGAGGTGCTGGCGCAGGCCGAGGCGCTGGGCGACACGCAGGCCAGGCTGGGGCTGGAGGGCGAGACGGTCACGCTGCAGCAGTTGCGCGGCATCGAGCTCAACGAACGCGCCGCCGCGCTGGCCGAGCTGGTGCTGTGGATCGGCTGGCTGCAGTGGCACATCCGCAGCTTCGGCAGCGCGAGCCTGGCCGAGCCGGTGATCCACGACTACGGCAACGTCGAATGCCGCGACGCGGTGCTCGCCTGGGACGGCCAGGAGCCGATGCGCGATGCGCAAGGCCAGCTCGTCACGCGCTGGGATGGCAAGACCTTCAAGACGCACCCGGCCACCGGCGAGGCGGTGCCCGACGAGAAGGCGCTGGTGCCGCAGTGGCACTACATCAACCCGCGGCCGGCCGAGTGGCCGCAGGCGGATTTCATCGTCGGCAATCCGCCGTTTATCGGCAACAAGCGCATGCGGGAGGCGCTGGGCGATGGGTACGTGGAAGCGCTGCGCGGGGCCTGGCCGGTGGTGCCGGAGAGCGCGGACTTCGTCATGTACTGGTGGGACCATGCGGCCAACCTCGTGCGAAACGACCACGCGAATCGCTTCGGCCTGATTACCACGAACAGTGTTCGGCAGACATTCAATCGGCGCGTGGTCGAACGTCATCTGAGATCGGAGGCGCCGCTGGTGCTCGCGTGGGCCATTCCGGATCATCCGTGGGTGGATAGCGCAGACGGCGCGGCTGTTCGGGTGACGATGACAGTCGGTGGCCGTGGAAAGGCTCCTGGTCGACTTCTTTCAGTTGTCGACGAATTGCCGTCGAACGACATCGAAGTCGCCGTACGTCTGAGCGAGAGGCAAGGACTTCTTAATGTGGAAGACACCCGCAGCCCGACGTGACAATGCCTGACCTGAGGCTGGTCGGAACCGCGAGGTCAGCGGGTGAGCGAGTTCTTAGGCGGCGACGGGCGCGGCGATG
>WBZL01000162.1_pt1 | contig 71288 bp, 53 predicted proteins | sample 5204291 | NCBI WGS metagenome assembly WBZL01 (sample SAMN12344345, study PRJNA552823) | activated sludge metagenome | biome: Activated sludge suspended growth; feature: Nitrification reactor; material: Wastewater; isolation source: activated sludge from nitrification reactor of wastewater...
ATTTCCTGAACGTTCGGTGGCAAGAGCAATATCTGATCTTGGAAATAATCTCTGAACTTCATTCTTTACTCTTTTTTACAAAAATACACAAATCGAAAAACTTATTCCTTAGTTCTCGGACAGACTCTTTCGTCCTGACGCAAGTTCAGCACCTCGCTCCCAATCTCCCGATTGGGAGCGCAAGAACTACAGTTACGAATTAGGAGATTCGTAACGAAAGATTCTTGTGGCGTCAGGACTTTCGTCCTGACGCAGGTTCAACACATCGCTCCCAATCTCCCGATTGGGACGGCAAGTATGACAGTTACGAATCAGGAGATTCGTAACGAGGGATTAACAGTTATTTTACTTTTCCAAATGAGTGTCACACTGAGCTTGCCTGCCCGGCAAAGACGGGTCGAAGTGTGACGGTTTTGTGGCGTCAGGACTTTCTTCCTGACGCAGGTTCAACACTTCTCTCCCAATCTCCCGCTTGGGAGCGCAAGTACCACAGTTTCGAATCAAAGATTTCTTGTGGCGTCAGGTCTTTCTTCCTGACGCAGGTTCAACACTTCTCTCCCAATCTCCCGCTTGGGAGCGCAAGAAATGCCATTACGAATCAGAAGATTCGTAACAAGGTGTTGGACATTGATATTAAAGAAAATGAATTGAGGCAATCATGAAAACCTTAATGTTTTCATTCCTGATTTTGATCTCGTCCTGCGCAATTGTTTTTTCGCAGAGCGGCTGGATTCAGATCAACAGCGGCACTTCAAATTCCCTTTCCAATGAATTCTTCATAGATGAAAACACCAGCTGGATCTGCGGAGCTTACGGTACTATCATGAAGACTACAAACAAAGGCGCAAACTGGATACTTCAGCAGAGCAATATGAACTTTGAACTCAAGGATATTCATTTCATAAATGAAAATACAGGTTGGGCAGCAGGTGGCATATTTGTATCACCCGGCACATTTGAGAACAGAATGAATATCTGCAAAACCACAAACGGAGGATTGAACTGGAGCGTGATATTGAATGAAACTGATTTTGATAACCAATTGTCCGTAATCTACTTCGTTGATGCTATGAACGGTATTGCATTGGGTAGGGGCGGCAATGGTTCAGTAACCACGGGAGTTATCAGAAAAACTTCAAACGGCGGAACCAGCTGGTCTTATGACGGATTCCGAAGCACACACCATAAACAAATTGATTCACATTCAAACATCTGGTTAACAGCATCCTACTTTGATGACACAGATCATGATACTTCGTACTTGTTGCAGAGTTCTGATCTTGGTATAACATGGAATACTAAACTCAAAACAAGTGATCTGAGTTTCATAGATTTCAACGTAGTAGATGACAGCACGATCATGATCCTGACATTCGTCGACACCATTGCATTTGCTGAAGGTATTCTTGCTACAACGAATGCCGGGACGAACTGGAATCTCACAACATTCAATGCAGGATCGGCAGTATTCAATTTGAAGTTTGCAGATGCTAACACCGGCTGGGCTGCTGGAGCAAGTATTTACAGAACAACTAACGGAGGTTCAAACTGGACACAACAATTAATAACATATCCAATGTTTTTCAATGGTATTTATTTCCGCGATTATAAGAGTGGACTTGCTTTCGGGGATCAGGGAATGCTTTACTCAACTTCAACAGGAGGTATTATGAATTCAAGCACTTCATCATACACTACTCCGGCAGAATTCAAGCTGCACCAAAACTATCCTAACCCGTTTAACCCAAATACAATAATCAATTACGAATTGCAGAGTAGGAATCAAGTTACATTGAAGGTTTATGATATATCGGGTAAAATGGTAACGATTCTTGCGGACGAAGTTAAGAATGCCGGGAAATATGAAGTTGAGTTTAGCGCGGCATTTTTTTCAAGCGGAGTGTACTTCTATTCGCTTTTCATTGACGGAAATATTTTTGAGACCAGGCGAATGGTTTTATTAAAATAGGTATCATCTTCACTGTCCGTATTTGATGATCCTCAACAGAGTTATTAAAATAAAAAAAGAGCCGGAAGAAAATATCTTCCGGCTCAATTTTTTTTGCGAGATTACTCCCACTTACTTCAGAAGCGACATCTTCTTAGTTTCAACATTTGAACCTGAAACCAATCTGTAAATATATACTCCGCTTGATAGATTCGCCGCGTTGAAGTTTACAGTATGATATCCCGCTGTTCTGAATTCGCTCACAACAACAGCGACTTCTTTTCCTGTCATATCATAAACTCTCAGATCGATGTTTCCTGATACGGGCAAATCGAAGTTGATAGTCGTTGATGGATTGAAAGGATTCGGATAGTTCTGCGAGAGAGCAAACTTTTCCGGAACACCGATTACAACTTCACCGGACAGATAATGATAATTGTAGTTGCCGTTGTAGTCGGTCTGCTTGAGTCTGTACTGATATGTGCCGGTTGCAAGTCCTCTGTCGCTGAATGAATAGTTCTTCATTTCGGTTGTATTGCCATTGCCCTTTACAAATCCAACCTTTTGCCAAACAGGACTTGAGTTCTCTGCAACTCTCCATCTTTCAATGTCAAATCCGGCATTGTCAAATTCCGCAATCGTTGTCCAGTTAAGATCAACATTCCTTCCGGAAATTGTTGATGCGAAAGACGACAGTTCAACAGGAAGTGGGAAATCAAAGCAATACCTGGAAATTCCGCCGCCGGTTCTTACAGCCCAGAGACATCTTCCTCTTGGAGAAAGGGACATGTGGAAATAAATACCTGAAGGAGCCGTGTAATCCTGCGCCCACGTTGTACCGTTATCAAATGACTTGTAAGCAGAAGCACCTCTTACATAATACCAGGTTGCACCTCCGCCAATTATGCCTGCAACATCACCTGAACCGAGTGCTCCAGTATTGCTCCAGGTTGCTCCGCCATCAATTGAATAGAGTACACCGGTTGCGCCACCAATCATGAGTCTGTTGTTGTCATTCCCCCAGATTGCATAGCTGTCAGTAAGACCCGGTGTAGGCAAGTCTGTGAATGTACCGCCTGAAGTGCCTTGTATAACTTTTGTGCTGTTCGTTCCATGCCAATAGAACAATCCCGGAACTGCCGTGAAGCATGAATTATTCCAACCTGCATCACTCTGAGAAGCTGCTTTATAAAGTCCTGTGGAGTCCCAGGTTGAACCATAGTCATTGCTTGTAAAGTATGTCCATCTGCCGTCAACAGGATCACCGACAAGCGCATACTTTCCGGGATAACCGTTGTATGGCTTTATGGCATCTACAAACCCGTCGATCTGATTAAATATTTCAGTCCAGGTTGCACCGCTGTCAATGGTCTTGTATGCAAATGTACGGAATCCATCAAAGCCGGCAACCAGCGCGGATGCAGCATCAATGCCCTGAATTGTGTAAAGATCACTTTCAACATTCGGAGATGCGGTTGTGATCCAGTTAATTCCGGCGTTCTTTGTTCGGATAACTGTGCCTGAACCTCCGCAAGCCCAAACAACATTATCGTCAACTGCTGAAACTGAGAATAAAATTACGTTTACGCCTGAAACTTGCTCAGTCCATTGTGCAGGACTGAAGTTGGCAACGCAAAGCAGAAAGAGTAGGAGAAGACTTTTCATTTTTGCCTCCTTGGTTTTGTGGTAATTTATAAAAATTAGTTATAAGTGGAATATATAATAGTTTCTAATTGGGGTTATACATTCTGATTTGAACATAAACAGATGAAATCAAAATTTCAAGTGCTCAAAATTCATAGCTTCACAAACTGGAAAAAACCAGCAGCCTGATGATTTGGGAATCCCCAACTGACAAAACTCTGAAAAACTCTCACCAAGTTCAAGAAGCGAATATGAAGCTCGAAGTAATTTTCTTTGCTTTGTATTGTGTTACAAACCGAGTTTGTCTTTTAGATTCTTCGCCATGTCTGCAATCTTTTCCGACTTTTCACCCTTGAGAAACGCATCAACCTGTTCCCCAACAACCGGCATCTTATCTTTAACATAGTCAGACACCGCACTTACAGCAGCTTTTGCCTGATCCAATGTTATGCCTGCCTTCTCTGAAACGCTTTTAAGTAACTCCTCCATATTATTAGCTTTAATTAGAGTTTAATTTTTATTCAAAAAACAAAATCAATCGTATTCTGATTGACCAATTAACTTTGCACGACTTAACACTTCTGCTTTTTCCCTGGACTCAACTCTCAACTCTCATTTCTAAACTCACAACTCTCAACTCTTCACAAAGGGACAGCTTCTGCACAACTTCCAATTCTCAATTTTCAATTTACAATTTTCAATTTTCAATTTTCAACTCACAACTCACAACTCACACCTCTCAACTCATCTTCTCCTGCTCTTTATCCCAAGCACACCCAATAATCCTCTTGTGAGTTCTCTTACAACCGTGTTGCCAATGGATCTTGCCGTACTGCTAGTAAGAACTTTTTCCACAGTACTCTTCTCTTCTTTCTTGTTTCCTGAACTCTTTTCGTCAGATTCACTACTCGCCGCGGCTTCTTCAAGTTTCTTGTTAAGAATTTCATACGCGCTTTCCCTGTCTATGATTTCGTTATATTTTGGAACAAGCTTTGAAATTCCGTTTATCTTATCAATCTCTTCTTCAGTCAAAATATCCATTCTTGATGCGGGCGGGCAAAGTAAAGCAGCAGCAATCGGAGTAGGATTTCCTTTCTCATTGAGTACGGTTATTGCGGCTTCGCCTATTCCAAGTGACGTAAGAAGTGTTTCAACGTCATAAAATTCAGATATGGGATAATTAGCAGCAACAAGTTTGATCATCTTTCTGTCATTCGCCGTAAAAGCTCTCAAGGCGTGCTGAACCTTCATGCCAAGCTGACTCAGTACTGAAGCCGGAATGTCAGTTGGATTTTGTGTGCAGAAAAATATTCCAACACCTTTTGATCTGATCAGCTTAATGATCGTCTCTATCTGATCAAGCAATGCCTTTGATGCTTCATTAAAAAGCAGATGCGCTTCGTCAATGAATACAACAAGCTTCGGCCTGTCGAGATCTCCTTCTTCAGGAAACGTATTGTAAATCTCAACAAGAAGACACAACAAGAATGTTGAAAACAGCTTTGGTTTATTCTGAATATCCGTTAGCCGCAACATTGATATGACTCCCCTTCCCTGTTCATCTATCCTCATCAGATCATTCACATCAAAAGAAACTTCGCCGAAGAACAGATCTGCTTTTTGCTGCTCAAGCTCAATTAGCTTTCTAAGGATTGTTCCGGTTGATGTAGTCGAGATCTTTCCGTAATTTTTTTCTATTTCATCTTTGCCTTCGTCAGAAATATACTGAAGCATCTTTTTAAAGTCCTTGAGATCAAGCAGAGGTATCTGATTATCATCGCAATATTTGAATATCAGTGAAACTATCCCTGATTGCGTATCATTCAACTCAAGTATTTTTGAAAAGAGAACCGGTCCGAATTCAGAAACTGTTGCCCTCATCCGAACTCCTTTTTCATCAGATATTGAGAGAAACTCAACGGGAAATCCGGTGGGTGAAAATGTTATTCCAATTTTGTTTGCTCTCTCATCAATCTTCTCGTTTGCCGTTCCCGGCATAGCGATGCCGCTCAAGTCTCCTTTAATATCCATCATCAGCACTGGAACGCTTGCCGATGAAAGGCCTTCAGCAATTACCTGTAATGTTTTTGTCTTTCCGGTTCCGGTAGCTCCTGCAATAAGTCCGTGACGGTTCATTGTCTTTAACGGCAGACGGATATTAGTGCCTGTCAGGCATTCGCTATTCAGCATCGCTCCGCCAAGCAAAATTGAATCGCCCTTAAAAGTATAACCGGAATTTATTTCTTCCGTGAACTTATCTTTATTCTCCAATTTATTCTGATTTCAGTTTAATGTATTGTGTAGGTTATGAAAACAAATTAGGAAATATGAATCTTGGTTCCCTTTTATGAATTTACACGAATGGAGTTCCATTCATTTCAAAATCAACATCATCCTGGTCGAAATCTGTCTTCCGTTAACATTCAAGGAATAGAAGTACGCTCCGCTCGGAAGACTGCCTGCTGTATATTCCAACTCATAACTTCCTGAATTCTGTCTGCCATTCACAAGGTTTGAAATAAGTCTGCCGTTGATATCGTGCACATTCAAAGTTATGAAACCCGGGCTATTCAGGACGTAACTGATCTTAGTAGATGGATTGAACGGATTCGGATAATTCTGTTTCAGATGAAAATCTTCTGCTCTCATTGTCTCATTGATAATGCCAATTGGTGTTCCTGCCCCGCCTCCGTTTGTAGTCTTGAGCACAGTACCGTTGTATCCGCTTATGTAGCCGGTGTTCTCATCTACAAACTGTAATGAATACAAGTCAAGCTGAGTATTTGAATTCAGGGAATCCCAACTGAGCCCGGCATTGGTGGTTCTCAAAATGTATCCTGCCTCACCTGCCAGCCAGCCTTTCATCTGACCAATGAATTGCAATGAGAATAATGTATAACCGGGTGTGAGATAGTCATCAGTTGTCCAGCTTATGCCTGCATTAGTTGTCTTCATGAACATACCGCAGCAGCCTGTTACCCACCCGGTGGATTGCCCTGAGAAATCAACTGCAAACAACGGATTCGGCATTCCAATGGAAATGCTTTCCCATGTTGCTCCTGAGTTGGAGGTTCTTAGAATAATACTTTCATTTCCGCTGATGATAAATGAATTGCTGTTAAGCAACTTCACTGCGAAGAAATCAACATATGCAGGAATATTGAGAATGTTTGACCATGAATTTCCTCCATCTGTAGAGCGAAGAATAGTCGAGTTGTTTCCGGGAATGACAACAGAGCCGTCTTCGGCTATCCTGACCTGATTCAATGTTACACTTACTCCGGTGTTAAGTGAATTCCAGCTATTTCCTGCATCAGTAGTTTTGTAGACTTTGCCGTTATCTCCGCAGACATAACCAATCACATCATCATTAAAAACAATGGACCTATGAAATCCCTGAAGTGTTGTTGACTGCCAGCTTAGTCCGGCATTGGTTGTCTTAATGATAGTATTCAATCCGCATGCCCATCCTGTATTTGAATTTGCAAAATACACTGACTTCAGCTGAACCTGCACACCTGTGTTAAGCAGTGTCCATTGGGCTTCAGCAATATTGCAAATCAGAAACGTAATAACTATCAGCAGGATTTTTCTCACGAAATGAAATTTGGTTCGAAAATATGAATACATGTCAGTAATTGAAACAACAAAAACCGAAACACCAAGAGGCGGATGAATCTTAAGCATTCTGCCCCAAGTCTTATTTGAGCAGGACCATTGACTTGGTAGAAACCGCAATACCATCGGAGAACAGTGTGTAGAAATATATGCCGCTCGGAAGACCTTCGGAAGCAAACTCAACTTCATGGCTTCCCGGGTTTTGTCTTGCATTGACGATCGAAGCAATCTGCCTTCCTGTTACATCCGAGATGACTATTGAAATGTAGCTTGCAGAATTCATTTCATATCTGAACATAGTAGATGGATTGAACGGATTTGGGAAATTCTGAAAAAGCTCAACGGAGTTTGGAATTAACATCGGTTCGCTTACAATTCCAACGCTGTTCGAATACTTGATTGTAGCAATATCATAATCAGTTGTATCACTCAGGCTGATACCTGTAACATAAACATTACTCTCGTTATCAATGACTGTTGAATAAATAAAATCTTCAGGTTCGACTGTAACAAAATATCTGTCTGACCAGAATAAATTTCCGGTTTGGTCAATTTTCAGTATCAAGTATGTGACTTTGACATCGCCTTTGTCTGAATATCCGCCAACATAAACATAACCGGATGTATCAACTGCAACAGAGTTTCCGCCGTCAATTCCATTTACATCTCCATTGTAGCGTGAACTCCATTCAAGGTTGCCGCTCTCATTTAGCTTAACTGTAAAAACATCTTCCGTACCCAGCATTGCACCACTTCTGCTGAAGCCGGTAATATATGTGTTGTCTGAATTGTCAATCGCAATTGAAGAAGAGATATCAGTGAATGACCCACGGTATTGATATTCCCAGATGATATTTCCTGAAGCCGAGATCTTTGATGCAAAATAATCCGCCGAACCGATACTGTTGATGACACTCCCGCAAGTGTAAACATTTCCCGACTCATCTGATTTTATTTCAGACGGCCGGTCAAATGAATTAATTGCATCTCCAGTAAAAGTCCTTTCCCACACAAGGTTCAATGAAGAGTCAAATTTTGCAACAGCTATGTCACTTCCCGAATTCTGAATTGCTTTCTCATATGCAAGATAGACGCTTCCATCGGTACCGGGCTGCATCGAAACTGAAAAACTGTTTCCCTGCAATTCCATTATACGTTTGCTAAGAAGTAATCCTGCAGAATCATGTGAAGTCAATATCACTTTAAATTCATCTGCTGAATTCTTCAACTGTCCTGCAGAGACTATCCTTCCGGATGAACTGGCCGTAATTGCCTCTCCAATTCCTGATATGTAACCCGGTTCTTCTGTAATTCTTACCCAAGACAGATTTCCATCTGAGAGGAATTTTGCAACAGCAAATCCCGAGTTGTTTTCATTCAAAGTGACAAATCCGGTAACAAAAATATCTCCGCCGGCTGAGATCACAGCTGAATTTATCTGGTCTGACTGATTTGCTTCTCCATTATATGTTGATCTCCAAAGTTCATTTCCCTCACGACTATATTTCATCAACGCAAAATCTGTGAGCGAACCAATACCGATTGAGGAACCATATACCAGCACTCCGCCTGAAGGAATACTTAGCATACCTGAGGCAATGTCGAAACTGTTTGCAGTCCCATTGAATCTCTGAACCCATTCCCTCTGCACCTGCGGGAAGATTTCAGTTGTGCTTAAAGTGATAAAAATTAAAATAATTGAGAAGAGATTCAATTTTTTGCCAGAGTGAATGTTTGTTGAGCAAGTTAGATTGCTTCTGTTTTAATAACAATGTTTAACCTTCTGAAGTGGCTGCAAAATAGAGAATGCACTTGAAGTCTTCAATTTCTTATTTGAACATAGTCTTAATAAGCAGTATTTTGCGCAGTTTATAAATTTAAATTCAAATGATGAGTCAGGAAGAAAAGAACTTTGTTGCTATCAACTATATTGACTGCAAAGAACATTACAAGCCGAGATTCGAAGAATTGTTTGGTTCAAGGGCCGGTGCAATTGACAGGATGCCCGGATTCAAAAATATGGAAGTGCTGAAACCTTCTGACGGGAGCAACACATATCTTATCGTTAGCCACTGGGAGTCTGAAGATTCATTCAAGGATTGGACAAAATCTGCAGAATTTATCGAAGGTCACAAAAGAGGATTTGACGATATAAGAAAAGCAAAGGAAAACGGAGAAGAATTGCCGATGACATCAGATTTCAAGACTTACAAAGTAATTGCCAGATAAACTCTGAGATTATTCAGTCCATATTCAAGGTGCCGGTTTCGATAAACTTCCTTTTTTTGTTTTCTGAGAATGACCTTTTGCACTTCTGTTCAATTTCCCTTAACAACTGACATAAGACCTTCATATCCAAGACCTTCAGTGATTAGATATCACTTATTTTACTATTGGTGAAATCATCTTAATGCAAATATAGAAAAAGCCCTCAAGAACAAATTCTCAAGGGCTTCTTAACTATCTGTAAATCTTTACTATGTCTTAATCATTCTAATAAGAACCCATAAATCAGTATCTGTAAAGCTCTGACTTATAAGGTCCATCTACACTAACACCAATGTATTCAGCTTGTTCTTTTGTCATCTTTTCAAGCTTAACGCCAATTTTCTCAAGATGAAGTCTTGCAACTTTCTCATCAAGATGCTTTGGCAATACATACACTTTGTTTTCGTAACTATCATGATTATTCCACAGCTCTATCTGAGCAAGGACCTGATTTGTGAATGAGTTTGACATTACAAACGACGGATGTCCCATTGCACAACCAAGGTTTACGAGTCTGCCCTCTGCAAGAATTATCACATCATGTCCGTCAACATCATAAAGATCTACTTGCGGCTTAACAGTATTCTTTGTCTTTCCATAATTCTCATTGAGCCAAGCCATGTCAATTTCATTATCAAAGTGCCCTATATTAGCTACAATGGCCTTATCTTTCATGGACTTGAAATGCCTGTCTGTTATGATGTTCACATTACCTGTTGCAGTAACAAAAATATCAGCAACCTTTGCTGCCTCATCCATTGTGACGACCTGAAATCCGTCCATAGCAGCCTGAAGCGCACAGATAGGATCAATCTCTGTCACAAGAACTCTTGCTCCGGCACCTCTGAGTGAAGCCGCAGAACCCTTACCTACATCACCATAGCCCGCAACTACTGCAACCTTGCCTGCCATCATCACATCTGTTGCTCTTCTGATAGCATCAACACAAGACTCCTTGCACCCGTACTTATTATCAAACTTTGACTTTGTCACTGAATCATTGACATTGATTGCCGGCATAGGCAATGTGCCATTCTTCATTCTCTCATAAAGTCTGTGAACACCGGTTGTAGTCTCTTCGGATAATCCTCTGATTTCCTGGATCAGCTCGGGGTAATTGTCAAAAACCATATTTGTCAGATCTCCACCGTCATCAAGTATCATGTTCAGCGGTTTTCTGTCAGGTCCAAAAAACAATGTCTGCTCTATGCACCAATTGAATTCCTCTTCATTCATGCCTTTCCATGCATAAACCGGTATTCCGGCTGCGGCAATAGCAGCAGCAGCATGATCCTGAGTTGAGAATATGTTGCATGATGACCATGTGACCTCTGCACCCAGATCAATTAGAGTTTCTATCAAAACTGCGGTCTGAATTGTCATGTGGAGACAGCCGGCTATTCTTGCTCCTTTAAGCGGCTGTTTGGATTTGTATTCTTCCCTGATTGCCATTAAACCCGGCATTTCGGCTTCGGCGAGTCTTATTTCTTTTCTTCCCCATTCGGCAAGTGATATATCCTTAACCTTGTAAGGCAATATCTGTGTCTTGTCAAGAGTTTCTGTGCTCAATATTATCCTCCTTAAAAAGATGTTTTTATGATGTACAAATATAGGGTATTTGAATCTTTAAAGAAATTAAAAATAAAATCGCTGACTTCTGACATATTGAATAAATCTAAATAATGCCTAAGCAAGAACCCGTGATGAAGAAACTTGACTCTACAATTTTTTTACCTAAACAAATTATTCATTGTGGTGCTAAAAAGAAAAACCGCGGAAATCCTGTTTTCTCCGCGGTGCGATTTTGACGGAGCAAAAGAGGGTTGTACTTTGGGGGCTTTGCTCCGCCTATTCTCGCCTATTGTTCTTCCCTATTCTGAGATTCTTTTAACAAATCTTTCGGTCTTTGACTCACCATTCATTTCGAATCGGAGAAGATATTCTCCTGCAGGAAGATCTGCCGCAGGTTTGTAGTTTATTGCATATTTACCCTTGTAAATTTCACCGTCAACAAGCTGGCAGATAATTTTTCCCTGATCGTCTAATACTACAAGACTGGCATTGCCATCTTCATAAATTGTGAAGTTGATCGTTGCAAGGTCAGTTATCACTCCTTCAACAGTTCCGGAAAAATCAAACATCTTTTCAGGCTTTGTAAGTGAGGCGGCAGTGAATGAAGTTTGCGTTCTGCCCTCAATGATGCCTAACAAAACTATGAACAAGATCACTGTGAGTTTTAGTACATTTGCCGTTTTCATTTTAATCTCCTTTTCTTTTAGATTTTTTGTGATTCCTCAAGAGAATGAATCAGTATGTCTCTCGCTTTTTCTATACAAAAATCGCCAACTTCAAATTTGTTTGATATGGATGCAATCGCCTTTTCTTTATGAGTAAGCATACTCAATTGAAAAAGCCCGGCATTTTCATATACCGGGCTTGAATTTCAAATGTTACCTGCTTACTTGGATAACTTCGGATCGACCATATTACAAACCACTGAAGCTTCAACAACGAGCCCAATATCAGAATGATTTATGAGTAAGATCTCATTGGCAGAAAAATTGCTGGCACTGCATTTCTCGTAAATGAGTTTACCATCATACTCAACAACGATCTCAACATCAGTACAATGATCAGGTTGATATATTGGCACTCTTGGATCACTGATCTCAAGTGCAACCGATCTGAAATCAATCAAACCATACTGGTCAAAATCACTTGCCCTGATTACATACTTTTCACCTGCCTCCATAATTCTTGAGACAAGTAATGTCTTTTCATTTAGACTCTGAGCTGTAACTTTGTTTCCTGTCTTATCGGTCTGCCCTGCTCCGGATTGCGAGTCTGAAGGGTTGTAAGAGCATCCTGATGCAATAAGCGCGCAGAACAGAATTGTTATTGCGATTGCTGTTGATACTTTAAGCGTTTTCATTTTGATTTCCTTTCGTTTTTGGTTTATTTGTTTTTAGTTATGTGACTTAAATCTGTGTGAATAAATTGGACAAGTAAGAACCGGAACCCGCTATGATAACGGGTTCCTGATTTCATTCACCACTTCTTGATATCTTGATTGCCCGGATCAACAATTACATTGCTTACCTTTCCAATGATCGTTGCCTTTAATCTCAGTACCTTCTTGCTAAGACTGCTTATCTTCACTTGCTTTGCAGTGAACTTCCCTGTGGAACAATCAACCAAAGCAATTTCCTGTTGGTCCGCTTCCACTGTCAATTGATCGCAGAATTCAGGAGACTCTGATGGATCGTTAGGGTCATTAGACTCGAAACTAATTGACTTCATTTCAACGAAGCCATAATCCATCGAATAAACTACTGCATCTCCGAATGGTCCTATGATCATTTCTCTTACAATTGTAACTTCCCTGAATTCAGGTGTTGCACTTGGTGCTGCCCCTATTCCATCCTCGCTTGAAGATGTCAAGGTTCCGTAATCTGAGCATCCTGCAAGAGTTCCAGTAATTAGCATCAGAGCTGTGAACATCTTGCCCAAGTACTTTCTTGTTTGCTTGTTCATTTTGTTACTCCTTTCTGTTTTTGATTTTATTGGTTTTTTAAATTGTGCCTTGACTTGGCATCAGTCACTTTGTTTTTATTGAATCTTTACTACTCGCCTGCAAGAAAACCCGTTACAGTTAGTTTGTCACTTGTGTTGTTCACTACTTTCAGATCTAGGAAACTGCACTTCTCCATCAGAACTGATTTGAGTGTGAGATTCATGCCGTCTGAGTTAGTTAGTGTGAAGTCTCCGTCAGATGCGAGGTATAGCGCGAAGATGCCGTTTGGCTGAAGCTCTTCTAATTGCATTGATGCGCCTGGACTTAGAACTATCTTTACCGGAGTAATACTGTTGAACTGATTACCAAGGTTTGATTCAAGCAGTCTTGACTCTGACAGGTTTACTCTCATTGATGAAATCCTTAATTCAAGTTTCATTGTTGAAGAACCTAAATCTTTTCCGGAATTCTCTGTTACACTTAGTTCCGGTTCACCGGAAGAAGATCCTGCGCCGGTAAGATTTTGATCACTGCAGCTTGTGAATATGAACATAAGGATAATGATTATTACTGAAGTGAAGCCGCTTGACAGACCTCTGAGTTTGTTACTTTGTTTGGTGAACATCTTTCTTCTCCTTTCATTTTTGTGTTTGACCTTTCTCGATCAACCTATACAAAATTGCATAGTACCCGGCTGAATCAACATGAGGTCAACTTCTCTACATTTGTAGTGGAGAACACCGGGACACTCTGATTGGAAATATTCGGGTTAAGATGAACTAAGAATTCAAACTATATGAGTTCAGGAAATGAAAGAGTGGAGCGGTTGCTTCCCCCGCTATCGGGAGAAGCAATCACTTCAAAGAATTGTAATTTTGAGAGGACAGGAGAAAGGGATCGGTGATGAGAATTTGTAACAGTTTCTCGTAAAGAAACTAAACAAAAATAATGCTATCCGATTACCCTTTTAATAGGTCTAAACTCACAAAGTATATGGGTGTACTTATTCAGTAACCCGTGCGTGTTTCATGATTGGTTGTGCCGGAAAACCACTCTCCAATTTTGTCTCTCTTGGATCAGGATTCCGTTAGAAGGGATTTGTTCTCTATTGCAAACTTTATGAGGCTATGACTGCCTTTGAGATTAAGCTTGTTACTTATATTTGTTCTGTGATTCTCAACTGTCCTGTGACTTAGAAAAAGCACATCTGCAATTTCTTTCGAGGTCTTGTTCTGCGAAATGAATCTGAGTATCTTCTTCTCAGTAGGCGTAAGATTGTCCAGCATAGGATTGCTCTTCCGCAGATCAGTCATCTTCTTTCTCCTTTTTAATACAAGGTTTGACATCGAAGGACTTATGAAGTAGTTGTCTTCATTGACCGAAAATATGCATTCCAGTATGTCATTTACTGCGCTGTCTTTCAGTACATAACCTTTGATTCCAAGACCCATTGCCTCATCAAAAATATCTTCCTCCGAATACATTGTAAGGAAAATTATTTTCACCGGACTGCCACTTACTTTCTTCAGTACTTCAAGACCGGTGAGTTTCGGCATATCGATATCAAGCAAGGCAATGTCAGGCTTTTTCTCTTCGATAAGCTCAAGCGCCTTCTGTCCGTTGTCTGCTTCACCTATGATCTTTATGCGACTGTCCTTTTCTATGATCTGCCTTAGTCCCTCTCTGAATATAGGATGGTCATCAGCAATGATCAGCTTTATCTCTTCGTTCATCTATATTTATTTATAATGCAAAAATATGTAAGTAATGTTTGATGCGCAACGTAACTGCTTAGCATAACTTCTTTCACACTTCATTTCCATCATCTGTGCGGTGATTGATGCCTATTGTATCGAGCGGGATTACAAGTTTGACCGTTGTTCCGTTGCTAATGGTTGAATCAATCAGGAGTTCTGCATTGATAATCCTTGCTCTCTCAGCCATTCCCTCAAGACCAAGCCCGTGTTTGTGTTTCTCCCCTCTTAATGCTGATAAGTCCATTCCCTTGCCGTTATCAGAAACGAAAACCGAGATCTCCTTCTTATCTCTGCTGACATTGAGTATTGCCTCAGTCGCTTCAGAATGCCTGATGATGTTGTTCACACATTCCTGAACAATTCTGAACAGAGTTATTTCGGATTCAGCGGAAAGCAATCCGTCTATCTCATCAATCATACAAGTGAAGCTGATCTTCACCGATTCGGAAACTTTATCTATTATTGATCTGATTGCCTTTGACAATCCAAGCCGCTCGATCTGATACGGATGAAGATTGTATGAAATTTCCCTTACTTCGTTCAACGTTCCAGAAAGCATCTCCGATACATCTTGAATCTTTGCGGCGGTATCAGGACTCAAATCATCCTCATTCAGACTTAATTGCAGTCTGTTCTTCGAGATGAGCAATCCATGGCCTATACTGTCGTGAAGTTCAGAAGCAATTCTCTTTCTGTCATTCTCTTGGGCTTCAATAAGCCGCTTAGTAAATTCTTCCTGAGCCTTCTTTTCCTTTCGTACCTGATTGAGTTTATTTTGATAAACTGCACTGGCGGCGGCGGCAACTGTTAGCGCACCAAAAGTCTTGAACCAAATTGTCTTCCAGAACGGAGGTGAAATACTTATCTCCATAGATGCGCTTTTTTCATTCCAGATTCCGTCGCTGTTTGTTGCTTTAACACGGAATGTGTAATCGCCCGGATCAAGGTTTGTGTATGTTGCCGTGCCTGTGTTTCCTGAAGATACCCATGCTTTGTCGAATCCTTCCATTAAGTATTTGTACTGTATCTTGTTGGGAGACTCGAAGTCCATCGCCGCAAAGCTGAATGAAATCACGCTCTCTCTGTAACTCAATCCTATCCGGTCCTCACACCAAATGGAATTCTTCAAGGGCGAATCAACATCTTCAGGCGCAACTGGCTTGTTGAAAATCCTGAACTCGGTAAATGTCAGCTTTGGCTCAAACTTTGCCGTGCTGAAACCACGCGGATGGAATATATTAAACCCGTTTATGCCGCCAAGTGCAATCCTCCCATCTTTTAACATCCGTGCTGAGTTAAGATTGAATTCATTGCTTTGAAAACCGTTGCTCTTGTCAAAGATGCTTATGACTGCACCATTGCCATCAAGTTTTGCCACACCATTATTTGTCGATATCCAAAGAAATCCGTCATCATCCGGAACGATTGCGTTAATAAAGTTATTCGGCAATCCTTCCTTCTCGGTGAATTTTTTGAATTTGTTACTGTCTTTTTCAAACATGTACAATCCCGATGGAGATCCGATCCAGATTCTGCCTTTCCGGTCTTCCGCAATTGTCATTAATACATTGTCCACTATCGGATCACTGTCGCCGGGATAGAAACTCATCTTATTTGATTTTGTATCGAGACTATTCAAGCCGCCATATTCAGTTGTCATCCAAAGCAATTTGTCGCTTCCGAAGTGCAAACTTCTTATCCTGTCCGACTGGAGTGCTCCGGAATCGGAAGGATCTTTTCTGAAGACTCTGAACTCCCCGGACTTCTTGTTATATCTGTTCAAACCTCCGGATGTTCCAATCCACAATATCCCTTCGTCGTCAATCTCGAGAGCAAATACGGTATCATTGATCAATGAGTTCATATCTTCATCCGAATGTCTGAAGCTATGTAATTCATTTGTTTGTCTGTCATAACTAATAAGGCCACCCACAGCCGTTCCCATCCATACAAGTCCATCTCGATCTTCTTTCACTGCCTGAACATTCTCATGCTCAGTAGATTTTCCGAAACGATCAATTCCTAAAGGTTTGATCTCATTGGATTGAGAATCCATGATGCTGACTCCCATCCCCCGTGTTCCAATCCAAATCTTTCCGTCCGAACATTCATGAAAGCAATTTATCTTGTTAGAGTTAATCCCCGATGGATCCCGTGGGTCGTGAACAAAATGAAGAACGTTTTTTTTCTTCGGGTTGAATTTGTTTATACCGTCTCCGAAAGTTCCAACCCAAAGCAGTCCTGCAGAATCCTCATAAATGCACATGATTGAGTTATTGCTGATGCTTCCGGATTGAATTTCATCGTGTACGTAGTTTACAAATTTTCCGTCACTAAACTTCTTAAGCCATAATCCCTTTTCTCTGGTACCAATCCAACAATTACCGAACGAGTCATGCTTCGTGCATGAGATCAGTTCCGCTTCCTGGTTTCTTATTGCGTCTGGTAAAATCTGCCTTTCCGGACTTGACGCATCTCGATCAATCCTGAAGAGGCTTCCGTTAGTACTCACCCAAATATGGTTGTCACCGTCTGATGAAATGCAATTGATCCTTCTGTGGCTGATTGAATCATCCTGCTCAGAAAGGATTACTTTTTTGAATTTCTTTGCTGTGACTTCAAACATATCTAAACCTCCTCCCCAAGTTCCTACAAGAAGATTTCCGTCGCTCATCATATACAGACAATTCAGCTTTCCATAACTTAAACCGTCCGCTTTGCCGGCATCATAACCAAGAGTAATGAATTTTTCCGAATTCAGATCAAGCATTGTTAATCCTCCTCCGTAAGTCGCAAGATAAATTACGCCGTATTGATCCTGACAAATCGACCTGATATGATCTGTCGGAAAAGAACCCGGGTCATTGTCAGCCATGAATCTCTCAAAGCAGTCCCTTCTCCTGTCGTATCTGTTTAGCCCGTTAATTGTTCCTACCCAAAGATTGTCATCTTTGTCTTCAAAGAGTGAATAAACAAAATTGTTGCTGATGGTGGAATTATTGGATTTATCATTCTTATACACAGTAAACTTCTTCCCGTCAAATCGATTCAGTCCATCTTGTGTACCAAACCACATGAAGCCTTTGCTGTCCTGAATGATACAGTTTACAGCGCTTTGCGATAGGCCGTCATCAATAGTAAGTCTGTCGAATTTTATCTTATCGAGAGGATTCATAAGTAATTAGTAAAAGCAAAATACTTTTATGGACTTGCAACTTCAATCTCAAAAGACCTTTTAAATGCAGGTGTTTGCATATCTGTCCAAAAAGTTTGAAATTTTAGGTGAATAGTTTGACGAAATATGCTGCAAGAAGCTATTCCGCTTTCTTTTGAACGACCAAAAGAAAGCTTGGCAAAGAAAAGTCGCCCGCTGCATCCTAATTGCCTAAAATTGCTCGCTTTGGCTACGTGAATTTCAACTCCTCACGCGACAGAAGAGCGCTGTCGTGTTCGTCAAACAAGAAATTCACGTTTACGCCAAAGCTCACAATTTCTTAACGGCATTAGGATGAGGCGGATTGTTCTTACGACTTTCGCAAAAGGGTTTACTCTTGAACTGTTTTGGCAATAATTCTGTAATTTCAAAAATGTTTTGGACAGCTGTGAGGAATTTGACATTAAAAAGAACTCTTACAAAATAGAAAAAGCCCCGAAACCAAAGGTGGCGGGGCTGTCATGGGGGTATGATTGATCCTACTTCACGAATTGCATTTGCTTCACTACCTGTTCACCATTTACTGTGAGTTTGTAAAAGTATGTTCCGCTGGCAAGAGCTGATGCATTCCAGTTGTACGAATGTTCTCCTGCCTTCAGACTCGAATTTACAAGCACTGCAAGCTCTCTTCCCGACATATCAAACACCGACAGCTTTACGTTTGATGCTGTTTGAAGATCAAATGAAATTACAGTTGATGGATTAAATGGATTCGGATAATTTTGATTAAGAGTGAATCCATTTTTTTTGTCATCAATTTTCTCATTATTCAAGACTGATCCTTCCGGAAACATTACTTGCACGTAGTCTCTTGTGTTTTCTTCCATTATTCTAAGATCATCACCGTCAACAAATTCATCCCCGGTAAGATCTGTTATAACGTTTCCTGTTACATAATTGACTGCATCCTCTTCAACTTCCAAGTAGTCTGTTCCGTCAACAATCTGATCACCGTTAATATCACCCGCGTAGATGCAGGCTACCTTTGGACCACCGAAGTCATACTCAAACATATTTTCACCGTATGCCTGAGACTTAGAGAGCGTGAAATCATAAGAGTTGAGTACGCCTTGCTGAATTATCACGGGCTCTTTACTGAATGTTTCGATGGAATTTTGTGTCTTAATCGATATATAGTATACGTTCATAAAAAGCCTTGAGAAGGTCACTCTGGCAGTCAATGAATTTTTATCGATTGTGACTGTCTCTGTTGCATGAATGAGTCTTGGATCAATAGCGTCGCGCAAAGAGACCTGTACCTCACAATTCTTTCTATGCGTTTTTGAAGATGGATCGAACATTCCCTGAAACGCAGCTTTGATCTCAACATTGAGATTTCCGATAAGTTGCGCCTTAGCATCAGTTGATGACGCAATAAGATAAGCCGCCATTAAGAGAATTGCCGCAATCGTGCTTCTGATGTTTGCAGATCTGTTACCTTTGTTTGATTCCGATTTGAGTTCTTGGTAAGACATTTTTTTGCTCCTTTCAGATTAATTTTTTTTATGAATGATTACTTCAATCACTCATTACAAAATTACAATCCATCTGTTGAGAACTTAATAGGTTAGAATATACTTTCTTCGTGGGGGGATTTCGGATTTATTGCTTAGGGGTTATTACTTAGGAACTTATTTCGTGACAAGGAGAACTGACGAGGACTTTCAGAGCTAAGAGAAATGTTGCCTTCTAAAATTAACTCACAATTTATCCTTGTTGCTAATTGCAAACTGCAGAAGACTATTGGCTCCTCTAAGATTAAGCTTGCCGCTTATGTTTGCCCTGTGATTCTCGATTGTCTTGAAACTTGAATTCAATTGTTCGGCGATTTCTCTGGAAGTAAGGCCAAGAGAAATTTGTTTCAATACACTAATCTCGGTTGGCGTCAGCAATTCCAGAAACTCCGGCTTGCCTTTCGTATCGTTCTTCTTTCGCTTAACAAGCATGTCTGTCATTTTAGGGCTAACATAATAATCGCCATGAGAAACTTTGTAAATACATTCATGAATCTCACTGACAGCACTGTCTTTCAAAACATATCCCATCATTCCAAGTTCCATGCCTTCGTCAAATATATCTTCATCGGCATAAACCGTGAGAAAGACAACTTTAACTTCACATTCTTTCTCCTTAAGTTTTCTCAGAACTTCAATGCCCGTAAGCTCAGGCATATCAATGTCAAGGATGGCTACATCAGGCAGTTTTTCCAAAATGCTTTTCAAAGCATCGAGCCCGTTGTCATCTTCAGATACTATTTCAATCTTTGGTTCTTCTTCAATAATTTGCCTGAGACCTCCTCTGAATACCGGATGATCATCGGCAATCGATACTCGCACTTCATTTTGCAGTTTCATTCTTCTCTTCTTTAATTGGTATCACAATTTTTATTGCAGTTCCTCTCTCAGGCGTTGATTGGATGTCAAAGCTTCCTCCGTAAAGCCTTATTCTTTCGCCTATTCCAATTAGTCCCATCCCGGAATTTTGTTCAACGGGAGTGCTGATATGTTTGAAACCAATACCGTTGTCTTCAATAGTCATAACTACACTTGAATCTCTCTGTTCGAGTCTGAACGAAGCAAAGCTTGCATTGGAATGCTTGATTATGTTATTGGTAAGTTCCTGAATGATGCGGTAGATATTGATCCGCAGTTCATCATGAAAAACATTATCATCAATGTCGCTTTGAAAATTAAAATTGATGTTTGACGATTCTTGTGCAAGATTGAGAATTGATTTGATAGCCTTCGTAAGTCCAAGCCGCTCTATCTTGTGAGGATGCAGATTATATGAAATTGATCTTATGTCTGTCAATGTCTCCGATGAGAGATTAGAGATCTCCTCAAGTACTTGTTTGAGCTTTTCCGTTCCGACTTCCTTGGTCATTCCGAGGTATGCCTTATTCTTCATTATCAAAACATCGTGTGCAATAGTGTCATGAAGTTCAGACGCGATCTTCTTCCTTTCTGTTTCCTGAGAGTCGATGAGTCTTCTTGAAAAATCGTCATGCAGCAATTTCTCTTTCTCTATCCTTTTCATTTTGCTTCTATATGCCAGTCCCGCGGCGAGCAATGAAGTGAGTGTGCTTGCGGACTTAAACCACCATGTGTCCCAAAATGGAGGACTTATGTGAATCTTGATTTCAGCCGCTCTGTCGCCCCAGATACCGTCATTGTTCGTACCCTTCACCTTGAATACGTAAGAACCCGGTTCTATACTTGTGTATGTTGCAAATCTCCTGTTCCCGCAATGATTCCATTGCCTGTCAAATCCTTCCAGCTTGTATGCATAATTATTCTTCGAAGGATCATTGAAAATTAGTGAGGCAAACTCAAATGAGAACACGCTTTCTTTGTATGTCAGATTTATTTCCTTTTCATAAGTAACAGGATGTTTCATGATCTTGCTTTCTTTCCCTGGCTTGTATGACTTGTTGAAAATCTGAAAATCCGTTACGGCAATTTCCGGCTTGTGCGGATTGTCAAGAATCTCTGTTGGAGCAAAGAAGTTAAATCCTTCAACCCCTCCTACATAGATAATGCCGCTCTTGTCCTTAAACACAGCTCCTTCATTGAATTCCCGACTGGCAAGATTGTCGCTTTCAAAATAGTTCGTTATCCTGCCCGTGTCCGGATCTATTTTCGAAAGACCGTTGTTTGTGCAAGCCCATAGAAATCCTGTATCATCTTCGATGGCAGAAACTACTGAATTGCCGGCAAGCCCATCGCATTCTGTGAATGCCTCCAAACTTTCGGAGGAAGGATCATATATCAACAGTCCGTTAGCAGATGTGCAAATCAAAAGGTATCCTTTGCTGTCTTCTCCGATGTACCTGATGTTATCTGAAAATCTTTCATCAGCTCTAGACATTCTAACAACAGATTTGCGGTCGTCCGATATACGAATTAGCCCGCGGTTTCCAGCCGAAAGCCAGATAGTTCCGGATGTGTCAGCATAGATAAATTTGATGATCGTATTGCCGGCATGATCTTCGACCGATTTTGATGCAACTGATTTTATGAATCTGCAACTCTTCGTATTGAATTCAAAGAATCCGCCTGAATCAGTTCCTGCAAGAAGTGTGTTCCCATTTTTTGTATCAACGCACAACGAGAAAACATTTCTCAACCTTGGATCAAAGTCACTACTGTATGAAATGAAACTCTCGGAACTTCTGTCAAACTCCAGTAATCCGCCGCTGTGCGCGCCAATCCAGATTCGTGTGTCAGGTGTTTCTCTTATTGCGTAAACTGTATTGGCAGGAAAATGTCTTTTGGGATCGGCTGATTTCTTATGAAATATTCTAATGTTCTCAAGACTCTTTCCGGAATAAATGAAACCTTTGTTGTGCGTTCCAATGAAGAACTCTGATCTCGAATCACGAAGAATAGAATTTACATTATCAATATTTCCAAACTCTTCATTGATCTCTTTGGGATTGTTGAATGGCTTGGAGTCTAAGTCAGCCCTGGATAATCCTGAACTGACGGTGCCGGCCCAAAGCACATTAGTCCTGTCTATGAATAAGGAAAGGAGTGAATTGTCTGAGATAGTCTCAGAATCCTCCATCATACTTGTATAATGAACAAACCTCTTCTTTCTTTCTTCAAATAGATTCAGCCCGCCGTTTCTGGTTCCAACCCACAATCTTCTGTCCTTGTCTTCAGCCAGCGAAGTTACAACGTTATAGGATAATCCTTTGGGAGTTCCGTCATAACAAAAACTTTCAATCACTCTCCCCGATGAAATCTTATTTAGACCGCTTGATGTTCCGGCAAACAATCTTCCGGCAGAATCGCTCAGCAAGCATCTGAGAGAATTTCCATTGAGGCCATCTATCAATGAAGCGCGGGTATTCCTTTCACTTGTTTCTGAATGACTGTAATCCAGTCTGAATAATCCGTCATTGAATGTTCCGAAGAATAGCTTTCCATATTTGTCCATCTTCATGCATGATACTTCTTTGATGTCGTGTACAAGTCGAAGAAGCTTCATGTCCTTCCTGTTATTAACGTTCAAACCTTCCCTCAACATTATCAAACCGGCTCCGTAAGTTCCGATAAAAATGTTTCCGTACTCATCTTCGCAGAATGAACTTATTCCAGGAGCAGCATTAAGTGCAGAGAATTTCTGCGCTATATTGAAGTTTATGAACTTATCCTCTTCAGGGATGTACCTGGAAAAATTTCCGTTCTCCGAACCAAACCATATACAGCCTTTGCTGTCTAGCATCGAAGTGAATACAGAATGTCCACCGAGGCTATTCGCTTCATCCCTGTCATGTTTGTATGTCTTCATGCTGTAGCCGTCAAATCTGCTCAGACCTTCCTGTGTACCAAACCACATGAATCCTTTTCTGTCCTGAAGAATTGTGTAAACAGTACTCTGCACAAGCCCGCTTTCCCTGGAGTAACGTGTGAACTTCATCCGCCGGCCGCTGCTGATATTGGCTTATCCACTTTCATCATTCAGAAGATGCAGTGTTTTGATATTGATTTCATTTTGTCAGTTGTTTGAGGTCTTTAAGAGATTGATGAAAAGAATCTCTGAAATCAGATTCAAACTTCTCGTCAAAGATCTTTCTTTCGACCGAAGATCAATGATTTCCATTTCAGCTTTGTAAATAATCTTCTGATCTCTGGTTTTGGCCTTCAGCTTGGCAAATCCGATTTCCTTGGTTGTAAGTTTATCATATATCAAAGACAGTTCCTTGCTTATTCTGAAGTGCTCCCCTATCTGAAAATTAATTTCGTCCGGGTCAATGTACTGATTGGAAACTCCGAAATCACCCGTCACAAATCCCGGTGTGCTGAGACTTCCCGGATCAAGCGGCTCATATTCTGATTTTCCGTTGCAATCGGTGTACTTCAAGTAGAACACAATCTTTCCTGTTGAATCTATTTTAGTAACTGTCTCAACTCTTGGACAATCATCCGGGACTTCCTGCGCCGGAACTTCTTTGCCCAATGAAACAAGTGCCGCCAAGATCAACAGCGGCATTGTCAATTGCTTACATAGTTCTTTCATATAGTTCCTCCTTTTTTTAGAAATAGAAAACTTCTTAGAAGTAATTCTCATTATGATCAATCGAATTCTGCTGAATCATTTGAATATGAATTATAAGTAAATACACCTGCCTGTTCAAGCCATACGCTGAAATACGACAATGACATTTAATGTTCTTTCAGCAAAATATTTACCTTACTCAAAACTGACTCCGTCAACATCACAATATCATTCTTTTTTGACTCCGCATCGTTCTCAAGTTTTATGAGATTCACTTCAGCTTCATAAATTTCTTTGGCTTTTCCATTCCGGTATCTGAGTTTGGCGAGCCTTATCCTGGCGTCATAGATTTTCTTGTTTAGATCATTCAGATCCATTCTTATCTTGCTTATCACTGCAATCTGTATATTGAATTCATCCGGATCAATGTATTCATTTGCAGTACTCATATCCGTATCAAAACAATCGAAGAGAGTCCCTGACATTGGATATGATTGCGTTTGGATAAGCTTATCACCAATGTATATTCTTAACGACATTACATTATCACCTGCCTTCAATTCATACCTCGGACAATCTTTATTCTGAGCTGACACTTTGTTCTCAAAGGGTGAGAATACGATCATAAATACTACGGCAAAGACAAATCTTATTGTCTGCGATTTCATCTTGAGCCTCCTTTTTATTTTTATTTCTAAGAACGTTTCATGTCTTTCATCTGAATTCTGTTACAAACTACTTCATTAATTCTAAACTTATTATGGGTACATGTTCATTTATTGAATGAATGTACTTACTTAGTAATGTCCGGTTGTGAGACAGATCGGATATTCTATTTTTGCTTCAATGAGATTTGAATGCTAAGCTCATCCAATTGCTCCTTTGTAACCTCGCTTGGACAATCGTCCATCAACGAAGATGCCTTCAGTGTTTTGGGGAATGCAATTGTGTCAGTTATTGATTTCAATCCGCATAGAATCGCGATCACCCGATCAAATCCTACAGCTGCCCCGCCATGAGGAGGCGCACCATATCTGAATGCTTCGAGTATGAAACCGAATTTCATCTTTGCTTCTTCATCGGTAAGTCCTATGATATCAAATACTTTTTTCTGAATGTCACTCTTGTGAATTCTTATGCTGCCGCTCGTTATCTCATGTCCGTTTAGTACAAGATCGTAACAATTTGCTCTGATGCTTTCTACTTCTTCCTTTACTCTGCTGTCAAGAAATTTCAAAAACTCCGGCTTTGGCATTGTAAAGACATGATGCTCAGCTACAAATCTCTTTTCATCATCATCATACTGGAACAAAGGAAAATCAGTTACCCACAGAAATTCATACCTGCTTTCATCAATTAATCCAAATTCCTCTGCCAGTCTCAGTCTCAGCAATCCGAGAGTCGGCAAGACCTTCTTCTTCTCACCGCTGAGTATGAAGATCGTATCTCCTGCCTTTGCATTCGCCTTTGCAATGATGGAATTGATAATCTCTTCAGAAAGAAATTTCACTATCGGTGACTGCACTCCTTCAGACGTAAGTTTCAGATATCCTAATCCTCCGAGGCCATGCTTCTTGACAAACTCTGTCAGATTATCAATGATTTTTCTTGTTACTTCCCTGCCTTCAAGCTTGATTCCCGATACAATACCGCCTCCGGAAACTATGTCATTGAATACCTTGAAATCAGAACCCATAACTTCAGATGTAAGCGGGAATATTTTCATGTCTCCTGTCACTCTCAGGTCAGGCTTGTCTGAACCGTATTCATTCATCGCTTCATCATAAGTCATCCTTCTGAACGGAGTGGGCAGGTCATAATTCTTCACTTCTTTCCAAATCTCAACAAACATTCCTTCCAGCATTTCGAATATGTCATCCTGTGTTACGAAACTCATTTCAAGATCGATCTGGGTAAACTCGGGCTGTCTGTCCGCACGAAGATCCTCGTCCCTGAAACATTTACATATCTGCACATACCTGTCCAGCCCGGATACCATCAGTATCTGTTTATATATCTGCGGTGACTGGGGAAGTGCGTAGAATTTCCCGCTATGCACCCTCGACGGAACAAGATAATCCCTCGCTCCTTCTGGAGTAGATTTCATCAGTATGGGCGTTTCTACTTCCACAAAGTCGTGCTTCTCAAAATAATTATGGACTATCTGATATACTTTGCTTCGAAGCACAAGATTTGATGCAATGCTGCTCCTTCTCAAGTCAAGATATCTGTATTTCAATCTGAGATCATCAGCCGCCTTAACATCCTCTTCAACAACAAAAGGAGGAACATCGGATTCATTGAGTATCTCTATATCGTCAACATCTACCTCAACAAAACCTGTAGGGATATTATTGTTAATGCTTTCCCTACCTATCACTGTGCCCTTTGCAGATACTACATACTCATTTCCCGCAGACGTTGCAATCTGATGAACTGATTTCTTATCAGGTGAAATCTTCAGCTGAGTAATTCCGTATCTGTCTCTCAGATCAATGAATATGATTCCCCCAAGGTCTCTCTTCTTACCAACCCAACCGTTGAGTACAACTTCTTGTCCGATATGCTCCGGTCTTAATTCACCGCAGGTGTTTGTTCTCTTTCTCAATATTTTCCTTTCTCATTTGAAATTAAAAAAAGGGCTGAAGAAAATTCTTGAGCCCCTTGTAAAACTGAATGAACAGTTACTTATCAGAGAGTTCCCCTTAATTCCTGTTCTCTTTCAATGGCTTCAAACAATGCCTTGAAATTTCCTTTGCCGAAACTCCTTGCACCCTTTCTCTGAATGATCTCAAAGAAAACTGTCGGCCTGTCTTCTATGGGCTTTGTGAAAATCTGCAGCAGATAACCGTCATCGTCCCTGTCAACCAATATTCCGAGCTTTTCAAGAACATCAACATCTTCATCTATCTTACCAATCCTTTCCTGAAGCTCCTTGTAATAAGTTGTGGGAACTGTGAGAAACTCGATTCCCCTGTCCCTCAGAGATGTTACGGTTTCAATGATGTTCGCAGTTGACATTGCTATATGCTGAGCTCCGGCTGATTTATAAAAATCCAGATATTCCTCGATCTGAGATTTCTTCTTCCCTTGTGCAGGTTCATTGATTGGAAATTTTATCTTGCCGTTACCGTTCTGCATTACCTTGCTCATCAATGCAGTGTACTCTGTTGATATATCCTTATCGTCAAATGAAATTAACTGATTGAATCCCATTGTATGAGCGTAGAACTTGACCCAGTCTACCATCTTACCGAGTTCAACATTTCCTACTATATGGTCAACAGCTTTCAGGCCTGTATCAGAAATTCCTTTCACGGCTTTTGCACCCGCATCTACAAATCCGGGAATAAAAAGTCCTTTGTAATTTCTTCTGTCTATGAATGTGTGTATGGTATCTCCATAGGTTTTGATTGCTGACTTCACAATCGTCCCGTGCTCATCTGAAAGCTCAGTAGGTTCAAGTACTCCAACAGCGCCTCTCTTCACCGTCTCTTCATATGATTTCACTGCATCATCCACTTCAAATGCAATGTCCCTTACTCCGTCACCATGCTTCTTATGATGTTCCGCAATGAAATTGTCATCAGTCAATGGCGATGAAAGCACAAATCGTATTTTTCCTTGCTCAAGCAGATAAGATGCTTTATCCTTGTTACCTGTTTCAAGCCCGGAATATCCTGTCAAAGTAAACCCTAACGCATATTGATAGTATATTGCAGATTGCTTTGCATTCCCAACATAAAATTCGAGATAGTCTATTCTCTTCAATGGAAGGAAATCGTCAGTTGCTCCGTTTGTGGCGGATTTTTTCTCAACTTCCTGAACTGTATCCATGATGTTGTTAATTTAGATTTCCTGAAAATGTTTACGGCAATTTATGGAAAATAAGTCAAATTGTTAATGAACTTTTTCTGCTTTCCACTGCTGTCCAAAACATTTTTGATATTACGAAATTATTGCCAAAACAGTTCAAGAGTAAACTCATTTGCTAAAGTCGTAAGAACAACCCGCCTCAGCCTAATTGCCGTTAAAAAATTGCGAGGGATGGCGTGAACGAGAATTTCCTGTTTGACGAACCCAAACGTGCTAACGTTTGGTTGAGGAGTTGAAATTCTCGTAGCCGTACCGAGCAATTTTAGGCAATTAGGCTGCAGCCTGCCCGAAGAATACTGAACTAGAACACTTTTCGCAGGCGGGCGGGCGACTTTTCTTTGCCAAGCTTTCTGGCGCTTGCCCATAGTCACGCTGAGCTTGTCGAAGCGTGCGAGGGGTCGTTCAAAAGAAAGCGGAAATGATTTTATTCTATGAAGTTTATTCTGGCCAACTCCTTTCCAAGTAAATCGTTTTGGACAGATGTGTCTGCTTTCATTACCAACTTTATCTTATCAAATTGAAACAGCAAACGAACATTAAGAAATCTCTCCAAGCAATTCAAATTACTCATAAAGTTCTTAACGCTTCATTCTATATAGAAGAACTCATTTGCGGGGTTTCTTCTTTTTCAACTCATCAGATTTACTCTTGTCAAGAAATGACTTCAATCTGTCACCGGAAAACCAGTTAAACCTCCCGCTCTTCTTTCCTTCTGCTCCGTTCTTCTTTTTCCCCGAATCAGATGTTTTCTTGTCACGAAAACCGGAGTAGATGTCATCTCTTATCCGGGACTCATTTGAGTTACGGTCTTCAAACTGATACACTTTGTCTGATGGACCAAATCTGCCCTGTCCCGAACTTTGATTCCTTCTTCTGTCATTACTCTTACCCGAACTGAAATCCCTTCCGTCTTTCTTCCTGTCATCAGAAAATCTTCTCTTCCCTGAATTTTTTTGCCCCGAATTTCTTTTCTCTTCCGGCCTGCTCTCGTTCGAGAATCTTTTCCTCTGCGGATGAGATTCATAAGTGCGGGTAGAGTTACCTGATGTATTCTTTTTCCTGGAATCGCTGTAACGTGAGCTCTCTCTTCTTGGCTGACTCTCCGAAAATGTATGCCTTTGCTTCACCGGCTCTTTCACTCCCGGCAGTAAAGCATCATCAACATTCTTTAACGTGATTATCCCCTTGTGCATGAAGAGAATCTGTTTGAAGAATTTCTGATCCTCTCCCGGAGTAACAAGTGAAATTGCCTCTCCCTTTTTTCCGGCGCGTGCCGTTCTACCTACTCTGTGAGTGTACGACTCAACATCTTTCGGTATTTCATAGTTGTACACATGAGAAATCCCCTCTATGTGAAGCCCTCTTGATGCAACATCTGTAGCTATAAGTACACTGAACTTTTTTTCTCTGAACTCCTTTGTTACTCTCTCCCTTTTTGCCTGTGTCATGTCGCCGTTTAGACATTTTGCGGCAATTCCTTCTGCAGTCAAACTCTTGGCAAGCTTCTCCGTGATGTGCTTGCGATTACAGAAAACAATTGTGAGTTCCCTTTCATTCTTAAGAAGATAGATCAACAGCGCCATTTTTTTGCCCTGTACCGTTTGATAATATGTCTGCCTTAAGAAACCCGGCTCAACCGGTTTGTCAAATGTGACCTTGAACGGATCTTTGAGATATTTTTTGCTTAGCCGAGAAATGTCTTTCGAAATTGTAGCGCTGAACAACATTGTTTGCTTATTCTGCGGCATGAGTTTGAGTAAGCGTTCTATGTCTTTTATAAAGCCCATGTCCAGCATTCTGTCAGCCTCATCAAATACCAGATATTCTATCTTGCTCAAATTGAATGCGCCTCTCTCAAGCAGATCGATCAATCTGCCCGGAGTTGCAACAACTACATTGGTTCTCTTCATTTTACGGATTTGATCGCTCATTGATACTCCACCGTAAACTGCTGTTGCAGAAAAGTTCTTGTGCAAAGAGAATTTGTTAAACTCATGCGTGACCTGAACACATAACTCTCTTGTTGGAACAAGTATCAGTGCCTTCAATCCGTCAGCAGGTTTGATCATTTCAATCAAAGGTACAGCGAAGCTCAAAGTCTTGCCCGAGCCGGTTTCCGATTGCGCAATTATGTCTTTCCCGTCCAATATGTTTGGTATTATTGCTTTCTGAACAGGTGTGGCAACCGTTATCCCGTTTTTACCAAGAACTGCCAGCATCGGTTTTGTTAACTTCAAAAATTCTGTGTGCATTTATAGTTTTGTTTTCGTTTGTTTTACAAAAGTTAGTTGATTCTTTGCGCCGGAAGAAAACTCAATGAAGTTTTTCACATGGAAAGAATTATAGCGAATTACGAATGTTATGCGTATGAATTCCGGGTAAGAGAAGATACAGAGATTAAAAGTAAAGAATCGTCCAAATACTTATCCACAGAATTAATTCATGCAAACGCATCATTGCTTGATGAAGTGTTTGATTACGAGGATATTAACTTCCAATTAGCAAAGGGAAAAAATTAAATTTCTTTTGTGTCAATTCCTGAACTCTTTTAACAAGAATGTGAGAAATCTAGATTTCCGATTCTTCGATTGGTTTAGGCTTGAGTAAAGACAGGATTACCGATGCAGTCAGAACTATTGCAATCACTCCCAGCGAATAAGCCGTCGGCACTTTGTAAAAATCCATAATGAGCATCTTCATCCCAATGAAGATAAGAATCATAGATAGGCCGATCTTGAGGTAGTGAAATTTATGGATCACTCCGGCAAGTGCAAAGTATAATGACCTTAGTCCGAGAATTGCAAAAATGTTTGAGGTATAGACTATGAAGGGATCACTTGTCACTGCAAATATAGCCGGTATGGAATCAAATGCGAAGACAAGATCAGTGAATTCAATTGCAAGCAATACAATGAATAAGGGTGTGGCAAATTTCTTGTTGTCTATTTTCACGAAAAATTTCTCTCCGTAATAATCATGAGTAACAGGAAATATTTTCTTGAAAAATCTTATCAGAAAATTGTCTTCCGGATGAATATCCTCATCTTTTTGATTTGCCATTTTAAAACCTGTGAATACAAGAAATGCTCCGAAAATGTAAATGATCCAGTGGAATTTTGCGATCATTATGGCGCCTATGGCAATTAGTATTGCTCTTAGTATCAATGCACCGATAACACCCCAAAACAACACCTTGTGCTGATATTCACTTGGAACCTTGAAATATCCGAACAATAAGACAAATACAAAAATATTATCAACACTAAGCGACTTTTCCAGAATGTATCCGGTTAGAAACTCAATTGCTTTCTGTTTACCGAAATCGTAATAGACAAACACATTGAACGCCATTGCTAGCAATATCCAAACAGCGCTCCATATCAGAGCTTCTTTTACACTGACAGCATGAGTCTTTCTTTGAAATACTCCAAGATCGAGAGCCAACATTAAGAGGATAAACGCATTGAAGGCTATCCAGAGGATCAGTTCGTATGACATATAAAATTTGATTGGCGCAAAAATAGTCTTTTGCGCTGAGAAATTAAGCTAATATATAAATACTTCTATCTAAAAGTCTATGGCGTCCGCTTGAATATATAGTTGCCGGAATTAACATCAACAATTACAATATCTGTACCGTCAACAAACCTGTCACCATTAAGATCTGTTGGCGCAGTTCCAATGATCTGAAGATATGCATCATTAGAAACCCATGCATTGTCTATGCCGTCAATTATGCCATCATTGTTGACGTCAGAAGAATATAGGCAAGCTTTGGTTCCCTTCATTACAAGATTGCTTCCGTATGCCTGTGAAACACTCTTAGTAAAATCATAATTAACCGTGCTTCCGGATATGAGTTGAACCCCCGGACTCTTGCTCCATGTTTCAAGTACATTGCCTCCTTTTACCACAAGATAATAAGTACCTGTAGGGACATTTGTAAAAGCCGCTGTTCCGGTAAAATTCAGTGAGTCAATCAATATCTTACAAGAATCCAATGATTGATACGGTGGATAATTTCTTTTGACAACCACCTTCAGCGTATCTCTGATTGATAACCTGTTAATGGGTGCACTGTAATAGCCTTCAACAATAGCAGTCAGATTTAATCGGGCAGTATTGTAATTCCCTATCGGATAGTCATGAAATGATAATGCTCCGACCTTTCGTGAATTCTTCATGAACGGGCCTTCATACACCAATGAGTCATCATGGTTCCAGACTGTGGGAAGATATGTAAGCTTTTTTGCATTTGATGCAGTGTATAATTTCAGTTTAACAGTATCGCCCGATACAGATCCTTGCTGTACTTTCCCGGTCTGCCCGTCGAGATAGAAATAATCGCGCATTCTCTGATTGAGTGTATCAGCGGGCCAGCTTGCTACTTTTGAATTGCTGAAAAGTACATGAATCTCTGTCTTTGATGCGTCTTTGAAAAAAGCGGACTTCACATTCGGCGGTCTCATGTTTGCAGTGTCGCTTCCGCCATAATAATAATAGCTTAATGGCCTGAAAACTACATCTGCAATCCACTGATAACCGTAATATCCGAAATGACATCCTTCATAGTATGGTATCCCTGCCGTTGAAATCAACTCTACGTCTTGAATTTCTTCGGGAATCTTTCTCTGCACTTCTCTAAGCTGACTGGCATATTGCTCAGAACATGCAGGCCTGGTTTGAAAAAGGAAAATCTTACTGAAATTTGGATAATCTGTTTTCCATGAGTTATGCAGCTTTCGGAAATTTGCCATGTAATTTACCCATGAACTTGTTCCGTCAGATTCTCCCTGATACCAGAAAATTGCTTTCACTTCATCCTCAAGCCCGGCTTTCTTAACTCTGTATAATAGTTTGCCATAAACGGATGTAAGATCAGTTGGATTTGATTCGTTTCTTAGATGCATTGTTATTGGCGAACTTGCCCTGCCGCCGTTTATGAAACAAGTTGGAATTCCATAGTTGGTCTTTATCAGCTCCTGAAGTCTCAGTGCCCAAACTCCAACATTGTATGGACCTGCAAATGAATAAACCGCACCGTCAGCTTTTGATACACCCCAATTTGTATCAGCCGCATTATAGTTGTTTCCATTGTAGTTTGCGGTTTGAACCCCAAAGGATCTGCAGAATTCATTCTTGTAATTTGCTGCTGAATTTGTGGGATGAGAATTTGACTGTCCGGCAATGATGAAGACATCTCCGCAGACCAGACTGTCTGCTGTCTTCAAGAGAGTTGAATTGGAACCTGATTTGACAAAAAGTTTGAACTTGTATTCGGCGAGCTCGCAATAGATCTTCTGCCCGATATTGAATGATGCAGAACCTGCTGTGTAATTCAATTTGTTGCTCTTTCTATTCCAAAGGATGTTATTTCTGAAGACTTCCACAAAAACAGAATCATAGCCGGCTGTGCTCAAAGTTCCGGAGTAAGTAACAAGTGCCGAGTCATTCAAATCCCTTGCAAAAAATTGGAGATTCCTTGGTAAGCTTTGATAACTTACTACTTGCGAATTGGCTGTGCCTTGTTTTGATACTGAAGGTAGCAGTATGAAAACTGAAGCAAGAGTCGCTAAACTCAGTAAACTGAATTTTTTCATAATCGCTTAACCATGCTTCCAGTCTTGGGGTAAAAGAAAGCTTATGGAAATTAATAAAAGAAGTTTGAAGTATTTACAGGCTGAAGAATATCATTAATTACCATGCTTATGGTAATCTTATCTCCTTTCTCGAAATTTGTTATTGAAAATTGAACGCAATATAAAGACTGTATCGAATAAATGAAATACTTTTATCATAAATCCTCTAAAATATTTAAAATTACTTAACCCCCATGTTTTACTAATTGTTACATGCTTTTAGTGATTTTTAACATTCAAATATTTCGCATTAATGTTTTAGCTCAACCGCTAACTTTATAATAATTTTAGATGATTCACCTAAAAATCCGGTTCAACTGGGAAGTGAATTTGGAAGAAATCATGTGACTATAGAACTCAGAATATTAAATGTAAACCCTAAACCTATTTATAAGTTAGAATTGAAGTGAGTAATTTAGAAATGCTTCAGCGGTATACTACTCTTTGCAGAATATCTCAAGATTGTCGTATGATGATGCCTCTGATTATGTTAAGTAACTGATGCAATATTCTGTGACTGAACAGTATTCTGTCCTGTCTCATACACAGAATTGAAACAATGAGTCCTCTATTGCTCATTCCTCGTCTGCCGGTACATTCTGTTTTGCTTTCAGGATTATGAAGGTGAGATCGTCATGCACCTGAGCATATCCTCTGAATTTTTTGATTTCTGCTACAATCTCATCTCTGATTTTGTCTGCGCTTTCGTGAGAGAATCTGACGAGTATCCCTTTGATTCGCTGAAGTCCAAACTCTTCTGAATTGTTGTTCATAGTCTCTGTAAGACCGTCTGAATAAAGCAATATTATATCACCGGGATCAGACTCAATCTTAACCTCCTCAATTGAGTTGCAGAACATTGAGCCATTGGTCAATCCTATTCCCATTCCGTTTTGACGAATCTCTTTACAGCCTCTGTCCTTTGCAGAATAACACATTGCCGGATTGTGTCCCGCTCTCATGAAAGTGATCTTCCTGCCATCAGCAACGGCAAAGATCGAAGTAAAGAAGAACCCTCTCTTCAGATGCTTAAGCAATGCCTCATTAACTGTTGTAAGAACCTCCTTGAAACTATCTGACTTCTCAACTATATATCTTATCAATAATCTTACCTGAACCATATACAAAGCTGCAGACATACCCTTCCCTGAAATGTCACCTACTATATAAACATTTTTGTCGTCCTTTTTTATATGGTCAAAAAAATCACCCCCAACTTCATTAGCTGTTTCGTAATAAAAGGAAACATCAAAGTCGTTATTTAACGGAAGTTGAGACGGTATCAATCCTGACTGCACATCTCTTGCAACTTCCAATTCATCTCTTGCTGTAAACTTATCTGCAACTTCAAACATGAAGATCAGATTCACAACGATGAATGCCAGCAAACCCATTTCCCAGATTCCCTGAAACATTGCAATAAAGAAGTAAAGGATTGTAGCGGCATAGATTATTCTTACTACAGGAGACAGCTTGCTGAGAAATGCAACAACAAAGTTTTTGACGAATCCAACCACATGATACTTGCTGTCAACTGCTTCATCCTTTCCCATGTTTCTTACGATGTACTTGTACCTGGCGGGAGTTTCCTTGAAAAATACTTTCTCAAATTCATTTGAAGAAAGATCCTTTGAGAAGAAGTTGTAAGCACGCTTTATAATGTTATCCTTGCCCAATGTCATCATTTGTTAAGTGTTACGGAATATTTGTTGAGAAAGTTATGCAATTTAACGAATATTCATCATCTTTATGAATCAAATAAATTCAATGAACGGAGCCGGAATGCATCTCCGAATCCCCAATTAAATTACATACTTCTTTAGTATTCAAAAAGCTATTTTGCCAAAATTTCTGACTGAATGAAAAATACTTTTGAAAAGTTTGTTTCTGCCAATGGGGAAACAGTCACTTTGAAAAACAATGAAAGTGATCCTGCAATGTGGATTGTTGAAATATTCACCAAATCAATTTTCGGGAAAAAGAAAACAGGATCGTTCTGGTTCAGCCACAAAGAAGATGCGGAGGATTTTCTTTCCGGATACAAGAAGAAATAAGTTCTTGATGTTCATAAAGTACATATAGACTAAAATTGCAATTCCTGATCGAAACAATTCAAATTCATTCCGAAAAATAAATCCAATAAACAATTATAGTTGATGGGAGAAAAGAATACTTTGGTCACGGGAGATTCGCTAAGTGTGACAACCTCTGTAGAGACCATTCTTTGCAATAAGAAAATTTCGCTTACCAAAGATGCCCTGAAACGTGTTATTGCATCCAGGAAACTCGTTGATAAATGGATATCTCAAAATGAAATAATATATGGTATAACTACCGGATTCGGGGAATTCAAAGATGTGCGAATCTCATCATCAGATCTTGAAAAATTGCAAAGGAACCTGATTCTTTCTCATTCAGCGGGCACCGGTAAACTCGTGCCGGATTTCATAGTCAGGCTGATGCTGCTTTTCAGAATAAATTCTCTGGCGCTTGGATATTCAGGAGTAAGGCCGGAGCTTATGGAAAGACTCGTGCTGCTATTTAATTCAGAAGTTGTTCCGCTTGTTCCTTCGCAAGGTTCTGTGGGGAGTTCGGGAGATCTCTCTCCTCTCTCGCACATGGCACTTGCATTGATAGGAGAAGGTCAGTGTAAAGTTCACGGTGAGTTAATGACAGCGAGAGCAATGCATCAGTTGCTTGGAATAGAACCCCTTAAACTCTCAGCTAAGGAAGGCCTTGCTCTCATTAACGGAACTCAGATGATGTCAGCATACCTGTGCAAATCAATTTATGACACAAGGATACTGTGTAAGCTTGCAGATATTGCCGGAAGTCTTTCACTCGAAGCGATGAAAGGGACATCAAAAGCATTCGATCCAAAGATTCAAAGAATAAGACCTCATAAAGGCCAGATTGATACTGCAAAGAATCTTAAGAAGCTTCTTGCAGGAAGTGAGATAATGAATTCACACAAAGATTGCGGAAAGGTTCAGGATGCCTATTCATTGCGGTGCATGCCTCAGGTTCATGGCGCAGTAAAGGATACCGTAAATTATTGCAGCAGGGTGCTTGAAACAGAAATTAATTCGGCCACGGATAACCCGCTCATATTTACTGAAACAAGCGAACATCTCGAAGGTGGAAATTTTCACGGCGAACCGGTTGCGCTTGCCTCTGACTTTCTTGCAATTGCAGTCAGCGAACTCGGGAATATAAGCGAGAGGCGAACTGCCAGACTTGTTGACGGCAATTTGAGTGGATTGCCGCGCTTCCTTGCTGACAAGGGCGGACTCAACTCAGGACTCATGATAGCACAATATACAGCCGCATCTATTGCAAGCCAGAATAAAGTGCTTTGCCATCCGGCTTCGGTTGATTCTATTCCGACAAGTGCAAATCAGGAAGACCACAATTCAATGGGCTCGGTGTCTGCCATAAAACTGTATGATGTGATCAACAATGTTAAGAAGATTATATCAATTGAATTTCTTTGCGCCGTTCAGGGAATTGATTATCACAGACCGCTGAAGAGCGGAAAAGGCAGTGAAGAAGCATATTCTGTTTTCAGAGAAAGCCTTCCCCATCAGAGTACTGACAGCATAACAAGCGATCTGATCATGAGATCTGCTGAAATCATTTTCGATCCGGCTTATCTCAATGCAATTGAAAAGAAATGCGGCACACTACTCTAGCATGAGCAAATTCTCTAAAGTGTTCAAGAAGTTCACAAGTTACAAACCTGTTGAGACATTGATTTACTATGTTAAAAACCTGATTGATAAATTTGACAACGATCATGTTTGGGTTCTTGCATCAGGAATCTCTTTCAACATGCTCATTTGCCTGATTCCATTTGTGCTGATCATTCTTACAATACTCGGAATATATCTTGACAGCGAAGTTGTACACGAACAAATAATCAGATATCTTGACAGCGTCATTCCGCTTCCGGCACAATACAAGGAACGCGCAATATTTGAGCTCATTGAGAGGACTAAGGAGCTGACAAGCAACAAGTTCATTACGGGTGCTATCGGAATAACAGGAATGTTCTGGACTGTCAGCGGATTGTTCAGCACAATGCGTGATGTTCTTAACCGGATCTTTCGAATTGATACTGATGTAAATTATTTTCTAGGCAAGCTCAAAGACTTTGGACTCGTCATTCTGAGCGTCATTCTCTTTTTCACTTCCATGATGATTACGTCCGGGGTTCAGATTGCCGAAGATTACTGGAGTGCCTTGTTTGGAGAAGCTTTGACGCTAACGTTGTTTCAGAAGCTTGTTCCATTTGTAATTGGTTTCATTGTCACTTTCTTCCTGTTCTATGTGCTCTATGCTTTGGTACCGCACTGGAAAATCAACAATAAAGTGACTTTGGTATCATCGCTGATATCCAGCATTTTCTTTGAAGCGCTGAAGTATCTCTTCGCAGTGTATGTTCTGAAGTTTGCGAACTTTGGCAGAATTTACGGTGCTTATGCTACGATTGTAATTTCTATCTTTTATATTTACTATGTATCCGTAATTTTCGTCATTGGCGCTGAGATAGGTGAAATTTATTCAAAGCGGAACAAAATTTCTCTTAAATGAATCAATTGAATCAATAATATGGACCCGAGGAAACTATACAGAACCTTAGAGAATATTATCAAGGAAGCTCCAAGGTTTGAAACTGAGGAGGATTTTCTTGAACACGTCATTGCGCAGATTATCAACAACGAAGAAATTAATATCATTGGGGGGAGATTGTGGAAACTCAATGAAAAGCATGATGCTTATTCACTTGTAGCTCAGATGGGAAATGTTGATGTCATCAGGCAGAACTATGAATTGAGTATTGACAGGTATCCAATGTTCACGAAGGTCGGCATGTTCAGATCTGTGCTTGCTACTGAAACTGACGAATATCTGATTGAAAAAGGTATTTATCACTACTCAGCAACAGGAGTTGGACAAAGATTTAAATTCAAGGATGCAAATGGTGAGGCACAATATCTTTATGCATATCTCATTGCATTAAATGCAAAAGGACTTGACGATGAATTTCTGAACAAGCTCAATATCATAAGCATGACTCTCAGCTCCATTCTGAGGACAAAGGATATGGAGTCTAGCGCCAAGGAAAGCCGGCAGGAGCTTGAGAAAGCAAAGGAGATTCAGCGCAGCATTCTTCCGGAGCATGAATACAAGTTTGGAAATTATGAGTTATTTGGCTTGTCAGTACCTGACAGAATTGTCGGAGGAGATTTTTTTGATTATCTTGAAAGTGAAGATAATGAACGTCTCGGTGTAGCTCTTGGAGACGCAGCTTCCAAGGGGCTTTCGGCTGCATCACAAGCACTGTATGTTTCCGGTGCATTGAAAATGGGTGTTGGATTTCAGATCAAAATGAGCGCAATGATGAGCAAGATAAATAATCTGGTGAACGAGACATTCCCGTACGAAAGATTTGTAACACTCTTTTATTGCGAATTGTCAGGAGATAAGAGAGGTCTATGTCAGTATGTAAACGCCGGTCAGAATCCGCCCATGTTTCTGCATCATGAAACCGGAAAAGTTGAACAGCTGCTATCGACTGGCCCTGTTCTTGGTCCTGCACCTTACCAGAAATATGGAGTAGAAAGTATCAACTTCAAGATTAACGATGTTTTGCTATTATATTCTGATGGAATTATTGAAGCTACTGATCATGACTTTAAGTTCTTTGGTGAGGAAAGACTTAGCGCTTGCCTCTTGGAAACTAAGGATGATGACCCTAAGACAATCTGCAACCACATAATTCAACAGGTGAGCGTTTTTTCAGCAAAGGGGGTTTACTCGGATGACAGGACTCTTGTTGCTATCAAGAGATTCAAATAGAATTAATAAATAAATACAAATGGCATGAGAACAAACAAAGCCAAACTCATTATAGCGGCCGTAATAGCAGTAATAGCTCTGATCTCCTATTACAGCAAGACACAGGTCAATCCCATTACAGGCGAGAAGCAAAGGGTAAGCTTGACTCCCCAGGAAGAAATTGTTTTGGGAATGAGAAGCGCACCCGAAATGATGAACCAAATGGGAGGAGAAGTGCGCGATCCGAAAATCAACGCATATGTTGACGCCGTCGGCAACAAGATAGTAAGAGGTACTGAAGCCGGAAAATCTGAGTATAAGTTTGATTTTCATGTGCTCGCTGATTCAAAAACTGTTAATGCATTCGCACTTCCCGGGGGACAGATATTCATTACCTTAGGTCTTCTCAATATGCTTGAAAATGAAGATCAGCTTGCCGGAATTCTCGGTCACGAGATCGGGCATGTAATTGGAAGACACTCGGCAGAACAAATGGCAAAGCAGGAACTTACTCAGGGACTTGTGAATGCAGCCGACATTGCATTAACTGATCCGGGTTCACCAAATGCAGCATCTATGATAACAAGATACGTTGCCGGAATGATCAATATGAAATATGGAAGAGAGGATGAACTTGAATCCGACAAATTTGCTGTGAAATACATGTATGAGACCGGTTATGAACCCGAACAGATGATTGAAGTAATGCATATACTTGACAAGGCGGCCGGAGGACAGTCACCGCCGGAGTTTCTCAGTACACATCCAAATCCCGGAAACCGGATAGAACATATTCGTGAAGAAATCAGCAAAATCAGGTAGGAATTAGTGATTGTAGTTTTCTTGAAGAAGCCGGTTTACATGGTTGCATCTTTGATGACTTGGTGCTATTTTTGCTTTAGACTTTTTATGAAAAAGGAAAACATCTTTTTGTTTTGATTTGGAATCTTTTAGGAGATTCAGGCTGTTAAAACTTTGACTTTCAAAATTAATTATTCATTCACTAATCAAATAATAAAACATGAAGAAAAAAATCGCCTTGATCGGATCAATTGCTTTAGTTCTTGCAGTTGGTTTATTCTATGTTCAGAGCAATAACCTTATCGCAGATGACAAAGACGGTAAGAAAGATTGCTCTTCATCATGTACCGAAAAAACAGGATCTGCTTCATCCGAGACAAAATCATCATGCACTGACAAGACAATGCAAAGCAGTTCAGGAAGTGATGACAAATCAGGTTATGCCGTTTATGAATTTACAACCGATGCTATCGACTGCGACGGCTGTAAACCGGGTATGACTGAAAAGATCAAAACAATCGGTGGAGTAAAAGATGTGGAGTATGGACAAACTTGCAGTGTTTCTAAACAAACCAATGTTAAGGTTTATTTCAACGAGTCTGAAACTACGTCTGAAGTTGTTGCAGCTTCGGTAAAGGAACAAAAGCTTAACGGCAACTGCGGTGACGGATCAAAATGTGATTCGAAATCCAAGGCAGAAAAGAAATCATAAATATTCCAGCAATTGGTACTTTTAGCCCGGCAATGCCGGGCTTTTTTTTTGTTCTAAAATGGTTCCTCTTCTGCAGCAACACTTCGGGGTATGTTAATTTGCGGATGATGTGCCTTGTTCATAAATGTTGCAAATTCAGATATGAATACAAGCTCAAGATCACCGACTGGACCGTTTCTTTGCTTGCCTATTATTATTTCTGCCTTGTGCAGCAATTCCTCATAACCGGGATCTGTCTTATCCGGCTTCATACCCATAATCGGCCTGTGCACAAAAATCACAACGTCTGCATCCTGTTCAATGGCTCCTGATTCCCTTAAATCAGCTAATTGCGGCCTCTTCTCCTTGCCTCTTTGTTCAATGCCTCTGTTAAGCTGAGCACAAGCTACAACAGGTATATCCAACTCCTTGGCAAGCGCCTTAAGACTGCGTGAAACGTAAGCCACTTCAAGATCTCTTCTTTCAGATTCCTCCGGACCTCTTATCAGCTGAAGATAGTCAACAACTATCATGTCTATCTTGTGATTTTCCTTCAACTTTCTTGCCTTTGCCCTGATTTCAAGAACTGACAACTCGCTTGAATCATCTATGAAAATGTTCGTCTTTAGCCGGTGGAAAGATTTCATTACTCTGTCCCATTCTTCGTTGTTCGATTTTCCCGTTTTTAGCTTCTTTGAATTTACTTTCGCTTCAGATGCCAGAAGCCTCATAACCAATTCTCTGAATGACATTTCAAGACTGAATATTGCCACAGACTTTCCGTGTTCCACCGCAGCATTTCTGGCAATGTTCATAGAAAATGCCGTCTTGCCGTGAGACGGTCGTCCGGCAATTATAATAAGCTCGGAATCCTGAAAGCCTGAAGTATATTCATCAAGATCCGTAAATCCCGTAGATATTCCGCTGATCGTCTTCTTGCTTTCTCTTTGCTCGCCCAGTTCATTTATGAACCGGTCTATTTCTTCTTTCATTGACAGGACTTTCTTCTTGGAAAGACGCTGGGAAATATCAAGGATCTTCTGCTCTGCGTCGTCAAGTGTCTTAAAAGTATTTGAGGTAGGATCAAGACAATCTTCAACAATCTTTGAAGATACGCTGATCAGATTTCTGAGAATGGATTTTTCAAAAATGATCCTGGTGTAGTATTTTACATTTGCTGACGTAGAAACTGATGTCGTCAGATCCATTATATATTCTATTCCACCTACTTCTGTCAGTTTGTCCATGCGTTTCAGTTCCTCTTTCAGCGTCGTCGGATCAACCGGCTCCTTCTTGCTGTCAAGATTTATGATGGCCTGCAGTATTGTTCTGTGTTTACTGACATAAAAGTTCTCAGGTTCAAGAATCTGCAAGACATCATTGAGCACTTCATTATCAATCAATATAGCTCCAAGAACCATCACTTCAAGTTCCGTTGCATGCGGTGCCTGACGGTCACTTCCCAGAATGTCAGGATCAGATTCCTGTCTGTCCTGTTCTGATCTTCTGTACGTCTTCTTCTTTGCCAATGTCAGCTGCTTTACGTTGTTATGGTATTAATTTTATCATATTCTTCTCTCAGCATCTTAACATCCTCCCATGTAGGCCGCTTCCAGTTTGGGTTTCGCAGTAATGCAGCCGGATGGTAGGTCACCATCATTTTAATATCTCTGTAAATGTGGAATCTGCCTCTGAGTTTTCCCAGAGGTTCCTTGGTATTCAGAAGAGTCTGAGCGGCAAATGTTCCAAGGGCCAGTATGAGTTTTGGCTTAATGATCTCAAGCTGTTTTTTTAGATATGGTTCACAGTTTTCAATTTCGTCTGAGAGCGGATTCCTGTTTTCAGGAGGCCTGCACTTGAGGATATTGCAAATGTAAACTTCATCTCTTGATAATTTGATAGCTGCAAGAATGTCTGTCAAAAGCTTTCCTGCACGGCCAACAAAAGGAAGACCTTGTGCATCTTCATCTGCACCCGGTGCCTCACCAACCACAACTATACCTGCCTTTGGATTTCCGCTTCCAAACACAATATTTTTTCTGCCTGCTGAAAGCACAGAGCATTTTTCACATCCCTTAATTCTATCTGATAATTCCTGAAGACTGCTGCATTTCCCGAGATCACCATTTACATTGATGGGCATTGTTATTCCGGTATTCACATCAGCAGTATGCTCCCTTACAGATGAATTACTCTTGGAATGACTTGGGTCGGTTTTTAAATCCGCAGACTCCGGACCTGCAGCTGAAAGAATTTCACTTAATCCGCTGAATTCATTTCCAAGCATTGATCCTGAGCAATACTCTTTCTTGAATTTCTCGTAGCCGGAAAGTTTCCTGATGATCTGATCTTTCATCTGAGCTTGAGATACTTATCCAGTATCTTATTGGAAACATCGAACTTGCTCATCATTGGGAGGCTCTCAACAGATTTCTTGTCTATAAGATTGACGATGTTTGTATCTGATGCGAATCCTGCTCCGGGTACATTGGGATTGTTCAGAACTATCAGATCCAGATTCTTGGAAACCAATTTCTTCTTAGCGTTTTCAGTTTCGTTGTCAGTTTCTACTGCAAATCCAATCAGCTTGAACCCCTTCTTGTTCTTTCCAAGATAACTGAGTATGTCAACCACTTTCGTAAACTCAAAAACAAAATTACTATCGTTCTCTTTTTTAATCTTCTTATCTGCTTTGTTCTTGGGAGTAAAATCTTCAACAGCCGCAGACATAATCACAAGATCCTTGGCTCTTAAATTTGATTTAACTTTCCTGAACATATCATCTGCCGACACTACATCAATCCTCTTTACTCCTGCAGGTGTTTCAAGATTTACCGGACCTGTGATCAATGTCACATCTGCTCCTCTTTCCTGAGCCGCTCTTGCAAGTTCAAATCCCATTTTGCCTGTAGAAGGATTCGAAATGAACCTTACTTTGTCAAGATACTCTCGCGTGGGACCTGCAGTTACAAGTACTTTTCGTCCTGAGAGATCTTTAGAGAACTTGAGAATCGAAGCTGCTCTCTCAAAAATAGCTTCCGGTTCTGCCATTCTTCCCTCACCGGTGAGGCCGCTTGCCAGTTCTCCATATACAGGATCTATTATCTGATATCCGATCGATCTTAACCCTGCAATATTTCTTTGAGTAACTTTATGCTTGAACATGTCATCATCCATTGCAGGAGCTATCAGCACCGGACATCGGCAAGCAAGAAGCGTGGCGAGAAGGAAGTTGTCGCTAATTCCGCTCATCGCCTTGGCGATAGTGTTGCAAGTTGCCGGCGCTATAATAAAAAGGTCGGCCCATAACCCATAGTTTACATGCCATGTCCTTGTATCTACTTTTTCAGATTTGGATGCATCGGCCAGATCAGGCAGGATGTTAATGGTGACTTCGTTCCTTGAAAGCGCGGATAATGTTAACGGTGATACAAAACTCACTGCGGCCGGAGTCATTACTACTTTTACTTCAGCACCCGATTTAATGAACAATCTTACCAGATTGCAAATCTTATAAGCAGCAATTCCGCCGCTAATTCCAATCAGTATTTTTTTTCCTTTAAGATCCATCCGGCTCAGTGATAATATTAATGCCTCCCATTCAAGAGTGGAAGGCAATTTCATAAATTACTCTTGCTCTCTGAATCTGAAGTTCAGCTTTCCGTCCATCAGCTCATCGAGAGATTTCATGGTTGGTTTTTCTCTTACTTCAAATTCCAGAGAAATGTTTAGCTTGTCCTGATTCATAATAGTGTCATCCTCAGTTTCCTTTGCAATAATTGGCTCCAGCCTTTGAGCAAGTTCCATCTTAAGCAGGTCATTGATCTGTCTGGACCTCTTAGATGCAACTACGATTGACTCATAGACATTTGCTGTTCTTGATTCGACCTTTTCCAGGTCTCTTGTTTCGATTGACATGTTGTTATTTATTTTGTTTTTTGATAATTGTCTGAATTTCATTTACTGCCTTTTCAAGATTGTCATTTACAACAACCTTGTCAAATTTGTTTGCCTCATTCATCTCAAGTTCAACCCTCTTAATTCTCTCTTCGATCTGCTCCTTTGTCTCTGTACCCCTGCCTTTCAAACGGTCTTTCAGAGTTTCAATATCAGGCGGCTCAATGAATATCAACAAAGCAGAATCACCATATATCCTTTTCAAAGAGAGAGCACCTTTCACATCTATGTCAAAGATCAGATCTTTGCCCAAAGCCATGTTTGAATTCACAAAAGATCTGAGCGTTCCATAATAATCTCCATTGAACAACAGCTCATATTCAACAAGATCACCTTCATCAACTTTCTTCCTGAATTCATCCTTCGACAGATAAAAATAATCGACACCATCAATTTCGCCCTTTCTCTTGGAACGTGTTGTAGCAGAAACTGAAAATACCAGTTCCTTATTTCTCTTAAGTAATTCTTTTACAATTGTGGTCTTTCCTGCTCCGGATGGTGCCGCAATAACAAATAGCATTACAGATCACTCAACGTTTTGGAGTTGTTCGCGGATCTTTTCAAGTTCTTCTTTCAGGAATGCACCTTTTTGTGATATCTCCGCATCTGTGGATTTGGAAGCAATAGTATTTATCTCCCGGTTCATCTCCTGAATCAGAAAATTCAGTCTTCTGCCTGCAAGCTCATTTGATTTTGCATATTCTGCAAAGAACTTTGTATGACTCTTCAACCTCGTCAGTTCTTCCGTTATATCGGATTTATCGGCAAACATAACGATTTCCATTTCCAGTCTCTTATCGTCAACATCCTTGCGGGAAGTCATAACGGAATCTATCTTTTTCCTGATTCGTTCAGATTCCGTTTTTACTCTCTTCTTTGACATTGAATAGATCTGATCTGATTCCCTGTCAATACTCTTAATCCTGCCAAGCATGTCTTTTTCGAGTTGCTTTCCTTCTCGCAGCTTCATTTTTGTGAGGTCTTCTGCAGCTTTTGTTATCAGTTTGCCGACAAATTCAGTTTCTTTGTCATCGGCAGTAGATTCATCCGTCAAACTTACGAATTCACCAAGCTCAAGAATATCTCTCAGCCTTATGCTTTCTTTTGAACCAATTATTTTGTTTATCTTTTTTGCAAGTTCAAGAAACTCTCTTATCTTTTTTTCGTCATTCATTCCTGCCTGACCACCTGCCGGTTCACTGTCAAGTCCTATAAAAACATTCAGCTTTCCTCTTGCGATCTTACTTCTAAGCAATTCCTTCAACTCAAATTCCTTTGGAGCAAGTCTCTTTGGATATCTCATAGATACCTCAAGGAATCTGTTATTCACAGAAGTGATCTCAACCCTGTATCTCCTATTTGCAAAACTTCCTTCAGCTCTGCCAAACCCCGTCATGCTTATTATCATTGTATTCCCTTATTTGATAACATAATGGTCAATCAAATCTTTTGTAAGATACTCAAATGCTTCAACAGGTGTGTCAACTATTTTAAACAACTTCAGATCCTTTTCAGAAATTACGTTCAACTTTGCCATATTCTGGAAATTAACGATCTGTTCCCAAAAGTCCTTCCCGTAAACAACAACAGACATCTTCTTGTGAAGTTTTTTTGTCTGAAGCAATGTAAGTATTTCAAAGAGTTCATCAAGGGTTCCGAAACCGCCCGGCATTATCACAAGAGCTTTGGCAAGATAAGCGAACCAGAACTTTCTCATGAAGAAGTAATGAAACTCGAAATTAAGCTCAGGTGAAATGTACATATTTGGATATTGTTCAAAGGGCAAAGAAATGTTCAATCCCATTGAATATCCTTTTGCTTTTGATGCTCCCTTGTTTGCGGCTTCCATAATTCCCGGACCACCGCCTGAACACACTATGAACTTGTTAGGCTTCTTAAGTCCTTTTGCCCATTTGGTAATCAGATATGCAAGTTCAACTGTATCTTCATAATACCTCGACATTTCAAGATCTATTTCTGCAGATCTCAATTCCTTATCTAGCTTGCCGTTCCTTTTCGGACTCGAATTGATCTTTGCACGAACTTCTGACAAGTTCTCAAGCGCTTTCTTTCTTGGCAATGTCCTCGCGGATCCGAAAAAAACGACTGTGTGATTGATCTTATATTTTCTGATTCTGTCAAGCGGCTCGACATATTCGCTGAGTATTCTTAAAGACCTGGCACCCGGCGAATTCAGGAATTTGAGATTATGGTATGCCTTAGGTGCCTTAGCAAGATAATCTACAGGAATTTTCTCTTTATGTGATTTTGAAGGCATTTGATAAATTTACTTAGGACAGACTTTTGCCGCCGTCAACTTTAAATGTCTGTCCGGTTATGAATTCGTTAGTTAGAGCAAGATAATTTACGAGTGAGACTATATCGCTTACTTTTCCAAATCTTTTCATGGGATATTTCTTTACATCCTTCATCAATACATTTTCATTCTTGTCATCATCGATCAAGATAGTTCCCGGAGCAATTGAATTTACAATTATTGATGGCGCAAGTTTCTTTGCCATGAGTTCAGTCAATTTCACCACGCCTGCTTTCGACACACTGTAAGGGATGAATCCGGTCCAGTTTTCAAATGCACCCATTGATGAAATGTTGATGATTCTCGACGGACGATGAGACTTCTTCAACATCAATTGTGCGGCAAACTTACTGAAGAAAAGAACACTTCTGAGATTTGTATTTATGAATGTGTCAAAATCATTTTCCGTAATATCAAAGAAGTCAACCTTTCGAAATATTGCAGCATTATTTATAAGAACATCCAGTCTTCCAAAGCTCGTCTCAACTTCATCGATTGTCTTTCTGATCTGACTTACTGAAGTTGCATCGCATTTAATAGCTTTTACCGTAACTCCAAGACTCTCAAACTTATCTATCGATTTCTTCAGAACAGCTTTGGGAGTAGAATTGAACGTAAAGGCAATATCAAATCCTTTCTCTGCAAGACCAATGCAGATATGCTTGCCAAGTCTTCGGGCACCTCCGGTGACCAGCGCTGTCTTGTTAGATTTATTCAATATCAGAAGAAGAACTGAGTATAAGAAGGATTGTGCCCTTGGGATGACTCGAACATCCGGCACGCAGTTTAGGAAACTGCTGCTCTATCCACCTGAGCTACAAGGGCGAAAAAATGAAAATACGCAATACCGTAAAGTTATTCAATTTCTTTTTCTCGGCCCATCTAACTTCATTTTCAAACCTCACCAATCTGCACAGTTTCTACCTGTTCACAGAAGCAATTTCTAATTATTTCATCTGTGAATTCTCATGAAGAGAACTCTATTGCAGTTCAGAATATCACAAAATAAATTGACTGACAATTCTTCAGACAGCATGATTCATTCTCTATGCATATCTTAAGAAAATATCCTCAATAAAAAAAAAGCCATCCAGGAAAACTCCGGGATGGCTTCAATAATAAATTCTGGCAAAACCTACTCTTCCGCACAGCTTCCCATGCAGTACCATCGGGTATACAGGCCTTAACTTCTCTGTTCGGAATGGGAAGAGGTGTTGCCCCTGTATTAAATCACCAGAATATAATTTATATCAAAAAACAATTGATGCATTCAACACTACCTTACCAATGAAGGGTAAAATAATAGGAAAAGTCATTCGACTTATTAGTACTGCTTGGCTGAATACATTACTGTACTTATACCTGCAGCCTATCAACCAGATCATCTTTCTGGAGTCTTATTCCGTATTGCTACGGAGGGAAATTTAATCTTGAAGCGAGTTTCGCGCTTAGATGCTTTCAGCGCTTATCTCAACCGAACATAGCTACCCAGCGATGCCATTGGCATGACAACTGGCGCACCATAGGTTCGTTCACTCCGGTCCTCTCGTACTAAGAGCGAGCCTTCTCAAATTTCCTGCGCCTGCATAGGATAGAGACCGAACTGTCTCACGACGTTCTGAACCCAGCTCACGTACCACTTTAATTGGCGAACAGCCAAACCCTTGGGACCTTCTCCAGCCCCAGGATGTGATGAGCCGACATCGAGGTGCCAAACGACTTCGTCGATGTGAACTCTTGGAAGTCATCAGCCTGTTATCCCCGGCGTACCTTTTATCCTTTAAGCGACGGCAATTCCACACTCTACCGTCGGATCACTAAGTCCTGCTTTCGCACCTGCTCGACTTGTAAGTCTCACAGTTAAGCACCCTTATGCCTTTGCGCTCTACGCATGATTACCAACCATGCTGAGGGTACCTTTGAAAGCCTCCGTTACTTTTTAGGAGGCGACCGCCCCAGTCAAACTACCCGCCTAGCACTGTCCCTGGCCCTGATTCAAGAGCCGAGGTTAGAATTCGAACAAAACAAGGGTGGTATTTCACATTGCGACTCCACGATGGCTAGCGCCACCGCTTCAAAGTCTCCCACCTATTCTACACATGTTGTATCCAAACCCAATGCTAAGGTGCAGTAAAGGTGCACGGGGTCTTTTCGTCCATATGCAGGTAACCGGCGTCTTCACCGGTACCACAAGTTCACCGAGCCCGTAGTCGAGACAGTGGCCAAATCGTTACACCATTCGTGCAGGTCGGAACTTACCCGACAAGGAATTTCGCTACCTTAGGACCGTTATAGTTACGGCCGCCGTTTACTGGGGCTTCGATTCAAAGCTTCGCCCGAAGACTAACCTCTCCTCTTAACCTTCCAGCACCGGGCAGGTGTCAGTCCATATACTTCGCCTTAAAGGCTTTGCATAGACATGTGTTTTTGTTAAACAGTCGCTTGGCCCATTTCTCTGCGACCCCGACAAAGTCGGGGCACCCCTTTTCCCTAAGTTACGGGGTTAATTTGCCGAGTTCCTTAACTACGGCTCACTCGAGCACCTTAGGATACTCTCCTCATCTACCTGTGTCGGTTTACGGTACGGACTTCTTAGTATACGCCGGAACTTTTCTTGGCAACATGATTAGGGAGAGTTTGTAGGCTTACGCCATCCCGTTCGGGTTTCATCTTGCGACTACGCCCTTAGACCACCATCCATCAGGTGGCTCTCCTTTCACTTTTGCGTCATTCCGGTTTAAATGTCGAAGGTACAGGAATATTTAACCTGTTTCCCATTACTTACGCCGTTTGGCCTCAGCTTAGGGACCGACTAACCCTGAGTTGATTAACATTGCTCAGGAAACCTTGGATTTTCGGTGTCCGGATTTTTCATCCGGATTATCGTTACTTATGCCAACATTTTCTTTTCTGTTTACTCCAGCATCAGTCACCTGACACCTTCATCCGAAGATCTGCATTCACTGCAGTCGTCAACAGAATGCTCCCCTACCACTCCGCAAGCGGAGTCCACAATTTCGGTGCTATGTTTAGTCCCGAGTATTATCGGCGCTAAGTCGCTCGACTAGTGAGCTATTACGCACTCTTTAAATGAATGGCTGCTTCTAAGCCAACATCCTAGTTGTCTAAGCAACTTAACATCCTTAGTCTGTTAACATAGACTTGGGGACCTTAATTGGTGGTCTGGGTTATTTCCCTCTCGGCAATGAAGCTTATCCCTCACTGCCTGACTCCCGAAAAATATATGATTGTCATTCGGAGTTTATTTGGGTTTGGTACCGCTGTGGCGGCCCTAGCCCAATTAGTGCTCTACCTACAACATACTATTTCGAGGCTAGCCCTAAAGCTATTTCGGGGAGTACGAGCTATTTCCGAGTTTGATTGGTCTTTCGCTCCTATTCTCAACTCATCCAAGCGGTTTTCAACCCACACTGGTTCGGACCTCCATATCGTTTTACCGATATTTCATCCTGGTCAAGAATAGATCACACGGTTTCGCGTCTACCGCATGTTACTTAGTCGCCCATTTCGGACTTGCTTTCGCTATGCATTCGCTTCTTAAAAGCTTATGCTGCAACATACGAGTAACTCGTTGGCTCATTAAGCAAAAGGCACGCAGTCATCTTACTGAGCGGCAAGCCGCTCAAAAGACTACTACCGTTTGTAAGCATATGGTTTCAGGTTCTATTTCACCCTCCTGTTAGGAGTACTTTTCACCTTTCCCTCACGGTACTTGTGCGCTATCGGTCACTAATAAGTATTTAGCCTTACCAGATGGTTCTGGCAGATTCCCGCAGAATTCCACGTGCTCCGCGGTACTCGGGATACTTTCAAGAGCCTCAGAATTTTTGCTTACCGGACTTTCACCGTCTATGGTTGACCTTTCCAGGCCATTCAACTAATTCTAAGGTTTCTTACTCTTCGGTATAGTGCAAATCTACCCGAAAGTCCCACAACACCAGCAATACAACGATTGCACTCTTGACATATTGCTTGGTTTAGGCTCTTTCCGTTTCGCTCGCCGCTACTAAGGAAATCACTTTTGTTTTCTCTTCCAGAAGGTACTTAGATGTTTCAGTTCCCTTCGTTTGCTTAACTTACCTATGTATTCAGTAAGTTATGACTGAACATTACTTCAGCCTGGTTGCCCAATTCGGAAATCCCCGGGTCAAAGACTGTTACCGTCTTACCGAGGCTTATCGCAGGTAGCCACGTCCTTCATCGCCTATTAGTGCCAAGGCATCCACCATATGCCCTTTGTAACTTTTTCCAAAACCCTACATTGATACAGGTAGTGTTCCCCGGCTTTCGCCGGAGAAAGTGCATCAATATACTTGTTGTTTTTTTATGGATACAAAATATTAAAGAACGAATAAAACTTAAAACTGTGGAGTTAAGCGGAATCGAACCGCTAACCCTTAGCTTGCAAAGCTAATGCTCTACCAATTGAGCTATAACCCCATCTTTCGGAGCTGCCTAAAATGGCGTGGGCCTATGTGGATTTGAACCACAGACCTCACGCTTATCAGGCGTGCGCTCTAACCAACTGAGCTATAGGCCCAATGGAATATAAAAAACAATAATTGTGTGCGACCTCGCTACATAAGACCCTCTTTGCAGTCGTATCTATCTCTAGAAAGGAGGTAATCCAGCCGCACCTTCCGGTACGGCTACCTTGTTACGACTTAGCCCCAGTCACTGGTTTTACCTTAGGCGCTTATTGAAGGCGACTTTGGGTACCCCCAGCTTCCATGGCTTGACGGGCGGTGTGTACAAGGCCCGGGAACGTATTCACCGCGCCGTGCTGATGCGCGATTACTAGCAATTCCAGCTTCATGGAGTCGAGTTGCAGACTCCAATCCGAACTGAGACCATTTTTTAGGGATTGGCTCCACCTCGCGGTATTGCAGCCCTTTGTAATGGCCATTGTAGCACGTGTGTGGCCCTAGGCGTAAGGGCCATGCGGACTTGACGTCATCCCCACCTTCCTCACTACTTGCGTAGGCAGTCTTTTTAGAGTGCTCAGCATTACCTGGTGGCAACTAAAAACGAGGGTTGCGCTCGTTGCGGGACTTAACCCAACACCTCACGGCACGAGCTGACGACAGCCATGCAGCACCTGTACAAGCTCGCCTTGCGGCACCCCGACTTTCATCAGGTTTAGCTTGCGCTTCAAGCCTAGGTAAGGTTCTTCGCGTTGCGTCGAATTAAACCACATGCTCCACTGCTTGTGCGGGCCCCCGTCAATTCCTTTGAGTTTCAACCTTGCGATTGTACTTCCCAGGTGGAATACTTAATGCGTTAGCTTGGATACTGATCCTTAAAAGGACCAACATCTAGTATTCATCGTTTAGGGTGTGGACTACCAGGGTATCTAATCCTGTTTGCTCCCCACACTTTCGTGCTTTAGTGTCAGTTTTGGACCAGGTAACTGCCTTCGCCATTGGTGTTCTATCTGATATCTACGCATTTCACTGCTACACCAGATATTCCATTACCCTCTTCCAAACTCAAGACTTGCAGTATCAAAGGCAGCACCAAAGTTGAGCTTTGGGATTTCACCTCTGACTTACAAATCCACCTGAGCACCCTTTACACCCAGTAAATCCGGACAACTCTCGCCCCCTACGTATTACCGCGGCTGCTGGCACGTAGTTAGCCGGGGCTTCCTCTGAAGGTACAATCAACGCAGAAAATCTGCACATTTTTCCCTTCTCACAGGAGTTTACATACAAAAGTATTTCATCCTCCACGCGGCGTTGCTGCTTCAGCCTTTCGGCCATTGAGCAATATTCCTTACTGCTGCCTCCCGTAGGAGTCTGGACCGTGTCTCAGTTCCAGTGTGGCTGATCATCCTCTCAGACCAGCTACTGATCGATGGCTTGGTGGGCCATTACCCCGCCAACTACCTAATCAGACGCAGGCTCATCTTTAGGCCCCGAAGGTTTAACAACTGTCTCGATGTCGAGCCGCTGCATCATCTGATATTAGCCCAGATTTCTCTGGGTTATGTCAGTCCTAAAGGCAGATTACCTACGTGTTACTCACCCGTGCGCCACCTCCCTTAAAATATTGCTATCTTAAGTTCAGTTGACTTGCATGTATTAAGCACGCCGCCAGCGTTCGTCCTGAGCCAGGATCAAACTCTCCATTATAATATAACTTTGATTTTGATCGCGACTACAAGGTTCTTAAGGTATTGAAGTTCGCACACAATATATTCTATCAAACTTGAATTTTGTGCTTACTGTCTTGTGTTACAAATAAAAAAGAACAATGTTTAAGTGAACTACAAAAATAACACAAAAAGTTCCAGAAGTCAAGGAGTAAAATTGTCTTTCAACCCTTAACTTCTGATTGTTTGCAAATATAATGAAATTCTTTCTTTTTCAAAACCCATTTTCCGATATTTTTGTAACTTTTTTTAGACATCCCCGATTTCCCTCGATTGTGAGTTCTATTCATCGTTTCCGGGTTGTTAATCAATTGAATTTAAACTCGATAAAATATACTTTGTTTCAACTTTATTGAATGTATGGAACAACAGCGTAAAAGAAATGTACATAATAATAAGTGGAAACGTTATCCCCGCAAAAATACAGGAAAAGATGCTTCCCCCAAAGACCCTGAAACAAGAGTCCGTGAGTTGCCTGAAAGTTCAAAAATCATAAGACAGAACCAAAGCATTTCAGTTATCATCCCGCTTTTTAATGAAGAAGAATCATTAACTGAACTTTCTCAAAAACTTGAAGATACTCTAGGAGATTTAGGATGCGAATATGAAGTCGTTTTTATTGATGATGGAAGTACTGACAGATCATTTGATAAGATAAGAGAGATAAATAAGCGAAATCCGAAATTTCACTGTATAAAGTTCAGAAAGAACTACGGCAAATCAGCTGCACTTGCCAAGGGTTTCAGAGCTGCAAAGGGAAATATTGTCATTACCATGGATGCCGACCTTCAGGATGATCCGTCGGAAATTCCTGAATTGATCAAAGTTCTAAACTCAGGCTATGATCTTGTTTCCGGTTGGAAGAAAGTCAGATATGACCCTTTCATCAAGAAACACACTTCCAAATTCTTCAACTTTGTCACATCGAAACTCTCCGGCATAAGACTGCATGATTTTAATTGTGGGCTAAAAGCTTACAAGAGAGATGTCATCAAGAGTCTCAAGATCTATGGTGAAATGCACAGGTACATACCAGCGCTGGCGCATCTCTCAGGATTCCGCGTAACTGAGAAGCCCGTAAAACATCATGCAAGGAAATACGGAAAGACAAAGTTTGGAGCAAACAGATTCATAAACGGATTCCTTGATCTAATCACTGTCGTATTTATTGACCGATATGTAAAGAGACCTCTGCACTTCTTTGGAGCTATTGGTTTGATTTCATCAATGACCGGCTTCCTGATTACACTGTATCTCGTCTTTCTCAAATTCTTTGAAGATAAGCCATTGAGCGACAGACCCTTGTTTATTGTGGGAATATTTATGATAATACTTGGCGTGCAGTTTTTCTCTTTGGGACTCATTGCCGAGATAATTACAAAATCGAATTACAGCGAACAAGATATTCTGATTGAAACAACTATCTGATAAAAGCAAATTCAAAAGTTTTCATGATCAATTATAATTTAAGCAGCAAAGCATCCGTTGGAAAGGATATTAAGATCAGTTCATTTTCAAACATCGAAGATGATGTCACCATTGGTGACAATGTGGAAATAGGTTCATGTGTGCTGATAGCAGATGGGGCTAGGATCGGAAATGATGTAAAGATTTTTCACGGAGCCTCGATCGGAACTGTACCACAGGACCTTAAGTTTGAAGGCGAAAAAACAACGGTTGAAATTGGTGACAGAACTGTTGTTAGAGAATTTGCAACACTGAACAGAGCAACTAATCACAGCAAGAGAACAATAATAGGTAGCGATTGTTTCATCATGGCCTATGCGCACGTTGCGCATGATTGCAGACTGGGTGATAATGTCATATTGGCAAACGGTGTTCAGATGGGCGGACATGTTGAGATCGGTGACTGGGTCATTGTTGGGGGACTTGTTGCAATTCACCAGTTTGTTAAGATCGGAATGCATGCAATGATAGGTGGAGGTTTCAGGGTTGTCAAGGATGTACCACCATACATACTTGCAGGCTCAGTTCCTTTGAGATTCGAAGGAATCAATCTTGTTGGATTGCGCAGAAGAGGATTTACCAATGAGCAGATAAGAACAATCTCTGAAACTTATGACATACTTTATAAGTCAGGCAGGAATGTCAGTGATGCTGTTATTGAGATCGAAAATCAGATGAAAGATAATCCTGAAGCTAAATCAATCACTGATTTTATTAAGGAAAGCAAAAGAGGAATTATCAGAGGTTAGAAATCTAAACTTCTGTAAAACTCTTTCATTTCTATTCCTAATCAAAAATTACATTCCAGATAATGTCATCTCAAAAAAACGAAACTTCTCACATTACCACAAAGGTCTTGTCTATTATGAAGCAACGGGGGGAGAAGATTGCAATGCTTACGGCTTATGATTTTCTTACCGCCAAATTTCTGGATGAGGCCGGAATAGAAGTGATACTTGTGGGTGACTCGCTTGGTAATGTAATTCAGGGTAATGAAACGACTCTTCCCGTTACACTCGAAGAAATGATCTATCATACGAGAATAGTTAAGAGAGCAGTAAAGAATGCGATTGTTGTCGGTGACATGACATTCATGAGTTATCAGGTTGGAGTAAAGGAGGCCATCACAAATTGCGGAAGAATTATGAAAGAGTCAGGCTGTGATGCAGTTAAGATGGAAGGCGGAGATTATATAGCCGAAACGGTAAGAAGAGTCGTTGAGATTGGCATTCCTGTAATGGGACATCTTGGACTCACGCCACAGTCTATAAATAAATTCGGAAGTTATAAAACAAGAGGAACAGAAAAGGGAGAAGCTGACAAGATCTTCAGTGATGCACTCTTGCTGGAAAAGGCGGGATGCTTTGCAATTGTATTGGAAAAAATTCCGGCCAAACTTGGGACAAAGATATCCAAAGCATTGAAGATCCCGACAATCGGAATCGGTGCGGGTCCTAATTGCAACGGGCAGGTGCTTGTCACTCATGATATGCTGGGGTTGATAGAAGAGTTTAAGCCAAGGTTTGTAAGAAGATATGCAAACATGGCAGTTGATACCAAAGATGCTTTCAGGAGATACATTAAAGATGTTAAAGAGGGAAAGTTTCCGACACTTGAAGAGAGTTATTAGATATAAGTAAATAGCCACTTCTAATAGTAGTATCAAAACTGTAAAGTTTTCAGCCACCAATGCAAGATTTGCTTATTGTTGATTGTCTCTATCATTGATTCATTTGAGATCTTCAGATGATTCATTGTCTGATTTTGATAAATGAATAATGTCACCGCCTCGGGGTTAAGCGGTTACATTAACCAATTGCTATAATCATGTCAGCCCTTCGGGCTTTTCTCAGGACAAATTCAATGTTTGGTATTCTTGTTGACTTGGCATTCATACATTCCTGGCAAAAAAATTTAGCCACGAATGCACGAAAGTCGTTATTGAAAGGTCTCTAATTGAAGAGGAAACATTTGCAATCTTCCGGGAAAGTTGTATGGTGGAGTTGCGTCTGAGCCACGGTAGTGTACCGGAGACTCAGACGCGGACAAATTTTGTTGACTTGGCATTCATACATTCCTGGCAAAATTTTTCTGCCACGAATGTGCGAGTCTTATTATTGAAAGGTCTCTAATTGAAGAGGAATCTTTTGCGATATTCCGAGAGCGCTGTATGGTGGAGTTGCGTCTGAGCCACGGAAGTGCACCGGAGACTCAGACGCGGACAAATTTTGTTGACTTGGCATTCATACATTCCTGGCAAAATTTTTCTGCCACGAATGTGCGAGTCTTATTATTGAAAGGTCTCTCATTGAAGAGTAAACATTGGCGATCTTCCGGGAACGCTGTATGGTGGAGTTGCGTCTGAGTCACGGAAGTGCACCAGAGACTCAGACGCAGACAAAAAGAAATGCTCCAAGTCAACTAAGTGACTTAGAGCATTTACATCAAAATCATACTGAGAGTTACTTAACGAGAATCATCTTCTTAGTTTCACTGAATGATCCGCTGACCAACTTATAGAAATACATTCCTCCCGCAAGATTGCTTGCATCTAGTCTTACCTCATAACTGCCGGGTGCTCTGTAGTCATCAACAAGTGTCATCACTTCTTTACCGAGTACATCAAATACTTTTAGTGAAACATTTCCTGCTTCAGGCAATTGGAAAGATATGCTTGTGGAAGGGTTGAACGGGTTTGGATAATTCTGTGATAAGACGAAGTCAACTGGCAATTCACTCTGCACTGTGTTTATTCCGGTTGGTGTCAGCGTATAATTCACGAGTCTGATGTTGTCTAGATAAATTCCGTCAGCAGGAATGGTTCCGTTACTAACCAATGAAAATCTCAGCTTCATTGTTGATGAAGCATTTGCAAGTTCAGACAGATCCAGCACATCTCTTGTCCATGCACTGACTGTACCTGTAAAGAATTTCTTTGACCTCCATGTGACACCGTTATCCGAAGACACATCTACATAGGCATTGTCAAATGGATCTATTGTCTGCTTGTACCAGTAGCTGAGAAATAAAACAGGCGCGGCAGAAATGTTTTGCGCTGCCGTAAGTGTCATTGTCCTGTTTGTGGAGTTTGAATAATTTCCTGTTGGACTGTCAGCAAACGAATTATTTGGTGAATACGATTGCGAAGTTGTAACATTCCACCCGGTTGATACTGTCCACCTTCCCATACCGTTCTCTGCACTGTCGAGCAAAAGCACATTGCCTGTTCCGACCGGTACGTAGAAATCCTGAGTGTGAACAACTTTATCATTATCCTGCTTGAACTTCACATTCACTTTGATTGCGGAGTTGTTAGGGATAACAGTTCCGAGTGTGAAGTTAACCGTTACCGAATCTCCCGTAAGTGACGCAATGTTTGGATATGAATATGAACTTGTCTGAAGAACAAGCTGCTGTCCTGCCGAAAGTTCTATTCTCACATTTGCCGCATTCATCAATCCTTTGTTTCTGAATTTGATCTTTATCGAACCTTGTTCGCCGGGGACATAGTTTTCTTTGTTCAGTGTGATTGTGTTTGGAGCAACATATGGTCCGCCGGCAAGCGCGAAGTGAATGTTTTGTCTCAGCGTAGATTGGGCAAGAGGAAGTATTCTTGATTGTGGAGGCCAGAAGCCGTCACTGCTTGAACCCACTTCAGGTGTGAAGGCGATAGCGCTGGCATGTCCTGAGTCACTATAATACCAGTCATCAGTAACACCTCTTACACCGTATGCAACAGTCTGATTAGATCTTCCCATTGTGAAGTGATTGTCAATGAGCATCTCCTGTGAAAACTCCTGGAATATCGGCTCATCAGGTGTCGGTTCATCAACATATCCCCAAGGTCTAATCAGATAATTTCCATAAGTATGATAGCTTAAGATGCCTTTGAAATTTCTCGAGTTGACAAAATTCATCATGTTAAATGTTTCCGGTTCAGAGAATGGAGCCACACCTCTGTATGTATCGCTTGATGGTGAGGTTGACGAACCGTTGTTTGTTGAGTTCCAGAATGCATAAGTACCAAAGTTTCTGTTGAGATCTATTCCATACGTTGTGCCTGAGTTAAGCTTGCGATTCTTTCTCCACATGCCTCCGCCATTTGGATTTGTAGAGCGGTTGTATTCATATCCATCAGGATTAATAACTGGTGTAAAATAAAGTTCTCTGTTCTCAAGAATGTATTTAGCAATTGGATCAGTCGGGTAATTCTCAAAAAGCCAGTACATGAAATAGATATTCTGCATCATGCTTTCCGGCTCTCTTGCGTGGATCAGAGAATGGAACCAAACCTCCGGTCTTCCTGTGGTGGCATTTGGACTGTTCGAAACTCTCACGGTCCACATGGGCCTGTTCTCAACAGTATTGCCAATACTGAATTTCTCTGAAATCAGTCCGGGATACTCAATCCTCATTGAATCAAGCTTGTTTATCACCTGATCCAAAGTAAGATATCCTCCCATAGTACCGTAGATATTGTGATTCACGTTGAAGTCGCTTGCCGATTTCTCGAGAGCTAGAGAGATTTCCGCGTTGGTCATCTGAGGAAGCGAGTTGTAATATGATTCGAAGTCATCTATTACAATTTCATAAGCAACACCTGATTTGCGTAGCATCTCGAGCTCAGATTCAGAGATCCATGATTCAAAGAAATCTCCATCGACATGATCCACGTGATCAAAGAACAATCCTTCACGCATAATGCTCTTCATGTCCTGTTCACCTATAGCAAATACTTTTACCAGCGAATGCTTTGGATTTGAATTTTCATAGTTGAAATTTTCTGTATTACTGCCTGAATTTCCAAGGAGTATTACTGACACAAATGCCAGTGTCAGCAGGGTGATTATTGATTTGAATTGTTGCATAGCGCTTATTGTTGGGGGTTAAAATTTGTATACAAATTAGTTAATACATTGGCGTTAATCAATCCAACGCAGTATAGACTTCGCAGACATCATTCACTGCTGTCCAAAACTTTTTCGAAGTTACGACATCACTGCCAAAAGCGTTCAATAGTAAACGTTTTTGCGAATGTCGCAGGAACTACCCGCCCGCCTGGCCACTTTCAATTTTGAATCATAGAACAAACGGCGGACAGGCCTCATCCTAATGCCGTTAAGAAATTGTGAGCTTTGGCGTTAGCCTGCCCGAAGAATACTGAACTTCAACACTTTTCGCAGGCGGGCGTGAATTTCCTGTTTGACGAGCACGTCAGCGCTCTTCTGTCGTGTGAGGAGTTGAAATTCACGTAGCCAAAGCGAGCAATTTTAGGCAATTAGGATGCAGCCTGCCCGAAGAATACTGAACTTCAACACTCTTCGCAGGCGGGCGGGCAACTTTTCTTTGCCAAGCTTTCTTTTGGTTGTTCAAAAGAAAGCGGAATAACTTCTTGCTTCATATCCTGTTAAACATTTCACATAAAGGATCACAATCGTTTTGGACAGATATGGACTACAAGCGGGTTGTGTTAGCACCTTAGGATCAACAACACACAATTTTCATCCCGCAAGTTCATCGTTAAAAAATTTTTCACAAGCATAACTTACTGCACCCGCCAAAGCAGGGTTATCATGAGTTACAACATAGACAGAATATTTCGAAACATAATCTCTCAATCTTCCCTTACCAAGAAAAGCTTCAGCAAATATTTTTCCTTTGAAGAGTTTCAAATTCTTCTTAGGAATTCCACCCGCAAGATAAATGCCGCCCGAAGAATTTGTTGTTAGAGCTAAATTGCCTGCCTGAGCTCCAAGCACCGAGAGGAAAATTTCCATCGCTTTGATACATATCTCTGAAGTTCCATTAACTGCAGCTTCTGAGATGACTCTTGCTTTATCTTCTTTGCTAAATTTCGCTTCTATAACTTCATCTGCATTCATGTCATTGTCAGTCACCAGAAAATCGTAAATGTTACAAATGCCCGGACCTGAAAGAATTCTTTCATAGCTGACATGACCAAATTGTCTCTCAAGAAATTTCAGCAACCTGATCTGCAATTCATTCTGAGGAGCAAAGTCTGCATGCCCGCCTTCGGTTGGTACTACAACCCATTTTCCTTCACTTTCAAAAAGCAAAGCCTGTCCCAAGCCGGTTCCCGGTGCGATGATCGCTTTGTTCTTGGAAACGCTAATCTCTTCTCCGCTGTGGATGCAAACCAAGTCAGTGTCAGCCATGTGCGGAATTGAATGAGCCAGGATCTCCAGATCATTTGCAAGAATGCAATTATTTATTCCGGTTTGACGAATGAGATTCTTCTCCTTTACATGCCACGGAATATTGGTTGTTACCGATTCACCATTCTCAACCGGTCCAGGAACGCCAACACAACATGCATCAGGTTGTACAGATTCCGAGATCAGAAACTCAAGCAGAATTTCTTCGAGTGTCTCAAAGTCGCGGCTGGAGTATGTCGTATTGGCTTTGCTTGTGATCTCCCCGTCTTTAAGCTGAAAAAGCCGGAGTTCTGTTTTGGTTGCACCTGCATCACCTGCAAGAATCAATTTGCTCTCAGACATTAGTTCTGAATGGAGATTTCTTCTGCTGCATTTTTGTCAAGAAACCATATCAGTTTTCCTTGCTTCGGTTCAACCAGTTGTACGGGATAAAGGATGTTATTTTCTTTTCCACCCAATACTTCAGAAACGATCTTTGCCTTTCTGTTTCCTGCTGCAACAATTGAAATGTTGGATGCATTGTTGATGAGCCTTCCCGTAAGAGTTATCCGTGTTTGAGAGTTATTTGGATTTACTGAAACTGCAGTAAGCAATTCAGTTTCAAAAAGATATTCCTGTCCGGGAAATATTGATGCTGTGTGTCCGTCTTCACCAACTCCAAGCATGATCAGATCAAAGCACGGAAGATTGCCGGATGCCCGGACATTTGCTTCGATCAGTTGTGAATAACTAATTGCTTGTTCATCGGGATCATCTTCACCCCGGATCCTGAAAATATTTTGCGGCGGGATTCCTGTTCTGTCAATAAGCAGTTCTTTGGCTCTACCGTAATTGCTTTGCGGATCATCGGGCGGTACGCATCTTTCGTCAGTCCAAAACAATATAATCTTCGACCAGTCTATCGCATTCTCATATTCAGCAGCAAGTTTGTTGAAGATCATGTCGGGAGTGCTGCCGCCTGAAAGAGCAACAGAAGCAAATCCAATTCTGCTGATTACATTCTCTGTTACCTGTGCGAAATATTCACAGTACATTGCAGAAAGTTCTATATCAGTTTCCGCTACAATTATAGAAGGATGTTTCATTTTGGAGCGGTCCGGTTTTCTCTAAGCTCCTGCACGCTGATAGGTTTGTCTGTGCAGAATTCCTCCATCAGTATTTTGAAATCACTTCTGTTGTAATCATTGCGTTTCGGTTTTTCAAAAGTTTTAACTGAGTCCGATTTTGTTGAATCTGATATTACAGTATAGTGCACATTTTTAAAAAATGATGCAGGATGATCTGATGAGATGAATACGAAAATCAAGAATATTGAAAAGAGTATTTTCAATTTTGCATTAAGTAAGATTGAGGATTATGCACTTACAGTTTACAGAAAGTTCCATCATCAGATATGTTTCTGCACGGGTACCTCCATTTAAAATCTTTGCCGGTAATTATATCATCAGAGCAGTCAGGACCCCAGGTGCCTGCAGGATAGCCGTGCAGCGGAAATGAAGGATCAGAGTTCCACACGTCAAGTATTGTCTGAACAAATTCCCAACTTGCAATCACCTGATCATTCCTGATGAACAGTGTTGAATCACCCAGCATGCAATCAAGAAGAAGTTTTTCGTAGGCAGTGGGGAGATCAACATCGCCGAGGTCAGAGTAATGAAAATCCATGTTCACATTCTTTACCTTGAGCAATGTTCCCGGGACTTTCATTGCAAACTTGATCAGAATTCCTTCATCCGGCTGAATTCTTATTACAAGCTGATTGTATGATTCAGCCATGTCTTCCTTATTCTTGAAGAGATGATACGGCGTTGCCCTGAAGTGAATTACAATTTCCGTAACTTTTGTGGGAAGACGCTTACCTGTTCTGATATAAAACGGAACTCCTCCCCACCGCCAGTTATCAATATAGGTTTTGAGAGCAACAAACGTTTCCGTGCGCGAATCAATCGGAACTCCTTCTTCTTCCCTGTATCCTTCAACAATTTCTCCTTTGATCATGGATGTTGTGTATTGACCTCTGATGACCATCTTCTCTACTTCAGAAATTTCATAAGGTCTTAAAGACTGGATGACCTTCAAAGACTCATCCCTAATTGACTTTGCATCAAACACCGCCGGCGGCTCCATTGCGATATATCCCAAGAGTTGGAGTAAATGATTCTGAACCATGTCTTTCAAGGAACCGGTCGAATCAAAATATCCAGACCTTCCTTCTATGCCAATACTTTCCGCTGAAGTGATCTCGACATGATCAATATAATTTCTGTTCCAAAGCGGCTCAAATATTCCGTTCGCGAATCTTGTTACTAAAATGTTTTGAACAGTCTCTTTACCAAGATAGTGATCAATCCTGTAAACCTGTTCTTCGCGGAAATATTTTCGTGTAAGGTTGTTGAGATTTTTTGCAGATTCAAGATCATGTCCGAAGGGCTTCTCAAGTATTATGCGTGTCCATGAATCTTCCGATTGATTTCTGTTCAATCTGCTTTTACCAAGCTGCTCAACAATATTGCTGATTGCCTCCGGCGGAACAGACATGTAGAGAATCCGGTTGCCTCCAATGTTTTTCTCTTTGTCTAAATCATCCATCTTATTCTTCAGCGTCTGATATGATTCTTCAGAATCATATTGCCCCGGCAAGTAGAATAAGTTTCCCAGAAACTTACTCACGCTTTCATCATTGACACAATCAGGATCACAAAAAGTTCTGATCGACTCGCTCATAATTTCGCGGAAGTACTTATCATCCCACTCCTTTCTTGAAAAACCGATCACGGAAAAATTTTCCGGCACCATGTTTCTGCTGTATAGTTCAAACAGAGATGGTATCAGCATTCGCTTTGTGAGATCCCCGCTTGCTCCAAATATCACCATGATACAAGGATCCGGAATCATCAATGATTGCGCAAGACCGTTTACACTATTATTTCTTTCTTCGTTCAACTTTCACTTTTTAACTTTCAACTTTCAACTTTCCCGTCTGCGACGGGCAGGCAACTTTTCCCGAAGGGACCCCTTCGGGGTAACTTTCAATTTTCAATTTTCAATTTTCAATTAAACTACTCTCTTCAAATATCCATAAAACTTCTTAAGCCCTTCCTGCACATCACTGCCCAGGTTCACTTTGAATACTCTTCTCTTCCATTTGATAAGTGATTCATAATCGCCAATTGCCTGTGCATTCTTCAGTGTTCCAAAAGAATAATTTCTTCCGGGAATTGCAAGATCGTTCTTATCATCATTAACGAACTGAATGAACATTCCCTTATCCGGACCGCCTTTGTGAAACTGTCCGGTAGAATGCAAAAACCTTGGTCCGAACCCAACAGTAACTGCAGACCTCTTGCTCTTTCTGATCAGCTCTCTTATCTTGTTCAACATTTTCTTATTCTTTGCATCGCTGTCTATGTAAGCCAGAAGTGCGAAGTAATCACCTTTTGTTCTTAACATCAGAAATCCCTCAAGCAGATCAGCAACACCGATCTTCTCCGTGCTTTTGATTTTCAGCCTTGCCGCACCTACATGCATCGAAGCCGAAATGGTGCCATCTTCAACAAGCATTTTCTCTTGCGGAAGCGAACCTTTTTCTTCAAATGCCAAAAGTACTTTTGCCGTGTTATCCTTGCTTTCCTTGACATTCGGCTCATCAAACGGATTGATTCCAAGAATAACTCCCATTACCGCGGTTGCAAATTCCCACAAATAAAACTGCCCTGCCAAATCATATCTGTTGGCAAGATTAATGCTGATAGCCGGATAACCTTTCTTGGCAAGTGAGCTTATACTCCTTTTCAGTTCATCTGACTTTCCAAGAACTGTGCTTACAAAAATTCTGTCGGATGAATACTCTTTTGCCTTTCCGGCTTTTTCTCCATCTATAGGAAGAATTCCCGTCTTCTCTTTGCCCGTGCTTTCCGCTATCAATTGTTCTACCCAACTGCCGAGACTGCTCAGATTGTCAGAGTAAAGGAAAGTAAGTTTGTCCTTTCCTTCCAAAGCTGCAATGCCTGCGATGATCCCGATTATCGCTCCGGGATTTTCATTTGAGTTAAGATTAGAACACATGTTCATCATGTTGCCGGCATTCTTAAGAAACTCGATGAGATCAATTCCAAGCAATGATGCAGGAACGAGTCCGAAATATGAAAGCACCGAATACCTGCCTCCAATGTCAGAAGGATTAGTAAAGACTTTTCTGAATCCCCTTTCATTTGCAAGTTCCTGAAGCTTCGTATCCTTATCCGTGATAGCTACAAACTGCCGGCCGGCATCTTTCGGATTGACGGCACTTACCTTCTCAAAAAAGAACCTGAACAAGGAATCAACTTCAATGGTAGAGCCTGACTTGCTTGAAACTATAAAAATGGTTTTGGTAAGATCAATTGAATCAACGACTCTTTGAATGGAGTTTGGATCAGTTGTGTCTATCACCAGCAGTTTCAGGAATCCATCTGCTGTGCCAAACACGTTGCTAAGCACTTCAGGACCCATGCTGCTGCCGCCCATACCCAACAGTACTGCCGTTGTATAGCCATCAGCAATTACTTCCTTTGTGAATTCATTTATGTCGTAAACATTGTTCGTCATTGTATATGGAAGTGAAAGCCAACCCAGCCGGTTGCCAATTGACTCTGCATGCTTTTCGTTTTTCTTCCATACAGTCGGATCCTTTTCCCAAATGCGTTTTATCACTTCCTTCTTTTCAAACTTGCTCAGCGCCTTCGTAACCTTGCTTCTGATCTTTCCGAGTTTGAGGTCTTTGCTTTTAAGTTTCATCTCAGAATCTTTTACGTTTAGATTTATCTCATTATTTGAAAAGTCTTTCAGCAGTTGTGATAATATTGTCAACCGTGAAACCGTATTCCTTCATCAACACTTCTCCCGGTGCAGATTTACCGTATGTATCAATTCCTATCTTAGCTCCTGAATCCGTTACGTATTTGTCCCAACCCAAAGTTGAGCCTGCTTCAACCGAGATTCTTCTTCTGACCTCTGCGGGAAGTACTGATTGCCTGTATTTTTCATCCTGCGTTTCAAACAGTTCCTGCGAAGCCATATTCACAACTCTTGCTTTGACATTCTTCTTTTTGAGCTGCTTTGCAGCTTCAAGTGCAAGATGAACTTCAGAGCCCGAAGCGATCAGTAATATATCTGGAGTTTCATCACTTCCATAGATAATGTATGCACCTTTGCTGATCTCTGAAGCGGGCGGCATTTCGCTTCTGTCAAATACGGGAAGTTTTTGCCGTGTCAATACAATTGCAACAGGACCTGTTTTATGTTCAATCGCAACGCGCCATGCCTGTGCCGTTTCATTTGCATCGGCAGGTCTAAGCACAACAAGATTTGGAATGGCTCTGAGAGATGCTATCTGTTCAACCGGCTGATGCGTTGTTCCGTCTTCTCCAAGTGCGATAGAATCATGAGTAAAAACATATATAGGTCTGATTCCCATAATTGCTGCAAGCCGAATTGCCGGTCGCATATAATCAGAGAAGATCAGAAACGTTGCGCCGTAAGTGATCATTGGAATTGTAAGCGTTATGCCGTTAAGAATTGCACCCATTGCATGTTCTCTTACACCAAAGTGAAGATTTCTTCCTGAATAATTTCCCGGCTGAAAGGAAGTATATGAATCAAGATTAGTATTATTCGACGGAGAAAGATCTGCCGATCCGCCGATCATAAATGGAAATGCCGGAGCAATTGCATTCAGAGTCTTGCCGGAAGCTTGCCTGGTTGCAACGCCGCTTTCTGAAGGAGGGAACTCAGGCAACAGGTCGCTCCAGTCAACAACGGAATCACCTTTGCAGAATCTAACATACTGTTCAGATTCCTTCGGATACACATTACAATATTTTTCAAACTGACTCTTCCACTTTTCATTCTCAAATGTACCCTGATTTCCCCTCTCCCGAAAATGTGCCAGAACTTCATCATCAACATGGAAACTCTTTTCAGGATCAAATCCAAGATTGATCTTCGTCAGCCGCAGTTCTTCCGCGCCAAGCGGTGATCCGTGTGATGATTCAGAATTAACTTTGTTGGGACTGCCGAAGCCGATATGTGTTCTTACTTTTATGAGCGACGGCTTATCTTTGATTAACTTTGCCTTCTCAATTGCTTTTGAAATTGCATCAACATCATTTCCGTCATCAACCGTCTGTACATCCCATCCGAATGCAGTAAATCTTTCCGCAACATTTTCCGTGAAAGCAATCTCCGTATCACCTTCTATAGAGATGTGATTGTCATCATAAAGATAAATGAGATTACCGAGTTTGAGATGTCCCGCGAGCGATGCCGCCTCTGAAGAAATTCCTTCCATCAGGTCACCGTCGCTTACGATCGCATAGATGTGATAATCCAATATTGGAAACTCCGGCTTGTCCATTGTTGAGGAAAGATACTTCTGAGCAATTGCCATTCCCACTCCGTTTGCAAAGCCCTGTCCCAACGGACCGGTTGTAGTTTCAACGCCGGGAGTAAGATGATATTCAGGATGTCCGGGAGTCTTACTGTCGAGCTGACGGAAATTCCTGAGATCATCCATACTCAGATCGTAACCGGCAAGATACAGAAGGCTGTAAAGAAGCATGCTTCCGTGACCTGCCGAAAGAACGAATCTGTCACGAGCAGGCCAGTGCGGATCTTTCGGGTCAAACCGCAAATGGTTCATCCACAATGCATAAGCCATAGATGCAGAGCCCATGGGCATTCCGGGATGTCCTGAATCCGCCTGCTGAACTGCATCAGCAGATAGAATGCGGATGGTAGTGATACATTTATTATCGAGATCAGTCATAAAGTTTGTGAAAATACGTAAATATGGATTATAATTTCAGTATGAATTTTACGGCAGCAGCATGGTAATAAGCCCCCCTTGCAAAGGGGGGTTGGGGGGTTATGTTGAAATCAATACAGACAATGTTCATGCCGCTGTTGGTCTTACCCGCATTATCTATATCTCTGATCCTGACGCAAAATTTCCCGCTCGCTCCCAAACTCCTGTTTTGGAGCGCACTTGCATATGAAACTCTGTTTCATATTGTTTTTGTAGCGTCTGTGGACTTCCCCACTGCATCAAAAAAAAACGCCCGGAGTTGCTGACAACACCGGGCGCACAGATTGCTTACAAAATTCCAATTCTTACTTGATCAACATCATCTTCAATGTCTTTGAATATTGTCCCGCATTGATTCTGTAAAAATAAACACCGCTTGAATAGCTTGATGCATCCCACTTGTATTCATAAGAACCCGCCTGAAGTTTGCCGTTGTAGAGAATTGACAATTCCCTTCCGGAAATATCGAACACTGTCAGTTTTACTTCCGCTGTATTCGGGATATCGAATTTGATCTTTGTTGACGGATTGAACGGATTGGGATAGTTCTGGTAGATTTCATATTTCTCCGGAACAACTGTCGAGATCTGATTTACTGAGATGATTATGTTGTGAGTTCCGGGTGTCGTGATATCTGTGCTGACATTGTTCACGTACGCAAACAGCTTCGTAACGAATCCTGATGTCGGTGGATTGATCCATGCAAGATTCAAAGGTTCATTTGCATTCAGTGATGCAGCAGAAGTTCTCAGACTCATCTTAACTATCAAAGTTCCGTTACCGCTTGATGAGATGTTGTAACCGTTACCCGGACCCGGTGTTGTATTAACCGCAAGCCTCAATACACTTCCATTGATCTGAGGATTTCTCGGACGGAGATTTTCAGGAAGCCCCGAATCAACTATTCTGTAAGTAAGTGATCCGCCGTTTGCAATGTTCGGATTGAAGTTCATGAAGAATTGCCCAAGTGCATATTGGTAAGTCGGGACTGTACCTGCATTTGTATGGAGAACATATATTTCGAAAGTCAGAGAGTCGGCTGCAGTTCTGTCAAAGTTTTTAGCCGTCAGAGCGTAAGTTGGATTCTGAGCTACAGACACATTTTGTATGCAAAGAACAACAAACAAAATGAAGACAGGAAGTAATCTTTTCATGTTCATTTTGATTTTTGATTTTTTATTAAAAAAAGTTAAGCAGGGTGGGGCAAATTATGCCCTACCCTACTTTGAATTAATAATATGATTGGTTCAGTTGCTTTGAATCATTTACGGACAAGGTTTGAAGCATGAAACAAAATCAAACGCATTGTTTTCAGCAACGCTGATGTCAGAAGCATCAACAACTCCGTCACCGTTAAGATCGGTATTTACACAACCCGACACAAAGTTGAATGCATCATTATCAAGTGCTGAAATATCCGATGCATCAACAACACAATCCTGATTGGGATCGCCTGTATATATTGTCCACAAACCGCTTACAAGGTTGAGGTTATCTCCGTAGGCCTGAGATTGAGCCGTTGTGAAATTGTAGCTGTTTGCTGCGCCTGAGCTGAATGAGTATGGCAGCTTGCTCCATGTTTCAATGCTGTTTTTGTGCTTGAGCACGAGTGAGTAAGAACCTGTCGGAGTATAATCAAAACAGAATGTTGTCTGATAATTTGTCGGATCCATAACTCCTCTTGAAGTTCCAACAACATTGCATGAACCATCAACAAGCATAGCATCAAATACTATCGGGCAGTCACCGGCAGGAGTAACACCAACCAATGCCTGAGGCACTGCTGTTACAACAAAATCTGTAGGTGTAGGCAGGGTGTAGTTCTTTGGATTGAACTGAGCCCAGACTTCTGCCCAGTTTGTTGCGCCGAAAGCGCCTCTGAAATTCACAACATCAAATCCTGAAAGATTCGGGTTTGCAAAGCTCGCACCGCTGAGCGCAGGAGAGCCGCCGGCAGGCACCCAGTTGTTTGTTGTTGAAGGATCAGGATAGATCGCATATGGATTTGTGAGTCCGACTGCCGAAGTAGATGAAAGTAAAGTATTTGCAAATGAACCTGTTTGCAGCCAATTTGTTGGACTGAATGCTGTTGCTGCATTTGTATCTGCAGTTCTGAGATTTCCCCCAAGGATTGTGTTTCTGATTTGAATGGTATCAGCAGTTGATGCATTCCAAACACCTGATGCATCAAATCTGAATCCGACTCTGTAGCCCATTACTATTGAGTTGTAGATCTTTGGCAGACTGTTTCTTCTCACGTGTCCGCCTCTTTGATGAAGTGAGTTAACAGGAGTAGATGTAGTTTCAAACGGTCCGACCATTGTTACATTGGAAAACACCATGCTTGTTCTTGGTGAATTGAAATTTGACGGTGAATTATTGTTGTTGTCAATTTCCCATCCGTTGGATTGGCTGATGTCAGCAATGTCTTTGTCTTTTACTGACAACGCAAATTGAACTCTGCCTCTGAATCCGTTATCGCAATCAAAGTCATCATCAAGATTCTTGTAAGCAATAAGATACTTGCAGTTCACTGTTCCGCCAAACCACTCGAAGCCATCGTCACCGCCGTAGCTGCATTGGACATGCTCAATAACAGTTCCGCTTCCTACGCCGCCCATTGTAAGTGAATTGATTTCGTTACCTGCAGTTCCTGTAAGGTTAACTCCTGCAAATTCAATTCTTACATATCTCAATATTCCTGAATTGTCATTATCAATTCTTGGCTGGCCGCCATAGATCGGTCCTAATCCCGGTCCGAAGCCTTCGATTTCGGCTGAATCCGCACCCGAAGATGTATTGATTCCGGCTCTGCCTAAAATAATGATTCCGCCCCAGTCACCTGTTGCCCTTGCACCGGCAGGCTTTTCACTGGTGAATATTATCGGACAATCTTTCTTGCCATCCGCAATTATCTTTGATCCTCTTTCAATGATCAATGTACCCTTTGTCTCAAAATCTCCTAGAATCACTGTTCCTGCGGGAATGGTGATCGTTGCATTGTTTCTGATGTAATTGAAGCCTTTCATCAGATATGTTGTTGTTCTGTTCAGATTCAGATTACTGTTGATCACTGAACTGTTGAGAGTTGTTGAATCTACTGCGGCCCGGGTGCTCATTGATGACAATCCAAGCAACACAGTCATTACAATGGTGATGACTAACTTCATTTTATCTCCTTTTGGTTTTTGAAATAGAATTGATTACTCAATACAATTTACTTCAAAATTATACCGGGGGTGTTTTGTGAAGTTAATCCGAATGTAAACTAAGTTATGGAAGTGTTACCAATGTGTGAAGAAGACGAGCAATAAGAAAAAAGCCCGCGATAATTCTCACGGGCTTTGATTCATTTCATATTTGATGCGAAAGTTATTTGAGCAATGTCATTTTCATTGTCTTTTTTTGTCCCCGCTGAGGTACTGTGATAACATTCAAGTCCAAATTCTTGTGTACGGTTGTTTGTCATGCAACATTGTATGCAGGATTGTACTCTTCATCCTTTTTCCAGAGAGTGTAGATCAGCAGCAAAAGTTTT
>WBZL01000163.1_pt1 | contig 70774 bp, 68 predicted proteins | sample 5204291 | NCBI WGS metagenome assembly WBZL01 (sample SAMN12344345, study PRJNA552823) | activated sludge metagenome | biome: Activated sludge suspended growth; feature: Nitrification reactor; material: Wastewater; isolation source: activated sludge from nitrification reactor of wastewater...
GACAATCGACAGGCGCCGCGCGCGCCTCGGATGCCGACCGCCTGGGGGAGTTTCGAGGGGTCGCACCGTTCAGCCAGACTGTGACGCTGGATTTGGACCCATTGGATATGGGGCCGTTGCGTGTTCGAGTCATGATGAATGATCAGACGGTCCATGCGCATATCAGGACCGAGCATGGGGAATTGGGGCAGGGGTTGCTGCAACAGGGACAATCGCTCGAATCATCGCTGCGAACGACCGGCCTGGAAATGGGCATGTTGCGGGTGACCGTGGATCTGCAGCAGGGACGGGGGGAGAATGCCTGGATGTTTCAACAGCAGCCGCAGTCCCAGAATCGTTCATCCTCTCCGAACATGTCGAATGCGGCGGCCCGAGAAGAGGAGCGTGGAGTCAGGGGAGAGCGTGGGGTCGAATCAATCGAACGTGTGAGTATTTTTGCCTGATTTGGGAGGACCTATGGATATCAGCAAGGTGATTACACAGACGGCTCCTGCGGACGCGTCCACTCCGACGACCGATGGGCCCAAGCCACTCGGGAAAGACGATTTCCTGAAGTTGCTCGTGACGCAGCTACAACATCAAGACCCCCTGAAGCCACTGGAGAATGAGGCGTTCATCGCCCAGACCGCCCAATTCTCCCAGTTGGAGCAAATGGCCAAAATGGTGACGCTCATGGAGAAGAGCGTGGCGCTCCAAGAGGCAGCTCAGAATAAGGCCGATCAGGCCGATACGACTGCGGTGGCATAAACGAGCGCAGACAGGTTCGTGAATGCGTGGCGCATTTGCACGCGGGACGGTAACAAGGAGGACAGGCACATGGGTATTCTGACATCGATGTTCACCGCGGTAACCGGCTTGAGTTCCTACGGTAACGCCATGGGCGTCATCGGCAACAATATCGCCAACGTCGGGACCGCGGGATTTAAGTCGAGCCGGGCAACCTTTTCCGATCTGATCTCGTCGAGCCTCGGGGCGGGAGCCGGCGGCAATCAAATCGGCCTCGGTGTGTTTCTCAACGATGTGCAGACAAATTTCTCGCAGGGATCGATGACCACCACCGGGAATACCTTCGATCTGGCGATCGACGGGAACGGCTTTTATCAAGTGCGCAATCCATCGGGTTCGATTTTCTATACGAGAGCCGGGCAATTTAAGGTCGACAGCCTTGGGCAGGTGGTCGATGCGAGCGGGGCGCTGCTTCAAGGCTACCAGGCCGATACGGCAGGCAATATCACCAGCACGGTCGGAGGGATCACCCTGACGTCGAGTGCCGTCGCTCCGCTGGCGACGACCAGCGCGGAGATCCTCGGAAACCTGAATGCCAATGCCACCGCGCCGACGGCGGCCTTCAGCGTGACCGATACCACGTCGTACAACTTCTCCACGGGCATGACCTTCTACGACTCGCTGGGCAATTCGCACCAGATGCAGTTGTACTTCCGGAAAACCGCCGCGAATGCCTGGGGCGTCTATTCTCAGATCGACGGCGGCGCGGCCACCGCACAAACGAACATGACGTTCAACGCGAGCGGTGCCGTGACCGCCGGCGGGACGCAGACCCTCACCGCCACCTTGACGAACGGAGCCACCACGCCACAAACCATTACGGTGGACGTGTCGTCGTTGACGCAATTCGGATCGGCGTCCGGAGTGGAGAGCCAGACACAGGATGGTTATACTTCCGGGACGCTCGATCGAATCAGCGTCGATAAGGAAGGTCGGGTGATGGCGCAATTCACGAACGGACAAACTCGCGCCCTGGCGCAAGTCGTGTTGAGCCGGTTTACCAATCCGGATGGATTGGCGAATGTCGGTGACAATCACTTTCTGGAGACGCTAGAGTCAGGAGCTGCTCTGGCCGGTGCCCCGACGTTGAACGGTCTGGGGCGAGTGCTTTCCGGCACGGTCGAGCAGTCCAACGTCGATCTCGGGAAGGAGTTTGTCGATATGATCATCACGCAGCGGGCGTTTCAAGCGAATTCCCGTGCGATCACGACCAGCGATGAAATGTTGCAGGAGCTCGTGAATCTCAAACGATAACGTATAAGTCGTTCGGCGCGGGCTACGAGAGCCCGCGCCGGATGCCGGCTCGGCAATTTCTGCCTAGGTACTCTCCGCAGGTCACTCGGTCACCTCATCAGCCGCTCGTCAACAAACTGTCGGTGCCCCTCCTCTCTCTGTCACCGGCGTGACGACCGCGCGCGGCCACTGAGTGTGGCCCGTCCATGGCTACGGTCTGCATACCCAACTCCTTGTGTTATCACACAATCTTTCGTGACGAGAGAGTCGTCATGAACGGTCACGACGCGCCGGTCGTGGCATATGCATTGCACAACCGACCAACACCGGCAATCACCGTCCGCAGGAGGTCTGTATGTCAGAAGCAGCAGAAGAAAAGGCGCCCGCAGCACCGGCAGGCATTCCCATGAAGATGGTGATCATCATCGTCGCCGGGGTGTTAGTCCTGGCATTGGGCGGCGCATTCGCGATGTTTAAGATGATGGGCGGGTCCTCTGCTGAAAAGCCGCAGGCCGAGGGTGGAGCGGACAAGGCCGCCGCGCATGGTGCTGCAGAGGAGAAAAGCGGGGAGCATGGGGCCACCGCGGATGCCAGCGCCATTGCCGATCTTGATCCCTTTATCGTGAACCTCGCGGACTCGCCGGAAATTCGTTATCTCAAGGTCACGCTGAAGGTGGAGGCAGACGGGGCAGGAACCGTCGAACAGATCAAGGCACGCACACCGCAGATTCGTGACGCCATTCTCGTGTTGTTGACCAGTCTGGACTCGGCCACCGCCCGTTCGCCGCAGGGGAAACACAAGCTGCGCGAAGATATTACCGAGCGGATCAACGGCCTGCTGCCGAAGAAATCGGTCAAGTCGACCTACTTCACGGAATTTGTCATCCAGTAGTTCATCGGGCTTCGTCGAGGATCGCATGGACAAGATACTCTCTCAGGAAGAAATCGACGCCTTGATGGGCGGAGTCATGTCCGGCGAGGTCGAGACAGCCCCGAAAGAGGAAGAAGACCCAGGGGGTATCAAGCCGTATAGCCTCACCAGCCAGGAGCGGATCATTCGCGGGCGCATGCCCACGATGGAAATGATCAATGACCGCTTCACGCGCCAGCAGTCCATCTCTTGGACCAGCCTCCTGCGGGAGAAAATCGAATTCAGCGTGCTGGGCACCCAGATCATCAAATTCGGCGACTTCATCCAGAAGGTTCCGGTCCCGTCCTCATTCAATCTGTTCGCGATGGAGCCGTTGCGCGGGAACGGACTCTACATCATGGACGCCATGCTGGTGTACCTGATCGTCGACTTTTTTTTCGGCGGCAAGGTTCAAACTCATGTGAAGCCGGAAGGACGCGAGTTTACGCCCATTCAGCTCCGCTTGATCAAGAAGCTCGTCCAGCAGGCGCTGGCCGATCTCGAGAAGGCGTGGCAGGCGGTGATGCCCGTCAAGATCGGGTACTTGCGATCGGAGAGCAATCCACAGTTTGCCATGGTCGTGACCACGTCGGAAATCGTCGTGGTCGTGACGCTGCAGGTTCACCTCGGCGACATTACGCGTGAAATGTTCATCGCGTATCCGTACTCCATGCTGGAGCCGATCAAAGAAAAACTATACTCCGGACTCTTCGCCGACAACGTGGAGCAGGACAGCAGTTGGGGCAGTCGCTTTAAAGATTCGCTGCAGGAGTGTGACGTGGCGGTTGCGGTGCAGCTCGGCACCGCTCAGATCAGTGTACAGGATCTGATGAACTTCGGTCCCGGCGATGTCCTGATGCTCGATCAACATCCCGGGGATCCCATGCTGTGTTTGGTCGAGGGTGATCCGAAGTTTCACGGGCAGCCGGGGGTGTACAAAGGCAATCACGCGTGCCGCGTCACCAAAGTGTTGGGGTAGGGCGGAGCGGATCCAAAGGAGATGATGGCATGGGCAACGGTGACGGTACGGTACAGACAGACTCTTCGAACGGCGACGTGAGCCCGCAACCGACCTCTTTCCCTCCGGTGGATAACCAGGGTGCGGTGCCGGCCAATAAGAATATCGAATTCGTTCTGGACATCCCGCTTCAAGTCACGGTGCAGATCGGCGCCACCCGAATGTTAATCCGCGAATTGCTGCAGCTCGGGCAAGGCTCAGTCATCGAGCTCAACAAACTGGCGGGCGAACCGATGGAAGTGCTGGTCAACAACAAACTGGTCGCTCGCGGCGAAGTAGTCGTCGTCAACGAAAAGTTCGGTATTCGACTGACGGATGTCGTCAGTCCGAATCAGCGTATTCAGCAATTGGGCTGAGCTGCGGGCAGAGCTTGGCATTCCGCCGTTCGCGCGGCAGAGGGAAGACACGCGTCCATGGACATGTGGGAAAGTGTCGTACGCATGGTGTCGGCGCTCGGGATCGTGCTGGCGCTCATCCTGGGCCTCCTGGCTGTGGCCAGGTCGGCGGTCGGACGCCGGTTGCTTCCGGTAGGCGGCGCGCCGATCGTGCAAGTACTGGGAAGCGGTCCGCTCGGGTCTCGCAAGCACGTGACGGTGGTGGCAGTCGCGGGGGAAGTCTTCATTCTCGGTACCACGCCGACCGATCTGGTGCCCCTAGGGAAGGTGACCGATCCGGAACAGGTGAGACGTTTGATGGCGAATGCCGCGTATGGGGCTGCCTCGCTTCGCGACGACCAGGCGAGCGGCAAGGAGGCATCGCGTGCACACTAACGTCAAAGGCGGGCGCCCACATGCCGAACGATCCTTCCTCGGACGCTGGAAACCGCTTCCCATGCTCCTGCTCGTGATCGTCTGCCTGGTGAGCGCCTCCGTCGCCCACGCGGAAGGTCCCACGTTGACGCTCGACCTCGGTGGAGGCGGCACGAAGCAAACTGCCGTCGTGCTCCAAATCCTCGCGGTCCTCACTGTCCTCTCGTTGGCGCCCGCCCTGTTCATCATGGTGACGTCGTTCACTCGCATGGTGATTGTGCTCTCGTTCCTACGCCAGGCCCTGGGCACCCAGCAGGTGCCGCCCAACCAGGTGTTGATCAGCCTGGCCTTGTTTCTGACGATGTTTGTCATGGCTCCGGTGGGCCAGACGGTCTACAAGGATGCACTCCAGCCTTTGCTCGCGGAACAAATCGGGTACGACGACGCATGGAATCGGGGGATTCAACCGATTCGCGCCTTCATGTTGAAGCAAATGCGGGACAAGGATCTGGAACTCTTTTTGGAATTGTCGCATGCGCCGAAACCGGAACAGATCGAACAAGTGCCGACCCACGTGATCATCCCGGCTTTCGTGCTGAGTGAGTTGCGGATTTCGTTTCAGATCGGTTTTCTGCTCTACATTCCGTTTCTGATCGTCGATATGGTCGTCGCCAGCGTGCTGATGTCCATGGGTATGATGCTGCTGCCGCCGGTCATGATTTCGCTTCCGTTCAAACTCATTCTCTTTGTCTTGGCCGACGGCTGGTATCTGGTCGTCGGATCCATGGTCCGAAGCTTCCAATAGGACAACCCACGATGACGATCGAAAACGTGACGGAAATCGGACGACAGGCGATTGAAACCACCATGCTGGTGTCTGCGCCCATCCTGGGCCTCAGCCTGATCGTCGGGCTCATCGTCAGCACGTTTCAAGCCATGACACAGATCAATGAAGCCACCTTGACGTTTGTCCCGAAAGTCTTAGCGGTGTTCGCCGCGACGCTCCTGTTTCTGCCGTGGATGCTGGGCGTCTTGATCAGCTTTATGACCCATATCATCACCAGTATTCCGACCCTGATTCACTGAGACAGAGCCCCAGCATGAATGCCGCACAGACTCTGCATCTGGCACTGCCCCAGTTTCAGGCCTTTTCCATCCTGCTGGTGCGGATTGCCGGCATCATCAGCGTCTTCCCCATTCTGAACACCCGCACGATCCCCATGCCGGTGAAAGCCGGTCTTGTCACGATGCTGGGACTTGTCCTGGCGCCGATCATCCAGTTGCCGAACATGCCTGCAGATCCGGTTCTGGCGGTCGCGGGTATCGGCAGTGAATTCTTAATCGGATTGACGATCGGGCTGGCGGTCCGCTTGTTGTTTTCCGGATTTCAAGTCGCCGGCGACATGATCGGCACTCAAATGGGGTTTAGTGCGATTCAGATGATCGACCCCATGAGCCATCAAAATGCGCCGATCATCGCGCAGTTCCAGCTCACGCTCGGCTCATTGGTGTTTCTGTCGATCAATGCGCACCTCTTGGTCGTTCATGCGATCGGGATGAGTTACGAGTTCGTTCCCCCGTTCGGCGCGAAGCTGTCCGACAGCATCGCGATGGACATCATCCAGCTGGCGCAGAACATGTTGCGCGTGGCCCTGAAGATGTCCGCCCCCGTGTTCGCGACGCTTGTGATCGTCAATACGGTGTTGGCCGTCATGGGACGAGCCGTGCCGCAGATGAACGTGTTCGTGCAGAGCTTTCCGATCACGATCGGGGCAGGGCTGCTGGCGATGAGTCTGGCGATTCCGTTTACACTCGCCTTGTTCGAAAAAGAATTCGAGATGCTGGTGGAGACGATTCTCGGGCTCCTGAAAGCGTTGGGTCATGGCTGAGAGCGCGCAAAACCGCACAGAACAGGCGACACCGAAACGCAAATCCGAGGCGAGAGCGAAAGGTCAAATCGCGCTCAGTCGCGATGCCGCCATGGCGGTCTCGCTCTTGGGCAGTTTCGGCGGATTGTACTGGATGACGCCGGCGATACTGAACGGGCTGCGAACCAGCCTGCAGGCGTGGCTCTCCCGTTCGATGGAGGAAGCGACGCATCAGACGCTCAGTCTCGATCATCTCCATGTGATGCTGCGTCAGATCGGTGTGGAGGTGTTTGTCATGCTGGGCCCGGTCGTAGCCGGTATCGCCGTGGTGGGGGTGGGCGCCAATCTCATGCAGACGGGCTTTGTCTGGAAACAGGACGGATTCAGTCTGGACTGGTCGCGCATCAGTCCTCTGGGAGGGTTCTCCCGCTTGTTTTCGCTCCGATCCCTCGTCGAACTGATCAAATCCTGGCTCAAGATACTGGCCATCGGCGGGGTCGGCTACCTCACCATCAAGCAGGACATGCTGGAGTTCCTCTCGCTGACGCAATTCGGTATGGAGTCTCTTCTGCCGACGGTCGGGTGGGCGACCATGAAAGCCGCGCTCACCATGAGCGGCGCCGAGTTGGTGATCGGTGCCGCGGACTACGGGTATCAACGGTTTCAATGGGAACGTGACCTTCGGATGTCGCGTGACGAAATCAAGGAAGAAAGTCGCGCTGCGGAAGGAGACCCCGCGGTCAAGTCGAAGATCCGCACCACCCAACGGGAAATGTCCCGCAAGCGCATGATGGCGGCCGTACCCACCGCCGACGTGATCATCACCAACCCGACCCATTTGGCGGTGGCGCTGAAATACGACGCGAAGGCCAATGGCGCGCCGGTCGTGGTGGCCAAGGGAGCGGGATTCATCGCCGAGAAAATTCGGGAAATCGGTCGTCAACACGGCGTCATGATCGTGGAAAACAAACTGGTTGCGCGCACTCTGTACAAACTGGTCGAGGTGGGCCGTGAGGTTCCTGAGGATCTGTACCGCGCGGTGGCGGAGATCCTGGCCTTTGTGTATCGCGTTCGTGGGAAGCTGCCGCCCGCATAATTCCGTGTGGTAGGAGTCGCAATGGCATCGGACAATACCTCGATTCCCAGTACGTCGCTGGTCAAACACCCGGATATTCTCATGTCGGTGGGCGTGGTCGGCATTTTGATGGTGATGCTGGTCCCGCTCCCCCGGTTTTTTCTGGACCTCCTGCTGAGCTTCAACATCACACTCTCGATCATCATTCTGTTGGTCGGGATGCAGGTGCGCCGTCCGTTGGAATTTTCGGTCTTCCCGTCGATTCTGCTCATGGTCACCTTGCTCCGGCTGGCGTTGAACATCGCCTCGACGCGATTGATCCTACTGCATGGCAATGAAGGCGCTGCGGCAGCGGGTGAAGTCATCCGCGCGTTCGGCAATTTCGTCGTCGGGGGGAACTACACCGTCGGCCTGGTGGTGTTCACGATCCTGGTGATCATCAATTTCGTCGTCATTACCAAGGGTGCGGGGCGCGTGGCGGAAGTCGCCGCGCGGTTTACCTTGGACGCCATGCCCGGCAAACAAATGGCCATCGATGCCGATTTGAATGCCGGCCTGATCAACGACAAAGAGGCGCGCCAGCGACGGAAGGACATCGCCCAAGAGGCGGATTTCTATGGAGCGATGGACGGTTCGAGCAAGTTCGTGCGGGGAGATGCCGTCGCGGCGGTCGTCATCACGCTGGTGAATATTCTCGGCGGCTTGACGATCGGCGTACTTCAGCAGGGGATGACCCTTTCCGCCGCCGCGCAAACGTACACGCTGCTGACGGTCGGTGAGGGCCTGGTGGCGCAGGTGCCGGCACTCATCGTCTCGACCGCCGCCGGTATCGTGATTACTCGCGCCGCCTCAGAAGTGAATCTCGGGTTTGAGGTCACCAGGCAGGTGCTGATTTCGCCGAAAGCCATCGGCACCGCCTCCGGCATTCTCCTGGCCATGGGCCTGGTGCCAGGCTTACCGCATTTGGCGTTCTTAGCCCTCGGCAGTCTGACCGGCTGGATGGCGTTTCAACTGAACGAGCAACAGAAAGCCGCCGCCGCATTGCCTGAACAGGCTGCGCCACAGGCGAAGGCCGAGGAGGCGGCGACGCAAGTGGTGCCGTTGGACCTCATGGAAGTGCAGGTAGGGTATGGTCTCATCGGACTCGTCGACGGGGGACAAGGCGGGGCGCTGCTCGATCGCATCAAGGGGCTGCGGCGACAATTCGCCGAACAGATGGGGTTCGTCCTGCCGCCGATTCATATTCGCGACAATTTGCAACTACGGCCGAATGAGTATGCGGCGCTCCTGAAAGGTGTCGAATTGGCCAAGTCCGAAGTCATGCCTGCGCACGTGCTGGCCATCGACCCTGGGACGGCTCAACGGGGCATCATTCATGGCTTGTCGACCAAGGAGCCGGCCTTCGGCCTTCCGGCACTCTGGGTGCCGGAGCAACAGCGGGAACAGGCGCAAATGGCCGGGTATACCGTCGTGGATCCCGGGTCCGCCATCGCCACGCATCTCTCCGAGCTCATCAAGCGGCATGCACATGAACTGCTGGGTCGGCAGGAAGTGCAGGGTCTGCTCGATCAACTGGGAAAAAACCACCCCAAACTGGTGGAGGAAGTGATTCCCAACCTGATTCCCTTGGGAAGCCTGGTCCGCGTGTTGTCGCATCTGCTGCGCGAAGGCGTGCCGATTCGCGACCTGCGGACGATTCTTGAAACGATTGCCGATCATGCAGCGACCACGAAGGATCCCGACATTCTCACGGAAGTGGTGCGCCAGGCACTCGGTCGGACCATTACCAAACAATATCTCGCGCCTGACGGCTCGCTGCCGATCATCGGACTCGATCCGCGCTTGGATCGCACTCTTGCCGATCAGGCGAATGCGGCCGGCCAGGGAAACCAATGGGCTCCTGATCCGCTGGTGGCACAGAAACTGCTGGCTGCCTTGAAACAAGCGGCCGAGCGAATGGTAGGCCGAGGCCATCAGCCGGTGATTCTCTGTTCACCTTCGCTGAGACGACATCTTAGGAAGCTCACGGATCGGATATTGCACTCGGTTCCCATCCTGGGACTGAACGAGGTGGACAGTGTGACACGATTGCAGGCGATGGAAACGGTTCGTCTCGATCTCGAAGTCGGTGATACGAGGAGCTTGGCATGAAGGTACGGACCTTTCACGTGGCGTCGATGCATGAAGCCATTCGCTCCATCAAGGAGACGCTCGGGCCGGATGCCGTCATTTTGTCTACGAAGCGGGTGCGGTCATGGGACAACGGCTTCGGTTTGTTGGGCCGCTCCGTGCTGGAAGTCATGGCGGCGATTGAGGACGACGCGGCCGTTCCCGCAGCAGCGCCCATGCTTGATGACGTCGAGCACGACGGTTCCGGAACGGTATCGGCGCCGGCGGTGTCGGCGGAGGAATCTCGTTTCCGACAAGCCCTCCAGGGCGCAATGGAACACAAGTCTGAGAAGGCGACGTTCAATCATCATCCGCCGCTCGCGTCTCCACGTCAGGCGCAGACTTCAGGAACTGTGACGCCTGCAACGGCGCAAGGCACCGCAGTGCAGTCCTTCCAACGAGTCTATGAAGAGTTGCTCGCCCAGGGGGTTGAGCATGCCACGGCCGAGGCTTGTCTGCGCGAGCTCCGGGAAACGCTGGTGGAGCAGGGAGCGTCGCAGCGCCACTCCTCCGTGCAGTTGTTGCGCACGGTGTTGCTCGACCGAGTGACCACGGCGGGACCGCTACTGAGTACGGCCGGTGAACAGAAAATCGCGTTGTTCGTCGGCCCGAGCGGCGTCGGGAAAACGTCGACGATCGCCAAATTGGCGACACACTTCGGCATCGTCGAGCAGCGGAGTGTGGCCTTGATTACGATGGACACCTATCGCCCCGCCGCGGTGGAACATCTGCGACTGTATGCCGAGGTGTTGGGCGTGGAGTTGGCGGTGACGGCATCCTGCGAGGACGCCCAGGCGGCAATCGAACGGGCTCGGGAAGCTGAGCTGATCCTGATCGATACGGCGGGATTTAATCCCTATGAACCGATCGCCGCGCAACGTTGGCGGGGCCTGCTGAACCGTGGACTTCCGCTGGAAGTGCATTTGGTGCTGGCCGCCGGCACTCGGGTGCCCGACCTGGTGGTCAGCACCAGTCAATGTGTGGATGTCCCATCGCTGCGACTGCTGTTCACTAAGCTGGACGAAACTACCGGCTACGGTGGAATTTTCGAGACGACACATCGCACCGGTATTCCTCTGTCGTACTGGGGAACCGGGCAACGGGTTCCGGATGACCTAGTGCAGGCGCAGGTGGCTCGATTGGGAGACCTCCTGTTGGGCGGACAGGTGCGGACTCCAGGCGGTGGCACCAAGACTGCATGGGATTCGCAGGCATCATCGACGGTCGTGCCGGGGAATAAGACGTTCTCGCGGTAGTCAGGGGTCGAATAAAAGGGGAGAGACGATGGCGATGCAACCGGGAATTCTGGATCCGCAACTGAGAGCCGGCGACGAGACGGTCGCTCCCTCCCGAACACAGGTGATCACGGTCACCAGCGGCAAAGGCGGGGTGGGAAAAACCAATGTGGTGGCCAACACCGCGATCGCGTTGGCACAAACCGGAAAGAAAGTCCTGGTGCTTGATGCCGACCTCGGATTGGGGAACGTCGACATCCTGCTCGGACTCACGCCGAAATATACCCTGGAGCATGTGCTGGCCAAGACCTGCAGGCTCGAAGACATCGCGCTGACCGGCCCCCATGGCATTACCGTGCTGCCCGCAAGCACGGGGATCGCGCAATTGACCGTTCTCACGGAAGTTCAACAGCTCATCCTCCAGGAAGAGTTGGAGCGTATGGCCTCGGCGATGGATGTCCTGTTGATCGATACCGGCGCAGGGATCTCCTCCACCGTCACGTATTTCGCCGCGGCGGCCCAATCAATCATCGTGGTGGTCTCTCCCGAGCCGACCTCTCTCACCGACGCCTATGCGCTGATGAAAGTGTTGCTGCGGCAATACCGCGAACGCCGATTCCACATCCTGGTGAACATGGTGAAGTCGCCACGGGATGCGGCCCGCATCTACCGGAAGTTGGAAGTGGCGGTGAGCCGCTTTCTTCACATTTCGCTGGACTACCTGGGCGCGATTCCACAAGACGACTATGTGCCGATGGCGGTCACTCAGCAGCGGGCCGTCCTCGATCTGTTTCCCCACGCTCCGGCCAGCCGCGCGTTTCGAGATTTGACGGACGCGGTGGCGCAATTGACGCCGCCGGCTCTTCCCAAGGGAACCGTCCAGTTCCTGTGGCAACAACTCTTGCGGACGCACTGAGCGAAAGGATTGTCGCGCATGACGCAGGCTCGCAAAACCCTTCCAGTCGGAAACGCTCACCGCCGAATCATTGCGGAAGCGGATCGTGAACGGGTCATTCAGGAGTTTACCCACGTCGTCAAAGCCATGGCCCACCGATTGGCGTTTCGCCTACCGGCGTATATGGACGCGGAAGACTTGATGTCCGTCGGCATCATGGGGCTCATGGATGCGATGGACAAGTACGATCCGACTCGCGAGGCCAAATTTAAAACGTATGCGGAATTTCGGATCCGGGGCGCCATGCTCGACGAAATCCGCTCCATGGATTGGATTCCACGCTCCGTCCATGAACGCATCACCTTGTTACAGAAAACCTATTCCGAACTCCTGCACCGACTCGGTCGTCCACCGACGGATCAGGAAGTCGGCCGGGAGCTGAAGATGTCGGAAGAGGAGCTGGACGAGTTCCTGACCCGCTCACGGGGCGCGGTGGTCATCAGCCTCGACGACTTAGGGGTGCAAGATGCCGACGGGCACAAAATCATCAGCATGCTGACGGATTCCAATCAACCGGATCCGTTGTCCCTGCTGGTCAGCGAGCGGGCTCGTCATGTGCTCGAAACCGCGATCCAAGATCTTCCTGAAAAGGAACGGCTCGTCTTGTCGCTCTACTACTTTGAGGAACTGACCATGAAAGAGATCGGGCAGGCGCTCAAGGTGACTGAGTCGCGAGTTTGTCAGATTCATTCCAAGGCCATTCTCCATCTCAAGGCCAGGCTTGAACCGGTCGATGTGTAGCCTCCCGCTGTAAACGCTGGTTTACGTTCCTGTCCGTCGCCGGCTTTACCGACAGGGTCGTGCAGCGGCATTCCTACAGTTTCCCCGAGACTCCTCCGATATCGTCTAGACCTTGTAGCGCATCAGCCATCAATCCTGGATGCCTGCGTCTATGAACGCGTCCCCATCTACCTCCATCGACAGCCGCAACGCCAACGGATCGAGGGCTGTCCATGGAACGGAGTCCCTCAGCCATGCAGGTTCGAACGATGCCGCCAGGTTCGGCGTCGTGGCCTGTGTCCTGTTTATGGCGGGCGGGTTGTACTGGACCGCGTCGGTAGGGCTCCTCACCCTTTCGGCATTGACCGCGTATCCACTCATGGTCATGCTGGGAGTGGTCGTGTCCGTCATGATTTTCGGGGCGGCCAACTGGACCGCACGCAACCACGGGACTGATTCCGCTACGGATACGGCGGCGCCGATCTCGTTGGTCGGCGCGGCGTACACGTACGACGCGGTGACGGGGTTGCCGATGCATCGCTTGTTTCTCGCCCTCTTAAGCCAGGCCCTGATCCGGGCTCAGAAGGAAGAAGGGCAGGCAGCCGTTCTGGTGATTGAGCTTGAGCACTTCACCCCTGAAACCGACGCCTATGCGATGCTCAACAGGAATTTGATGTACCGTGTGCAGGCCGCACGCGTGAAGAGCGCGGTGAAGACGACCGACGTGGTCGCGAGGCTTGCGGACGCGCGGTTTGCGGTTCTGTTGGAGCATGTGACGGGGTCGGAGGAGGTCCTGGCGATTGCGAAGAAGATGCAGTGCACGATCGCCCATCCGGTCACCCTCGATCGCCATGAGCTACTCCTCAGCAGCCGCATCGGCATCGCTCTCTCCAGCCGTGATGGACACGATGCCCATGGGTTGGTCGATGCTGCCCTGCACGCCATGGAACGCACGCATGGAGCCGGCGACAGTCTCAGCGGGGTTGCCGGTACGCCTGAGACGTCGACCTCCGATTCGACTTCCACGATTGCCGCCTGACGTGCCGCGTCGTTCTCCGCATTTGTAGGCAGGACTTTCCTAGTCACCGGCAAAGAGTTCCCCATCGCTTCATTCCTTGACGGCCTCCGCTGGGCTCACGCACGCGCCTCATCTGCGTCCGTCGCTGCCGTTCCACGCACATCTACCGGCAATCGTTCACATTTTCTTTCGGATCGCGATCGCACACCTGTTGCGAACATCGCCTGAGAGAAATGGCATGTGCATTGCTATCTCTCCCGGTGGAGCATCAGGAAGGAACGACAAAAACACATGAATCGAGCCGTCTATCCCATTCTTTCCGGCGCAGTTGCTCAAGAAAAGCAACTCCAGGTATTCGCCAACAATTTGGCGAACGTCAATACGGCCGGTTTCAAACAGGATCAACAAGGGTTCCGCGGCCTCTTTGCCCGCGCGAGCTCGAGTGGAATGGGCGGTTCCGCACCGGGGATCGTGTCGACAATCTCCACACGTCCTGCCGGTCCGAGCGAACGGGTGTTTGCGGAGGCGCATGGTGTGCGCACTACGTTTGAGCCGGGCCGCATCCGTATCACCGGAAATCCGCTCGATGTCGCCATTCAGACCGACGGGTTTTTTGAGGTCAAAACTCCCGACGGGGCCGGGTATACCCGCAACGGCATCTTCTCTCTCGACAGCAAGCGCCGATTGGTGACGAACCTCGGACAGCCTGTGATGGGCACGAAAGGGGAGATCACGGTTCCACCGGGGAATATCCAGATCAATACCGAAGGCGCGATTCAGGTCGACGGGAACACCATCGGCACCATCAAGGTGGTCGAATTTCCGGAATCGGACATGCCGCAGAAGTACGCGGAAGGTCTGTTCGCCGGGGGCAAACCGACCACCGTCGCGAAGCCACGGCTTCAACCGGGGCACATCGAAGAATCCAACGTCAATTCATTGACCGAGATGGTCAAGATGATTCAGGGCATGCGGAGTTATGAGTCGGCGCAGAAGCTGATTCAAACACTCGATCGTATGACGGAGACGGCGATTCAGGATCTGGGTCGGGTGTAAGAGGAGGAGTGCTATGATTCGCGCAATGTGGACAGCAGCGACGGGCATGACGGCTCAGCAGCTCAACGTCGACACCATCGCCAACAACCTTGCGAACGTCAACACCAACGCGTTCAAGCGCAGCCGTGCGGAATTCGGCGACCTGCTGTATCAAATCCAACGGTTGCCCGGCACCAACGCGTCCAATGTCGGTGTGTTTCCCGTCGGTGTGCAGGTGGGCGGCGGCGTGCGTCCCATCACCGTGGCCAAAGAGTGGATGCAGGGCAACATGCGGCAGACGAGTAACGATCTCGATCTGGCCATCGACGGCGCCGGCTTTTTCCAGGTTGCCAGACCGGATGGAACGATCATGTATACGCGCAACGGCTCGTTCAAGCGCGATAACGTCGGCAACCTCGTGACCGGCGACGGCGACCAACTCACTCCCGTCATCACGATTCCCTCCGGCGCGCTGAAGATCGACATCGGTCAGGACGGCACCGTCTCCGTGCTGCTTCCCGGTGTGACTCAAGCTTCACAGGTGGGTCAGATTCAGCTTGTGCGGTTCGACAATCCCTCCGGCCTGGTGGCGATGGGCAGCAATCTGTTCCTGGACAGCTTTGCCTCCGGCCCGGCGCAGCAGGGAACCGGCGGATTCTCGACCGGTTTCGGCACCTTGCAGCAGGGATTCCTGGAAAGTTCGAACGTCAACCTGGCGGAAGAAATGGTCAACATGATCATCGCTCAACGGAGTTACGAAATTAACTCGAAGACGATCCAGGCATCCGATGAAATGATGCAGATCGCCAACAATCTACGCCGGTAATCGGCGCCGCACCTTCAACGAAGGGTGATATCCGTGAATCGAGTCGGCCTCATCACAGTTGTGACGCTCAGTCTCGCGATCGGCATGGTCCTGCCTGTATCGGCAGGAGAGCGGACTCCGGTCCGGCCGTTATTTCGCGTACACGAAGCGTTGGTCCACAGCGCGCAGGCACAGCCGCACGCGCGCGGAAAACGTCTGATCTATCCGGAGCAGCTGCGAGGCGTCATTCACGATTTCGTGAAGCGGGAACTCGCAGGCCGGGCCGCCGATTGTCAGGTGATGCTGGGGGAGCCGCAAGAGCCGATAGTGGTGCCGGCAGGGACCCTCGACTTGCAGGTCGGCGGCGGTCGGTCGGACGAACCGCTCGGCCGGCGCGTGTTTCAGATTCATCTGGCGGTGAACGGACGCTTCATCAAGACCGTCGACGCCACCGCCGATGTGGCCGCCCTGGTCGATGTGGTGGTCCCGGTGCGTGCCATCAAGGTCGATGAGGAGATTGCGGTCGACGACGTCACCATCGAGCGGATTGTGCTGTTCGACTTGAAGCAACCCTTTGCGACCAATCCGGCCGACGTCATCGGGAAAGCCGCCATTCGCCCGTTGCCGCCGCAGAATGCGATCAGGCTCACCTCGGTCCGTCGCCCCTTTGCCGTTCGCAAAGGCGACCGGGTCACGATTGAAGCGCGCCAGGGAGGGCTGTCGATCCAAACCGTCGGTGTGACCAAGTCGCACGGTGAGGTAGGGCAAACCATTACCGTCTCGAATGTCGATTCCGGGAAGGATTTGCGGGCGACGGTCGTCGCTCCGGGGGTGGTCCGTGTCAGCTTTTAACCTATGCTGCGCCGAGTCCCGCCGGGTCGGCTGGCTGCTGTGCGGCCTGACGCTCTGCGTCGTCACCGGCTGTTCGAGTTCGCCGGCCGCGAAGCCGAGCAAAACCGAAGTGGCGAAACTGCCGCCGCCGAAGACGACGGGGTCGCTGTGGCAGGAGGAAAACGGTCGCGCGTACCTCTATGAAGACCTGCGGGCGATGCGGGCGGGCGACATCATCACGATTTTGATCTCTGAAAAACACAAGGGGTCGAAGAGCGCAGACACGAGCGCGGAGAAGGACTCCACGATTTCCAACGGCTTCGGCGGGACCGGCATGGGGTACCTCGGTCTTCCTGGAATCCGGTTGGGTGGAGAGGCCAAACGTGGATTCGGCATCGACGCGAGCGCAAAGAATAAATTCGGCGGGAAAGGGGCGACCAACCGCGAGGATACGTTGACCGGAACGATTTCCGCCACTGTGACTGAAGTCCTCCCGAACGGCGACCTCCGGATCGAGGGACGTCGCGAGGTCACCGTCAACTCGGAGCGGCAGATCATGACGATCGGCGGCATTGTCCGACGAGTCGACGTGAACACCAAAAATACCGTGCAATCCAGCGCGATCGCCGATGCCAAGATTGAATACTCCGGGCTCGGGGTTGTCGACGATGTCCAACGGCCGGGCTGGTTGGTGAGAATACTGGACTGGGTGTATCCGTTCTGATCGCAGGATCAGGGCAAGAGTGTGAAGCGGGACAGGAGCCATCATGTCGATGCCACGTAAACAGCAACGGGCGATGATCATGCAAAGTTTTCGTCTGATGATGTCCAGCGGCGTGCTGCGGACGCCGGCCGTGGATCCGGAGCAATTGACGCGCTCCTGGATGCCCCCTCAGCCGAAAGCCGCTCCCGCCGCCGCGCCACGGGCACCGATCAACGCGTGGTTTCGTCGAACCGCGGTCGGGATGCTTGCCTTTTTGACGGTCTCGCTCTTCAGCGTGTCGATGGCCCACGCGGTGCGCGTGAAGGATGTGGCCACCATCGAAGGCGTGCGGGAAAACCAATTGATCGGGTATGGCTTGGTCGTCGGCCTCGACCGCACCGGCGATCAGGTCATCGGCGGACAGTTTACCATTCAAGCCATGATGTCCATGTTGAATAAGATGGGCATCAACCTGGTGATCGACCCCATCCAATTGCTGACGCGCAACATTGCATCGGTGATGGTCACGGCCAAGTTGCCGCCGTTTGTGAAGCCCGGGATGACGCTCGACGCCGTGGTCTCCTCGATGGCGAATGCGAAGAGTTTGCAAGGCGGGACCTTGCTTTCGACCCCGTTGAAAGCGCCGAACCAGCAAGTCTTTGCCGTGGCGCAAGGGCCCGTCTCCATCGGCGGGTTTCTGGGAGGCACCGGAGGAGCGGGCGGGGCGACGGTCACGAAAAATCATCAGGCGGCCGGTGTGGTTCCCGCCGGCGCCATCGTGGAGAAGGAAGTCACCGTGGATATCGACACCTGGGACACCGTGTCCGTATTACTGCGGCACCCGGACTTCACCACAGCCATTCGTACGGCGGAAGCGATCGACGGGACCTTCGGCAAGGGCACGGCAGTGCCGGTGAATGCAGGCCTGGTCAAGACCACGCTGCCCTCATCGTTTCACGGTCGGGTGGTGGAATACATCGCCACGATGGAAGGTCTGGATGTCAGCGTCGACGTCGCCGCGAAGGTAGTGGTGAACGAACGCACCGGCACCGTCGTCCTCGGCGAGCACGTGCGGCTTTCTACCTGCGCGATTTCGCATGGGAACCTCACGATCTCTGTGAAGAACACCCTGAACGTGTCGCAGCCTCCGGCTCCGGTGATCGGTTCGACTCAGGGGCAGACCACCGTCACGCCAGACGTCCAGACCGAGGTTGCCGAACAGGAGTCGCGTCTCATCGTCGTGGATCAGACGGTCACCCTTGGGGAAGTCGTGCGGGCACTGAATGCCGTCGGGGTAACACCCCGGGATCTTGTCGCGATCTTGTCGGCCCTCCGGGCTGCCGGTGCTCTTCAAGCGAATCTTGAGATTGTGTAAGAGAGGATCCTGAAACGCTATGGAAATACGAGATTTTTTGGCCGGACAAATGGATCTGGCGAAGATGTCCGCCACGCAACCGGCCGGGCTGGAGCATACGGAGGGTCAGGGCCGGATTACACAGACATCCCCCTCGGCTCTACATAAAGCCGGGCAGGAATTCGAAGCCTATTTTATCTCGTATCTCATTAAAAACATGCGAGAAACTGTGCCGAAAGGGCTTCTGGATCGGAAGGGAGAGCAGGTCTGGTACTCCTTCTACGACCAGGAAATTGCCAAATTGGCCACGCAGGCAGGAGGAATCGGTATTACGGCCTTTGTGGATGCCTACGTGGAAAAAAACCGCTGATTCGTCTGTTTGTCCTAAAGTTCCCTGCCTTCCCCGCCGATAGAGTACTCGACTAGGGGAAAGCCTTTCGGAACACCCTGGCAAGGGGAGGACAAGCAGTTATGGAGATCTCAAACAACGGCCGGGCGGCGGATCTCGCAAAAATTCTATTGGGCGTTCAGGAAACGGATCGGACGCACGATAAGAAGACCGCATCTCAGCAGACGCAGTCACAAGACCGCGTCCAGATTTCCGAGCGTGCCAAAGAACTCCAGCGCCTGAGGGCGGCAGCTGAACAGCCGGATACTGAACGTGATGCCAGAGTCGGCCAGATTCAGCAGTCGGTCGAAGGGGGTACGTACACCGTCGACGGAAAGAAGGTTGCAGATTCCATGATCCGTCACGTCTTGACGGACGCGGTGCTGTAGTCGACCACACCGGCGATCGGCCCCTTCGCTCGTATGTCCTCGTAGGCCGGAACCCCATCGTCGAGGAGGAGGCAAGGTGTCGACCGTGTCACATGTTCTCTCTACCGAGTCCGACGCGCTCATGCAGCGCATGCTCGAGCGGATCCTTGCCTTCCAGTCATTGTTGCGTGAAGAGCAGGAGGCGATTCGCTGCCTGTCGTTCGGCCAGTTCACCTCTGTCACGATGCGAAAAGCACAATTATTAGATGAGATCCGTGATCTGGAGCAGGAACGTCGGACCAGACCGGTTTCAGCGACGACCGTTGCCGGCCTTTCCGATCGGAATCGGCGTGAGCAGGAGTTGGTGGCCGCGATCGGCGAAACGGATCGATTAAATCGGTTCAACGCGACTCTCATCGGGCAGTCGCTCGACTTCTTGCACGGAGCGCTCAAGCGGTGGCAACACTCCCCGGAGTCGGCCGCCCTCTATTCGTCGTCCGGCGCAGCCGTCGCGACAGGCGCCGGCCTCGTGAGAGCCAAAGGATAACGAGTGATCGTATGTCAGGACTAAACGGCTTATTCAGTGTGGGCTCCAATGCACTGGCCAGTTTCCAGCGCGCCATGTCCGTCACGGGGCAGAACATCGCCAACGTCAGCACCCCCGGCTATTCACGCCAGGAAGCTGTGCTTACCCAAACCCTGCCCGAGAACGGCCGCCCGGGCCAGATCGGAACCGGCGTTCAGGTTGCGGAAATCCGCCGCTCCGTCGACAGCTTTGTGGAACAGCAGTTGCTGGGTTCCAGCGAACGGATCGGGCAATTCGGTGCATCCCAGAAGGCACTCTCGCAAATCCAGATCCTGTTCAACGATTCGAACGACCAGGGTATTGCGGCAGGGCTGAACGATTTCTTTAAGGCCTTGCAGGATGTGGCGACCAATCCGGCGGACCTGACCGCGCGCACCGTGCTCCTGACGAAGGCCGATGGACTGACCAAACTATTGAACCAGGCGTCTTCCCAACTGTCGGCTCAACGTCTGTCGCTCGATGGCCAGGTTGAGAGCGGGATTACCGACATCAATGCGCTGGCCGGCAAGATTGCCGATTTGAACGCCCAGATCAAGCTGACCGAAGTGAGCGGGCAACAGGCAAACGACCTTCGAGACCAGCGCGGCCGGTTCTTGAACGACTTAGCCGGTCTGATCGATATTTCGTCGATCGAAGATGGAAGCGGGCAGGTGACGGTGTTTGTCGGGATCGGACAGATCCTGGTGACCGATCACACGGCGTACCAGCTCACCGGCGTTCCCGACGTGACCAACGGTGGGTTGCTCGACGTGCGGTACGACGGCGGAACCGGTCCCAACACGGATATTACGTCCTCGATCAGCGGAGGCCGTCTGAAGGGACTGCTCGATGCGCGGGATACCACCGCCGCAGGGTTGCAGAGCTCCTTGGACACGCTCACGTCGCAACTTGTGTCGCAAGTCAACACGCAACACCGTCTGGGCTACGGGCTGGATGGCTCCACCACGCAGGATTTTTTTACGGCCTCGGGAACCACCGCCGGCACGATCAGCATGGCGCTCACCGATCGGCAAAAAATCGCCGCGTCCTCGACCGCCGCAGGCGTGCCGGGGAACAATGTGAATGCGTTGGCCATGGCTGATCTCCAGACCACTGCCGTGGCTGGGTTGGGCAACACGACGTTTCAGAGCTATTACAGCGCGATGGCGGGGAGTTTCGGTGCGACGCTGCAGGGCGCGACGCGCGACCTGCAGGGACAGGAAATCTTGAACGACCAATTGTTGGCACATCGAGCGGAAATTTCCGGTGTGTCCATGGATGAAGAGCTCATTAATTTGTTGAAGTATCAGCGGGCGTTTCAAGCCGCCTCGCGGCTCATCACCACCAGTGATGAGATGTTGCAGACGATCATATCGTTAAAACGTTAATCGTGTCGGGACGGGACAGGGAGTCGTTACTATGAGAGTCGCCGATCAACAGATGTTTAATACCCTCCTCGGCAATCTCCAACGATCCCGCCTGCAGATGCTGACCTCGCAGGAGCAGATCTCCAGCCAGAAGCGAGTGAACAGGCCGGAGGACGATCCGAGTTCCTATGGTCAGATCGTGCTCGACAAGTCGGCCCTCTCGCAAACCGCTCAATGGCTGCGCAACATCGATTTCGGCACCTCTCGTGTGAATGCGGCCGATCAGGCGTTGGGGCAGGTGCAGAACCTCATCACTCGGGTACGTGAACTGACCATTCAGGCGAGCAGCGACACGACCTCGGCGGAAGGGCGTCAAAGCATCGCCAAGGAAGTGCGCCAATTGCAGCGGCAATTGGTCCAACTCGGGAATACTGAAGTGGCCGGACAGGCGGTGTTCGGCGGTACCAAAACTGATGTCAGCCCGTTTGTGATCGCCAGCGGAGATACGGTGACCTATCAGGGCAATGCGGAGAGCCAATCGATCGCGGTGGGAGAAAATCAAACCGTGCAGATTCTGGTCCCGGGAAGCAGTATTTTCACCGGTGCGACGACAAACATCTTCGACTCGATCCGGGATTTGCTGACCGCGATGGAAAGTAACGATCGCTCGGGCATCCAGGCGGGGATCGGCGATCTTGACCTGGCCACGGCGCAGATCAGCGACGTGCAAGGAACCGTCGGGGCCCTGGCCAACCGTCTGCAGGTCACCCATGACGCGCTGGATACGGCAACCCTGACGATTTCCAAGGCTATCTCCGATAATCAGGATGCCGATCTTGCCACGGCGATCAGCCAGTTGAGCCTTCAGCAGGTTGCCGTGCAGGCCGCCAGCCAGTCATTCAGCAAGATTTTTGACGCCTCATTACTCAACTATCTACCCTAACCAGCGCTCAAGTTCATCCTCACCGGAACCGATATACCCAATGTACCCGTATCCACACGCCAAGGAAGGCTTGTATGCTGGTCTTAACACGACGTCGGGGCGAAGGCGTCACCATCGGACCCGATGTCCGCATCGTGGTGCTCGGCATCAAAGGCGGGCAAGTGCGGCTCGGCATCGAAGCACCGCCCAATGTGCAGGTGCATCGCGATGAAGTGCATGCGCGGATCCAGGATGAAAATCGCATCGCGGCGGGGCCGGGAGTGATTCCGCTTGAAGCCTTCCGCCAATTGTCCAATAAAACCGGCCGCCGGGGAGGCTGAAAACCATTTATGAAGTGTCAGTCGGCCAGGTTCGGGACCTTTGACGTCAAGGATGAGACTCTGCTGGTGTTTCCCTCCGGGATCCTGGGATTCCCGGACTGGACCAAATACGTCATGCTGGATCATGACACGGATGCGCCGTTCAAATGGCTGCAGTGTGTCGAAGAACCGCAACTGGCGTTCGTCATTCTGGATCCGGCGTACTTCAAGCCGGACTATCAGATTACGATTGCAACAGATGCCTTAATCGAGATTCAAAAGAAGGATGACGACGAGCTCTCGGTGGTGACGATCCTCACGATCCCCTCCGACGATCCCACCGCCGTCACCGCCAATCTGCGCGGTCCGTTGGTCATGAATCACCGCACCAGGCTTTGCAAACAACTGGTGCTCTCTGAAGATCTCCCCACACGGTACCCCCTGTTCACACCGTCTGTTTCTACTCATGCAACTGCAGTAGCGGTGTAAGTTTCCGCTCGCCACGCTCCCAACATCCTTTCATCGAGTGCCGTCTCCGGTCCAGGATGGCTGGGTGCGGCTATCGTATAACTGGTCTCGCACGGATGCTGTTTGAGAGGTCGGAGGACTTACGCTGAGGGCGGAGGTGCGAGTTGACGTGACAAGACCGACACCAGTTCCTGAACCGTGCGGTCCAATTGCACAAGGAGGGAAGGGGCATCCGTCAAGCTCGCGAGACGACCGTTCGCTTCCAGCTGGCCAGCCAGCAGGACGACCTCCGGTGCGCAGAGATTAGCGGCGGTGCCCTTGAGGCTGTGTGCCGCCCGTTCAAGGGCGGATGCATCGGCTTGGCCGATGGCCGTTTCAATGTCTTTCATCAAGAGGCCGTGGCGGTCGAGGAACAGTCGGATCAGTTGTTCGAAGAGTTCGGCATCTCCGCCGATATTAGCCAACATCGCCCCTGCATCAAACACAAGTGCATCGGTTTTGGTCGTTTCGCGCCGTGGCACCGGCGCGGGAGCGTCCGTCGGGGACGGCAATGGAGCCCAACGCTGTAGAATCAGCCCCAGATTGTCCGTCTTGACCGGCTTGGTCAGGTAGTCGTCCATGCCCGCGGCCTTGCATCGCTCGCGGTCGCCCGGCATGGCATTGGCCGTCAATGCAATGATCGGAATGTGTGCACGTGTTCGAGGATGATCCGGACGTTGCTCCTGCGCGCGGATCTGCCTGGTGGCCTCGTATCCGTCCATCGTCGGCATCTGACAATCCATCACGATCGCGGCATACGATTCCCGTTCAAACGCCGTGACCGCTTCCTGGCCGTTGGAAACGACATCCGGTTGGTAGCCGAGTCGATCGAGCATGCGGACGGCCAGTTTCTGATTGACGACGTTGTCTTCAGCAACCAGGATTCTCGGTCGTTGAGACTGTTCCGCCAATGTGTGCCTGGTAATGAGGGGAGGCGCGGCGGTCTGGCTCGTGCCGGTGCCGGCTCCGGCGGTTCCGGGGCCGTGCTGGATCCCGAATACAACGCGAAGACACCCCTGCAGTTGGTCATGACGAACCGGCTTCGTGAGGTACGCGGAGAAGCCGGCGCGGCGGGCCCGTTCCGCATGGCCGGGCTGAATCAATGAGGTCAGGATGACCAATCGCACCCCAGCGCCATGCGGGTGGGCCTTGATCTCCTGGGCCAATTGAAGTCCGTCCTTGCCCGGCATCAGCATGTCGAGGATGGCCGCATCGTAGGGCTCTCCCTTGGCCGCAGCCTGGGTCAGCATCTCCAGCGCCTCCGCCGCATCGCGGGCCTGACCGTCCTGCATGCCCCATCCTGAAATGAGGTGGTGCAGAATCGTGCGATTGGACTCGTTGTCGTCGACAATGAGCACACGCTGCCCGCTCAATTCGGCGGATCGCACGATGGCCGGAGTACAGACGGGTTGCTTCTGGAAGACGGCCGTGCACCAAAAGGTCGTCCCTTCACCGGGGCGGCTCCGCAAGCCGACCTGGCCTCCCATCAGTTCCACGAGCTGTTTGGAAATTGCGAGTCCAAGGCCCGTTCCGCCGTACTTACGGGTGGTGGAACTGTCGGCTTGTGCAAAGGCCTGGAAGAGTCGACCTTGCACCTCTTCACTGATGCCGATACCGGAGTCGGTGACCTCAAACTTGATCGTCACGCCGGCCGGGCTATCCTGCTCCAGGAAGGCTTGTACCGTGACTTCACCCTGCTCGGTGAACTTCACCGCGTTCCCCACGAAATTCGTCAGCACCTGCCTTAATCGGCCGGGGTCGCCGCGTAGTGCATTGGGGACGGAGGCATGGACCAGTCCGGTGATCTCAAGCCCCTTGCGCTGAGCCCGTTCAGCGAATTGTGATAAGACGTCTTCCACCGTGGTGCGTAACTGAAAGTCGAGGCTTTCAAGTTCCAGCTTACCGGCTTCGATTTTGCTGCACTCGAGGACGTCGTTGATCAGCGACAACTGCGCTTCGCCGCATTGCTGGATTGTGTGCGTGAACGAGCGCTGTTCTTCCGTCAAGGAGGTGTCGAGCAACAAGCTGGCCATGCCGATGACGCCGTTCATCGGCGTGCGCAACTCATGCGTGATCATGGCCAGGAAGGACGACTTGGCTTGCGCCGCCGCCTGCGCCTGCTGGAGCGCCTGGTCCAATTGACGGTTGCTTTCACGCAGATGATCCGCCGTGGCGTTCAAGGTTCGATGGGTGGCATGCACTTCGGTGAGGTCGATGCCGTACGCGCGCACGAGTTGGCTGCTGGGCACCGGGCACAGGGTCCAACTGTAGCAGGCCTCGCCTCTGACCACGTCTTGCGAACGCAGCGTTCGTCCCTCGAGCAGGCACGTCGCGACCAGTGCAGGGAGATTATCCGGTAGAATGTCCGGTCTGCCGCTGAGGTCATACCCGAATCGGCAGAGCACCTCCACCATGGCCGGATTCACATAGAGGAGGTTGCCGTGCCGATCGATTTCGACGATCGGATAGGGGCTTTCCTCAGCCACGGTCGCCAGCCGGTCACGATCCGTTTCCAACTCGCATTCGCGGGTGACATCCCGCAGCGTCAGCAGCGCAGCGACGCCCGGGATACCCGACATGCGTAATTGCTCCCATTCGATCAGGGCATAGGTAGGAGACTCGGCGTCCTCGCTTTCCGTCGTCTCTTCCAACGCTAAGCCGGCCTCTTCCGCGACTTTCCACACGCCGGACGACCGCAACGAGTCGTTCAATTTGACGGGCTGACCCAACAGATCGGACAGGGAGACGTGCAGGCATTCTCCGGCTGTTCGATGAAACAGGCGGGTGGCGGCTCGGTTGGCGAAGGCGATGCGGGAGTCCGCCGTGAGGAGACACATGCCCAGGGGTACGGCGTCCCACAGGAGAGAGAGTGCTTCGATGGGTAGGTCCTGACCTCCCGGCGGTTCCGCATGAGGAAACGGCGAATGTGTTCGGGGGCTCATAGGGACGCTCCACCCACCGCAAGGTCAAGGTATTGCGGCAGGTCTATGTGTTCGGTGCCGGGATCCAGCGCCCGAAGGATGGATCGAGCGGGCTGGTCGGCCGGCTGATTCTGTAGGTCGATATCCACCGGCTGCTGCTGACGTTCTCCATCCGCGCCTTTGATGATGCGCACACGCGGTCGCAAGCGATCTTCATGGTTCAGGCCGATCACCACGGCGCATTCGTTGGTATTGAGTTTGATGAGACTCCCGAGAGGATAGACGCCCAGCACTTTGATGGCGACCTCAACCAAGTTCTTGTCGTATCGCCCTTTCGCACCCAGCACGAATAGCTGGCGAATGGCATCATGAGGCAGCAGGGGCGGTCGGCCATATCTGGTCGTGACCAGGTCGTCATAGGCGTCTGCCAAGGCCATCAGTTGGGCCAAGGATGATACCGCGCCGGCCTTCACTAGTTTGGGAAACCCGGTGCCATCTTGATATTCGTGATGCTCCGCGATGATCTTCGTCACCGTCTCCGGCACCCGGTCGCCCTGCGACAGGACGGAGGCCGCAAGTTGCGGATGTTGCCGCATGAGCACCTGTTCCTGCTCGGTCAAGGCGGTGGTTTTTCGATAGAGGTTCCGGGGGAGGCGGACGAATCCGATGTCGTGGAGCAGCGCGCTGAGGCCGAGCGCTTCCATGTCCGGTTCCGTGCATCCGTTTTCCACGGCCAGAATCAGCGTCAGGACGCAGACATCCATGCCATGATTGGCCAGGGTGCCGTCGAAGCGGCGCATCTTATCCAGGCAGAACTGAATCATCATCGCTTCGGGTTGTTCGATGATCTGTGTGAGGAGTTCGCGCACCACCGGCTTCAATGCTGCGATTTTCGGCGGCTGACCGGCCTCAATGTCGCGAAAGACCCGATCGACGGCTTCCATCGCCTGCCGGTAGACAGCGGCAGAAGCCGCCGCCGGAGAAGCCTGTCCGTCGGTTGGAAGCGTGGCGGTCTCTGCCGGGGCTGGTGCGGGTTCGGCTTCAATGGATGGAGGCTCCAACGTCGGGGCGGGCGCGGCGCCGACGTCCAGCCCCCGCTTCGTGTCGATGGTGACGATCTGAATGCCGTGCCGTTTGAGCTGCACGATATCGTCGGGATTGGACACCAGCCATTTGTGGAGAAGAAACGGCGTCCGATACCAAGGTTGGTCCAAGCCGGCGATGAACATGCCGACAGTCAACTGATCGATGGGAATGCGTTTGATCGAATCCATAGTCGGTACAGTTCAATCCCCTTAAGAACCGCTGCAAAGGTACCCGCTGACGATGCGTGAGGTTGCCGCAGAATACATATCGGTTGATGCAGGGAGCTCCTTTACAGGAAAGCCAGCAGAAGGGTCCTGCCTCGGTTCAGGTTTTGAGGAATATGACCGATACAGGGGATCGGGGCGCATCTGTGCCCTGCATTACGGGTGGGGGGGGACCTGATGAGCGACCTGGCGGTGCATCGTCATCCCGCGTCATTTCTTGAAGTCGGGCTCTCGCTTCAGCTGAGTTTGGCCGGGGAAGAGCACGGCGCGCAGTACGGCTCTACGATCCTCGGCTGGAAGCACCGCAGTTGGATCATCTGTGAATGGCCGTTTCATTTCGGGCAACCGATTGCCTGTGCGGCCGGCACCACCTGTCTTCTGCGGTACATCTATGCCGGACGAATCCTCGGCTATCGCACCGAGGTGTTGCACGTCCAGCTGCAGCCTGTTCCTATTCTTCTCTTGGCGTTTCCCTCGCGCATAGACGCCGTCTTGTTGCGTAAGCAGGGACGCGTGTCGGCACAGGAGCCTGTTGTCCTGTTACACGTCGCCGCCGGCAGCGACGACCGCCCATCCGCACACCAACCCCGTATCGGCGGGCTGTTGACGGACCTGAGCGCATCCGGATGCGCCGTCCGCCTGCAGCGGCCGATGCAGGACTTTTTCCTGGGAATGGTGTTGCGGGCAGAATTTGAAATCGTCGGGACCGGACACGTCAACAATCTGACGGCCCTCGTGCGAAACGTGTCAATGCAAGGGGACGGCACGCACCTCGGCCTGGAATTCCGGTTCGACGGCAAGGAAACGATCGAGTACCGCGGGTGGGGCGGGTCGGTCAAAAAGGCCCTCGAATCCTTCGTGCTCCAGAAACACTCCGTCGAATCGGCCTAGACTGCAGCGGCTGCCGCCGACTGGGAATTTTTTGCCCGGTCATGCAGGTCATTTGTTCCTCATCCTCTGAAACTCCTCCGTTTTCCCTCACACAGCTGCAGCTCTCAAGTGGCATGCATCTTGATTAGTTCCCCAATGCCACCCTTCGTCTTGTGACGAGGCCGTGCCTGATTCGACCGAGAGGGGACGACGACCATGACGATTCATGCCCAGAAGGCCAAGCTTAATCCGCGATGGTGCCTCGCGCAGGACACCATCGACCGTCAGGATATCGACCGATTAATCGACTGGCTCAAGACCTATCCGAGGCTCACCAAGGGCGCGGTCACCCTGGATTTCGAACGACATTGGTCCGAGTGGCTCGGGCGTCCGCACTCCGTCAATTGTAATTCCGGGTCCTCCGCCAACTTGCTCATGTATTACGCCTTGCTCCTTTCTGGCAAGTTGCGCAATACGAATGTCATCGTCCCCAGCGTCGGATGGGTCACGTCTATCGCCCCGGCCATTCAGTTCGGCTTTACGCCCTATATGTGTGAGGCGGACCCGGACACGTTCGGGCTTGACCTGAACCATCTTGAAGATCTCCTGAAGCGCCACCAGGCGCAGACCGTTCTGCTCGTGCAGGTCCTGGGCGTGCCGCATCGCATGCGCGAACTGCAGACGCTGAAGGATCGGTATGGCTTTTATCTCCTGGAAGACGCCTGTGCAGCCATCGGGGCTGAATACGAAGGGAAGAAGGTGGGAACCTTCGGCGACATGGCCAGCTTTTCCTTCTACTTCGGCCACCAGATGTCCACGATTGAAGGCGGCATGGTGTCCTGCAGCGACCGGCAGTTGGCCGATCTTCTGCTTATGCTGCGCAGCCACGGGTGGAGCAAGGATCTGCCCACCGCACGCCATGAGGAATTGGTGGAACAGTATCAGATCGACGACTTTCATTCGCCCTTCGTGTTTTACGAGCCAGGATTCAACCTGCGCTCGACCGACCTCAATGCGTTCATCGGTATTGAACAGGTGCGGAAGCTCGATTGGATGACCGGACGGCGACAGGCCAACCATGAGCGCTATCTGCAGCAATTGGGTGGCCGATTCTACACGCAGCGTCCGCCGCGTGACAGCAAGGTGGCGAGTATTTCCTTCGGATTGCTGGCCGATTCCCCGGATCAACGGAAGCGCATCGTCAGCGCCCTGGTCACGGAAGGGGTGGAAACGAGAATTTTTTCGGCGGGCAATTTGGGGCTGCATCCCTTCTGGATGAACCGGTACGGCAAAACCAGTTTCCCCGTGGCGGATCGAGTCCATCACTGCGGATTCTTCCTGCCCAATCACGCCTCAATGACCGAGGAGGATGTGTTGCACATTTCCAGACTTGTGATGGAGGCCGCGTGAGCAGGACCAAGCCCGGCAATGGCCTGTCCATCCCGCAGTCGATTCACCCAGGGACAGATCCTACTTTCACGCAGAGGGAGCTCGCTCGATCATGACGACAGGTTCAACACAGGTCCTCATCACCGGAGGCGCCGGGTATCTCGGCTCGGTTTTGACTAGACGATTGCTCGACCGGGGTTACGCCGTCACCGTGCTCGACAATTTCATGTACCGGCAGAACAGTTTGATGGACTGTTGTGCCGACGAATCCTTTCGAATTGTGCGGGGAGACTGCCGGGACGAACGCATAGTTACGGATCTTCTCAGGGACGCGGACATTATCATTCCATTAGCCGCTCTGGTAGGCGCGCCGCTCTGCGACAGAGACCGGATCGGTGCGTACACAGTCAACTTTGAAGCCGTCCAACTACTCTGCAAATTGTCGTCGCCGGCGCAACGGATCATCTTCCCCGTGACGAACAGCGGGTATGGCATCGGCCAACCAGGAGTGCCCTGCACGGAGGAGTCGCCGCTTCGCCCCATCAGTCTGTACGGCGAGACCAAGGTGAAGGCGGAGAAGGTCGTGCTGGATCGCGGCAACGCCGTCACGCTGCGCCTGGCGACGGTATTCGGGGTATCGCCGCGGATGCGCATGGACCTGCTCGTGAACGATTTCGTCTGGCGGGCCGTGCACGACCGCGCGGTCGTCGTATTTGAAGGCCACTGCAAGCGGAACTACATCCATATCCGGGATGTGGTGCGGACGTTTCTGCACGCGATCGACCACTTCGAGCAGATGAAAGATCGCCCGTACAACGTCGGGCTTGATGATGCGAATCTCTCCAAGCTCGAACTCTGCCGTGAAATTCAACGATTGATTCCGAGCTTCGTGTCCTTCGAGGCGCCGATCGGAGAAGACCCGGACAAACGCGACTACATCGTCTCGAATCAGCGCCTGTTGGAATCCGGTTTTCGGCCGGACTGGTCGCTCGAACGGGGCATCCGTGAGCTGATCAAGTGTTACACGATCGTCAAGCCAGGACAGTACGCCAATGTGTAGTGCCGGCATAAACGGAGAGGGGAGGCGCCGATGATTATCAGCCGAACGCCGTTTCGAATCTCCTTCTTCGGCGGCGGCACCGACTATCCCGTCTGGTTCCGTGAACATGGCGGGGCGGTGCTGGCCACCACCATCGATAAGTATTGTTACATCAGCTGCCGCCAACTGCCGCCGTTCTTCGAACATCGCACGCGCATCGCCTACTCGCGGATCGAACTGGTGAAGGACAACGCCGAGATCGAGCACCCGGCCGTTCGCGGGGTGCTCAAGTACCTCAATATCAATGAAGGTCTGGAAATTCACCATGACGGGGACCTGCCCGCGCGAACAGGATTGGGATCCAGCTCTTCCTTCACCGTCGGGCTACTCCATACCCTCTATGCGTTGCAACACATCATGCCCAGCAAGGCTCAGTTGGCTCAAGCGGCGATTCATGTCGAACAGGATGTGCTCGGGGAATCCGTAGGCTGCCAGGATCAAGTCCTCGCGGCCCACGGCGGCCTCTGCAAAGCGACATTTTTCCCCAACGGAGACATCGGCTACACCCCGATCATCATGCGGCCGGATCGTCTGGCCTCGTTTCAGAGTCATCTGCAACTCTATTTCACGGGATTCTCCCGAATCGCGTCCGAAGTAGCCCGCGAACAAATCGATCGCACCAAGCACCGGCAACGGGAACTCAGCACGATGTTACAGATGGTCGAGGAGGGGATTGCGATCCTGACCGGTGATCGCGACCTGGCCGACTTCGGCACCATGCTCCATGAGGCCTGGATGCTCAAACGCCGCCTGACCTCGCGTATCACCACGCCGGCCATTGATGAGATCTACGCGGCGGCCCGGCAGGCGGGAGCGCTGGGAGGCAAGTTGCTTGGGGCCGGCGGCGGCGGGTTTATGCTGTTGTTTGCTCGCCCCGAAGACCACGAACGCATTCGGATGGCTCTTCCTGGCTTATTACAGGTTCCCTTCAGGTTCGAAAGTCTTGGCACGCACATCGTGTTTTATGAGGAAGATCAACTGATGTTGGACGATGTCTGGGCACAGAGTTCGGCGCAGACGGCTTCCCTGCTTAAGAGCGCGCTCATCGGAAAGGCGGCATGACCAAGAGCCACACGGCAGACTGTGATGTGATCATTCTGTGTGGCGGCCTCGGCACCAGGCTGAAGTCCGTCCTGTCCGATCGTCCGAAACCGATGGCCGACATTCACGGGCGGCCGTTTCTGTCGTTGCTTCTCGAACACTGGCGCAGGCACGGAGCGCACCGGTTCATTTTCTGCACCGGATACATGGGCGACTCTATCGAAGGCTGGGTCCGCTCGGCCGGTGACTCCTATGAAGCTGTGTTTGTGCGGGATCCCTATCCTCTCGGTACCGGAGGCGCCATGGCACAAGCATTCCGGGTGACGCGCAGCGAGCAGGTGTTCGTCGTCAACGGCGATTCGTTCTGCGAAGTCGATCCTGCACCGTTACTTCACTTTCATCTGATGAAACGTGCCCAGGGGACTCTGGTCCTCGCTCGTCCGGATGCCCGCACCGATGCCGGAGACGTGGAGCTGGGGCCCGACGATCGTGTGCTGTCGATGGTGGAGAAACCCGAGCACGGCCCGAGAGGCTACGTGAACGCGGGCGTCTACGTGTTCGAACGGTCAGTTAATGCACTATTTCCAGCGACCCCGGCCTGGTCGCTGGAGCGGGAGTTCATTCCGCGGTTGGTTTCAGGGCCACTCTACGGATTTGTGACGGCCAGTCCGCTGTTCGATATCGGTACCCCGGAACGGTTGGCGGCCTATGCAGACAGAATGGGCGCAGGTTGAACGTTCCTGACACGTAAGGAGGAGATCGATGAAAACGGCACCACTCGCATCCGCATCACACAACAACGCGTCGGACATGGAAGAGCGGCTGCGACGCAAGGCGCAATGGGTGCGCTCAACGGTTCTGGAAATGGCCGTCAAGGCGCACAGCGGCCATATCAGCACGGCCTATTCACAAACTGAACTGTTAGTGGCGTTGTACTACGGAGGGCTCCTGCGCTTCGATGCTCGAAATCCGAAGTGGAACGGGCGCGACCGGTTCATTCTCAGCAAGGGGCAGGGAGGAATCGGCCTCTATCCGATTCTGGCGGATCTCGGATATTTCCCCCTCTCTGAGCTGGAGAACTTCGCCGGCGTCGGGAATCTGCTCGGTGTCCACGCCGAATGGAACATTCCCGGAATCGAAGTCATCACCGGCTCCCTAGGTCATGGTCTTCCGATCGCGACCGGCATGGCAGAAGCGGCCTTGATGAATCGGGACGAACACCTGATCGTCTGTTTCCTGGGAGATGCCGAGCTGTTCGAGGGATCCAATTGGGAGGCCGCGATTTATGCCGGCCATCGCGGCTATCGCAATCTCGTCTGCATCGTCGATCGTAACGGACAGGGCGTGCTCGGTCCCACGGATCCGACGGATCGACGCTTGGCCGCCGACAATCCGCGCCTGAATCCGATCGATAAGAAATTCAAGGCGTTCGGATTCGAGACACGCGAGATCGACGGCCATTCCTTCGCCGAGATCTTCGAGGCACTCCGCGATATGCGATCAGCGAAACGAAAGAAACCGCTCATGATTATCGCCAACACCCGCAAGGGGCATGGCGCATCGCTCATGGAGGGGAAGCGCTTGTGGCATTACCGCGTCCCGGAAGGGGCGGATCTGGAATTGACACGGCGCGACATCAACGAGATGTGACCTCGTGGTCATTCGAACGCACACGACGCGAGACGTGTCCAGCTCCGTCGATTGCTGAAAGGAAGTGTACATGGGATCGACCAAATTCATTCTCGGCATGCGAGACCAGTTCTTCAACGAGTTGTACAAGTTGTTCCAGGAAGACCCTCATGCGGTTTTTATTACGGCGGACAACGGCGCTCCGACGCTCGATCAGTTCGCCCGCGATTTTCCCGATCGGTTCTTCAACGTCGGGATCGCTGAGCAACAATTGATCGGCATGGCGTGCGGCATGGCCTTCGAAGGGAAGAAAGTCTACGTCTACGCCATCGCCCCGTTCGTGAGTCTCCGCTGTTACGAACAGGTGAAATTGGATGTGTGCGCCATGAATCTCCCGATTGTTTTGATCGGCGTCGGAGCCGGATATGCCTACGACATCATGGGGCCGAGCCATCATACGGTGGAAGACGTCTCCATCATGCGCGCGTTGCCCAACCTGAAGATCTACAGCATGGCGGATGGGAGCAGCGCAGGCGAATTGGCGGCCCAGGTACATCGCGACCGATCGCCGCAATATATCAGATTCGATCGCGCGGGCTTACCGGAGGTGTACGCCGAGCGGAACATCGAGATCGGGGAGGGGCTGACTCAGCTGCGATCCGGCAACGATCTGTGCATCATCACGTCGGGCGTCATGGTGCATCAAGCCCTGACGGCAGCCGATCTGCTCCATCAGAGCGCGGGATTGAAGGTGGGTGTGATCGATGTGTTCCGGCTCAAACCGCTCAACGGCGACGCGCTCAAGCAACATCTGCGCAATGTGGCGCGAGTCGTGACCCTGGAGGAGCATCTGTTGGCCGGCGGCCTGGGAAGTCTGGTTGCCGAATGGATGATCGATGAAGACCTGCGTATGCCGACGATGAGAATCGGCCAGGACGATCGGTTTGTATTCGATTACGGCGGCCGCAAGGCGATCTGGGAAAAGTATGGCCTGGATGTTGGGGCGGTGGTCGCGAGGATCGCCGGCTGGATGCGTGGGGAGTCCGGAAAGGCGGTTCCAGTGCCTCGGCAGGAGGCACATGGAGTTCCGCAGGGGACGGCCTACTAAATGGGAGCCGTCCTGATGCCGCAAGCAGGACTGGACGTACTTCTGGTCAACCCCGGGAGTCGGACCCAGATCTATCAGGCCTTGGGAAGCACCCTGAGCGCGATTGAGCCTCCCGTCTGGGGCGGGCTCATCGCCACTTTCCTGCGTCGACGTAGGATTGCAGTGGATGTGCTCGATGCCAATGCCGAAGACCTGCTTCCCGGGGATGTGGCTGCGCGGGTGAAGGAACGATCACCTCGACTCGTCGTGGTGCTGGTCTACGGCCACAATCCTTCTGCGTCCACGCAGGTCATGCCGTCGGCCGGAGCCATTTGTCGATCCATCAAGGAGCAGGGCCTTTCGAGTAAGGTCCTGCTGGTGGGCGGCCATGTGGCGGCGCTCCCGGAACGCACCTTGCGCGAGGAGGCCGCCGATTTTGTCTGTGACGGGGAAGGGCTCCATACCATCACGGACTTGGTGGCAGCCTTGAAGGAAGACTCCAGCGATTGGAACCGCGTCAGGGGTGTCTATTACTGGAACGACGGAACGATCCGCAAGTCTACTCCTGCACCCAACATCGAGCGGTTGGATGAGGAGATGCCCGGACTGGCCTGGGACCTTCTCCCCATGGACCGCTATCGCGCTCACAACTGGCACTGTTTCGGCTTTCTCGACCGACGCAGCCCCTATGCATCGCTGTACACCACCTTGGGCTGTCCGTACCACTGTTCGTATTGTTGTATTCAAGCGCCGTTCAAGAGCGGAGAGGCGGCGTTAGGGTACCAGAAGGAAGTGAACAGCTATCGCTTCTGGTCTCCTCAGACGATCGCGGCGGACATCGATCGACTGGTGCTGCAGTACGGGGTCAGGAATATCAAATTTGCCGATGAGATGTTCGTGCTCAATCGACGGCATGTCATGGAACTGTGCCGGTTGCTGATCGAGCGCCGGTATGACCTGAACATCTGGGCCTATGCGCGCGTGGATTCGGTGAAGGACGGCATGGAGGAGACGCTGGTCCGCGCCGGCGTGCGTTGGCTCTGCTTCGGCATCGAGTCGGGAAGCGCGAAAGTCCGCAACGACGTGCTCAAGACGTTTGAGCAAGACCAAATCGCGCGGACCATCAAGCGAGTTCGCGAAGCCGGCATCAGCGTCATCGCGAACTACATCTTCGGCCTTCCCGAAGACGACCATGACACGATGCAAGCGACGCTCGATCTGGCGATCGATCTGAACTGCGAGTTTGCCAACTTCTACTGCACCATGGCTTATCCGGGTTCGGCGCTCTACCGCCGAGCCGTGGAGGAAGGGTGGCCGCTGCCGGATTCCTGGACCGCGTATTCGCAACATGCCGTTGATTCGCTTCCGCTTCCGACCAGGCATGTGTCTGCGCATGAAGTGCTGGCGTTTCGGGATAAAGCGTTTCATACCTATTTCGACCGACAAGCCTATCACGACATGCTCACCGTCAGATTTGGACCGGACACGGCCCGCCACGTGAAAGACATGGCCGCCAAAAAGCTGGACCGGCTTGGTCTCGCGACGGGGGCAGTCGGTCGGACAATCTCAAAGGGGATTTAGGAATCAGGAGGTCACGCATGGCGTGAGCGAGCGTCGGAGATTTCAGATGGTGTCACGCCGGCTAGGCTGAGCCGGCACTTCAGTGAGCGTTGCAGCGTGCCCTGACAGTCAAGCGGGATCATACGGCATGAGACACGGCAAGGAGACCCCTGCATGAAGGTCCTACTGATTCCTCCCACATACCGATACACGACGCAGTACCCTTCATTCCTGGCGGCGTCTGATTTCTCCTGCGGATTTGCCTATATCGCCGCGGCGTTGAAAGCCGCCGGACATCGGGTGTTCGGCTGCAATCCCAACAACGCGCCGGGCTATGACTCCGCATTCGACATGATCCATGACAAGATTGCGCGGGCGATCGCTGAAACCAAACCCGATCTGATCGGCGTGGGGGGCATTTGCACGGACTATCCTTTTCTGCAGGACGCGGTGAGCATTATCCGGCATTACGCGCCCACCGTTCCTCTGCTCATGGGTGGCTCCATCATCACGTACGACCAGGAGTTTATCCATTCCGCCCTCAAGCCGGATTATTCGCTGGCGGGCGAAGCCGACGAGACGGTGGTCATGCTCCTGCATGCGCTCGAGGGGCGGGGCGACCTCAACGCCATTCCCAATCTGTGTTATCGGAAAAACGGTGGTCTGGTCTTCACCGAGAAAAATTTGAAGTTCGGAGGCGATCTCAATGCGCAACCGTTTCCAGACTACTCGATATTCGACATCGAAAAAATGCTGGAGTCTTCCTGGGGGGCCAGACCGTTGTTTCGCTACAGCCGCAGCACTCCCAGGCTTATGCCGATCGTGACGGCGAGAGAATGTCCATTCGCCTGTACCTTCTGCCTGCATGGGCATGGCGGGCGGGCCAAGTACCGGGCCAGAACCACGGAAAATGTCATGGAGGAAATCAAGCACCTCTATGAATCGTATTCGTTCAATATTCTTATGATCCTCGACGAGCTATTCGCCGTGAACAAGCAGAAACTGGATGAGTTCTGCCGCACCTTGATTCAATACCGGGAGCGGTATGGATGGGACTTTGACTGGCAGTTTCAGACCCATGCGAATGCCAGACTCAATCGAGAGGCCTTGCAGTTGGCGAAGCAGGCGGGATGTACCTACTTCAGTTACGGTATGGAGAGCGCGAGTCAGCGGGTGCTCAAAAGTATGAAGAAGGGGACCCAGCCCGAGCAATATGCCGAGGCGATCGAACTCGCGGATCAGGTGGAGATTGGGTTCGGCGGAAATTTTATTTTCGGCGACCCGGCAGAAACTCCGGAAACGATCTCCGAAACGCTCACCTTCTACCGGAAGTATTGCGCCGACATTCATTGCTATCTGGCGGCAATACAGCCCTATCCCGGCAGTACCTTGTATGTGACATGCCGAGAAAAGGGCCTGATTCCCGATCAGGAGACCTTTTACAAAACGATCGATCAAAAGCTGTTCAACATGACCGCCATGACCGACGCACAATGGGCAGGGTACGTACGGGCCATCCTTGCATTCGAAGCGTTGCCGCTCTGTCGAACGGTGGATGTCAGTCGGATCGTCATTCGTGCGATCAGCAATCCCATGACACTTGACGGCATCCGGCAGTTCTGGGAGCTGTTTGCCGAGTGCCCGCATTGCTCGCGGAGTTTTTCTTATGTGGAGTTGACCGAGCCGAAACGCGTGCCGGTACAAGGGCTGCAGGTTGTGGCAGGGTGTGCGCGGTGCTCTAAGCGCGTCCGTTTGAATGTACCGGTCACGAAAGAACAGGGCGTGATGGTCCCGGTGGAGAGTGAAGCCGCGGCGACCGGGACGCCGGCGGCATTGCAGGCTCCGGATCTTGGTGTGAAGGGATCGGGCGAAGCCGAGATCCGCCGCAATGTTGAAGCCGAAGTGCGTGCGTTCATGGAACGCGTGGTGGCCCTCTGTGAGCAAGGTGATTACCACAAGGCGGTCACGTATTACGAGAGCGGTCGGCCACAGCTGCTTCCGGATCCCGCACTCGTCGAATTCGATCAGATGGTGGGGCGGTTACGCCAAAAATTGGCGGCCTGAGTTCAGGGGAGAGGCGGGCAGTTGATGGCACAGCCAAGAATTTTGCTGGTGCAACTCGAGTTTGCGACATGGGCACAGGCGAAAGCCTGGTCCTACGTGGGCAATTTTTCCGTCGAGGAGGGACTTCGGGCCAATGGGTGCGAGTGCGTGACACTCCCGGCACTGGCTCATGTCCCGGATACGTCTCCGGAGTCTTGGCTCTATCACGCCAAGTCCCTGCTCACCGGTCAGCGGTTCGATCAAGTGTGGGTCTGGCTCGTCCACAATCGGTATTCTGAGGACTTTTTGGAATGGGTGGCCGGGTTGGCTCCTGTCAGGGTCGGCGTCCTCATGGAGTCGCTGCGCTACAGCGAAGAGGAGTGTCGCCGCTGGCCGCATCTTGGGGAGAGGCTGGGTTGCGTCGAGGGCCAGGCACGGTACATGACGCATATGCTGGCGGCTGACGAGCGGGATGCCAACGCCTTCAACGAAGAGGGCCGTCTCCGAGCCGCCTTCTGGCTTCAGGCCGTACCCGCCCGTTTTATCACGCCGGCCAGCGAGCCGCCGCTTCACGCCGAAGCGGCGTTTTACGGGGAACTCTATGGGGACAGGAGTGCATGGTTGGAACATCCGCGTATGAAAGGCCGGTTGATCCACCCTCCCTCGGCTGAGACCGGAACCGAATTCCCTGCAAAGTTCGATCTGTTGCATCGACGCATCGCCGACCGGCTGCGGCAGGGGTGGCGGCCCGATCCGGCCGCGTTGACCGAGTATGTCGGCCAGTGTCGCCGATTGCGGGAAAATATTTTTAGCAATTGGTTGGACAGTCTGAAACGCTGGACCGCGATCGTCAATCTGCCGAGTTTGTTTCAGTCGTATGCCGGGCGTGTGATGGAGGCGATGGCGGCGGGACGGCCGGCGATTTCCTGGGAGATACAAGGTCGGCCGAAGACCCAACAGCTGTTCCGGGATGGGCAGGAGATTCTGTTGTATCCCAAGGACCAACCGGCCTTGCTGGCAGACCATCTCGCTCGAGTGGCGGGCGACTCCGACTACGCGCAAGAACTCGCCGGTGCGGCGCGCGCGGAGCTGCTCCGGGCGCACACGGCGGAACACCGGGCTCGGCAATTGCTGTCATGGATTCAGTCGGGGCAGGAGCCACATTTCCAGCGCGAAGACCCGACCACGGCAAAACCTGTGAATTTCGCGGCGGAAGCGGGACCGCACGTGCGGGAACGCAGGTCCGGTACGATCGAAGCGCCTACAGCGCCTCAGACCACGGTGTATGTGCTGACGGTGGACGATCCGGCATTTCACTCATGCCTGGATGCGCTGCGCAAGCAAGACGGGCCAGCATTCAGGCTGGACATCATCCGGAACGTCAGCCCCTTCAGCGCAGCCGCCCAGAAAATGATCGTGGACTGCGACACCGAGTTTTTCATCCAGGTCGATGAAGACATGATTCTCCATCGCGAGGCCGTCTCAACGATGCAGAGCCTCATGCGGCGGGCGCCTGCCGATGTGGGGATGATTTGTTTTCATCTCTACGACGAGGATCGTGATCGTCCGATCCAAGGCATCAAGATCTATCGCACCGCAGCCATGAAGCCGCTGCTCTTTCGGGACGTGAAGGCCAGTGAGATGAATCTACTCGAACAAATGGCCGAGCGCGGGGTCCGGTGGGTCCTCCATCCGGATGTCGTTGGCCAGCACGGAACGGTGTATACGCCGGAGACGATCTATCGCCGGTATAAGACCATGTATGAGAAGGACATCCGGGAATGGAATACCCTGACGTCCGACATTCGGCACAAGGCGGAGCAGTTTCGGGCGACAGGGGATCTTCTTGCGCTGTTTGCATTGCTGGGTGCCGTCCACGGCATCATCGAAGGGCCGCGATCGGTCGATCGTGAAAAAGATGCGCGAGCGTATGCTCTGAAGGAACTGGACGTCTTCTCCCGTCTATTCCGGGAGGCCCCGCCGGCGAGCCAGCTCTATGATGCACAGCGTGGCAACGTTCCCGTGGCTCATTCTCCATTGGCGCCTCATGAGGTGCCTTGGGCGGCGGAGGCGACGATCGAGAGAATACCTGAGCCTCCCACGTTCCAAGCTTACGCCGCTGCAGCGCAGCCGCAGAGGGAGAATGCCGCGCGAATCCTGATTGTGACGCCTTATTTTTGGCCGTCCGTCGGCGGTGTGGAAAAAGTGGCTGAAAGCGTGGCTGTCGGCCTCCAGTCCAGAGGACATGCCGTCGAAGTGGCGACCTATACGCTTGCGGGGCGCAAGGCCGCATCTCATCGGGGCATTCCCATCATCGACCTTCCCTTTCCTGCCGACTGTGACACCACCAGTCCTTATCCCATGTTGGAAGTGAAGCGGCTTATTGAGTCGAAGCGGTACGGGGTCTGTATTCTGCTGGGCGCCCCGCTGCACTTGATGTTTTATGCCCCTCTTGCGATTTCCGAGGAATGTCCCACCCGCTTCATTCTTCAACCCACCATGAACAAAGAGATTGACGACTCACTGCAGACAAGCGAGCAAGGGCGCACCATGTTGGCGCGACTGGGAAAGCGAGTGAACGTAGTCGTCACGTTCGGCGGTAACGCATACGACGAACAGTTCTTCCGGGAACGTCAGATTCCAACCTGTGTCATTCCGAACGGTACCCCGGCGCTCACGCCTCGCGACGATTTCAGGCAGCGCTACGGCATCGCCCGGGAGACATTTCTGGTGATCCATCTGGCGAATCTCTATCGGGTCAAGAATCATCCGGACTTGCTCGACGCGTTGAAGAATCTCCCGCAAGGGTGTCAACTGATTTTGATTGGGAACGAAACCCATGAGCGCGAGTACGTCGAGACTGTAAAGGCTTGTATCGCGGCGAGACCGGATGTCCGGTTGCTTTCAGGATTGGATACCGCGGATGTGGCCTCGGCGTTGGCTGCGGCCGATCTCGTCGTGCTGGCCTCGCATGCGGAGGTCTCTCCGCTTTGCCTGCTGGAGGCAATGAGTCTCGGCCGACCTTGGCTCGCGACACCGGAGTGCGGAACCGCGATCGAGCACGGGGGCGGGCTGGTGCTCCCTCTATCCCAGTTCGCTTCGGCCGTCCGTGTGCTTAAACACGAACCTGAGTTGTGCGCGGAACTCGGCCGCCTTGGCCGGGAGCATTGGTCGCAGTCACACGACTGGACGACCGTGCTGACGGCCTGGGAAGCAGTGGTGGAAGGGCGGCCGGTCTCCCATTCCTTTGCCACACCCATCTCTATTGCCGAACGCCGGGACGCAATTCGCGAACGATTCCGCCGGCTGTCGGCACCACAAGAAACGGTTAGCGGCTTGCCGTCATATCGGCGGGACGGCGAAACGAAAGGGGTTGCGATGGAAGAGGTGAAGCATGCACCGATCGGCTCGGCCGCTCGCCAAGACTCACCGGATTCCGCACCGACGCCTCAAGAACAGAAACAGCAAGATCAGTTTTACATCGACATGTTCGTCAACAGCCGTGGGTGGTCGTCCCCGGATCCAAATCCTGACGAGGCGGCGCGTTGGAGCAAGATCGCCGGATTCTTGGAATATCTGCTCCGGCGCGTACGGCAGGCGGACCCGGATCGGCACCTACGAATACTGGATGTCGGGTGCGGGCGCGGTTGGCTGACGAATCTGGCGACGGCCTATGGCACCTGTGAAGGGATTGAACCGGTGGCCGGCGTGATCGAACACGCGCGACGGCTGTTTCCACACCTGCGATTTGAAGCGGGCACCGCTCAGACTGTGCTCAGCCGACCGGATTTCGCGCCCTACGATGTTGTCCTCTGCTCTGAAGTCATCGAACATGTTCCTTATGGCCGGAAAGATGCCTTTGTGGCCGAGTTGGCGAGGCTACTGAAACCGGATGGATATGTCATTCTGACGACACCGCGCGGAGAGATCTGGGAACAGTGGAAGACGATCGCACATCCCTCTCAGCCCGTCGAGGATTGGGTTACGGAAGCGCAACTGCGCGACATCTTCACGTCGCAAGGATTTTGCGAACTCGGCCTCGAACGGGTACATTGCGAACTTCCCTCGCTCCGGTATATTCCGGCCCCGACACCGGCGGATTTTAATAAGCTCGAGCTGGTCCCCGTCTACCAGATCTGGGCCTGCCAGCGTCGCGGTGCCGCTCCCGCTCCCTTTTTTACACGCCCGCCCATGGTGTCGGTCATTGTGCCCACGTACAATCGACCGGACCGCCTGCAGGTCGCCCTCTCCAGCATTCTGGCTCAGACCTACCGTGATTTTGAGATCATCGTCGTCAACGACGGCGCGATGGATGTCGAGGCGGTCGTAACAGCGCTTAATGCAGAGGGTCGTATCACCACAATCCGTCACGATCGCAACCGCGGACTTGCGGCGGCCCGCAATACGGGCATCCGGGCGGCGAAAGGCACCTATATCGCTTATCTGGACGACGACGATACCTATCTGCCGGATCATCTGGACACCCTGGTTAAGGGCCTTCAGGACGGCGAACACAAGGTCGCCTACACGGATGCTTGGCGTATCCATGAAGTGCGGCAGGGCGACCGGTACGTGGAGACCGGGCGGGATCTGCCCTATTCGCATGACTTCAATTGTGTCGATCTCCTGCTCTTCAACTATTTGCCGGTATTGTGCTTAATGCACGACCGACGGTGTCTCGATCAGGTCGGGTATTTCGATGAATCACTCTTCGCGCACGAAGACTGGGATCTCTGGATTCGGATGGCGACGCTGTATCCGTTTCTCCATCTCAAGAAAACCACCGCGGCATTCACCTGGCGCCGTGATGGTTCGACGATGACCAGCAGCACCGGCGACACCTACCGACGCACGACCGAGATCATTTACAGAAAATATCGTCCGTATGCTGAGCGGATTGCCGGCATCTTGGAAGCGCAGCAGAAGAAATTGGCCGGTATGCAGGCTGACGCGAAGGCAAAGACGTTCGAGTGTTCGATCATCATTCCGGTGTGGAACAATCTGGCGCTCACCAGGCAGTGTGTGACGGCCCTGGCCGAGGTCACGCACGGCATCACCTACGAAGTGATCCTGGTCGACAACCACTCCACGGACGAAACTCCCGCGTTTCTCGCCGGGCTGGGCGGCGACGTCACTGTCCTCACCAACAACGAGAATCTCGGATTTGCCAAGGCCTGCAACCAGGGAGCTCAGGCGGCCAAAGGCGAGTACCTCGTGTTCCTGAATAACGACACCATCCCACAGGCAGGGTGGCTCAGCGCCCTCGTCGAGGAAGTGAACACACATTCCGACGTGGCGGTGGTGGGAAGTAAACTGCTGTATGAAGACCGCACGATTCAGCATGCAGGCGTCGCGTTTTCGCGCGAGTTTCTCATGCCATACCATATGTATCCGGGCGTGCCGGAGAACGCGCACTGCGTCACCCGCCGCCGCGAACTTCAATGCGTGACGGCCGCCTGCATGCTCGTCCGTCGGCAGGTGTTCGCACAGGTCGGGGGATTCGACGAGGGTTACAAAAACGGATTCGAAGACGTCGATCTGTGCCTCAAGATCGGTGAAACGCAGTGGAAGATTGTGTATCAACCTCAGAGCACGCTCATTCATCTTGAAAGCCGAACACCAGGTCGCAAAACACATGAAGAAGAGAATACACGCCGCTTCCGGGAGCGCTGGGGCCAATCGTGGTGGCTGACGGACGAAGATCGGCTGCACTTCGAAGACGGCTATTCCGTGCATACCTACCTTAAAGAGGCTGAACTCCGGTACACGCTCTACCGCATCACCGATCCGGCCGTTCGAGCGGAACGGGCGCTGGTTGCTGATCTGCAGCGGGCAACGGCTCTCAAGGAGAAAGAAAAGGTGGTCGCGCTGCTCAGTCGCACCGACCAATGGCCGGCCGATGCATGGATTCTTCGTTGGGGAGCCTTACTCTGCGAGAGTATCGGTCATCCCGGTCTGGCGCTTCCGTTCTGGCGACGTGTGCTGCCGCTGAAAAACGATCCGCAGGCCCGATTGGCCTTGGCGAAGCAGGCGTTGGGAACAGGCGCTATCGACGAGGCGAATACTCATGTGACGGCACTGCTACAGGCTGAACCGTTGCATGGGAATGGGTGGTTCCTGCGCGGTATCCTCGCCATGCAGCTCAATGCCTATCACGATGCGGAGCAGGCGTTTGAGCAGGCGAAAGCGTCGGGCGCGAATCTCCGCAAGGCTACGCTCGGTTTGGTCATGGCGGCGATGGGCGGCAATCGGGCGGAAGCCGCCTGGTCCCACGTGTCGGGTCTCTGCGCCGAATATCCAGATGATGAAGAGTGCATGCACTGGATGCTCAAATGCGGGACGGCGCTTCAAAGCTGGGATGCCCTTGCGTCGCGACTGGCGTCGTTTATCGCCCGCAATCCCGGCAACCTCGCAATGCGATTTGCCCTCGCCGGAGTCCTGTTGAGGGCAGGCCGCCGAGCGGATGCGCAGCGGGAATACGATTGCCTGCGGGCTCTGGCGCCGGACATGGAAGGACTGGACGAATTGAAGCAACAACTCGCAGTACCTCAGCTGGCATCGGATCATGCGGCGTGAGTGCAGGGGGGAGCCACGGCGTCTGGTGATTCAATTGGCCAGACTAGGCGATGTCGTGCAAACGCTGCCTGCACTGGACGCCCTCCGGCAGGCCCATCCCCATCAGGGATTGGACCTCCTCTGTCCCGAGCCCCTAACGGCAGTGGCGGCCGGAAGCGGCCTCTGCGATCGAGTCCTTCCGTGGGATGGGGCCAGGTGGCATGCCTGGGCGAGCCGCTGGGCAGACAACCCTGTGCGCACATTACACGAGGCGGAGGGCTGCATCGAATCACTCGGCCCATTGTCCTATGAGCGGGTCTATTCTTTGAACCAACATGCTCGGTGCTGCGTGCTTGCCCAATTGTGTGCCGAGCCGATCCGGCGTGTATCGGACACCGAAGCCTGGGAGGCACAGCTGCGCCCATGGGCGCAGCATCTCCGGTGGGTCGCCAAAGAGCGGGGGGCGAATCGCGTGCATCTGGCTGACGCCTGGTGCGGCATGTGCGGAGTGCTGCCGCGAGGGCAGGCGCCGTTGTGTGTGCCACCGGCTGCCGAACTTCCAGACGACCTGGCCGGGATCGGCGAGCGCCGGGGACTGTGGGTTGCACTGGCCGTTGGAGCAGGAGAGGCAGATCGATGTATCGCCCCGGCCGTATGGAACCAATGGATTCGTGAGTTCCTGGCACAGACACAGAACGGACATGTCGTGCTGATCGGAAGCAGAGCGGAAGGCGAACGCGCGCAGGCGATCCTCGACTCACTTCCCACGTTACTTCATGGCTGTGTATGGGATGCGACCGGTCGGACGACCCTGGCTCAGTTGATGTGCCTGCTTCAGAAATGCCAGTGGATCATCGGCGCCGATACCGGTCCGCTTCATCTGGGCACGCTGGTGGGCACGCGTGCCATCGGATGGTACTTTTCCCGAGCCCGGGTACACGAAACCGGTCCCTATGGCGAAGGGCACTGGGTGTTTCAGCATGCCACGCAGACACAACCTCACAGTTGGCCGATCATGGAGAGCATCGCGCTGATGCGCGACGAGCAGCGTCAGAGCCTGGCCGATTGGACGCTTTGGAGGAGTCGTATGGATCGATGGGGCGCGTTTTTTGATGACGGCTCAGAGACGGCAGCCGTTGAGAGCTCGCGTGCCGACATTTGGCGGGCGTGTGCACCAGTTCTTTGCGAATCGATGGCAGCATGAATATCTTTCAGGACAACCTCAGCCGCCTGGCTCCGCGCCAGCAGGATCTCGCGACAGCGGTCACGTCCGCTGCCGGTGGGGTGCTGACGATCGAACCTTCGAAAACCGGGTCTCCTTCAGCGCGTCGATCCGGTCGGTGGATTCATAGTGCGTACGACCCACTTCGTGAAGCTCAGACCTGGGCTGATACCCACGCAGCGGCCTGTCAATCGGGAGAAACGATTGTCGTGGCGGGGGTAGGGCTGCTCTATCATGTCGAGCTGCTTCGAAAGATGTTGCCGCCCGAGGCGGCTCTCGCTGTCCTGATTCCAAACCTCGACGAATTTCACGATGCTCTCGCAGCACGCTCATTCGAGGCCTGGAGTGAATCTATTCTCTGGCTGTCAGGATCGCCGACCGAGGTTGCCGAGCGTCTGACCAAGACCGGCCGCCCGATACGCTGCCTGTCCTATACGCCGGCCACACAGTGGGATGCAGAGTTCCATCGCGCCCTCGAAGAAGCGTTGCGACGGGTAATTTCCCGGCGCGCCGGTGGCCAGCTGACGATCGCCCTCGTAGGACCGATTTACGGAGGATCCCTTCCGATCGCGCGGTATGTGAAACGGGCATTGGAAACCCTCGGGCACACGGTGCAGTGGATCGATCACAGCGTGCATGCCGCCAGTTACGAGGTCATGGGCTCACTGAAAGACGGGCGGAATCGGCAAGTCATGCAGGGCCGCATGGCCGATCTCCTCAGCCAATGGACCCTCGCGTCGCTTGCCGAATCACCACCCGACCTTGTCCTGTCGCTGGCCCAGGCTCCGTTGACTTTGCCGATGTTGGAGCATCTGCGGAAGAAGAAGTTTCTTGCCGCGATGTGGTTCGTGGAGAACTACCGCCACCTGACCTATTGGCAACAGATGGCGCCAGGGTATGAGTACTGGTTCGTCATTCAGAAAGAGTCCTGCTTCGAAGCCTTGCGACAAGCGGGGGCACGGCACGTGAGCTATTTGCCGATGGCGGCGGATCCTGAGGTGCATTGCCCCATGACCCTCTCAGGGGACGACCGCCGAATGTTCGGGGCGGACCTCTCCTTCGTCGGCGCCGGATATGCGAACCGGCGACGCCTCTTCCCGGCTCTCCTGCGCCGGCCCTGGTCGTTTAAGGTGTGGGGCAACGAATGGGAGGGGGCGGAGGATCTGCGATCCGTGATCCAGCTGAACGGCGCCAGGATCGATACCGCGACGTGCATGAAGGTCTTCAACGCGACCACGATCAATCTCAATCTTCACTCGACGACCGGTGAGGGGCTTGATCCTCAGGCAGATTTTGTGAACCCACGTACGTTTGAGCTGGCCGCCTGCGGCGCGTTTCAGCTGGTCGATCATCGGTCGCATTTGCCTGAGGTGTTCTCCGATCGGGAAATCGTGTCATTCCGCAAGTTCGGCGATGTTCCAGCGCTGGTGACCACATGGCTGGGAGACCAGGCCGCCCGGCAGGCCATGGCGCACGTCGCACGGGAGCGTGTGCTCGCAGCCCATACCTATGTGCACCGGATGCACGATCTTCTGGGACAGATCGGATTGTCTCAACCGGACCGTATCGGATCCGTGCTGCGAGGGGACCGCCAGCAGGAATCTCTCGTGGCGCGCTGCGCGGAGGATCGCCCGCTGGAGGCTCTGCTCAAGGACTGCCCGAGCGGGCAACGTCTCGAACTGAAAGACGTGGCCGCACGGATTCGAAGCAAGGGGCCCTCCGCCACGCTCAAACGTGAAGAGTTGATGGTGCTGATGCTGGATGAATACCGGAGCGAAGCACGCGACCTGTTATGAGCAAACGAGTGCTCCTCATCAATATCACTCGGATGGGCGACCTCGTGCAAATGGGCACGCTGCTCCAGCGCCTTCAGCACGAATGGCCTGGAGCAGACGTCGATCTGGTTGTGGACCAGCGGTTTGCTCCGGTGGCGAAGCTTCTGCCGCACCTTCGGCACATTGTCGGGTACGACTTCCATCGTCTCGTGGACGAGAGTCGCGCGCAAACCAAAGACGTGGTGACGCTCTACCACGACATGACACGGTGGGCCGCACCCCTTGTTGAAGCACGGTATGACCGGGTTATTAACCTGACCTTCAACCGTCGGAGCGGACTCCTCACGTCATACGTCGGCGCACAGGAGATACGCGGCATCGCAGCCCCGAAGGATGGAGATGTGACCATTCACAACCCCTGGATGGCGTATCTGACGGATGTGCATCATGAACGTCGCTTCAACCATTTCAATCTTGTCGACATCTATGCCCTGGGCGGCAGCGGCATCGGGCCGTTTGCGCCGCTCTCGCTGACGATTGCGCCTGACACCGCTCAGTGGGCGCGCGATTTTTTGGCACCTCATGGGGAAGGGCAGATCTCCTGGGTGGCGGTACAGGTGGGTGCGAGTGATCCGATGAAGGCCTGGCGACCTGAATTGTTCGGTCAGACGTTAGCAACGCTCAGTCGGCAAGTGCCGGTCGGCTACGTATGGATCGGCACCGAAGAAGAACGAAAAGCCATTCAACTGGCTCATATGACATACCGGCAGGCGGGAGGCACCGCTCCGGTGTGTGACGCGGTAGGCAAAACCTCGTTACCGCAACTCGCCGCCGTGCTGGCACAGTGTCGACTCCTGCTGACCAACGACACCGGTCCCATGCATCTCGCGGTGGGCGTCGGCACTCCGGTGGTCGATCTGTCAGTGGGGCACGTCGATTTTCGAGAAACCGGACCATATGGGCCGGGGCACTGGATCGTCCAGCCGGATCTCGGCTGCGCGCCATGCGGATTTGATCAGGTCTGTTTGCAGCACGCCTGCAAGGATCGGCTTGTGCCGGACCAAATGGCTGCGCTCTGCCGGCACGTGCTGACCGGAACCGAATTCCCCCGATCGATCACCGGCGCGCGAGTGTATCGTTCCCGCGCCGATGAGGATGGGCTGGGGAGTACGGAACTATATGCCGGACGGGAAGATCCTCTGGTCGATTGGTATGGTCGATTTTGGCGCCGGTTCTGGTTTGAAGAATTCACCGGCCGTACCAGCCGGGTTCCTGTTCATGACGACCCGCCTCCGGATTTAGCCGAAGCGCTCGTCCTGCTGGAACACCTGGCGCCGCTGGCAAAGAGATTGGTGTCGAAGGCTGAAGAGCTCGTCCGCCTCACGACCACACGTCCGTTACCGATCACCGCATTGCAACACATGCAACGTGAGGAAATCGCAGAGCGTCACACGATCCTTGCGCTCAGCACGCAGACACCAGCGGCTGCTTCTCTGGCCGTGGCGATGGTGCGGGATACGCATAATGATGATGGAAGCGAACTGACCGATCTGGCGCAATCCCGGCTCGCCACGTATCGACGGTGGCACACGCGCCTGCACAGGGTGGCGACCAGTTTTCGTTCCTTCAGCGTAGGGCAGGGGCTCGTTCTTCGGGAAAGATCCCGACCCCTTCCCATGGCGCGTTCCGTGTAACGACAGGTACAGACGTCGTGCGAAAGGAGTCTGATCATGCACATCACTCTTGATGGCGAACAATTGCAACTGCCGGATGACACCTTGATGATGAACGCGCTTGCGGCGCTGAGCGACAGGGCCCATGCCCAACATCGCATCGTGACGTCGTTGACCGTCGGAGGAAAGGCGATCAGTGATCGCGACCTCACTCCACAGTTTCTCAACCAACCGGCCAGGGATGTCGGAGCGATGCAGGCCGTCTCCCAGTCGCTGCACACCATTATTGTCGAGGCACAGCACGCCCTCGAGCGATTTGCCGCAGAGCTGCGAACCGATGGGCAGGTGTTATTGGCCCCCTTGCGTTCCGGAACCGCCCATGTCGGAACCATCGATGCCTGGCTCGGACGGCTGGCGGACTACACCGAAATGTTGGAAGCCGGGCACGCCCAGGGTGTCGAGGGGTTGTCGTCGGCCCCGCTACTTCCATGGATCCAGGAGCTGTTAGGGGCACGAACCACGGCCGACCCGATCCGTGTGGCGGATCTGCTCGAATACGAATTATTGCCCCGTCTCGCCGACACCGGTCTGGCTGCTTAGTGTCCATTGTTGTTCGATCGGGCACGCCGACCGTGAGTGCGTCTCATTGCAGGCGTTTTCTGCACTCTCTGAACCGCTTAAGTCTTCCTCCCAGGCTACCGATAAGGGGCACAGCAACACGGTGACAAGGCCGGTGGGGATGTGGCCACACCCTCATGACACCTGGTTACCACCTCGTCGGCACGGACGCTGGCGATTCCGAGAGTAGTGCGGAAGCTTCAGGAGGAAGTACGTCATGGCATTAGTAGTCAATACCAACGTTGCGTCACTGGCAGCTCAGCGAAACCTGTCGATCAACCAGGCTCAATTGGGTCGTTCCGTTGAGCGGTTGTCGTCAGGCTTGCGGATCACCCGAGCAGCGGACGACGCGGCCGGATTGGGCGTGTCCGAAACATTGCGGGCCCAAATTCGTAGTATCAATCAGGCCAACCGGAACGCCGGAGACGGCATCAGCTTGACGCAGGTCGCAGACGGCGCCGCGGCGACGATCGGCAGCCTGTTGTCTCGTATGCGTGAGTTGGCGACGCAGTCGGCCAGCGGTACGCTGGGAGCGACCGAGCGGTCGTATCTGGACCAGGAATTCGTGTCGTTGCGTTCGGAAATCGACCGCATTGCCACGACGACGGAATATAACGGTCAGCCGCTTCTGAGCGGAGCCAGCAACACGTTTGAAGTCTTCATCGGCTTCAAGAGCGGATCGGGCAACTCGTTGAATGTGGCCTTGGCTGACCTCGACGTCGCGGCGGTCGGATTGACCGGCGCCAGCGTATCGACGGCGGTGGCGGCGCAAAGCATGCTGGCCAATATCGACAGCGCAATCAGCGCCGTGGCTACGGCCCGCGCGAATTACGGGTCGATTCAGAGCCGGTTCGAAGTCGCGATCCAGAATCTGACGGTCACGGCTGAGAACTTCACGGCGGCGGAATCCCGAATCCGGGACGCGGACATTGCCCAAGAGACATCTGTGTTCACGAAGAACCAGATCCTCACTCAGTCCGGTATTGCGATTTTGGCGCAAGCCAACTCGCTGCCACAGCAAGCGTTGGCGCTGCTGCAGGGATAAGGCATCACCCGTCGGATAGCCCTCCCTCTGGGAGGGCTATCCACGGACTGGTCCTAGGAGGGTAACATGCTCCCAGAGGTTTCGAACGTGAAGGACCTCCCCGCCGCTGTGCACACGAGTCATAACGCGCCACAGCCTTCTGCAGACAAGAAGGTGGTGGTACGCAAGTCTGAATCTGAGCCTGAACCAGATCCTGCGAAGGCTGAGGGAAAGGCAGAGGCAAAGGAGCTGGAGCAAGCCTTGTCGCGGGTACGCGAAGTGTTCCAAAAGGCGGATTCCAGACTGGAGTTCACCATCGATCCCGACCTGGACCGAGTGGTGGTCAAGGTGATGGACGGGGACTCCGGCACCGTTATCCGCCAGATTCCGCAGCAGGAAGTGATCGATCTGGCGAAGAGGCTGGAGACGCCCACCGGGCTGCTCTTGCATCACAAGGTGTAGTCTGTTTCGCGACATGAAAGGGATGTCATGGCGATCAGTTTCGGCGGGTTAGGCAATGGCGTAGACTTTGGCCAGGTCGTCACCGAGCTGGCTAAAGTCCAACGCTTGCCCATCGACGCCCTGACGGCGAAGCAGAAGGATCTCCAGACCAAGCTGACGGATTACGGGACTCTCGGCAACAAGCTCCTCGCGCTGCAGAGTGCAGCCAACGCGCTTCGGCTTTCAAGCAGTTTCGATCGTAGTGCGACAACCGTCAGCGATGAGACGGTCTTGACGGCACAAGCCGGTGCCGGTGCGGCGACCGGTAGCTATAGCATTCAGGTGTCCCAGCTGGCCAAAGCCAACCAAATTACCAACAAAGCCGCGAAGGCCGTGGCAGACACCACCACCGCCATCGTCTCCGGCGGCACGGGAACATTCACATTTAAGGTCGGTAGTGGAAGCGATCAGACGGTCACCTTGGCCGATGGCGCCACGCTCGACGACCTTCGGTTTGCCATCAATGATCTCGGAGCCGGGGTGACCGCCTCCGTCATCAATACGGGAACCACCGCAAGCCCGGCCTATCGGTTGACATTAACCGCCACGGCGTCCGGCGCAGGCAATACCATTTCGGTCGTCACTGATACCACCAGCCTGGATTTCACCAACAGCAGCGGCACCGGCGGCAGCGATACGCTGCAGGCGGGGCAGAATGCCATCGTGGTGATCGGCGACCCCAGCGAGACGACGATTTCCATCGAGCGCGAATCCAATACGATCACCGACGCGATCCCCGATGTGACGCTGACCTTGAAGTCCAAGACCGTCACGACGCCGACACCTGAGCCGGTGACGGTCACCATCACCACCGACCCCGAAAGCGTCAAGACAAACATCAAAGCCTTAGCAACGGCTTATAACGACGTAGTGAAGTTCGTCAATGAGCGAACGACGTATGACATCACGACAAAAACCGGCGGCATCTTCTTCAATGAAAGTACGGCGAAAGGAGTCTTGAGTCAGTTACGCACCGCCATCTCGGGAGAGGTACCCGAATTGTCGATCTATAAAACCTTAGGCGCTGTGGGTTTCAAAACGGAGCGCGACGGGACCATTACCATCGAGGACGCGAAGTTGGACACCGCCCTCGCAAGCAATTACTCCGCGACCAAAGCCCTCTTCATTACACAAACGACGTCGAACGGAGTTGCGGACCGTGTGGTCAAGGCCGTGGATTTTCTCGATGCCGTCGACACCGGGTCATTTACGATTAGAAAAAACTCGATCACCAGTCAGATCAGCAGGTTGACCGCGGAGATCGGCCGCAAAGAAGATATCGCCGCACAATACGAGGAGCGGCTTCGCATTCAATTCGCGACTCTCGACGGGCTCTTGCAAAAGCTCCAAGGACAATCCACTGCGCTCCAGGCGCTCCAATAACGCATAAGGTTACTATGATCGCCACCGCTGCCAACGCGTACCAACAGACGCAAGTCATGACCGCCAACCGGGTGCAACTCATCGTGTTGCTCTACGACTCGGCCATTCATTCGATGGAACTGGCCCGGGAGGCCATTCTGACGAACAATTACAAAGATAAGGCCCGGTTCCTGGACCGTAGTATCGCCATCGTCGGAGAATTGTCCAGCGTCCTGGATTTTGAGCGGGGCGGGGAGATCGCCGTGTCGTTGCACCGCCTGTACGACTATATGGTGCAGCAATGTATCCAGGCGAATTTGCGCCACAACAGTAAACAGCTGGATGGCCCCATTCGTTGCTTGAGCACATTACGCGAAGGCTGGCAAGTCGTGGCTCGGCAGGAATCGGTGACGCATGTCGGTGGGTAGTTCCTCTCAGGCAGCTTCTCGCGACGACCTTCACACCATCGAAATCTTGACCACTCAGGCGCTTGAAGCCGCCCGCCAGGGCGATTGGGATCGCGTAGATGCCTGTTACGACGCGCGAGCCGTCAGGTTGGCCTCTTCCCAGATCGATCGTGCAAGTGCTGAACGCATGCTGGCGGTGGACGACCAGGTCCGCGCGGCGATTCTGGTGGCGCAAGCCGGCCTCACCAGCTTGCTGGCCGAAGCCGCGCAGGTACGACGGCACCTGCGCAAACTTCGCGAATCTCATGGACAACCTGAGGCCGGACATGGAATCCTTCACCATGAGGCCTGATAGCGAGTTCATTACGGTTCACGGCCGCTTGCTCACATCTTGCAGCCAAGAAACGCTGTGGTCCTCTCACAGAAACCGGGTATGCCGAACATGCAATCCATATTGAACAACGAGGAGCGCCGCGAATGGTTGCGCATCGAGGATCGGTTGCTGCTCGAGTACCGACGCATTGATGAGACGGCCGACGCGATGAATGCGTATCTGCCGCTAGCCACGGAGGACACGATCACGACGGCCGTATCGAAACCGACGCTCGACCTGGTGATACGTGGCGGGGAAGCGTTTGCCGGATCCCCGCTGCTGCCGTGGGTCTCAAAAATCGATTGGATGCTGGAGACGATTCTGAAGTCGCTGGTGAAGAGTCATCCGGGGAGTGTGTCGATCGCCAGACTGACCGAGGTCGACATCAGCGCCGGTGGATTGGGATTTGATACGCCGCGCCGCTTCGAAGCCGACGATGTCCTGGTGCTCAAGTGTATTCTCCCGCCGTTCAGCATGATCGAAACCACCGCCCGTATTATTCGGGTGACAGCGCTCAACACCGATCCCGCCCAATTTCATGTCGCCACTCAATTCATCGAGTTGGGGGCGGACGAGCAAGAACTCATCATCCGGCACATTCTTCAAGTCCAGGCAGAACGACTCCGGGCAAGAAAAGCTGCGCACTGATTCCGGTCGCGGGACGTTGTCAGGAAGCGATGGGGCTGTGCGACGCCTGTTCCACCGCGGGGGCAGGCTCGACGGGCGTTTCGATGCGGTGGGCCATCGACGCCAGCAGCGCGTCGGCCGCCTGGTTCAGGGCGAGCGAAGCAGGCGCCGTCGGCTCGCATTCGACGACCGGAAGAAAGCTGCGGACGGCGCGCGTCACGGCCGGATCGTCCGGAATTTCCCCCAGCGTCGTCAGGTCTCCTCCGACATATTCTTGCAGTAACTTCTTCAAGTGCAGTACGTTGACGCGCGATTTGCCCGACACCCGATTGACGACCAGGTGCGGCCGAAATCCTTGCAGGGTGCGGCTGGCCACCTCGCGGGCGTTGGAATCCGTCTCACCGACCGCCTGAATCACTTCCTCGATACTTGAAAAATCCCGCTCAGAGAGGGCTTCGCTCACGGCATCGCGAGAGAGGAATGCCGAGAGCACACGTCGGATCGCCGCAAGTTTGATGAAGCGGTACAGGTCGAGGACCGAGGTAGGATCGGGGGTCGCTACCGTCACGTAGTGGTCGGCCATAAGGAAAAAATCAAGCGCATGGTAACTGGTGCCGGCTCCGATATCGACTACGATCACATCGGCCTGTAATTGAGCGAAGTGGCGAATCAGCCGCTTCTTCTTGGCGTAGGGGAGGTTGGCCGTGGCCAGCGTGTCTCCGGTACCCGGCAACAACTGCAAGAAGGGATGTGCCGAGATGGGTTGGAGCACTTCGTCCAGTCGCTGCACCCGTCGGTCGATGAAATCGGTGAGCGTCCGAGGCGGGTTCAACATGCCGAACAAGATATGCGCGTCGGCGCCCCCCACGTCCAGGTCGGCGAGGACGACCCGCTTGCCCCGTTTCGCCATCAACATGGATAAATTGGCGGCGATAATGCTTTTCCCGACACCGCCTTTGCCTGAGCCGATCGATACAATCGTTGCCATTCGGATTGGTCTCTCACCGTTGTATATGGTTGTTGGTTCTTTCTTCGGTCGGTCAGGCTCAAAACCTTAGCTCCGTCGCCTCACTTCGGTTTGCTCCCTCGCTTCACGCACAGACCAGGGATTTCGACCGGCGGTGTTTTCGTTAAGTTTCTCGCGTCTTTGCCGATACAGGAAGCGGCCGAAGAAAGAGAACGGAGGAGCCATGTTCACAATTGAGGAATCTGCCGATGGCGCGACGCTGACGATTGTACCGGCTGGACGCTTCGACGCAAGAATGCATCGTACGTTTCTGGAAGCCTATACGTCGCGACCTGTCCCATCAAGTCATTACGTGGTCGACTTTGCACAGACGGAGTATATCGATAGTACGGGACTGGGCATGCTGTTGAAATTACGCGAGTTTGCCGGCGGCGGGAAAACGCGTGTGCATATCGTGGGTTGCTCTCCGCAAATACGAAGCATTCTGTCGATCGCAAATTTTCAATCGTTGGTGACGATCCCATGAAAGTCCTTGTGGCGGACGATACGCATGTGAATCGACAGGTCTTACAGACCATGTTGCGCAAGGACGGGCACAACGTGGTGCTGGCTGAGGACGGAAAACAAGCAGTCGCCCAATTTGAACAAGAACAGCCGGATCTCATCATTATGGACCTAATGATGCCGGAAATGGACGGAAAAGAGGCCACGTCGCTCATCAAACAGCGATCCGGCGCGCGCTTTGTCCCGATCATTTTTTTGACGGCCGTGACCGATCAGAAAGGTCTGACCGAATGTCTCGATTCCGGGGGAGATGACATACTCACGAAACCGTATAGCTTGCCGCTGTTGCGGGCGAAACTGGCTGCGTGGGCGCGAGTGCAAGAACTGCACACACGCGTGATCGATCAGAAGCAGGAACTGGAAGCGTATCGAGACCGCTCACTCCATGAAATCGATGTAGCCAATGAGATCCGCACAAGAATCCTGGCGACCCCCTGCATGGAGCGCATGGCCATCAACTACCATGTGGCGCCCGCGGCAATCCTCGGCGGCGATCTCGTCTTAGCCGGCACGACTCCGAGCGGCCTGCTTCATGTGTTCCTCGGAGACTTTACGGGGCATGGCCTCTCCTCGGCGATCGGCGCGTTACCCTTGGCCGACGTGTTTTATCGAATGACTGAGCGGGGACACGCTTTGCAGGATATTCTCCGGGAAATCAACAGCAAATTGAACCGCACGATGCCGGTCGGACTGTTCTGTGCTGCCAGCGCAATCGAAATCGACCCGGTTCGTCGGCGAACGGCGGTGTGGAACGGCGGCCTGCCGCCGGTCCTGCTGGTCAACCCCAGGTCGGGAGCACGAATGCAATGGGCATCGCAGCATCCTCCATTGGGGGTGCTGCACGATCGGGAGTTTCACTCCGACCTGCAGCCGTACGATATGGAGGAGGGAGACCGGTTATTGCTGTATACGGACGGGGTGCTCGAAGCGCGCAGTCCGTCGGGGGAGATGTTCGGCGAAGCCCGTGTGCATGAGTGTGTGAAGCGGGGACAGGCGACGGATTGCGCATTCAAAGAGATCGTGGCCGCACTCGTTGTGTTCAGCGGCGAAGATGCTCAGGAAGACGATATCACGATCGTCGATGTGCCCTGCGATAAGGTCATCGAAAACGCCGCGGCACGCATTCAGCCCGACTTGCCTAAACCCTCGAGGGTCCTTCCGTGGCACATCGAGGTTCGACTGGGACCGGACGAGATGCGAACGGCTGATCCGATCATGGACTTGATGCAGTTGGTGAGCCTGCTGCCCGGTCATGCCAGGCACCGTGAGCGCTTCTTCGCCGTATTGACGGAGCTGATCTCGAATGCCATCGACCATGGTGTACTGCAGCTGGAATCGACTCTGAAAACCGCGCCCGATGGATTCAGCGCCTACTATCAGGAACGCGACCGACGCTTGGCCGCACTGCAAGACGGGTATGTGCAAATCAGTCTGAAGCATTCGCCGTCTGCGGTCGGTACGCACATGGTCATCCGCGTCGAGGACAGCGGGCCGGGATTCGACGCGACTCACGTCGCCTCTACTCTCTCCGCGAACGAGTCGATGTTCGGTCGCGGCCTCGCACTCGTCCACGCACTGTGCCGGAGCGTGACATACCAGGGGGTTGGTAACTGCGTGGAGGCGGTCTATAGCTGGGACTGACGATTGTCGGAATCAGAACGGTGTGGTGTAACCCGCAGGGTTGACTCAGGCTTCTCTCATACCCGCCCACGGGTTGTCACGATAGACCGGCATGTCGATGGACGAGCTCGTTCGGCGCGGCGATAAGAGCGGTCTCGCTTGGCGTCTGGTCGGTGCCGCAGCGAATTCTTGGTGGCACTGAAGCACCGAAGTGTGGAAGGCCGGCAGAGGCGCCGTACCATACAAGTGCGGCAGCGATCGCCGGAAGCAGCGGCCTGTTCATCCTGCACGAGTAGATGCCTCGTGCGCCGGCAACATACGGCTCGTGCAGGTTAAGTTTGTCCATAATCCTCCGATATAGAGTGAGCAGGGGTAGGTACGCGTCGTCCGCGCGAGACATCCGGTCTTTGACAAAGGAGAGTTTGACATGAGGAAGGCGATCCGACGATTTTTGAACGAGGAAGACGGCGCAGCGGCCATCGAATACGCCTTGATCGCATCTGCCATTGCGGTGGTCATCGCCACGGCAGCCTTTACGCTCGGCGGCAACATCCGGAACATGTTCAACCGGTTGGCCAATCTGATTCGCTGATCGCCACCATATAACCAAATGTTCAGCTGAGGCAACGGTGGACGTTACGTGGTTTGTGCTGACGGTGGTGCTGGGTGGCGCCGCCAGCGATATGTCAAGGGGCCTGATCCCGAATTGGCTGACGGCCGCGGGAGTGGTCGGTGGAATCGGCCTGCATACGGTGCATGGCGGCCTGGATGGCTTTCTCGCCAGCTTTGCCGGGTTGTGCCTCGGGATTGCGCTCTTGATCGGATTGTATGTCTGCGGCGGGATGGGGGCCGGCGACGTAAAACTCATGGGTGCGGTGGGAAGTTGCTTGGGGCCGCTCGGGGTAGTACACGCAGCTCTTGTCACCGCTGTCCTTGGCGGGATGTACGCTCTGGTGCTGGCTTACCGACGATGGGGCATACGCGCCACCTCTCGCTACATTGCGACCTGGTATCTAACGGCGTTGTTGACTAGCCGCGCGTGGCCTGGCGCGATATCGGACTCGCCGTCCCCGCTTGTATTGCGATATGGCGTTGCGATCGCGCTCGGGACGACACTTAGTCTGTGGTGGCGCGGACAGTGACGCGATCCTCTCATGATGTCTGGGCATCATGAAGTAGGCACGCGCGAACAAACAGAAGGCTAACTCATGACGCCTCGACAGAAAGCATTGGCGGTGGTGGGCATCGGAGGAATGCTGGGAGCGCTCAGCAGCCTGTTCGCCTATGGGTATGTGCAGCAATTATTGGATGAGACGCGAGCGGAGCTGTCCGCCGGAGATCGAAAGACCAACGTCGCGGTGGCAGCCCGCCAACTCCCATGGGGATCGGTGCTTACCGGCGATGCGGTCCGCATTGTGCCCTTTCCTTCCGAGAGCGTCCCTAATGGGCACTTCTCGGCAAGCGAGGAACTCGTCGGGCGGGTCTTGCTGGCGCCGTTGGCCTCGCAGGAACCGATCCTCGCGTCCAAATTGGCGTCCACCGATGTCGTGACCGGCGGCGTCGCGGCGATCACTCATCCCGCGAAGCGCGCAATGGCGATCAAAGTCGACGATGTCACCGCAGTCGGTGGGGTGCTCAAGTCGGGAGATCGGGTAGACATCCTCACCACAATGTCGCGTACGCAAAACGGCGGCGAACCGGCGACGAAATTGGTGCTGAACGACATTCTGGTGCTGTCCACCGGCAGTGATCAATCCGGCGAAAAAGCCGATGAACCGCTGATCGGTAGTCAGAAGGCCTCGCGCATCTCGCCGACCATCGTGACGTTGGAGGTGACCCCCCATGAAGCCGAGACACTGTCGCTCGCGTCCATGGAAGGGAAGGTCCATCTGGCGCTCAGGAATCCGCATAGCGCGGAGACGGTTTCGACACCGGGCGTGACGGCCTCTTCACTATTTGCCTCTCCGCCGCCCAAGTCCGACCGTCCGCTCCGCGTGATGTCGCGTCGATCGCCTGCGGTGCGGGAGGCGCCTGCCATCAAGCGACCAGTAAGCGCAACGTCTACAGACAGCGAGTCGGCAGCCGCATCGGTCACCGGCCCCATCCCGAAACTCGCCCCTTACGTGCCGGCTGTACCCCCCGCGCAGTCACCGCGGGCTGAAGTGGTGCCACTCCGTGGAGGAGGAGAGTCCTGCAGTTCTGTGCAGTCGGACTCCGCGATGGGTCAGCCCACGGCTCTGGGTGAAACAAACAGTTGTGCGGAGAGCAGCGTTCCCACCGTCATGAATCCAGATCCTCCAGGTCAGAACAAGATGCCCCCACCACCGGCCGTGTCGGTGGAACTGATCCGCGGCAGTTCGCGGACGGAACTAAAATTCTAGCAGGCGAATAGGATAGCGAGAGTCACGTGAAAACGAACATCCCCAGCTGGCAGACTCACGTATTCTGGTGGGTAAGCATGGCGTGCGTGAGCGCCACGCTCGTGTCTGCCGCGCCGTCGACCATGGCGGCTGAGTGGGAAGCGCAGGCTGTCGAACGAGTCGCGGTGACCGTCGGAAAGTCGGTGCTCATCTCGGCTCCGGCGCCGTTGGCGCGTGTCTCTGTGGCCAATCCCCAGGTCGCCGACGCCCTCGTGCTTACGCCTCGGCAGGTGTATCTCATGGGGAAAAGCGTCGGGGTCACCAATGTGACATTGTGGAATACGGCGGGCGAGGTATCGGTCACCTATGACATCGTGGTGTCGCCGGACGTTTCGCGACTCCGCGACCAGCTCCAACAATTGTTTCCTGATGAGACGGCCCTTCGGATCGTACCGTCCCAGGAACATATCGCGTTGAGCGGCACGACGACCAGTTCGTCGGTCTTGACGCAAGTCGTCGCGCTCGCCGAGGCCTACGCACCGGGTAAGGTGCTGAACCTGTTACAAGTCGGCGGCAGCCACCAAGTGATGTTGGAAGTCCGCGTCGCGGAAATGGATCGTACGATGCTGCGGCGTATCGGCGTGAACCTGTCCTATGTGAGCGGATCCGGCAATCAATTTGGTGCATCGGTCCTCAAGAGATTGGCATCCCCGCTTCCTTCCGGCGATCCGTCCTCAGCCATTTCTCCGCTTGGCGCCGTGCCGCCGTTTGGGTTCGGGTTGGGACAAGCCGCGAGCGCGCTCTTTCGCTTTCAAAGTGGATCGGCCAACTGGACGGGTTTCATCGACGCCTTGAAGGAAGACAACCTCGTGAAGGTGCTGGCGGAACCGACCCTGATTGCACTGAGCGGGCAGGACGCACACTTCCTTGCGGGAGGCGAGTTTCCGATTCCTGTTCCGCAGGCGTTCGGAGTGACGACGATTCAATTCCAAAAATTCGGGATTCAGCTCAATTTCCGCCCGGTGGTGTTGAGCGCGCGTCAAATCGCCGTCACCGTCACGCCGGAGGTGTCGGAGTTGGATTTTGCAAACGGCCTCTCGATACAAGGATTTGTCGTCCCGGCCATTACGACACGGCGCGCTTCAACCATGGTGGAATTGGAAGATGGGCAAAGTTTTGCCATTGCAGGATTGTTGAGGGAAAACGTTCGGGAAAACGTTTCAAAGTATCCGGTACTCGGCGATATTCCCGTCCTTGGCGCACTATTTCGCAGCGCGCAGTATCAAAAGAATGAGACCGAACTCGTCATCATCGTGACGCCGCATTTCGTCGCGCCGATGAGGGAGACGCAGGTGACGCTTCCCACCGACGGCTACCTGGATCCGGACGATGTCGACTTTTACCTGAAAGGCCGCTTGCCAAGCCGGCAAGACGGCGCAACGAACATGGGCGGTGCGGAGGCCACAGCAGGACGTCAAGAAAAGCCACGCTCGGCCACAGGCCTCATGATTCCCTGACCGATGGGTATCCGTGGGCGTCGGCAGCGGCACAATGAGGCAGGGAGGAAGGAAGGATCGACGATGACGCTACGCAGAGCGATTGCCGGGGCGGTTGCGTTGACGGCCCTGTTGTCCAACGGCTGCGCAAGTCCGGCGCCGCCACAGGAGAAACTCGGGAAATCGCTGACAGCCATGAAGGCCGCTCAGATCGAAGCGGCCGACGCCCGGCGAAGCGACCGGCCAGGCCTGGACGGTCGTGCAGCGCAAATGGTCATACGTGGCTATCTGGGAATGTACGATCGTTCACAAACAGGGGGCGAGGCCCCGCTGCAGATGCCGTCAGGAGCCAAAGAGCCGATCACCGGCGCAACGCCTTTGGTTGGGGAGGACCCACATCCGTGAGCGCAGCGCCTGGCGTATGGGCGCTGCGGGCCCGGACCTAAGGCCCACGATGGTCGTGCCTGAAGGAGTCCCGGAGCCGTCGCCACGAACAGGGAGGGTGTACCGGTGCCGCTAGGTCGATGTGTATCAATGGCGCTTCATCGTACCAACTGCCGTCCAACCGCAAGATTTCTCGGTAGGGATGAGCGAGGCGTCGCCGCCGTAGAGTTCGCACTCCTGCTACCCGTCCTGATCATGCTCCTGTTTGGAATCATCGAATTCGGACTGGCTTTGTCTCGGCAACAGGTGTTGAACACCGCCAGCCACGAAGGGGCGCGTCTCGGCATCCGTCAGGCTGTGCCGAGACCGACCGCCGGGGACATTCAGGCGCTGGCTCGCAGGGTGTTCGTTCAAGCAGGCGTGACGGGGGTGGCGCCCACGATCGCGGTCAGCGGCGCCGGCGGCCCGAGCGGAACAGATCTGATCGTGACCGTGTCGGCGCCGTATCAGTTTTATGTGATGGCAAACATTGTCCCGGCGCTCAGAGGGACCGTGACGCTTCGATCGCGCACGTTGATGAGACATGAGTAGGCCGACGGGAGAAACGGCCCAGTCTCGTTCTGCGCTGCGTCACGATCAAGGGGGGGTGGCGGTAGTGGTCGCCGTTGCTATGACCGGCCTGCTCCTTGTCGGGGCGGTCGTCGTGGACATCGGGGCGGCGCTCGTGGCGCGCCATCATGCGCAGACGGTCGTTGATGCAGCGGCACTGGCCGGCGCGCGACAGCTCGGAGGCGTGTACGAACGCGCTGCAAGTACGGCCCCGACACTCGCGCTCTCAGGCGTAGATCGAACACGACTCTTGAGGTCGGCGGTGCAAGTGGCGGCCCGGAACCGAGACAACTTGACGACACTCACGCTTGCGGAACTGCGGATCGGCTCGTGGAATCCGGTGTCGCAAACCGTCGTCAGTACCAACGTGGGGGCGGATGCATTGCTGGTTCGCGCCTCCGGGCGCACACCGACGTTTCTGGCCGGTCTTCTGGGTATGCATCACATGGATATTGCCGCTGCGGCTACCGCTGCACTCACGCCGCTCGGAGAAGTTCCTTTGGGCGGGTTGGCGGCTCCTGTCGGAATTGCCTCGGGATTTCTCGCCCAAGGTACGGTCGACGGCAAACGAGTCGTGTTCTACCAGGCCGGCGGGTCAGGACCTTGTACCGGTTGGACGACCTTCACCCAGGCGCCGGCAACTATCGCAAGTCTTCAGGCGCTGGTGTCCGGATTGACGACAGGGGGTGTGAGTAGCCCGGTTGCGACGGCAAATCGGTCGCGATTCCAGTTTGTCCGCGGCAGTCTTGCTCCAGTGTTTCCGCAGATCAAGGCGTTGTTCGATGCCAAGAAAAATCCGGCGACCGGTCAGTGGGTCACGGTCGTGCCGATCTACGAACGGCGTTCCTGTCAGGCGCCGTCCGGTTCTCTTCGAATCGCGGGGTTTTCGACCGCCGTCCTCACCTTGGTGTCGACGCCGAACGGACCGGTTCTTGAGGGGGTGCTGAGGAGCGGTAGCGTGGCCGTAGGGCGGGGCGGCGGGCCCGACTATGGAACCAAAGGGAGTCTTCCCGGACTGGTGTCGTAATGCCAGGACCGAGCCTGGGGGCGGTCGTGTGTGAATCACAGAACGAGTCGCGGTCGACTCACGGAGGAAGGTTGCTATGACCGGCAATGTGAACGCGGATCGACCGGCGGTGGGCTCGTCCGAGTCCGGTCGTTCGATGGTCTGTGTGATGGGCGCACACAGCGGAGTCGGTGTCAGCACGGTCTCCGCGAATCTGGCGTTTTGCGCGCAACGAGGCAAACTGAATCGGGAAACGGCTCTGCTCGACCTCAATCTGTACGAGGGCGACTTGCATTTGTTGTTGCGTCTTGAGCCTGAGCATTTTTGGCGGGAATTGATGCGCGATCCTCTGGTACTGGATCCGACGCTCTTGATGAGCGTCCTCATGAAACATAAGACCGGGCTACATCTGTTGGCATCCGACTACGACGGGCTGCCGGAGGTGTCCGTCCCCTCCGATAAAATCAATCGATTGTGCAGCCTTGCACAATCATTGTTTCCGATGATTGTGGCCGACTGCGGCACAGTCCTCAATTCGACCGTGACCACAGTGTTGACTGCCGCCACGACCGTTCTGCTCGTGACCACGCTCGAAGTGCCGGCGATGCGGCGTACCCTCGCCATGATGGAGGCGCTGAAGGCGCTCGGGCACGGACGTGAGCGTGTGGTGGTTGTCCTGAATCGATCACGACGCGAGGATCAGGGTCTGCAGGCTGAAGCCGAGGGGTTGATCGGGCAACCGATCGACTTTCTTGTCCCGAATGTCCCTGAGGATGCGCACGAGGCGTTGGAGACCGGGCGCTTGTTGTGCGCCGACAAGAAGAGCGGCGCGGTGGTAAAGGTCTATGAACGTTTGGCGGAACGAGTAATCGATACCAAGCGGGAAGCTTTGCCTCGACCGGCTTCGTGGCACTCCCGTTGGATTTCCCGGCTCTGGGGCGATGCGGCCTAGCCCGCATTCCATTCTTCACAAAGGCGGAGGGGCAGATGGAAGCGACGGACAGAACAATGGAGTCGGCGATCGCGGGGCGCAATGCGCTCAAACAACGAATCCAAGAGCGATTGTTGGGGCGTTTGGATTTCTCCGCGATGAGCCTGCTGGACCCGATCATGCTACGCGCGCAATTGGCTATGCTGGTCATGCAGATCCTCGAGGAGGACGGCGCCGCCTTCAGCAACGCCGACCGAGATGAGGTCATCAACGACGTCATGAATGAAATACTCGGCCTTGGCCCGCTGGAGCCGTTGCTGAAGGACGAGGAGGTCAGTGACATTTTGGTGAATACGGCAGCGCGCATCTACGTAGAACGGAGCGGAAGACTCTCTTTGAGTCCGAAGCGCTTTCGGGACAATCAGCACCTCCGTGACGCCATCGATAAAATCGTGGCGCGTGTGGGCCGACGTATCGACGAGTCGTCGCCGATGGTCGATGCGAGATTGGAGGACGGCTCTCGTGTCAACGCAATTATTCCACCCCTTGCGCTCGATGGTCCGATTCTGTCTATCAGGAAGTTCTGTAGAGAACGGCTGCAACTGGAGCACTTAGTGACACGGGGAGCTTTGACACCAGAAATCGGTGAAATGCTCAAGGCGATGGTCTACGGGCGCTTGAATATTCTCATTGCCGGCGGCACCGGGTGCGGGAAAACCACGATGCTGAATCTCCTATCCGGATTTATTCCGGCCGAGGAGCGGATCATCACGATTGAGGATGCCGCCGAACTACAGTTACGCCAGGAGCACGTCGTACGTCTCGAAACCAGACCCAGCAATGTGGAAGGGAAGGGGGAAATCTCCCAGCGCGATCTCGTCCGTAACAGCTTGCGGATGCGGCCGGACCGCATTGTCCTCGGCGAGGTCCGCGGTCCCGAAGCCCTGGACATGCTACAAGCGATGAATACCGGCCACGATGGATCGCTTGCGACGATTCACGCCAATAGCGCCAGGGACGCCGTGACACGCATCGAGACCATGGTGGCGATGGCTGGTCTCAACTTGCCGATCCACATGCTTCGGCACTATGTCGCCTCCGCCTTAGACGTCATTGTCCACCTGAGCCGGCTCTCCGACGGTACCCGAAAGCTCATGAGTGTGCAGGAGGTCGTGGGCATGGAACAAGACGTCATTGTGTTGCAGGAGATTTTTCGCTTCGAGCAGACAGGACTCGACGAATCGAGGCGTGTAAGGGGGCGGTTTATCGCCGCCGGTGTGCGACCTCATTTCATGGCCCGGTTGGATGCGTTCGGTATTGCTGTGCCGCCGGATCTCTTCGATCCGAAACGTATTCGGGAAGTGTAAGAGGATGTGCGCATGATTGTTGCCCTGCTCGTCGTGGGTTTCACCCTGTCGTTCGGCCTTGCCGCTGCCGGGCTATACCTATGGTTCCCTTCCGAACGAGACCATGCGTTGTCTGCACAGCGCGACTTCGCGCGCATGGAATACGCGATCGAAGGAGCGTCGAACATCACGCGGATGCGCCGGTTCAGCCCAGTTCCGTGGGTCGACACGACCCTGTCCTGGTGGCCCGGTATTGCAGGATGGGAGCGGTTGCGTCGGCAGGCCGGCATGTCCTTGTCTCTGGATTGGCTGGTGCTCAGTGTGATCGGGCCGACCAGCTTCATCTTCTTGCTGATGGCAATGGGCGGACTCGATCCGATGAGCGGAGGAATCATCGTGGCTCTTATCTGGGGAGGCGTTCGAGGCATTCTGGCCAAGCGCGCGGCCCGCAGACTCCGCGATTTTCAACGACAGCTTCCAGAGGCACTGGACATGATGGGGCGATCGCTGCGGGCCGGCCATTCCCTTCTGGCTGGGATGAAAATGGTGTCGGACGAATTTCCCGCACCAGTCGGTCCCGAGTTCGGACGGGTGGTGGAGGAGGCGACATTCGGAGTGCCGCTGGGCGAGGCACTAGGTCATTTGACGGACCGTTTCGATTCAGCGGCACTCAGATTTTTCGTCACGTCGGTCATGATCCAACGCGAATCGGGTGGAAACCTGGTGGAAGTCATCACGTCGATCAGCCAGATGGCGCGTAAGCGTTTTGAGTTGGCCGCCAAGGTACGGGCGGTGTCGGCCGAAGGACGGCTCTCAGCGATGATTCTCTTCGCCTTGCCGCTGGTTCTTGCCGGCCTTTTGTACCTGATCAACAAGGAATACATTACGATTTTGTTTCAGGACCCGCTCGGACGAACGATGGTCACTACGGGAGCGCTGTTGATGATAGGCGGGGCCGCGGTCACAAAACGTATGGTGACCGTTCGCATTTAGGGAGTGTCGAGATGGATGCCTGGTGGCCGTTAATTGGCGGTGTGATGCTCGCCAGTCTGCTCGTGGTCGGCGGAGGAACACTCCTGGCCGGAGATCTTGTGAGGGTCAGTCGTTGGCGGCGACGAGTCGTGGGGAGAGCCGCGAAGGGAAGCGCGACGGGCATAGGCCGGTGGAGACAACTGTGTATTGGGCTGCTGACAACCTGGGGTCGGCGAGCGGCGCCGTCCGCAACCGAAGGCGAGTCGACCGCCCTGCGGTTCTTGACGGCCGGCTTGCGAAGCCGGAATGCGCCGCTGGTGTTCTATGGCACGAAAGTGCTGGGCGCGACCGGATGTCCCCTTGCTCTGTTCGTTCTGCTGCAACTAGTGATGGATAGTCCATGGTGGAGCAATCTGTTCATAGCTGCAGGCGCTTCCTTCGCGGGATGGTATGGGCCGGATGTGTGGCTTCGATACCGCACGGCGTCCCGACAACAACAGATTGTGGAAGGTTTTCCCGCCGCGCTCGATTTGCTCGTCGTCTGTGTCGAAGCCGGACTGAGCCTGGATGTGGCCCTCAATAGGGTGGCGCATGAGATGGCCAGGATGCACCGGGAGTTAAGTCAAGACCTTGAAGTATTATGCGTAGAGATCCGAAGCGGGCGATCGAGGCAAGACGCGTTTCGTCGCGCGGCGCAACGCATGCAGGTGGAGGAAGTCCATGCGTTCATGGCGGTCGTCATTCAGACCGAACGATTCGGCACCAGCATCGGCCAGGCGTTGCGGATTCATGCCGAGGGGTTACGCAACAGACAGGACCTGCGCGCCACAGAGATCGCGTCCCAATTGCCAGTCAAACTCCTCTTTCCGTTGATATTTTTCATTTTTCCTGGGCTCTTCGTCATCCTCCTCGGGCCGGCGGTGATTCGAGGTCTACGCCTTCTCAGCGATGCTGTGGCTCCCTGATCGGGGACGCACATCCTTCACAATACTCCGATGTCTTAGCCCGCATTATTCAGGACGACTCGTCGCGAAATCGCCCAGTCACTTGGCGAGATCGGCGGCTCGACGAAGAAGTCGAGCCATGCGTGCGGACAAGGGCAATGCGGTGAGCCGGCCGGACCTGATGGGCGAGCTTCTCGGCAAAGGCTCGTCATACCAGGGAACAAGCGAAGGCAGTAGAAGTGCGCATGAAATGTCTGGGTTAAGTCTTGGACTCGGCCGCCGATAACGATCATGATGAATACACTGCGTTATCCGAGATGGTATTTCGTCGTGGCACTGAGCGGGGCGGTGTACGGGTGCGGAGGGCACGTGCCTCCGCCGTGGAACCATCATCACCCCACCGCGGACCGGATCGGTGTTCCGACTGAATCGCCCAGGTCGGCGGATGAGTCCATGCCGGCATCCTCCTCACTCACGGCCGATGAATATGAACATCTGGCCGATCACTCCGTGGCCGCGGGTAATTTAACGGTGGCGATGGCGCAATACGGAAAGGCGTTGCGACTCGATCCGGCTCGAGCACGTGTCCGAGAGAAGCGCGGCATCCTGTTTCTCAAGAAGAGATTGGCGGAGGATGCGCTCCTGGAATTCACGGCCATGGCCGACGAGAATCCGACGTCGGCTGCGGCATTGGACGGGGAAGGGCGCTCCTTGGCAAGTCTTGGCCGATGGGAAGAGGCCGAGCAAGCGTTTCGCCGAGCCATCGTGTTGAATCCGCAAGATTGGCGAGCCTACGCGTGGCTGGGCATTGTCGCCTATGCGCACGAACGGTATCCCGATGCGCTGGCCGCCTTCCACACCGCCTGTTTCCTCAAGCCTGAGCATCCCGGCCTGCTCAACAACCTCGGTCAAACCTATGTCGCATTGGGTCGCTACGAAGACGCAATTGCCAGTTTTCGCCTCGGTAACGCCCATGCGCCCGACCATCCACGCTTAACCCGGAATCTCGCCGGAGCTCTGACCTTGGCCGGACAGCTGGATGCAGCCGAACAGGTACGCCGAGTCCGTGGCCCTGGCGCATCGGCGTCGATACAGAAGAACCGGAATACGGAGACGAGCCGATAAGAGCCCGCCTGCTGGCGCCCTCGCTGCCTGGGCGCTGGGAAACCACGCTCAAGCTGGTCGCCGAGCGTTCCTATTGTCCGACAGAAACCGGCAACTAAAGTTTGAGACGGCGCACACCGATACCATATCCGTTATGAACGATGCTATCGCGACTACGGCCAGAATAAGCCTCGACAGTGTGTCGCCTTCGGAGAGCGAGATTCTCACCGTTTCGGAGGTCGCGCGGTTCCTCCGCGTACCGAAATCCACGGTGTACAAGCTCGCGCGTTTGGGGGACCTGCCGGCTTCGAAAATCGGGAAGCATTGGCGGTTTCTCCGGCGCGACATTCACGAATGGATGCACGGCCGGACCCAGCACAACTGATCTCCCCTCGGAGAGAGACGGTCCGGCATGCGGAAGTCGATTCCGAACACCGGTCCGGTCCGACCCTGGCGGATCGACCGATGACGACGCACGGCCCACACGAGGTCATCAATGGCTGAGAGCAATGCAGTGAGAAAGACGGACGCGCCTGCGCCGAAGCTGAGTCCCGACACCTTCAAACAATTGCGGGATCTCATCTACGAGAAGACCGGCATCTATTTTCAGGATAATAAAACGTACCTCCTCGAGAGCCGGCTGCTGCCGCGTTTGCACGCCTGTCGCTGTCAGACGTTCGAAAATTACCTCAACTTTCTGCGATTCGACGCCTACCGCGACCGCGAAGTCACCGAGCTCTATATCGTGATCACGACCAATGAGACGTACTTCTTCCGCGACGAAGCACAATTGGACAGCTTCATGAAAGTCATGATCCCGGAAGTCATGAAAGCGAACGCGGGCACCAAACAGATTCGCATCTGGAGCGCCGCCTGCTCGACGGGGGATGAGCCGTATACGCTGGCTATGCTGCTCAAGGACTACCCACCGCTGTCCGGGTGGACGATCGATATCCTCGCGACGGACATCAGCGAGAACGTATTGAACGTCGCTCGAAGCGCGACCTATGGCTCTCATTCCCTCCGCAAGGTTCCGCCGGCCATGCTGGCGCGGTACTTCACCGGAAAAAAGGAAGAGCAGACGCTGGTGCCGCAGGTGAAGGACTTGGTGCGCTTCATGAACGTGAACCTCTACGATCGTCCACGACTCAAGCTCATCCGCGGCATCGACATCATCTTCTGTCGAAATTGCCTGATCTACTTCGACGAGAAAGCCAAGGCACAGATCGTGGCGGACCTTCGAGATGCATTGCGCCCGAAGGGGTATCTGATGATCGGGTTTTCGGAAACGCTCCACGACACCGCCGGGCTGTTCAAAACCATTCACGCAGGCCGATCAGTGATTCACGAGAAACAGTAAGGAGGATACCGCATGCCAGCCGATCCAAATATGAAAATTCTTGTCGTCGATGACATGTCCACGATGCGACGCATCGTCAAGAACATCCTGAAACAACTGGGATTCAATAACCTGGAAGAAGCCGAAAATGGCCAGGAAGCGTTGACGAAGTTGAAAGCCGACACCTATGGGTTCGTCGTGTCCGACTGGAATATGCCCGTGATGATGGGCATCGACATGCTCCGGGCCATTCGCGCCGACGAGCAATTGAAAAAGATTCCCGTGCTGATGGTCACCGCCGAGGCGCAGAAGGAAAATCTTATGGAGGCCGTTCAGGCCGGTGTGAGCAACTACGTCGTCAAGCCGTTCACCGCAGAGACGATGCAAGACAAAATCAACAAGATCTTCAAGTAATCGGCTCTTAACCGGTGAGGACGACGATGGCACAACCACGCGTGACTCCGAAAGCGCAAGAAGCGGTGGATGAGGACGATCAGGAAGACAAAGCGCCCGACACAAAACTCTATGAAGAACTTGGCGAGCTGGCACGATTCATCGATACCACGATGAAGACGCTCTCCGAATTCAGCGTCCCGGTCAATGCATCGACACAACAGCTGCCGCAAGCGCAGAGTCATCTGCTCAATCTGAAAGCCCAGACCGAGCAGGGCACACACAGGGTCATGCTGGAAGTGGAAGCCATCCAGGACAACCATGCCCAGATCAGCAAGATGCTGAAGGACATGATGCAGACGCTCCAGCAGGCAAAGGCGTCCCCCACGCTCATACAACAGATGGCGGCATTAGGACAGATGCTTGGACAGGACGACAAACGACTGCTCGACATCATGACGGCGTTGTCGTTCCAGGACCTGGTGGCGCAGAGCGTCAACAAACTCGTGACGATTTTGGATGAAGTCGAACACAAGCTGCTTCAACTTGTGGTGGTCTTCGGACCCTATCAAAAACAGACTGCGAAGCCCGATCAGAGCAAGGCCAGTCAAATGCTGAAGCAGTTGGAAACGACCAAAAATACGTCGATGGATCAGGATCTCGCCGACGAAATTTTGAAGCAATTCGGTTTTAACTGAGGTGGGCTATGAGCGATGAAATGCAGGAAATACTCAACGATTTTCTGACCGAGT